>ERZ778028.496-NODE-496-length-76887-cov-19.422545_pt1 | contig 76887 bp, 71 predicted proteins | sample MGYA00375758_ERZ778028 | MGnify/ENA primary metagenome ERZ778028 (study PRJEB29350, sample SAMN05389828) | bioreactor metagenome | isolation source: Thiocyanate bioreactor | place: South Africa: University of Cape Town | collected 2014-03-17 ...
TAAGGTGGTGGCATTTTAATGCGAATTGCTGGGGGTATTTATATGCGAATTAACATCTGGAACAACAGGTCAGCATTAATCAAAAATGGAGCATGGACTTTATGAGCGATAGCTTGGCCAGCGGAAACAGGTTTAGAACCTTTAATGTGATGGATGACTGTTCCCGTGAGATATTGTGTATCGAAATAGCTACTTCAATTTCTTCTTTGCGGGTAACTCGGACACTTGAACAAATCATAGACTGGCGGGGCAAACCGCTCTGTCTACGCGTAGATAATGGTCCTGAATTCACCAGTCATCATTTTGAGCTCTGGTGTAAAGACCAAGGCATCGCTATTCAATTTATCCAGCCCGGTAAGCCTATGCAGAACGGGTACATCGAACGGTTCAACCGAAGTTATCGCAAAGAAATTTTGGATGCTTATTTATTTTTCAACTTGTCAGAAGTAAGAGAACATACCCAGGCATGGATGGATGAATACAATAACAACAGACCCCATGAAGGTCTTGGGAATCTTACACCAACGGAATTATCAAAAAATATTAGACACAAACAACAAATAAATCAATTAGTAACGTAAATTAGAAAAGTCCAATCCCAGCTGTCGGAAAAATGGGGTACTTACAAGTCTCCATAACAGTATCTATGAACACTAACTCAACTAGATCATAATTAAGATCAGTTTCGAGGTCGATACGTTTAAAATTAAGACGAAATTCACCGGATGCTGCGTTATATGCTAATCTAACACAGTCGTAATCATTATGTAGATCAAGATAAATACCATCCAAATCTATCGCTACATCGTTTTTAAATAATTCAGATTGAGGTAAACTAATCTTTCTCTTTATTTTTCCGCTAGTCATTTCTTAGTTCTTTAAATGTAGACTCGCATTTAACGATATATTATGCTATACTTTAACTCATATTAATAATTCCGATCAATAACAGCGAAGGTATCATGCCGTAGCTCATAGGGTCTAAAACTCCCCAATTGCATATCTATAATTAATAAAGCTCTCATTTATGAAACAATATTGCAAAAGTTTAGGATATGGAAATGCTTTTAACCAGTAAAAATACTCCTAGTCTTCTATAACAAAATCGATCGATTTATTAAATTCTTCCTTTTCCGATCCTGACAGTTGATCACGCATGGCTCGGATCGTATAACCTCCACGTAATATCCCCTTATCTAAATACATCCAATCTGATATGTTCTGTTTATCAATCACCACGGTATCGCCTAGAGCGACCTCTTTTGTAGAGACCGGACTGTTAGAGACAACGCCGGTAAATTGACCATTTTGATAGCTGATATCGCCGACCCAAATATGCTCTAAACTTTTATCAGGAGTATTATATGCTATTTTAAGTGCAAATGCTTCATACCCTTCTTGCGGTTTTTCAACAGCCTGTACAAACTGGTTGAGTGAGTTTTTCGCCTTTACTATAGCTGCGTTCATTGCTTCATCATCAGAACGGAAACCGATAACCTCATCATTTTCAATTTTATCTTTTATGGACGGAGACTGGCATGCCAGCAGCAGCGCACTACTGACGGCAACAAATAAAATAGGTCTTAAAATCTTTGATCTCATTTTTTAATATTTTGCATATACAATCTTTACTGAGCGATTTAAATAGCGCAAAAGAATTCGGCTTTAGCATTTCGAATTTCGTCGACAACGTTTACCTTCTTTTTACGGGCATTTTTTTTAAACAGCATATCTTAAAAATAGGAAAAATTGTGGTATTCGGAGATGGCGCACTTTTTTCGGCACAACATCATCCCCAGATCAGTTTTGTATTTCGCGATAATCTGAAGAAATACCGAATTGTCCCTCATTCAAAGATCCTTCCCAATCTATATCAATTTTCACGTTAATATGTGCGCGAAAACAGTTTATATTCAACAATTTTTTGCTATGTTTAGTTGTCAAACCTTTTATGATGAGCATACACAGTATAAATAGAGATTCAGGACATTACAGTATTTCAACAGGTTTTGAAGAGGCAGATTTAAAGGCTCTTGCAAAGGATATCAATACAAAATCCATCCAATTTTCCGATCCTTTATCGAATAAGGAAATAGATGTATTGGAAAGGATCTTCTTCTCCCAAAGGCCAGATATTGCATTACGGATTTTTGGACATTATGCTACAGCTTGTGACTTAACTTTTCTGAAGCGTATCCCTTCTCTAAGAAGGGTTTCAATAGATTGTCTGATCGACGCTACAGGAATTAATACTATCGCCCAGCTCAAAAACTTAGAAATGCTAGCTGTGGGTATTTTAAATTTGGATAATTTTGATTTTTTAGAAAAGATCAATCCTCATCTAAAAGAATTATCCTTATATCGCACCAGATCCAAGAAGCCGCAAATTGACTGTATTGAAAGATTCAAAAACCTAGAATACCTCTATCTTGAAGGACACCAAAAGGGAATCAATGCAATCAACAAACTAAAGGACCTCAAAAAAATTGTTCTCCGCTCGATCTCGACTCCCAACATTGATTATCTTAATGGCTTAAAATACCTGTGGTCCGTCGATATTAAGTTGGGGGGAATAAAAAGCTTTGAGGCACTAAAAACCTTACCATCTATTAAATACCTAGAACTTTGGCAAGTACGTGGACTTTCGGATCTATCATTCATTTCAGCGTTACCAACACTCCAAAATCTGTTTCTCCAATCGCTGAAACAGGTAACTGTCTTCCCAGATCTATCTAGCAATAAATCACTGAGACGGATTTCACTCGAAGATATGAAAGGATTATCTGACCTATCTTCCTTAAAAAATGCTCCAAATCTACAAGAATTCATTATTTGGAACGGAAATCAAAATGCCGAAAATTTCATACCTGTATTTGAAAATACTAATGTAAAAAGTGTCGGTGGCTTTTTGGGCAGTGATAAAAGAAATAACCGCTTTGCCGAAATAGCTCGGCAGTATCACAAAAAGACCTTTAAGAATGATGATTTTGTTTACGAATAACCTCAAAAAAATCTACTTAAAACGCTTGGCATTCGAGATGAATGACCGTATTTTCTCAACAAGGTGAATAGCAACAATGGGCAGTAGACATGGAAAAACGAATAAAAAATAGCCATAACTGATCGATTTAAAACGAATTGCATTGAACAGAACAACAGATATAATCACGATTAAGTCAATTGACCAAATTCCGACAGTAGATGAAATTAAATCCATTTCAAGGGAAATAGCTTTAAAGATTATTTTTGAAGGAAAGACGAATAAACAGCGGGAACAAGTCGGACACTACCTCGAACATGCACTTTCAGGTTTCCAAGTTTTGACCCATACGATCGAACCTGAACTAAACATTGTAAAGCTTATTACAGATCAAGAGATTGAAGACCAACAGGACTTTTTCGAACAATGTGCGAAAGATTACAGGAAACTAGGTGAGCAATTAGTATTTCTATTGGTCGACAAACTTGAATTAAACTTAAACAAGGATTTTCCACTTGATACATTTAACGAGTTAAAACGAGACGATCGACAGATAGGAACAGTTGCTGAATGGAGATATTTCATCCATGGTTTTCACTGCGGTTTTCAACATTTGACAACGGGACAATGTATTGAGGTTCCTCTTGCCTTCGGACTCGAGTTTGGCGATTTAGATCCATATTTTTTTATGAAATTTATCCTGTCGTCACCAGGCTATAGGCCTCTTCCAATTCCCCTATTTGTAGAATATGCCGACGGTTTAAGAATAATAAATAAAATGACCGCACTAGGAAAATTTGAAGAGATCCCTTCTACTGTTCCTGGCCACACTGGCACTGTTGTCGCAGATAGAGAGAAAGTTGAGATTAAATACGACCCGAATTTAGAAAAAATATTCGGAAAGCATATTGAGGGAATTAAGAAGAAATCCAAATTCAACCTTTGGAAGTTTCTTGGTGATAGAATAAACCAACGCGATCGATAAAGTTCCTAAAGCTGGGATATATGGTGAAACTTTTCGATTGGCGGATATTGGGACTCTTCCAAATTAAAAAGAAAATATATGAAAATGAAATATTACAGTCTGTTACTAATAATGATTATTCCGCTATTATCTTTGGCACAAGATACTGAAATAATCGGTATAGCTAGAAAAGTTTACCAGCAACCACAATTTCAGGAGATGTATAGAGACTATATTGAGCCCAAGGTAAAATTGAATAAAGCTCTTCCACTTCCTCCAAATTGGAAAACAGAAATTAAAAATGATCCAACTAATCTTTGGAAGGAAACCGAAGACAATAGAGAATACTATATTGTTACATTTCCCATTAACCCAGACATTGACACTGGATTTACAATGAACTATGCCGCGCAAGTATATATTTGGAAAGATAACAAAAAACCTTTTATCATCTTTTTAGGGCAAAATGGAATGGGATATCCACCAAATTGGGGGCAACAATAAATGGAAACAAACAAATTAACTGTATTCATATTTATCATACCAAAACGCTATTTAATTTTGCTCGTATCAACAGGCCAAGTATCAGTTCTAAAAGGAGCGACAGGTAAGCCTTCTTTACTAAATAAATTGCCAATCCCCGTATTACTAAATTGGTACCGAACAGCCACTGGATTTTTTACCTGCTTATTTGAAACAATCATCTGCTGACCCTTTACTTTTACAATGGCAGGATAAAATATCTTATCGACTCCCGAAATAAAAATTTCCTTACCTTCGTTTCCTTTTATTGTCAGACCGGATTCAGCATGGTCAAAATCAACCACAATTTGATTATTCTGCACGACAAATGACTTGTACATTGGGCTTTTATAATTACCTATACTTAGGCCATAAGTTTCCGACAAAGCATAGTTTGCAAGACGTAAACCAACGTCTTTTTTATTTGTCGGATGGATATTCAATGTATCGTTGACCAAATCTGAAATGACAACCATACCTGTATTTTCTGTTGCGAGAGTCTTAGTCTGTGCTTCTCGGAGTAGGGCTCCTACATGATGGTTGGAATACCTATTTGGCGCAATCTGTACATAATAGAAAGGGAAATTTTTATGCCAAGACTTCCGCCAGGATGCAATCATGGTCTCCATTAATTGGGTATAACTCGAAGCTGTTTCAACATTGCTTTCTCCTTGATACCATATCGCGCCAGCAATATTAAAATTAGTAAACGGTGCGATCATTGCATTATAGGCATAGCCTGGTGCAATCGGCCACCATGATGTAGATTTCTTTTGAGATGCCGCATCTTTTAAAATGCTATTATTTTCAATCAGTTCTGCAGGGGTCCATACCTCGGCTGGGGTACCGCCCCAGTTGCTACTAATCAAACCAATCGGAACATTCAATTCTTTGTTGAGGACTTTTCCAAAATAATAGGCAACTGCACTGAAATTTTTCAGGGCATTGCTGTCACAAACCATCCAATTTCCTTCATTATTATCTTGTACCGTTTGTGCAGTTGTCTTAGTCACTTGAAATAATCTAATATTAAGCTTGTCAAGTTGTGAAAACTCATCTTTAATACTGGAAATACCATTGTAATAGTTCCATTCCATATTGGACTGCCCACTGCAAACCCACACTTCACCAATAAATACACTGTCAAGAACAATTTTATTTTCTCCTTCAAATACAATCGTATAGGGTCCTCCAGCTTTCGGAGTATGAACTGACGTTTGCCATTTAGCATTTCCATCTGCTGTTACCTCCACGGTCTTATTGTCCCATGATGTGGTAATTCGGACTTTTTCACCCGGCTTGGACCACCCCCATATTTGGGACAACGATTGTTGCTGTAGCACCATATTGTTGGCCAGAATACTCGGTAACCGAATGTTCGCACGCGATGATAACGCAAAAAAACATAGAATTAGAAAGAAAAGAAATTTGTTCATAATATTGATTTATAGTGTAAGCTATCCACAAAAGACCTCTTCGAATAATAGTACAATTCGAAGAGGTCTTTTTATTTTGGTATATTAACTATCGCGATTCTAATATACGCACCTTCTGCAGATGTCAGCGAAAAATAAATTCCCTTTAACATATTTCCCAATAATGCGCCAATGGTATGCCAGGAGCCTAATAACAGCCATAGATTGTCAAATCTGGCTCTGCCAACCGGAACACCTTGTTCATTGTAGGGCGATAGATGTGTCGGCATAAGCAAAGCTACCTATAAAACAACTCCTTAAGGTCTATCTCCTGCAGGACCTTGGTTACGTCCGTCCTAGAAATACCATTGCTCTGGAAATGAAAGCCGCACAAGCGTACTTCGCTAAGGATAAAAAAAACTGCCTCAACAGTTGAGCAGTTTTTTTATAGGGTATTAATCCAACTTTTGATTATTGTGCGAGAAATCATCTACTTGCTTTTCGCCGATGACTACATCACCGCGGATGGATCTTAAGTAGCCTTCAAAAGCGATATTCAATCCTTCAATAATCACTTTATCATGTGCATCAATGTCGCCCAGTATTTTCTTGTCGTCATAGCTATCGCCAACGATTGCCAAAACGCAGCTCGAGCTTTGTTTTGGAAAAAGTCCAACACCTATTATTTCCTCGCCAAATTTTACAAACCAGGTTTCTTCCTGATGGTCGTCCGTCGTGTTCGGTATATGTATGGCCTGGCCGAGGTCCTCACATTTAATCATATCAAAATTCATTGTGCTCTGTTTATGTTACATAGCTAAGACAGCAATAAAAGGAATATTGTTTTTAGAAACTTCATCACGATTTCGCCTTTTCCTTTGGCTGCAACGCCGGAACCATAAATGGAAGTTCTTCGGAGCTCCGGAAGATGCTTACTAAATTTCGGCTGTCTTGGTAAATAATCCCGGATAATTGACCACTAAACCCAAATCATCTACTTCAAGATCGGCCTCAAAATCTTTCGGAATATTCTTGTATTGAAAGGTTAACATGTTCGTTTTCGAATAGTTCTGATGAACTGATTTTATCTCGTCATTTAGGATATCAAAATAGAGCACTTTGATACCCTTACTTTCCCCCATGTCAAGATTCAAATTATTGATGGGAAGCGTATTGGTAAATGGTGTAAGGGAAATATCAATATAGTCAATACCCTGAAAATCGTTTTTAACTGATCCGTTTATTTCCCAATTATTTTCAGTTTTATTTCCTTTTATTCTTTTATTAACGCCATTCACTTCATATTCAAAATCAAGACGTTGAACATTCCAATGCTCATCAATCTTCAAATGATATTCGAGGGTATAGATTTTATCTTCATAATACCCAATAATGTTGGAATCGACTAAAAAAAAGCCTCCCTCTTGTGTAAGTTTAAAATATTCAAGGGAATTGTAGACAATGCCCTTCCAAATTAATGTTTTCATCTTTAAAATTTATTTATCGCTAATCTTTGCAGACACTTTTGTCATAATCGGGGTGCAGTAAGGAATTTTTCAAAGCACTTTTTATTGGGCAAAGTATCAAAGAGCTTTTCAGCAATAACAACATAGCCATTTTCTTTGAAAGATCGCACCAGAATTTAATGAGCCGCGGGTCTGGCGTAACTATAACGAGCCGAGTTTTTTATTGCAATTTTTTTTTAAAATTTTATTCAATTCAATTACGTTTTCTTTATATCTTGGATATTTTCGAATATTTCGAACACTATGATTTTGATTGTTTACTGTACCCACTTCATCAAGCTCAAAAAAGACCTCGTCAATTAAAAGTCCGTTTGATATACATCTAGAAATATATTCCGCACTTTGTTCAAACTGTGGTACTGTCTTTAAATGGTTATATATAATCTGCTTCGCATGGTCTCTTTGCTCTCTTTCAATTGCTGTCATTGGTAACATAAGCAGAAATAATAGTTCAAACTGTTGAAGTGATAACAGTTCATCCCAAGTTAGAAACCAAGCTTCAAAATGCCCACCTAACTTCCCAAAGTAAATGTCGTTAAGAAAAAATCTAATTTCATGATCTTGAAATTCAATTAAGAAGGTCGTATCTCCATCTAATTTTCCTTCGATAAATTTTGAAACTTCTCCAAAGTCATCTAGCGAAAAAAATCGTTCTTCCCATTCCGCTAATTTTTCTTTGTCAATGCCGATAACTTCTAATGCTTCGTCAATGTTGATCTCGTTTATTTCGTCGTATCCATTGAACCATTTAATATAGCTATACCAAAAGAATGTATTGTCTTTTATGCTGTTTTGTGTAATTTGTCTATTCATATTTAGATACTGTTATTCAAATTCGATACGGCAAGCCAATTTATTTAAGGTACGATTTTAAATGCTATGCTTTTGGTAGGGGAGCATTTGCCGCAATTAATTTTTCATGTTTTAATTCTTCCCAAAAATCGGCGGAAATTTTAGTCTTGAAAGATTCCGCATTTTGAATGGCCTGCTTTACGGTATGTGCTCCGGGTATCACCCCTGAAACCTCGTCTGGTGCTGCAGCGAATTGCAATGCAGCTGTCCGCAGGTCTACAGCATGATCGTTCGCCACCCTTTGTAAAGCATTCAACTTTTCTTTAACCCCAGCAGGAAACGTCCCATCATACAGGTAGCGGTTCCTGCCTGACAGAAATCCAGCACACAGTGGTGCGCCTACAACAATCGACAACCCTCTCTCAGCGATCTTTGGGAAAACCTTATTCAAATCGTCATCATGTTTAATCAACGAATATTGGCAGGCTGAAAGAAAAATATCGGGATCTGCCACGTCCAATGTTTGCAAAATTGGTTCGATGGTATTGACACCTAGCCCCCATCCTTTTATTATGCCTTCTTCTCTCATTTTAGTCAGCTCGGGCATCGCTCCTTTCGCCGCTTGCTCAAAGTAACTTCCATAGCTGTCTTTCATATCACCATTGTCGGGTGAAAGATCATGAATATATACGATATCTATAGATGATAAGCCCATGCGCTGTAAGCTATCCTCTACGCTTTTTCTCACACCGGCAGCACTGTAATCGTATTGATAACGAAAATTCATTTTACCCTTCCATAACAACTGTTCCATAGTAAAGTCCTCTTTAGGTTCTAAGAGTCGTCCTACTTTAGTGGAAAGGGTAAAGCTGTCGCGTGGCTGATCTTTTAAAAACAAGCCCATTCTGCGTTCGCTGATGCCCAATCCGTACCATGGGGAAGTATCAAATAATCGTATCCCAGCATTCCAAGCTGCTTCTACTGCTTGGAGACATTCTAGATCTGCGTTTTGCTGAAAGCCATTCCCTAATGCCACGCCACCAAACCCGGCTTTATTATTGGAGCGAAAACGTCTGTGTTTGCTTAAATTATCAGGTTTTACCATACTATGTTCTTTAATTGTTCTTACCAAAATATTAGGTGCCGCTGCGCTAAAGATTAAGCCCGATCCTGCAAGGCCTGTTTGCACTATAAATTTTCTTCTTTTCATACGCGGTACCTTATCTAAATTCTCTTGACTGTTCTATTTATTTGCAATGGCCAAATTCAATATGCATATAGCAATCAGGATTCTTGCTAAAAAAACCATTCTCAGGCCTGCTTTGTTTTAGAAGATCATCACTATAGCAGACCATCGCTATCGCATGAAGGACGATCGCATACTATTAGTGACCACACCAAGAAATAGAATGGTATGATCCAGCACAATTACCAGCACAATTAAAAAAATTTGAAATAGTTGATCCCCGGCAAAACGTTCTAGACCTTTTCCAATAATTGTACTACCGATTTGACAAAACGGAAATCAAAATTAAGAATTTTTAAAAACGATCTTCTTCTGACTCATGTCCATCTCTAAAAAGAATTATGGCAAAATCGAATCAAAATCAGCAACAAATGCCAAACGAGCATTTACATGAGTTATTTGTAGACGAATTAAAAGATATTTTAGGCGCGGAGAAACAGCTCTTAAAAGGTTTAAAGAAAATGAGCAAAGCCGCAGAAGACGAACAATTAAAACAAGCATTTGAGGAGCACCACAGCCAAACTGAAGGACAAATCGAGCGGCTTAAAGAAGTATTTGGAGCGTTGGGCATTGCTGCCCGCGGGAAAAAATGTAAAGCTATGGAAGGTCTGCTGGAGGAAGCTGATGAAATCATCGAAAATTTTGAAGGCGATCCAGCACTAGATGCCGCACTCATTTCTGCAGCCCAAAAAGTTGAACATTATGAAATCGCCAGCTATGGTTGCCTTGTCACATTTGCAAAATTAATGAACCATACTGAAGCCGAGCAATTGCTTCAACAAACACTTGATGAGGAAAAGCAAACCGATACATTACTCACAGAAATAGCCGTCTCGTCAGTAAACGAGTCAGCGTCATAAGTTAATAAATGCCCGGCAATCCGGGCATTTATTATACCTGTGCAATCGTCCATTGAGGTATCTTTGGCAAAACACATCCTATCCCTAGCCACAATCACTTTATTTTCTTCAAAGCTTAGTTATTCCTTTCATCAGCCTAATTGAAAAACAGGACAAACACGTTTTCACCGTAGTTGTACCATAAACATCAATTGTTAAAACGATTGTTACCTTGCTTCTCTTCCTATAAGGAGACAAGCACATTATACGGTTAAGAAATTAGCATGATCATAAATCCCGTCACTCCTTGGACAGCAACGGTCCAGACTGATATAGCAGATTCTACGTCTATTTTTGAAATAGACCTAAAAACATACAGACTCAAAATTCATAATGCAGGCGATTCGATTTGGCTCGTGGTTATCTGGCCAACTGGCGCTAGCATAGCCTTTAGACTGGCCTTTGGGATGAATAGCAGGTTTGAAAAGGTGACGATCTCCGAAGCTCCCGATGAGATCCTGATCACTGCTTCTACTAGGTTAGCCTATTATCGAATCATTGTCTTCTTTCCCGAAAGTCTGCGCGCCACCTTTCGTTATACCACGACCTTGCGAACGAAATTACCGCTTCTTATCCCGTTTTGGCCCCGCGATATTGTTCCCTTGACTAAAGATGGAAATACTGAAAATACAGTGGGAAAAATACATGCCAAACAGGTAGGATGCCGGTCAGGACAGCTTTATTTTATTATGACAAAGCCAAAAGCCGGTTCGGTGTTCTATTTTCAGAATCTCACAGCCATGTCTCCCTATTGCCAGGAAACAGAAGTATCACTCCGGGAAACTGTCGGCGGTGAATGGCCAGAACTGGGGTTCCAGTTTCCTGTAAACGCTGAAAAACCATTGCCTGCCAATAAAGAATATATCATTTCGGATGCTTTTGTACAGCTCGATGAAAATATTCCCGAAAGTGACGTCGAGGTCGTTGAAAGTTACCTCGATTCACTGGCATCAATATACCTCCTCCTTCCTAAGCCTGAAGCCAGCCAACATAATTGGCTGCAGTCGGCTGAAAAGATCCTGGATAATATTTCGAACAACAAAGGTTGCTGGACACAAACAGACGGCAGTCCTTATCTGAATGCTTATGTGGGCGACTACAAAACGCCTGCAGAAATCATGGTGCAGCTTGCCGTCATACTCCCATTGCATGAGTATCTTACCTGGACCGGAGAACATCACCCTTTGTTGCAGGAGCTCTCCGATGGACTCACCTCATTTTATGATAAGTCTATAAAGAGTTTAGTCAGGTGGCACCCTTCGTTAAAAGATGACTTGGATCATTCCGAAGAGCAAAAGAGTGAGATGGTAATGGACTCCTGGTATCTACATCACCCCTTGTTAAACCTCGTCAGGCTTGCATTGCGAGGCGACAAGATGGCTGAAAAACTATTTTTGGATTCGATAGATTATGCGATAAAGGTTGCCAAACATTTTAACTATCAATGGCCTGTCTTTTATAAGATGACCACCTTGGAGGTATTAAAAGCCGAAACGGCTCCGGGTAAAGGCGGTGAAAAAGATGTCCCAGGGTCATATGCACACGTTATGCTCCTGGCCTGGCAGCTGACCAAAGAAAAACGATTTTTTCTGGAAGCAAGCAGGGCACTTAAAAGTTTAGACGGTCTGGCCTTTGATATATTTTATCAGGCCAACAATACGGCATTTGCTGCGGGGGCCTTTTTGGAGATGTATAAGGTGACCGACGATGAGCATTACCTAAAACTAAGCTATTGCTGCCTCGCCGGCATATTTAAAAACTGTCAATTGTGGGACTGCAATTATGGTTACGGCAAAAACTTTCCTTATTTTTTTTCTGTTTTTCCCTTGAAAGATGCCCCCTATACCGCGGCATACGAAGAGCTGGAAGTATTTGCTGCCCTGCATCATTATCTTGAGGTGGCAGCAGGAATGGCTATTCTTCCATCGCTAAAAATATTGATCCCGGAATTTATCAAGTATGCTGCGGGCCGACTCGCCTACTATTACCCTCCGCTACTCCCGACAGAAATGATTGCCGAAAAAACCAAAACGGGTGAGCTACAAAAAGACCTATGGATTCCACTTGAAGACATACATGATGGCTGGGAGAAAAGCGGTGAAGTCGGCCAGGAAGTATATGGCGCCGGACTAGCCTTTGGTATCATACCACGACAGTATTTTAAAGTGGACAATTGGGGTGGAATAGTTTTTATAAATTACCCAATTTTAAACTTTCGAGCCGGCAAAGATTCAGTCACTTTCCGATTGGAGGGCAGTGATCTGCTCCGGGCACAAATGAGGCTTTTAGGCTTTTCCAGGGAAGTATTAACCAAAATAAGCGTAGAACAAAAAGTTAAATCATCATATAAACCTGTGCATTCAAGTCGTATTGGTTTTTACGAATTAACCGGAGCTGGGATGGTTAGAATAACAAGAAAATAAATGAACAAAAAAGTTGATAGCATATCCGACCAAGATCACTTCCGTCCTCCCAAGAAGTTAATATAGCTGAAATTAACTTCTTGGTAAAAGGACTTTATCTAACCAAGGAATAAGCATCAACGATTTCCATTTTCCATGCTTCTATTGTTTCTGCTGCTGCACGGTCGGCACGGTCAAAGAATAAATGGCACTTCACATCGAAGCCACAATAGGTATAGATACCTCTGTCGGAGGTCAGTATTAGCGCCTTATCCATTTCTATTTCCTGATATTCAGCCTTGGATTTTCCATGTGAATTGATAATGTAGGCGGTCTTACCGGCCAACAGTCCTTTTTGTACTCCATTATCGTACCTATAGGCAAATCCGTAGCTGAATACCCTATCGATATATCCTTTCATCATAGCCGGCATACCTGTCCACCATATCGGATAAATAAAGGTAACAGCTTCAGCCCAGGCAATATGTTGCTGTTCCTTTCTAATTGCTTCGCTTACGATGCCCCTGCGTTGTCCGTCCATATCTTCAAGGGACAGCACAGGTTCGAAATTAAGCTGATACAGATCCCTGACTACAACTTCGTTCTTTTGTTGCAGGAGTGTTTCTTCAATGGTTTGCTTAAATAAGTGATTTAAACTTGCCGTATTTGGATGGGCATAAATAATAAGATGTTTCATTTTTTTTGTTTTAAGTAATTGAATAAAACAAAAGTAGCCTGAAAGCAAACGGAAAAATTGTAAGAAAACGAAAAGGCTATTCTCCTGAAGCCCGGCAGATATCTTGCTGAAATCGCACAAAATTTCTTGGGGAAAGGTTGATAAAATGCTTAAAATCCCGGATAAGCTGGCTTTGGTCGTAATATCCACATTCAGCTATAATTTCAAACCAGTCCACTTTTTTCGATGATAAAAGAACATGCTGTATCAGTTCAATTGCTTTTACAAAACGCTGGTATCGACTAAGCTCTTTGGAGCTATAGCCAAAATGCTTTTTTTGCGTCAATTGCACATTTCTTTCAGTTTGCCCGGTTTCTTCGGCAATGGTCTTGACTGGATTGCGTGAACTGTCTTTAAAATTAGCCAATAAAGCCGCGGTGCTATGTTGTGATTTTAAATAGGGTCTGCAAAAATCGAGAATGCAGTTTACTCGGTCTGATACACTTGTCATACCGTTCAACTGATGCCACAGGTAGCCAAAACAATTTTCACCCATAACTTCATCTGGGTTTATTGGCAAATGGTCTGAAAGAAATGCCTTTCCAAAAAAACGATAAAACGCATCGCCCTTGAAATTAACCACTAAAATTTGTGATCCGGGGAGAAGTGTGTATTCAAAGGCAGATTTTAAGGGACCTAGTACGATGCATTTGTCCACCTCGATTTCATTTTTGGCATCAGAAACCAATCGGACTATTGTACCAAAGTTGAACACCATAATAGTCTGAAAGGACGGCAACAATGTTTTCGTTAGGGCAGTTACTGAATTGTTCTCTGCAAAATAAAAATGAGAAAACACCGTTTCAAATTCGCTTGCAATGGGAAGCCTGTAACTACGGTATGTCTGTTCGTCTGCTTTCATGATTTGTGGCATCCATATTAAAACTGTTGATCTTTTACTACTGCTATTTTGGTGTTTCTCCTCTAATCTACGAACAAATTCAACATGATCAATTAAATCAATCATTTCCGAAGCTCAAATCTAATCTTGCTTCAAAAAGATCTTTATTTCTGTTCCTTGCCCAGGCTCACTTATTAAGTCAATCTTCCCACCAACTTGTGTCACAATCGTATTGACCAAATATAGACCTACGCCAGATCCATCGACCATTTTGGTTGCGCGTTTAAATTTCTCAAAAATCGTCTGCCGCACTTCTGGCCCCATGCCTATCCCATTATCCTTTACAGAAATAACGACATAGCCATCTTCCTTGAAAGATCGCACTTGAATTTCCGGAGACTGTGACTCTGGTGTATATTTAATCGCATTATTCATCAGATTATAGAGCACACTACGCAGCTTACGTCGTACGAAAGTAAATTCCGAAACTTTTAAATCCTGTCGGATGATTGCATCGGTCTCTATCAGCTACGGTGCTAAACTCAACCGCACGTCTTCTAGAATATTTGGAAGATCGATCAGTTCAGTTGATGCCTGATACTTCTGCTTTTCCCAACGACTTTCGGTCAGATCATCTATTATTTTTTTTATTTCTACCAAACTTTTCTCATGATTTTGCATTAAGGGCAAGAATTTCGCTGAATTTTTATCCTTAAATTCCTTCATTAACCCAAATGTTAGTTTGAGCACCAATAATGGATTTTTGATATCATGGGCTATTGTATCGAGCAGCAACTCATGTTCCAGAACAAGCCGTTCTTGTTCTTTAAGATCCTTTACTCTTGGCGTAATATCCACAAATGTAATAATGACTCCATTCGTCCGGTTCTCATTACGAACATGATAAGGGAGTATATTCATCTGGTACCACTTAAAATCTGTAGTCTGTATTTCTTTCTCCAAGATTTTACCTGTCGCTATCACCGTGTTTATATTACTGATAAAGGTCGGAAATCTAAAATTTTCTCTTATATCCTCTAGCGGCATTCCTATGAATTCAGATTTAAGATCAAACTGCTTCATTGCTGGTGGAGTGAACTTTCTTAAAATTAAGTTCGCATCAACGAATAACTGTGGGATAATGGTATTGCTAAAATAGTTTTCCAGGTCTTCGTTGAGTTGAGTTAAGTCACTAATTTTCTTGTTTTTATTCATAAAATATCAAATATCTTATGAATAAAAACAAGAAAAAAACAGATATTATTTTGCGGTATTAAAGCTCAAAACCTTAATTTGGGTCCGTCTAAAAAATTTCTAAATCCATTTTAAACAGCAATAGGCCTGAATTGATTACTGACATCAATCGTTACAGGATTGCTACAAAATAGAAAGCTTAGTAAGGGCTGAAATATCATTTCTTATACCAGATACTATCTCCTACTTAAAGCAACTTGCTGCACAATCCATTAGGTATTAAAAAATTCAATCTTGGGCATACATTTCACACTCTTTTGCCAATGGTGAAATTAATCCATTTATTGCCTAATGGACTTGGAAAGTATTCGAATTAAATTTGAAAAGGAATTATGGGTAGCCTATTGCATTTTTCTATATTTGAAGTAAATGGAACTCTTATCTTATCTACTTAGACACATAAAATTGAACAGCGCCGAATGCGATGCTATCGACAGAGCTTTTAGTAAACAAATTTTTGCGAAAGGTACTGTACTGGCACATCCAGACAATCACCGTCAAAATGTTTATTTTATTGAAAAAGGATTATTACGCGCTTTTTATAATTTAGATGGAAAGGATATTACCCATTATTTTTTCGACGAGAATAATTTCCTGGTATCTTTTGAAAGTGTTTTTTTTGACCGCCCCCACCCCTATGGTAAACAGGTATTGGAAGAAGCTTGTTTGCGTGCTATCCCCTATAGCAAACTCGACGCACTCTGTAATAGCATCCCTGCTTTTAAGGACTTCCGGCTGCAGGTATCGCTGCAAGTGATTAGTATGCTATCCGAAAAAACTCTTGCATTACAATTTCAAACTGCCGAGCAACGCTATAAAAATATGCTCGACAAATTTCCTGGCATATTGCTAAGAGCCTCCTTGGGACATATTGCCTCCTATCTGGGTATTACCCAACAAACACTAAGCGTGATACGCGCGGGCAGGTAGACGATTTCATTTTTTAAGATATATTAAAAACACTGCAGATTATTTTAATTTGCTTTGCAGTATGAAATCATTACATATGAAAAAAATACTGTCATCCCTTGTCATCATCTTCATTGCAATAATGAGTGTTGCTCAATCCTCCAATGATAATTTTGCAGGTAAATGGAAAACCGAGGAAGGCTTCATTATCACCATCACTTACAGCAACGGAAAATTTTCTGGTCTCGATCCCAAAGGACGTCCAACCCTCTACAATGTGCGTTTTGAAAAAAATGAATGGAAGGGGACTGTGGAAAACCATGATACTGGCCAAAAAGGTAATTGCGAAATGTACCTGCAGGGAAAAAAGTTGAAAATTGTGGCCCATAAAGGCATCTTTTCAAAAACTTTTTATTGGGTAAAACAATAAGCAAAAAATTTAATTTACGTATTTTGTGTTGCTAATTTTAAAATTGCAAAATGGAACAGTTACTAATAGCTGGTGCTGCAGCACTAAGGAAAGCTGCATTAAATGAAGATGCCAAAGCGTATGTTTTGAATAATGAGGTACTTTATCGATTCATGAAGAAAGCCGCCGAACGTTATATCGGCGGTGAAAACCTTACCGAAACCGTAGAAAAGGTACGAATTTCAACGAATGAAGGTTTTAAGTGTTCGATGGAGTATATGGGGGAAAGTACGCGATCTATTGAGGAAGCGGATAAAGCCACAGATGAATTTCTAAAGATCTGTCATGTAATAAATCAAAAGGACCTCAATTCAACAGTCTCGCTCGACCTTTCACATATTGGACTAGAGATCTCAGAAGGCCTATGTTATGAAAACCTTTCCAAAATATGCGAAATAGCAAAGGGAAAGGAAGTAATCATCAGTGCCGAAGGGACAGAAAGAACAGATAGAATCTTAAAACTCTATCAGAAAGCGTCAAAAGAATTCTCCAATCTTTCCATTACGCTACAGGCATATCTCTATCGAACGGCAGATGACTTTGAGGCCATGTGCAAAGAAAGGGGGCGTATTAGGATAGTAAAAGGGGCTTTTGAAACAGCCAAAGGTTTATCCATACCACGGGGAGAGGAGCTTAATGAACAGTATCTATATTATGTTGAAAGGTTGTTTTCGAAAGGCCACTTATGTTCCATTGCAACACACCATCATGAAATTCAGCAGGAAGTAAAAAAACTAATTGAACAACTAAATCCTAAAAAGGAATCTTATGAGTTTGAAAGTTTATTTGGCATCCAAACAGAGCAGTTGGTCAAATTAAAAGCTGAGGGTTATCCTACGAAGCTGTATTTTGTATATGGTCATGAATGGTATCTCTACCTTTGCAACAGATTAGCCGAATATCCATTAAATTTATTTAGAGCCTTACAAGATATTGTTGATTCAAAGTGAGAGTCGATAAAGTAAATAATAAAGCAGCGAATATCTGAGCTTATTTGAGCTGTCCAAATGCATCCACTTTATAGATTGGATTTTAGGGGCATACTTTGAAACTTTTTGAAAAAGTAAAGAACCCACAAAAACTGAGTGTATCCGTACACTGCATCTTCAACCGGAATCGTAAGTACCCTGATCCCCATAAATTCCATTGGATTGTAATTGACAATAGGGGACTCCAATCCTGTTCCGGTAAGTATGCCGTTGACAGGTAAAAAGCCCAGCATCAGCAAAGTGAAGACTAAAGAGGCCTGCGTAATCCATTGTATCCGAAATACAAAGTGAAAAAGCACCAATGTCACCATAGTCACAGCAGCGGTAACTACGGTATAGATTCTGTCAGCATATCGAAGGGCAACAACAGCACATATAATGAAACTTACAAAGACAACAATATTATTGAAGGCCGATAGCGATTGTAATCTAAAAAATTTATCGATGCAGAAATAGGTAAAAATACATGAAAAAGGGATGAAGATAAAGAATAGCCATTCTTCCAATGGTAGTCCTGCTATAGCCAGTCCCAAGGTATATCTTGTATCAAACCACCACACTCCTTTACTGGTAAACCAGACATCCCAAGCTATAAAAAAAACAGCAACAAGCGCTGATGCCTTTAAAAATGGGGTGAACTCACGATCGAATCGAAGCCGCTTGTCGAAGGATGCGACAAAACAGATTATGACCGTAAAAAATAAGATAAGCGAATAAGTATATTGCATCATATTTTTTCATTGTTAGTATACATTTTAAAGTATTTCATTGGAACATATAAAAAGCCAAAACACTCGCCCTCCTCTTTGCCTAAATGTTTATGATGTTGTTTATGGGCGCGACGAAGCGCCAAAAAGTAACGGTTATTCGTTTTACTCAACCATTTGAAACGTTGATGGATAAATATATCATGCACAAAGAAATATGCCATACCGTAGAGCATAATTCCCAATCCAATATAAAACAGATAATTGTACCCCTTTAACGACCCGAAATACATCAACGCGATCGTGGGAAGGGCAAAAATGATAAAAAAGTAATCATTCTTTTCCAGAAACCCCGCATTGCTGTGATCATGGTGATCGCGATGTAATATCCAGAGAAAGCCGTGCATAATGTATTTATGGATAAGCCAGGTGGCGCCCTCCATAGCAATAAAAGTGACCAATACTGTAATAAAATTCATAACTCTATTTTATAAGTAAGCAGCTTTGTAACGTAGATAACTTTTAAAAGCAACATAGGCTTTTTGTGCATTAGGTATCCTAATCCTGCTTTCCAAAATTTCTTTGGAGGATTTTTTCCGAATCTTCGCAAATAGTGAAAGATAATATTTATAAGCCAGATAAACGCCAAATTTTGCCGATGCAGGCAATTTTTTGATTCCCAAAAGCGCTTCCTTAAATTCGCTGTGTATCTCATCCTCAATCTGGCTTTTGAGTGCATTGTCAAACACCGCCATATCCAGGTTTGGAAAATAGGTACGTCCAAGCACCTGATAATCGTCCTTGAGGTCACGCAAGAAGTTTATTTTTTGAAATGCAGAACCCAGTTTCATGGCGTAAGGTTTTAACTCCTCATAGCGCTCTCTATTACCTTCTGTAAAAACCTGTAAACACATCAGCCCCACCACTTCAGCCGAACCATAAATATATTCTTTATAACGTTCGGAATTATAGTCGACCTTATTCAGATCCATTTCCATGCTATGCAGAAATTGTCGGATCAGCTCGATGTCGATAGCATACTTATGCACCGTCTCCTGAAAAGACTGTAATATCGGATTTAATGAGATACCTTCCTCTAAAGCACAGTTAGTCTCGAGGTACAACCGCGCCAAAAGTCGCTGCTTATCATAACCATGAAAACTATCGACTATTTCATCAGCCAACCTTACGTAGCCATAGATTGCATAAATACTAGCCCTAATGCTTGGCTTGAGGGCCAATATACCAAGCGAGAAACTTGTACTATACTTTTCAGTTGTTTTTTTGCTTACTTCATAAGCGAGTTCATCAAATAGCTTTTTCATGGTCTTATGTTTTACGATATAATTCAATGGCTTCTTTGGCAACAATTTTCCCCGATAAGATGGATGGAGGTACTCCGGGACCAGGAACTGTCAGCTGACCTGAATAAAAAAGATTATGGACTTTCTTATTTCTAATCTTGGGTTTCCATACCGCTGTCTGTTTTAATGTATTTGCTAGCCCATAAGCATTTCCAGCGTAAGCATTGTAATCGCTGATAAAGTCGCTTACGCAGTAACTTCTCTTGTATGTAATCTGCTCGTATAGGTTTTTTGTACCAGTATGCTTTCCCAAACGCTCTAACATCTTAATTAGGTATTTTTCACGTGTTTCATCATCGTCTGAGATAGCTGTCGCCAATGGCATCAACAAGAAGAGGTTCTCACTGCCTGCAGGAGCCACATGAGGATCCGTTTTGGATGGACAACATACATAGAACAGTGGATTTTGGGGCCATTTTTTTTCACCATATATACAGTCAATATGATCGTCCAACGGATGCTCAAAGAACAGTGTGTGGTGTGTTAGATTTGGGATGGAGGATTTCATCCCCAGATAATATATCAAACTCGAAGGGGCAAAGGTCCTACTCTTCCAATAATCTTCATCATAGTTTCTTAAATCCTTGGTAAGTAGTGTTTCGATATGATGATAATCAGCGGATGCAACCACAAGATCAAATGCGTAATCTACGCCATTAACACCTAATGAAGTGATCTTATTCTTTTCAATTTTTAATGTATCAACATTATGATCGAAATGAAAAGTGACACCTTGCCTCTCCGCTACTTGCTGCATCGCCAGTACTAATTGAAAAAAACCTCCTTTCGGATAATGAGTGCCAAGTGCGTAACCGCCGTAGTTCATCAGGCTATATAATGCCGGAATATCCTTGGGTGAGGCGCCCAGAAATATGACCGGAAATTCCATTAATGTCCGCAATCGTTGGTCCTTAAAATATTTGGCAACATAGGATCGGAAATTGGAAAGCAAATCTAGCTTAAAAGCGCTAAGTGCAATTTTTGGAGAGAGAAATTCGCCCCAATTGTGACAGGGTTTATTGACGAAATCCCGCATCCCCACTTCATACTTAAATTTTGCAGCTTCCATAAATCGATCTAACTGCGTACCAGCCCCAGGTTCGATCTGTTCAAATAATAGTTTTAATTGCTGATAGGATTCCGGAACACGAACTTGTCCGGAGTCAAATATCATTTCAAATTGAGGATTGAGCGATACAAGCTCAAAAAAATCAGCTGTGCTGCATCCAAAATCCGAAAAAAAGGACTCAATGATATCGGGCATCCAGTACCAGCTCGGTCCCATATCAAATTTAAATCCTTCTGTCGTACTGAATTGTCTCGCCCTTCCACCGGCCTGCGTATGTTTCTCAAAAACATGCACATCGTACCCTGCTTTAGCAAGATACGCTGCCGCTGAAAGACCCGAAAAACCTGCGCCAATAACGGCTACCTTCTTTTTCATTTGTTTTTTTAGCTAAACTACTTGGGCAATTCCCAATAGACTTATTGGCACCGCAACTAGTAATGTACACATCCTATTGCTTTTTGTCATTTCTATCGCATCCCGATGTGGATTATAACTTCACTTGCTCCAGCAATTTTTCCGGTGCAATATTTCTATCATAGATTAATTGATGAAATTTGCTCAGTTTATCCAATAAACTTATCAATGTTATTTTTTCGTGGTAGGTCAAATCGCCTGAAACAATCTGCGTCGCATGACGTATTTTTCCCATTTGCCGGTCCAATGCCGACAAGCCATTTTCCGTGATGTACAGCAACTTACTGCGGCGGTCCAGTTTTGAATCGTGTTGACGTATCCAACCTTGTTTGATCAAACGGTTTATAATGGCCATGCCGGCTGGTTTTTCATGAATATTCCTTCTGATCAATTCCATTTTTGTCATCTCACCAAAGGACCGTAGTGTAATAAGATAGATAAACTCCTCTTGTGTGGAAAAATCAGATTCCCAAATAGCAGCCTTTGAATAACTTTTTGCGAACCTATTCATATGCACTATTAACGTGCTGATGACACTTTCCGGACTACGCCCATTTTTCTTACCGTCCCAATTGGGTTCTTCTAGAGCACCGGTTTCCTTTGTTACTACCCAACGTTTAAATCCATCCGCGTCAGTACTGTAGATTCGGTCTACGTTTTCCTGTTCAAATTCCTCTACTAATACAATGATTTCTTTTAAAAGCTGATATTTCATACACTTTATTTAGAACATAAATATACCATATTTGTTTTAATTATTTTAAAAATAATATTTTTTAGAATAAAAATAAACCAACATCATAGCCTTAATAGTGGCAAACTGTAACCCATCGAGGATAGAGACTTGCTTTAACTATAACAAGACCAAGGTTCTAAAGTTATGTTCGTTTTTATTATTACACGTGCAACATTTTTTCCGTGAGCTCGACTAACCTATAGTCACTAACCACAAACAATCGTCATCAAGCTTTGCACAAGAACCTTAAATACATGAAAGAGTTAAAAAAAATTGCCCTAATTCTCCCATACCTGTTGTTTTTCGCTATATCTCATGCTTCGTCTAACACGACGATCATTTCATTCATCGATTCAACCTTTACTGTTACGGGCAAAGTAGTTGATTCTATTACTAACGAACCTGTTCATTTAGTTTCCATATCCTTACTGGATCATCAAAGTGGCAGCAATCCTGTCAGAACAGTGGTGACAAATGAAAGTGGGGACTTCCAATTGACCCATAGTCAGCGTTCATTTTACCTAAAAATCAATCATATGGGCTTTCAGTTTCAGATAAAAAGAATTGTAATACCCAACGGGAGCAATATAGATATGGGTACTATAAAGCTTCATAAGATTGACAATAAGCTTGAGGAGGTTGCAGTTTCATCCAGAAAACCTCCCCTAGAACTTATTACCGGTGGGTATAGATTTAATGCGGAAAACAATATACTAGGCAATAGTACAAATATAGCAGAACTGCTCAAGCAGGTTCCGGGATTAACAGTTGATGAAATGGAAGGCAAATTACAATTGCTTGGAAAAGGAGCTACTGTATTGATCAATGGTCGGAAAGTCAATTTGGGTGGTCAAGATTTATTGAACTACCTGAAATCTCTACCGAGCAATGAGGTCTCGTCCGTTAACGTGCTTACAAGTCCGGGTGCGGCATATGATTCCGCCGGAGATGGAGGTGTGCTCGATATCAGACTTAAAAAAAATTCCAATTTGGGCTTCTTTGGGTCGGTAAGTACAAGTGTTTCCACCCTTTGGGGGACGGACCAATCGCTCAATTTAAATCTTAAAAAAAGTAAGTTTGAAATTTCAGTGGGTTATAATTTTTCATATAGTGAAAACCTACATAAACGAAACGATCTAATAAAAAACTATTACTTACCCGATTCTAGTTATCTCTATAGACAAGAACAGGCCAGCGAAAGATCCCAAAGAACACATTCCATGAAAACCAATACACTTTATAATATTGATTCGACGAGCACACTTTCTTTTAATTATTGGTACGCCAGCTTTTATGGCAAATTTCCTAATGAAAGAGATGCTACGATCTATAATCGGGAAGATCAATTTCAAAGGCAGCTTAAACAGCAGGACTTCATGTTTTTAGACAATAATTTTCATATCGCCGATTTCATTTATGATAAAGATTTTAAAACGAAAAGCAAGCTTTCGATCGGTATGAATTACGCGAAATACTCGAATGAGAATAACACTTCATTCTGGAGAAAGGCATATGATTTTTCTAACACGGAAATAAATTCCTCAGAAAATGATAGCAGAAATTTTATTACTTCCAGACCATATGAAATCTGGACATTCAATACAGATTACAAAACAAACATTGGAAAGGGTATTGATCTAAAATTCGGTGCAAAATATGCCCGTGCAAATACAGAAAGCTTCTTTAAGAATCTAGCCACAGATGAAATTATCGATGCAGGAGAATTAAATAGTGAAAATAAGGTTCACTATAACGAAAATATACTTGCAGCCTATTCTTCTCTGAATGGCAAATTGAAACACTTCTCCTTCGATTTAGGCTTGCGATTAGAATCATTCGACTATAAATTACGAGCCGTTTTAACTGACGAACAAATTAAAAACAACTATCTTAATTTATTTCCCAACTTTAATATACGTTATGATTTCGAAGACCTTAAAAACAGCATTGCTTTATCAGGGAACAGAAGAATCGAACGTCCCGGGTATAGTATGCTCAATCCATTTGCGGTGAACAATAATCCTATCTATTTCACCAACGGTAACACACATTTGAAGCCATATTTTACGAATAGGCTAGATCTGCAATATTCACATAAGTGGAATAGCAACCACTCACTGATCTTTTCTTTATATGGAAACTCTTCGAAGAATATGTTTACATATATCTCCAGATATAATGAGGAGGTTGGAAGTCCAGAGTTTAACTATTATAATGATTATAATCTAAACCAAATCGGAGGTTATGTCATGTCGCAAAACAAGTTTGGAAGCAGCGTGAATGTCAGTACATATTTATCAGCACAACGCCCAACTTTCAGATCGAACAATACAGAAGATATTTTGTTACCTGGGATTGTCAACTTTAGTGGGTCGATCAATACTTTTATCTATATTCTGCCAAAGACTACTGTTCAAATACTCGGCTTTTATGCATCGAAAAGAAATAGTTTTCAAATGCAATATGGCGCAACGGGATATATCACGACGGGTTTACAGCAAAAAGTGCTTCAGGACAAGTTAAATATATCCCTCACGATTGAGGATATTTTCAACTTACAAAAAGCACCTATTTCCAGTTTAGGCAATGTGATTAGCATTGAAACAGTGAATAAATTGAAGTCGCGCTATGCAAAATTGAGTTTCAGCTACAATTTTGGAAAAACCTTTTCAGCAAAACAGACCAAAAAGCTCGAAAAGGATTCGAGGATAGATTAACCCATCAATACTTTGATCATCACAGATGATTCGTGGAGTCATAGCGCTGGATATAATTGAGTTTAGAAAATAACTTAAATACAGATAGACAAATAAAGGTTGGGACTGTAAAATGGACTGCGATTCAATCCGTCTCAACAGGGATGGCCCATGGTGTCCATTTTGTTTTTTTGAAGCTACACAATCCCGAAAATTATATACAGCAGTTCGCTCCACAAGTACAACAACATCTGCTCGAAAATGGAATAGCCATTTCAGCCGATCAGTTGTCGCTTGACTTCAATGAGCTCAAAAACCTCATTGAATCATATTATCAGCGGTATCAGCAATAGTAAAAAGAAAAAGATTAGATCCCCCAAAATCGTTCAAAACCTGTACAAGTCAATTGAATGAGTTGTTCGCCTTATATTTTTCATTGATCTTTTAAACAAAGTAAGTTAGGACGTCTAAACAAAACCATGCGTCAAAATCCCTCCTACCTTTGTCTTAACAAAATCAAATTTTTAAAATGAAAGCAAACAATTATCAAGGAGCATTACAGAAACCAATCGGTTCTGGCTTCACAGCAAAATCTACTTCAGAGGACGTCATTAAAGGAATTGATCTAAGCAATAAAATCGCAATTGTAACGGGAGGTAATACGGGAATCGGACTTGAAACTACCAAAACGCTCGCTTCTGCCGGTGCAACTGTTATCGTTCTTGCAAGAAACGTTGAAAAAGCAAAAGTAAATTTAGCAGGTATAGTAAATATCGAAATCGAAGAAGTGGATATGATTGAACCAGCTTCTATTGACAGATTTGCTAGAAAATTCATTTCATCAGGCAGACCACTTCATTTACTAATCAACAATGCCGGTATTATGTGGGTCCCTTTGCAGCGTGACCAACGTGGAATTGAATCGCAACTAGCGACAAATTATTTAGGGCAATTTCATCTTACAGCTAGACTGTGGCCCGCATTAAAACAGGCGGGTGCTGCACGAGTTGTCAATGTATCTTCTCTTGGACACCATAATTCTGCCTTCAATTTTGAAGATCCAAATTTTGAAAATCGCGAATATGAAACTCTTCAGGCTTATGGTCAATCAAAAACGGCAAGCAATCTTTTCACTTTAGAGCTAGATAACCGAGCCAAAGATTTTAATATAAGGGCGTATTCTTTACATCCAGGCTCGATCGGAGGTACAGAATTGGGGCGGGATGCAGACCCGGAACAATGGAGGAAGTTAGGATTTTTAGATGAAAATGGAAATATACACCCAGCGATAATGGCTGCATTGAAGACCATTCCACAAGGTGCTGCGACTACGGTTTTTGCAGCGACCAGTCCGTTATTAGATGAAATAGGCGGTGTATATCTGGAAGATAACGATATCGCAGAGTTGCTACCAACAGATCCTTTAATCCCAACCCATACAAAACTGCATCAGAACGGTGTCCAACAATATTCATTGGATAAAGATTCAGCAAAACGCCTTTGGCACCTTAGTGAAGAAATGACCGGAGTAAAGTTCAATATAGACTAATATCCAAACGGCTTACGATAAAAGATTTAGCTATTAATTTTTTATATTTATGTCATCACAATGCCTTTAAAGCCGAACAGAAAATTCGAATTATGGAGTATAAAGCAAAATATATAACAGATGATATTAAGCTATCCTGTTATGAGGATAAGTTCTTCAAATCGGATATCAGTTTCGAGTGCCATATATTAATCTGGTTTATTTCCGGTGAAACAAAAATTGTACAAGCCGATGCAACTTACTTCTTTAAAGAAGGTGATATTTTTCTAATTCCAAGAAATCAGTTAGCAACAATTATCAACTACCCAAAAGATGGACAGCCTCACAAAACGGTCGTGATGCACTTAACGAGTGAGAAGCTAAAAAATTTCTATGCAAATCTGACCATAAAGCCTTCTGCTCGAAAATCGGAAAAGATATACAGCTTTAACAATCATCCTTTACTGGAAAGCTGTCTTTCCTCATTGATTCCTTATTTTGAACTACAGAAACTGCCCGAGAACATTGCCTCCCTGAAAATCACGGAAGCAATCAGTATCCTCCGGGCGATAGATAAAGAAATAGATCCTATTTTGGCTAACTTTGAAGAACCCGGAAAAATTGACCTGGCAGGCTATATGGAAAAGAACTTTATGTTCAATTTATCGCTGGAAAAATTCGGTTATCTGACAGGACGAAGTTTAACCACCTTCAAAAGGGATTTTAGCAAGATTTTCAACCTCACACCGCAGCGATGGTTAACAAAAAAACGATTGGAGCTAGCACACTATCAATTTGTTGAAAAAAGAATGAAACCAATCGAAGTTTGTTATGCGGTAGGATTCGAAAATCTCTCACATTTCTCCTATGCGTTTAAAAAGCATTTTGGTTACACGCCTACCGATCTGCTAGCATCGCGACTTTGAAAAAATGTTGAATAGGTCTAATAGCGAATTTCATTCCGGATACATATTAAGCATTTGAAAACGTTGAATACAAATCTTAGCGAGCGCAAGCGTATCTCAAAGGCCACCTATCATCGTGCAGACTGAAAACTCATATATATCACCTAACACAGATGAATCCAATTCTTATACGTCTAATGGGAGCAGCTTATAATACCTTCGAATCAATTCTATTTTATGAATTTTATTCAAGTTGCAATATAGAAATTACGATAAATAATTACAGATCCAATTGAATACCTAAATTTGCTATTGTCCCGCTTCCTTTTACATAATAACGGCCTTCATTGGTGGCTCCTCTCACCTCCGCGTGCAGCGGGAAGTAATCATTATTTAGGATATTATTAACTGAAAAAATGAAAGCTAGATTCTTTAATTTATAGCGCGTTTGGAAATCCATCAGCCCATAGCCCGAAATCGGGTATTTGCCATAATTATATTCAGAAGGTTGAAAAACATCGCGTTTACCCAAATGTAAATATTGGAGATAGACGTTCCACCGATCTGTCAATTTGAAATCGGCATTAATATTTATTTTAAAAGGCGAAATAATGGAGTTGTCCAACTTATCCTTATACTTTCCCTCATTTTTCAAATCTTGCCTACCATCCATGTACCCGAGTATAGTACCAAACTTGAACCAGTCAACAGGAGTAATATCGACAACAAACTCCAAACCGTAAATACGTTGCGGCACTTGAATCAATTCATAATTACCAGGTGTTGACGTTTCTGCGAATGTACTGCCTTTTTTGGAGGAGCTATAATACCCTGTCAATTGGTAGCTCAACATAGAATAGGTCCCGTTTAGACCCAACTCAACGTTATTGACAACTACTGGCTTCGGATCGATTTGACTCAAAGGTACTCCATTTCGCAATACAAGCCCCACATCGCCGATAGAATATCCTTGCGAAAATGAAGCAAAGGGCTGTAGGTATTTCAATTTATTATACCTTCCTGCCAAATTGAATACAAATGCATTTGAATTGCTCTTGTCTCCCGGAGTAACTTTCCCTGCTTTTGTCAGATCCCCTACCTTAAAATCCAAGTTTTCGTACCGGACACCACCTTTCACTATCCAGTAACCGGCGAGATTAAATTTACTTTGAAGATATAAAGCCCCACTTTTCATGTTCATATCGGGTGTCACTAATCCATCGCTCAACGTTTTTTGAACCGTATGATCTTTTAAAAGATCTACTCCATAAATTAAGGTTACTTTATTGTTGTTGGATAGATCGAAGGGCGTACTGAAATTTAGTCTAGCTCCCTTATGATCTGAATAGGTTTGGTTGTAGGTTTCAAATACCGTGTTCATATCTTCATAATACAGACTCATATTTGCTGAAGTCCGACCAAAGTTGCCATCATACTTTACATGAAAAGCTTTATTGTAAGGTGTTCCGCCATTAATCACTGTATCTGAAGGGATCCCAATAGCGGGTTTACTTCCAAACTCCCCCTTAGTGCCGACGTATTTACTATCCTGAACACTTCTATAATAGTTACCCATCAATTCAATGCGATGATTATCGTTAATCTGATAACCGATCTTCGCCAAGGTATTATAACTTTTTGTCTCGCCCAGACCATAGAATGGACTTACAATGGTACCATCAGAGCTGCGGACCACGCCGGTTCGCGCAATCTTTCCTTGCACGACATAATCAAACTTGTTTTGCGATCCTGAAAATACTTGTGCCAAATTATACCCATATGTTTCACTTGGTTTGACCAAGCTTAGGGAATTATTTAAAGAGGTTGACGAGTGAAAACTCTTGTCTGTCTTTGGCTTCTTTGTAATGTAATTAATTATACCACCGGCGGCACCATTTCCATACATTGCAGAGGCACCGTTGATGACTTCAATATGGTCAATTGCGCTAGCGTCAATCGTCTTCATATCTCTTCCGCCATTTCTTAAAGGAGTAGATTGAGGAATCCCATCGATAAGTACCAAAAAATTCCGACCACGTATTTTAGCGATGAAGTTATTTTGGCTTTCCTCACTTGGAGAGATACTTGGCACTTTCTGCATTAGGATATTAGGTAAGTTGTCATTTATCAGACGCTGATCTTCTAAGGTCTTACCTCCGATATAGGTAATTGACGATGGTACTTCGTCTATGCTTTCAGCCAATCTGCTCGCCGTCACAACAACTTCATTCAAATGATTGCTTGTTTGTTCCATGACAAAGTCTGGAAGCTCCAGAATTTCCCCTTCCAGTGCGATCTGCGATCTGATTTCTTGAAAACCAATATGCTTTACGGTCATGGAGTGAATTCCTTTAGGAATCTTTGAAAAAATAAAATTCCCCTCATTATCAGTCTTGGTACTATTTATCCCGTCAATATTGATATACACATTGGACAAACCTTTCCCCACTGAATTTTTCACTTTGCCCTTAATTGTCCCCGGTTCTTGACCATGACCATTTTTCTTAACAGTCATCGGTTTTTCCATGGAAAAACTTATTGCTGGAATTATAGAAAAACTTAAAACCAATAGACTACTAGCCAATATTGTATTCTGGGTAATAAACCAAGATCTTGTTGTTTTTTTCACGTATTTAAGGTGTTTAAAAAATCATTTGCCCTGTCTGCATATTGATGTCTTTCTATTTCCAAACCTTGCTATCCTGGAAATACTGCTCTGCAAAAAGACACAATTACTATTTAGACTAATTATTATTAGCGGCAAATATAGTAAAGTTGGGAAATACTTAAAGCTAAAAATTTAGAATAATAAGCGATCGAATAACTCCATCGATTATTCCTTTAGGATGCAGAATGATAATAGCAGCAATAAATCTTAATGTACATTATGTTTTATGCTTGTTGTACTCCATTTTTTGCTGCTTCAACAGTCCCTAACTTTATCAAACAAAAGAAAACAGGTTCCTCTAGGTCAGATTTCATGAATACCGGAACCATTGACATTATAAAAAATTAGTATTAACATTTTAAATCTTAAAGTCATGGCACTTACAACAAGAATCAACGCGGACGATGTAGCATTTTTATTGATCGATCACCAAAGTGGTCTATTCCAGACAGTAAAAGATATTGAAGTACCTACATTGAGAAGTAATGTAGTCGCTCTTTCACAGGTCGCCGCTATTGAAAACATCCCTGTTATTACAACTGCTTCAGAACCAAAGGGTCCGAATGGTTCATTGATGCCAGAAATCCACGAAAATGCCCCACATGCACAATATGTCGGACGTACTGGTGAAGTAAATGCATGGGACACTCCTGCATTTGTTGAAGCTGTTAAAGCTACTGGTAAGAAAAAATTGGTTATTGCAGGTGTATTAACAAGTGTTTGTGTGGCGTTTCCTGCCATTTCAGCAATTTCGGAAGGTTATGAAGTTTTTGCGGTCATTGATGCTTCAGGCGATATGAGTCCATTATCAACACAAGTAACAATTTCTCGATTACAGTTGGCAGGCGTTATTCCCATTACGACCACAGCTGTAATTAGTGAAATATTAAAAAGTTGGAAACATACGGACGCTGCGAAATATGCACATGCACTTTCCTTGGTGATGCCTAATTATCAAGCTTTAATAGAAAGCTATTATAAAGCACAGGAAGTCGCACTAGAAAGCAAATAAGTACTTTTATTTTGTTTAACCATCTGCGGGATCGCTTTTACATAAGCTTATCCCGTAGATTACCTTCCGTTAAAAAAAGCGTATCATCCGTTTTCATCACTTTTACCCTTTTCCTAAAGGAATAAAGGTCTTTTCCGTTTGGCAGTCTGGATAAGAAAATAAAAAAGTCCCAATTTCTCAAAAAGGGACTTTCTTAGTATATAATCAAATTACTTTTTTGTTTTTGACACTTGAGTTATCAGTGTATATTGCTGAGATGAACCATCAGCAGGAGGGTTTTTGACCTCTTCTACCTTTACTTTGATCACATATTCATATCCTGATTCATAGTTAAATCCCTGGATATTCCCATAAAAATATTCCCAGTTATCTGATTCTTTCGCCTTGACCTGCATGCACTTCATTGGGCTGACACCTTCGCAATCAACCAACTGCGGTCCCACAATCATTATTTTCTCATTGCTTTCAGCAGAATTTTTGCTACACTGGATAAAAAAGAATAAAGTGAAGACGGCAAGAAGCCCCTTGAGTAATTGGTTTATACGTTTCATACAAGAAATTTTAATAATAACTAATATAACCATTATATGTATTCTTTACTATACCTATTTTACGCACTTCAGTATTGGTTATAACAACAATATTCAATATCTCCAAACCTGATGATTCTTCTTAAAGCGTATGACTTCACTTAACACAGCTTCTTTTTAGTAACTTTTCCTATCGCATTATAAAATTACGAAACGATTCACTGATAATATTGTTCTTCAATAAACAATCGTATTTAATATGGAAGATCTATTATATTTGGCAGGTATCGGTATGGTGATCATGTGGGCGGTCACTTTTTTAGGCGGATTCATAACTGAAGATTTTATTCATATACTTTTAGTTTTTGCGATGATAGTGTTTATATTTCGTGCAATTAAGGGTTTTAACAACTATGAAGTACACCAATCTCAACAATAAGTCAACTGCTATTATTTATCAAATCGACCTACATAATGATAAGCCCAAATCAATTAAATGAACACTATGCTAAGGGGAGCGATTTCGATTCCTGTCAAAAAATTTTAGAGGTATTATGCAGCCACACGAAAATGAGATATGGCTTGATACGCAAGAAAGATGGCCTGAAATGGGGGAATTGGTGTGTTTACGATTATCAGTCTCGGACAATCGTCAATAAAAATAGCGAAACCTATGTTAAAATATATCAGGAGATCCGTAGGGGTTTTTCACCTATTTACATTGCCGATAGCGAACAATGTTCTGTCGGCCGATGGGCACTCCTTCTTCAGGAATTCGGTCTAAAAAGTTATATTTCTTACCCGATAATTAACAATAGTGATTCTATTGTAGGACACCTGAGTTTCATGAACACCGAACCTGTGCATTTTGACCGAAGTAAATTGGAAATGCTGCTCCCAGTCTGTGGTGATTTGATTGCAATAGACTTTAAATCTGTAATTGAATATAGAAGTACGAGAAAAAAATTAGAACAGGAGATTAATTACTCCAAAAACAGAGAACTCGTTTTAGCTTCCTTAGCTCATGATTTAAATAATCCAGTCAGCATCGTAAAGGTGATATCGCAGTATCTTTCGGAGAATATAAGTGACGAAAACCATAAAAATTTACTAAAGAAAATAGAAGAAGCCTCTTTCCGGATGAAAGGGATGATAGACGACATTTTGGATTTCAGCAGTATACGTTTTGAAAATAGACGAATAAGATTGATTGAGCAGAAGTGTATGGATTCACTGATAAGGCAAATCTTAGCAGAATTTGAGCTGTTGCATCATAGGAAATTATTAGCCAATATCAGTCTTTCAGCTAAAATACATTGTGATCAACACAAATTGGGCCGAGTTTTCGCGAATTTGATTGGAAATGCAATAAAACATGGCAATCCCCATGAAGATATAAAGATAAATGCCTTTATTCGAAACGAAAATTTCATTTTTAGTGTCACAAATGAAGTTATGAATTCTGAATCTTTAGATTTTACAGATCTATTTGAGCCTTTTGTCAGAGGAACCAATAGCAAAGGACTTGGATTAGGATTGTTTATTACGCGTGAAATAGTGAAAATTCACAAGGGAAAGATAGTGGTAGATTTGAAGGGCAGTAAAATTACTTTTAAAATGATCATTCCCATTGATGCTTTATAAGTTTGTTAAATAGTATCTCAGGATTAAAGCTAGAGTTACCTATCCGATAGGAAAATACGCTTAGCATTATCAACTATGCCAGGTACTAAACAAATTTGACTGCTTGAAAGCTATTAAATTTGTGCTGTGCTGAAAATCCTCCCCTGCCAGCCGAACACATCATTACGCCTTCCCTATTATGGCTATTCACTGGTTACTCTAACAGCAAGTTCATCATGTGCAGTAAGATCAAGACGTAAAGGCGTAATAGAAACCAAATTGTGTTCTACTGCCCAGCGATCAGTACCTTTTTCAGCAGGATCTAATGGCACCACTGTGATCCAATAGTTTTTCCTTCCCATGGGATCCTCACCGGGCACCACACGGCCATCATATAAACGTACTGATTGTCTTGTCCAGGAAAGCCCCTCCGGATTGGCTGGAAAATTCACATTATAGAGAGCAGGGCCTTTATTTTTCAGTAAAATCTTGAGCACATCGATTGTCCACAGATACAATCCTTCAAAGTCTGGCTCGGTCTTTCCGACAGGTGTGCTCAATGCTATACCGGTAATACCGAGCAGTGTCGCCTGCTTTGCCGCAGCCAAAGTTCCGGAATGCCACATGGAATTGCCTAAATTTGGTCCCATGTTAATACCCGAAAGTACAACCTGCGTATCGGGAAACATATGTAGACCCAACGCCACACAGTCTGCTGGAGTGCCATTTACCCTAAACGCTTCAATATCCTCGAAAGTAATCGGTGCACGTCGGTAGCTTAGGGGCCGGGAATGCGTAATAGCATGTCCCATAGAAGATTGCTCCACATCGGGCGCAACAATCTTTACCGTCCCAAACTCTTTTGCCGCATTTGCCAGTGCCGCAATCCCCGGTGAATAAATGCCATCATCATTGGTAATAAGTATATTCATAACTGTCCTTTTCTATGAAAACCAATCTCAAGCAGGCTTTGTTCAGCTTTTATGAAAGAACATGGCAAAAACATAAGGTTAGTACATAATCCTGCTGCTGGGGATGACTCAAACGGAGACAAAGATGAACTATGCCAATTGATTGAAGATCTTGGCCACAATTGCATTGTAGTAACCAAAAAAGATGCTGTCAAAAAAATCGATCCGCAGACAGACATCATTGCCCTTGCTGGCGGTGATGGGACTATAAGAATGGTAATTATGGCGCTATTGGAAAAAAAACTACGATTTAAAAGGCCAATCGCCATACTCCCACAAGGCACTGCAAACAATATTGCTATTTCTCTTGGTATTCCTTTGAACATTGAAAAAGCTATCGATCTCTGGAAAAATTGCCAACTTAAAAAATTCGATGTAGGAATGGTTATAGGGCTAGAAAGAAAGCCGTTGTATTTTATTGAATCCATTGGCTTTGGTGTATTTCCTTTACTGATGAAGAAAATGGATAAAAAAAATACAGAAGAGCTGAGCGCAGAAGATGAAATCAAAACCGCACTAAGACAGCTTCGCAAACTGGTAGAAACATTCCGAGCTACCACACTAAGACTCACAGTGGCTGGAAATAACTATGAAAAAGATTGCATACTTGTTGAGATCATGAATATATCAAGTATGGGACCGCGGCTAGTTCTTGCTGCTGACGCTGACCCTGGAGATGGACAATTTGATATCATCATTGTCACTGTCGATCAACGCCAGGAACTTATTAGCTATATCGATGGACTATTGAATGGAACCAACGTCGAATTTAAAATAAAACCTATCCGGGCTAGTAGATTGGCGATGGAATGGGAAGGCAACGAAATACACATCGATGATGAGCACAAGAGTTACTTCGGCCAACAATTGAAGCTTACCTCGCTAGAAGGTATAGTTGAAATTGTCACTGGCAATAAATAAAATATGATTTGAACCAACGATAATGGATCAAAAAATGTTCTTTTTTAAAAAACTCGTTAAAATGAACAGATCTAAAAACACCAAAGAAACGCATGTTGGCATGCTTGTTCTTATCATCGCAGCCATTCCAAACCCAGATCCACGGGAGCCAAGCCCAGACTTATCCGAAGCTCAACAAGAGGGCACTTCCAAAGAAGATAGAGATCCCAATACCAATCAATCGGGTATTAAAGATGATCGTACCCATGACAGGGAGGAAGCGCAAGCCGAGCAGAAAGAAAAAGATGATGAAGATAAACCTGATCTTTCGGGTGATATCAATGTCTAGATAGGGCCACATCTTCTGCTAGCTGTATAGGTGTTGCGCCGACCTTAAAATAGCAAGATTGCTCAGCTAACACTGGAAGAAGCTTCCCATTTTTAATTTTTTTGTGGTGGAAAGAAAAATAGTTTTGGATTTATTTTGAAATAGATCCAAACCGCCTTTCCCATTTTAATCAATTCTTTTGATGGAAGGTTCCTCGAGCGAAACGCTAACAGTAAGGAAAGGGAAAAGCTGACCATAAAATTAAAGAATCCTATGATACCAATCCCTAAAATGCCCCAAATCCATATATCAGTAGATAGCTCCATCCCATGACCAAATAGTCCCAATGCCAGATTCCCACTGGCGAATGTAATGTGCCTTATATCCAGATTTAAACCTAAAAAAAGTCCAACGGAAGCTGTCGTTCCCATAAAGATCCCAAACCAAATATTGGATACGATACCAGCCCATTTTTTTTCATAAAACGAAGCTATTTTGTTTGTTTTTGCCTGGCCGAATATTTTTTTCAATAGGGGATGTTCTTGAATGCGGTAGTACACGGAGTTGTGTTTGTCTCGGTTTGAAATACTGCCGGCAATAATCCCGGAAAGAAATAGAAAAATACCGGCGATAGACGCATGCAAGATCAGCGGTGTTTTTATTGGATTAAGATCATTGACCAGATGTAACCACTTGGCGCTCGCAATATTGACCTGAAACAATTGTTGAATTACCCAGACAATAAAAAGGCTCATCGGAAAAGCCATCACAACATTACCAATAAAGGCAATAAACTGAGACCGAAATAATCGGGCAAACAATTCAGCAAATTTCCAATAACGATGTTTGCTGTCCCCCTGTTCGGAAATCCCTTGCTCAATAGCGTTCACCAATGCAGAAGCTGTCATCGCAGGCTGTTTGGTTGCCAAAGTTGCACCAAGAAGATAAATAAGCGTAAAGCCAATCGCATAATTCATGCTGTAAAGAAATGCGTGACCAAATTCACTGCTGTGTATCTTACCTAACAATAATTTAACGATGCACATAACGCCGACAATGAGGCCACCTCCACAGGCTGAACGGAACATTTTCCAATATTCCTGTTTACTTGAGGTAATATAATGCTCACCGGTCTGCGCAGTATGATGCGTAATTTCGTAGGCCAAGAGCTGTGTACTCTGTCCAACCAATTTGCGAATATTGCTTTTCCGGGAATTATAACCAATAAGTGTAGTGCCCAGCGCAATCGTCTTTTGCCTCTTTTCATCTGCATGATCGATGACTAAAAACGACAAGATTTCTCGGATCCTTTCCAGTTGTTGCCGCATACGTAAGAGCGATTGATTCACTTTGATGGAAATTCCAAAACGATGTGAATTATCGAAAGCCGTTTCAATATACGATTCGCATTGCTTATGAAGTACCAAGATTTGTTTATAAGAAAGATCATCCGAGGAAATAAACTTATATTCTGATTGTAAAATACGATCATTCAATTCGGTAAACTCCCGCATAATAGCAATAAATGGGCTATCAAAATTTTGAAACTCGGGTACCATCTTGTTTACGTCTGTTTCCATTGCACGCCCGGTAATACGTTGAACCAACAATTCCAACCCATACAATATTTCGGTCATTCCAAAACCCGTTTTGTCATCGTAAATCGTTTCAAATTGAGATACACGAAACAGCTCATCGAACTGATGTTGCGGAATCGCGGCAACCCAGTCCGCATCCCCAGGTCTATAAAAAACCTGATTTAACAGATATTGTAAAGTAGACTTTGGTGGTTGAAAAGGCAAATACCGCTCGGTGATTCTTTTTTTTAGTTCATAAAAAAAATCTGCATAACTAATTATACCAGTATCAGAAATCAATTGATCAAAATCTTTTTCAGCCAAGATTCTTTTGAGATAAAGCTGAAAGCCTTCCAACTCCTGCGGTGCGGCATTGAGATAATCCAGTAAAAATTGAATATCGACCTGATAAAGTATATGAACATGCTTTGGTCGGATGATGTCCACGAGTAAAACCAAAAAATCAACGTTTATATAAGCAGGATCCCTTAATTCACCTTTAAATCGTCCAAACAAACTTCTTACCTGCTGCTCTTTATCCTGTTCTTTTCTCATAAAAAAAAAATCCCTACTCTAGATACCAAATTTGCATACATTTTGTTTTCCTACTCGCAAAGATTCGCTCGCTGAATTGTGTCAAATAGCCACTTGAATCAATGATTTTGGTCATTTAGCTTCCACTTGAAGTTTTATACTTTTACAGGTAAGAAATTATAAATCAACGATTAACTTGATATAAGAGACGAAAATGAAAAATAACAATAAAATGAAGCCTGCAAAATTATGTTACGAACATATCGGCGGAAAACTCGGCCAACTTTTACTAGAGGCTCTGATTATAAAAGGCTGGTTAGCAAAAGCAGATCCTAGTGATAAAAATTTCTATATCACTGAATTTGGAGCATCTCAATTGACGGCATTTGGTATTGACCTATCGCAAATTAAATCCTGAACAAAATGAGCTTAATATTGGATTACGACAATTTCTTTCTACCCGTAGAAAATCTCGAGAAGGCAAAGGAATTTTATGGAAATCTACTTGGCCTAGAAACTAAATTCGATTTTTCGGATAAGGGAATGACGGCTTTCAAGATAGGTGACAATGAACCTGCAATCATTCTTAGTACAGTACAACATACCAAACCGACGATTTGGTTTACCGTTGCCGATGTCAAGACAACATATGAACGGCTTAAGGAAAAAGGGATCGTATTTTTAAGCGAGCCATTTGAGATCATGACAGGTTTAGCAGTTGAATTTAACGATCCATCCGGAAACAAACTTGGAATAACAGATTATTCCAAATCAAATAAGGTTTAATGAGTAGACATTCCAGCTGAACGTTTTTAATTCATAAATAGGGCTCTAATTTTTTCAAAGCGGAATACCATGAGTATACAAATGAACATTTTAAGTATATTAGTATAATAAAATGAATTCATACAACGAATGTGATGACAGATTGTGAACTCCAAAATATAGATCCGGACGATATTGGCGATGTGCTCGTTATAGTCGAAAAATCATTTGACATTAAGTTTAGGAGTAAAGAACTTATGCATATCTCGACGTTTGGCGAGCTCTGCGATCACATCACGAATAAGATACAACTTGATCATTCGAGCGACTGTACAAATCAGCAGGCTTTTTATAAGTTACGTGAAGCAATTGCTTCGACAGCTCAAATCGATCATCAAATGATCACGATAAAGTCTCCACTTGCGAACATTTTACCCAAACATGGTCGACGGTTAAAGGTAGAAAAACTCGAAAGACATTTAGGCTTTAAACTTGACATCCTACGCCCACCCTACTGGGTAACTCTAATACTCGCGATTTTTTATGTTTCTTCCTTGGCTGTTATTTACTTTAATTGGCCAATTGGACTCACAGGCCTGGTATCCGCCCATTTTGCGCTTTGGCTTGCACAAAAAACCGGTAAGGTGCTTGACTTGCAAACGGTAGGACAATTGGCAAAAAAAATGACAGCGGAAAATTATTTAAAATCGAGACGAAACCCTACAACATGCAATAAAATCGAGATTGAAAAAGTATTGACAGACCTGTTCAGTAATGAGCTATATCTTGACAAAAGTAAATTAACAAGAGACGCGAAACTTGCTTAAATATACACTGATTCTTCGTTTAAATTGTCCTATTATTATCTACCCAACGCTTAACTGGAATGAGCTACTACTGTCCCTGATATTTCCTAGATCGTAAAATTTAGTGTAATATATCGTATCTTGCTATCCAATTTTAAACCAAACATCAATGTTATGCGAAGAATCCTTTACTCCATATTAGCTACCGGCCTTATTTTTGCAGGATGCGCAGGAATGAAAAGCCAGGGAGATAATACTGGCTGGAAATCATTATTTGACGGAAAAGACATCAATGATTGGTTTGTTAAAATTCATCATCATGATGTCGGTGTAAACTACGGAAATACGTTTAGAGTCGAAGATGGAATAATTAAGGTCAGATATGATCAGTATGATGATTTTAATGATCAATTTGGCCATTTATATTATAAAACACCCTTTTCTTATTATCATTTAAAGTTTGAATATCGATTTGTAGGCGCGCTCCATAAAGGTGCCCCCTCCTATACGCTTCGTAACAGCGGCGTGATGTTTCATTCGCAGGACCCCAGAACAATGTTGAAAGAACAGGACTGGCCTATTTCTGTCGAAATGCAACTTTTAGGAGGATTGAGCGATGGTCAACCCCGTCCTACAGGAAATATGTGTTCCCCTGGAACCAATGTGGTCTATCAGGGCAAAATAGCTTCCTCACATTGTTTAAATTCTACTTCGAAGACCTATGATGGTGATCAATGGGTTAAAGGGGAATTGATTGTATTGGGAGATTCGTTAATCAAACACATCATTAACGGAGATACCGTACTAGAATATTCAAAACCTCAGATTGGAGGTGGAACGGCCAATGGGTATGACCCCAAAATGAAGATCGATGGTAAGTTGCTCAGCAGTGGATTTATCGCTTTACAGAGTGAAGGTCAACCCGTAGATTTTAAGAATATATGGATTAAGGAGCTGCCTAAACCAAAGAAGTAAAAAGAGGCTAACGTAAGGAAAAAAGTACAACAATAGCGTTTTTGAAGAGAAAACGACGGTGTATATTATTTCAATTGCTGAAAAAGCTTGAGTGAACAAGTAAGATCATTCAGAAAATTTCTGAACGACCTTACCTGTTCATTTATTCAAGTGTATTTGCAATAGCGACCGACAGACCTACCGTTTTGTAGATATCATATCCTTAGATTTTTTCTTCATGCTATTCACCGGATTCCGACGGGCCACCTTACCACTAGGTAGCTTTACATAGTAAGAAGTATTATAACCATTTCCAGGTCGAAAAAAATCTGTTGAAATGATCTGAGCTCCACTACTGAAAGCAGCATTAGCCCTACTGTAATCATTGATTTTTGCTTCAAAGGTTTCAATATCAGACCTACTACGTACGATATACCCATCCCTCACCAAACGTCGAATTTCTTCCTGACGAACCAAAGCATTGTCCAATAGTATAAATGAAGCAAAACTATCATTGGGTTCCGACTGGACAAACATGATACGCTTCTCAAGATTAGGCCTATCTTTAACATACGCTGATTCAAGGTTCATTCCTGCTGTTGCCGGCAACAGCAGGAAGATAAATTTACCACGAGCGGATTTAACAGTGGGCCAATGACCAGAACGTATTGCCTCACGTAAAGTGCTGTAGTTTCCACGTACATCGTCAGGTGTAACAAGCTTTTCTCTTCCCAATACCGCAACAACTTCAGCATCCAACTGATCAAAAGCCTTATCATCAAATGGAAGTACTTCAGCACTATTAGGAAAAATCGGAATCCCTTTGTCTTTGGCCTCGACCATAATAAAAATAGGGAGATGTCCGGGATGCTTTTCAGACCATTCCCGTAGCGCTGTAAGACCAGCACGGAATGTCGTATAATGTGATCGAAAATCAAAATCAGCAATATGAAGCATCTTGAAACCAGGCTTTTCCAAATCCTCTTTTTGATACGGAGCAAGATCCGAAACCCCCATTTTATTGAGGAGCTCATAGCCCGCAGGTTTATCAAAGCGATGTCCAGTAGGGTCATAATATACATCCATTTCTAAACTACGGATTCCACTATCAAGTTGCACATCGAAAGGTGGATGGTCGTACTTTAATCCTTCACTCATGGACATCGCATTAGGGTGAAACTCCTTAAAGGAATTAAGTTTATCTGGAGGGAATAGCGTTGACATCTTTTCCATCATCTTTGAAAAAATAGGATCTGCATAAGCCGAAAGACGAGGATCCACGGGTTTAGCGTAGCTATTGTGTGTCCCAAGGACTTGAATCTGGTTGATCTTTAGTTGGTCCAGCTCTGCCAGTTCGGTTTGTTGGCCAAAGCTCGTTCCAATACCCATTATAAGCAGGGATATTGCGGTTAAAGTGATTTGTTTCAATTTCATCATTGTTGTCATTTTAAAAAAGTTTTGCACTGATACCAATTTGACCACGGACAGAATACCATTCAGCCTGCTCAGCACGATCGTATACACCATGGTAATAGCGTACCGGGGCACCAGTAATATTGTTTAACTCGGCAAATAGCCTAAACTTGGCGTTAATAGCGTAAGAAGAAGAAAAGTCAACTGAAAAATTACTCGAATACCATCGGTAATGTTCTGGTCCGGCGATTTGACGAATAGCATCAAGATATTTCCCTTTATAATTTCCGGCAATACGAGCCATAAATTTGCTATTTTCATAGATTAGAGAAACGTTGAAAAGATGTTTGGCCTGTTTAGGAATCGTACTCTTATCTTCCATTAATTTTCCATTGTCGAAGCGCGGAACTGTAGCTTTTGAATCTGTAAACGTATAATTCGCATCGATTCCAAATCCTTTCCATATTCCGGGCAATTCGGTAAACCTCTTTGATATGCCGGCTTCGAAGCCTGCGAGCCACGCATTTTTGAGGTTATCCGGTTCATTGACATTGAACATGATACCATTGATATTTTGCGTAGACTGATTGGAATAAATCAGGTTAGAAAGCTTTTTATAAAAAGCGCCTGCTGAAACCATGCCTATTCCACCGAAATAATGTTCGACCATTAGATCAAAGTTGCTGGCAAAAGTGGGTTTCAAATTAGGATTTCCGCGTGTGATCACACGATTGATATCATCCTGGACCGTACCTGGATTGAGATTTCCAAAATCAGGGCGCGCAAAACTTCGTGTGAATGCAAGTCTAATAATATCGTTTTTTGTTGCATTGATCTTTACATGTACCATAGGCAGAAAGGCATTGTAGCTATTGTCCTGATTGATAGCTTCAACATGCGTAGATTTATCGGCAAGCGTTGATACTTTGTTACCCGAAAAAGTGACTTTGTTATATTCGTTTCGTAAACCAGCAATAAGGGTAAACTGCTCAGTCAGTTTGTACTCCGCGGAGCCATAAATAGCGTAGACATTTTCCCTTCCGCTGTAATAGTTGGCCGCTCCGGAGGCATTTGTAGCGGAATCGATTCGGAAGGGGTACAACTTGTTATCTGCAATTCCTGCTGGTGAAGCAAGCTGCTTTACGGATTCCATGGAAATCTGGTCAATGAGTACATTGTTATAAGGTGATCCTATTTCCGTCAAAAAACCGCCACGATACGGATAGGATTCAGTCCCTAAACGAGCTAAGCTCGGAGCAGGTCCTGAGACACCGGCCACATAAATACTATACGGATTCTCTACCTTCTTGTCTTTGTGAATAAATTTGCCACCAAATTTAACGGTCAATGAATTGCTCGGTGTATATTTTAAATTGACACCAGCACGTTTGTTGCTCTCCTCGTTTTTACTTCTAATATTGACGACTTGTGTCAACTTCATAGCCTCTGCACTAATTGGAGAGGAAGGTGAAAGATGTGGCAGGATTCGATCAATATTGTCCCCTACTCCGTCGGGTGAATCCATCGCCAAGTATTTCTTTCCATCTGTAGCCATGCCTTCGTAGGACACCTTCTGGGAGAAAGTAGCCATCGGGTAGTAGTCGGGATCCTTAAATTTAAATGAAGATTGATCGACACTAAGTGCCCAGTCCAAGCCTAATTTTTCTGAAAAAACAGACTGCCCGCTCAGCTCTCCGGAATACAGATTGGTATGATAATCTGCCGTCCTTGTTGTAATCGTTGCTGTCTTAGTATTAAAATAGAAATAGTTTTCCCGCACACGCTGAGCATCTAGATATTCACTATATAGGCCCTTGACCATAATTTTGTGTTTCTCGTTGAAGGCATATTCCAGCCCTCCATTAAACCCAACAGTACGCCTATGGGCAATATAATCGCGCAGTTGAAGATCTGTAATGGAAAAAGCTTGGCGCTTATCGCTGTTTCCAAAATCATAGTTTAGATTGTATCGATCTTGGGCAGCTGTTCGGTCCCAGATTACTGCAGAAAGAATGTACCCTAATTTACCTTTGGCAATACGATCTCCAAAAAGGACAGAACCATTGTATGAACCTCGTTGAGATTGCCCATTATATCCACTAGCGGCATTGATGTTGAGTGTACGTTTAAGAGGGGCCGCTTTGGTAATAAAATTGATGGATCCACCAATAGCATCTCCTTCCATATCGGGAGTAATAGCTTTTGACAATTGTACATATTGAATCATTTCCGATGGGAAAATATCCATCTGAATTCTCCTATCAGCATAATCAAGACTAGCTGAAGGAAGTCTATTTCCATTTAACAACGAAGCGCTCCACTGGATTGGTGTACCCCGTACGGAAACATAGCGTCCTTCTCCTTGATCCCGCTCAATGGAGACCCCTTGAATACGTTGTACAGCTTCGGCGGCATTTCGATCGGGCAATTTACCAATGGCATCTGCCGCTAACACTTCCATAATGGCATTTGCCCCTTTCTTGATGTTCAATGCTTTGACTTGAGAGCCCGCAGAAGAACCAACAACAACAACTTCACCGAGACTATTATTGGAAGGCACCAATTTAATATTCCCTAAATGGATCCCTTCTTGGGAAACTACTGTATCAAGTGTGAACACCTGATAGCCCGTGTAGAAAATAGAAAGCCTAATATGTCCCTTTTCTTTTAAAATCAATGTAAATTTACCATCTAAATTGGTTTGTGCCGCCAGCTTTCCAACTTGTACTGTTGCTCCGGGCAATACTTCATCAATAGTTGAAGTAACAGTTCCCGTAATTTGTTGTGCCTGTATAAAAAAAGGCATCAACACAATCAAAAAGAGTAACGTCCTTTTCATATCATGTAATCAATTTTTGTTATTTGATACGAAATTGATGTTTCATAAACTACAGATCGTCTTCCTCGATAAAGAAGTACCTATCGCTTACGACAAACAACACAACAAACTGTATATATGTTATTTACAAAAATTAATTTTGTATTAAGCTTAGGTTATCGATAAATTGGCACCGGGTTAACGACGTAGAAATACGCCTTTTCCATAGAGAAAAGTAAACGTAACTCGGAAATGCTGCATTAAGCCATTAGGCCTTGAGTAGATTGAAATGCGCTGCGTCCTTGAGATAGGCCGATGGGGTGCAACCCTGGACTCTTTTAAAATATTGATTAAATGAAGATTTGGAATGGAAGCCGGCCTGAAATGCTAACGAGAGAATATGAATACTTTCGCCTTTCTTTCTGCACTTATCCATCAGCATCACCACCTCCTTAATCCTATATTCATTGATATACTGATAAAAAGACTTTTCTTTGTATTGATTTAAGGTTTCTGAAAGGTGATGGCGCGATACATCCGCTTTTGCCGCTAGACTTTCCAATGTCAGATCGGGATCCAAAAAAACTTTATGATTGGACATCAAATACTCTACCTTAGCCAAAATACCTGCATAGTCCAAGCTGCTATTCTTTTCATTTTCCTCCACAGGAAAAGAGCGCTGTTTTTTACTTTCGACACCGATCGGTTCTTTCTCATTATTGACAGATAGCTGTTCCTTGGCTTCCTCCAGCTGATAAACATGGACATAGAGGAAAGAGCTTATTTTTACATAAATAATCGAGATACAGATAATCGACAATATCAAATAGATAACGACACGAAGCCACAAATGGATAAAAGAAAAATAAGGGGTTACATCAAACAACTGAGTCCAGATCGTGATGATAAGAAATGCAAGACCTATTAGTAAGAGTAAAAATGCAGCCAACCTAACCATCCCTTTTTCCAATTTCCAGAACACCGATATCGACTTTATCTGAGCCAAAATCTTTAAAGGGTAAGCAATATATAATATCGTATATGCATAACCTGACGTCGAATTGTATTTTCTTATAAATGGCGGTAGCTCCCCAGCATTCTTAATTACATAAGCAGCAATCCAAAAATAACCGATTGAAGCACCTATAGACGGAAGCATAGCAAGGAGAACATCAATGGGTTTCCCGCGATGTCCGAGATAGCGCACATAACACCATAGTAACCCTGGATAAGCTAAAGCAATAAATGTATTAAACTGTTGGTGGATTTTTGAATGGGGCCAAAAAACATTCAGAGCAAAACTGATTGCCAAATGCAAAAATATGGAGGCTAATAAGTAAGAAAGAATATTATCATGCTGTCCATTATTTTTTCTATTCTTTAATAAAACACCCAATGCCAATAATGCCTGGGTGGCCCCTACAATAATAATATAATTCACGTCCGTAATCTGACTAAGCTGTTTCGCGAAGTTAAGAATCAGGTATTATCAAATTGTTAAATATGCTATCCGCTACCTATTCAATATTTGACATAGCAAAGTATTAAGTAAGTTTATTACTATCGCGCAAATATTTTCTTAGCCAGATGATGACTGTCCTCCTATCCTGTACATTATATTTTTCCATGGCTTCTTCAAGCCACAACTCGCCATTAACAATTGCATTGATGACGTCCGTCTTCACTTCTTTTGTAAATCGAGGTCTAGCTTTATTATTTTCATTCATTAAACTGGTTTTTATAACTGGCTATTCATTACGCTCATATCGCGTACACAATCGGGCGTTTTTAATTAAAGATAGGGGAACATAACAGGTCACTATGATTGTAAAAAGCAACCTGTTAAACAGGTCGCTTTTATCGCTATTTAAACGAAAATCCAAAATTCTAATTAAATAGCTCATTAATCATCATAAGAACGCGATGTTAATTCCTTACACAACGCACATTTTTCATCTGTGTCTCAATCAAATCTATACCAATGACAGATATGTTGAGTAGATTTGCTGTCAGATCTGCACTATTATTCCCGAAGATTCCTTTTTCACCGTGGTAATACCAGGCACCCAACCCAAGTAGTCCTCCAATTTTAATACCCGAGGAACCGGTCCAGATTTCTGCGCGTGTTCCAAAATTGCCCAGATTGATCTGTACAAGACCATTCACCACAGCGAAAGAGGTACTACCTCCATTGAAGTTAAAGTGAAGTTTGTTATTTGGATATGGTGCAGCTGTTCCACTTGCGTTATATTCAAAATAACCTCTACCGTTACTTGTCCCGTATGTAGGACTCTGACCACCGATTCCCAAAAAGCCGGTCAGCTTCCGAAAATCGCTTTCACTGGCTTGGCGCCACACACCTTTTGGGTAAACTTCGTTACAAGGATCACTATTGACCCCGAATCGATCTGGCACTAGCCCTTTGAATGAAAAGTAGGTATTTCTGGCATTTGAATGCGCATAGGTATGGTGAAAACGATAGGGATTATGTCCTGCCTGATAATAAATATTCTGTCTCGCCCATCTTACCCCGTCGACAGTTAAAGGTGATTCTAACAAATTGACCAATAAACGATGGCTGTTTCCTAATACTGGTGTAATATTGAACGCAAAATTCGCTGGAGTCGATGAGAATTGGCGCGTTGAATTATCATCTATTTTCAAAGCCAAGTTTGAAACATTTACTTTTATCCCACCAGACACCGCTGCCGGGTCCGCAGTATACACATAAGCGATTTTTGCATCTTGGTAAGCCGGGTCAATATCCGCAAAACTTGAAAAGGCTATTTCTTGATCGGCAGAAATTAAGTTTGAAAGTGTACCGTTAACAACATCGATTGTGGCAGTTTTTATTCCTGCGATCTCTACCTTAGCCCCCGTCATATTAGCGAACATCCCCATCGAATTTAGTTCTACCCCCAAACGGGCAAATTTATGTTTAAATAGAATGTTGATCGGAACATTCACATTTGCACCCCCCGTGGGTACAGCAACCTCACCCATTGCATACAACACATCTTTTCCCGCTGGAAGTGCAATGGTTGTATTGCCCGTATTTATGTTAGGGATATCTTCACCATTATTGTAAGATAAAGCTACCCATTTATAGGTTTGGCCTTGCGTTACATCAATTGCTCCTTGGCTACCTGTTGTAAATTGGGTAGATGATATCAATTGGCTGCCGTCTTGTGAAAACAAGAATAAACGATAAGTAATGCCATTGTCCATCGCGGCGGCACGTGCCCCTTGTGCAGATGCTGCTGCGGCCTTGGTTGTAAACTGGGCCGCCTTAAATGGAATATTATTATCTACTTCAATCAATGCGTCAAATTCTGGAAACTCCAATAGTTTTGGACCATTCAAATTAGTCGAATTTGTACTGGCTTTACCTTTGATAGATGCTGTCTGCTGTGTCTCATCTATGCCCGATACTTTGAGAACCAGCTTCGTACCATCCAGTTTTGTCCCTTCCTCAGTCTGATCAATACGACCGTCTTCCTTAGAACATCCAAAGAATGTAACTGTACTTCCCAACAATAAGGCAATAGATGTAACGCTCCAACTTAAACGCTTTAAACGTGATATTTTCATAAAATTGTTAATTTAAATAAATAGATGTTAGTTTATAAATCACCATTTGCTTCGCCTCCAGAACCATTTCCCCAATCGCCAACACCAGGATTTGGAGTTCCCGTACCGCCCGAACCGGCAGCAATCCCTTGTTCCAGCTCAATTGTTTGCACCTCCATAGTAGGTGCTTCGTAGATTTTCTTTTCTTTTTTCATTTTTTTTTAAAATTTGGTTTAATTAAGTCGATACTTAATTGAGTTAAGCCTAAAAATGACCTAAACAACATTACCAACAACATTTACGCAAACTTATACACGAAAGAAGAAAATTATTTAAAAACAAAGATTACATTTTGACCACAAACATGACTACAATTTGACCACACAATACGTAACAACCTAATAATCAACCAAGTAAAAACAGAAGAATACGGTATAATGCGATACAAACGTAGTCCACCTCAGAATATAACAAACTATAAAACAAATAGATAAAAACGTAAAGAAAAATACAAAATACAAAATCAAACAAATTAACCCAAATAAACAACCTATCGGCTTCAGCGGAAAGCAATAAAAAATGTGCCCTAAAAAATAAATCACAGCTTATCATCTCGGTCTAAACTAGACTTTGCAAATAGGCTTCGAGATCCACCTGTTTTTCTAATTTCAGCTTTTGTTTTATTCGATACTTCGTCACACGAACACTTTTGGGTTCAATATGAAATGCAGTCGCAATATCAAGTGTACTGTGCTGCAGGTACATGTATGCGCAATGCTTTAATTCGAGTGCAGTGATCTTGTTTTCAGACAGCGTTCTTAGCTTTAGAAAAAAATCAGGGTTGATGGTTTGAAATTCGCGAATAGGTTGTCCCGTTACTTCATCAAATCGCAGTTCATCTTTTATCATCCGTTCAAATACACCAGCATGTTCATTGCCCTCAGTTTCTACGAGTACGACCTTCAAATGATCAAGGAGTTTATTTTTGCGTTCGATCTGCAATGCATCAAAAAGAGCAGCCTTTTGCATCTGTTCATTTTGTGATTGTAGTACTTGTATTTGAGAAAGCAATTTCATCCGATCGTCTTTTTGATAGTCAAGCTCAGCATTTAGTCGGTTTTCTAAATCATCATTCCGTATTCTTAGTTTTATACATTCATCTGTCTGAGCTTTATATTTTATTCTGAAGAAGAAACTTAACGTAAGAATCATAAGAAATAAGATGACACCATGCTTCCCCAAAATATACTATGATATTGTCGATGTTTAAGATCTCTTTCAATTGTGTTCAACACTTCAACAATTTCAGTTCCCTGTCCATTTTGACTTAATTGAATATCCTTGGCGCCACTTCCTAACAATCCTTTCGTTCTCCATTGGTAGGTCACATGCAATAACGGCGTAACATATCCTTTACTTAAATATGTCTTTTCCAACGAATAAAAGAGCTTTTTTTTCATCTTTATGGCATATACTGGAATATATCCTGACCTTGTAATATCTCTAGAAATTTTTTGATTAAAAAATAAACCCTTTACCATGATAAGACCTTTAATTATTAGTTTCTTGATTTCAAATAAGATTCATATAACAGCTTTTGATCAATGTAAACGACCGATAAGTGGTGTACAACAACTAATTGAGCATCTGTATCTTGTTACTTTTCGGCAGGAACCTTTCATTGGCAGTTGATTTATGGCTGAAATCTTTCTCAAACAAATAAGCCAAAAATTCAAAACTTAATCAAGGGTTAAAAGGCTTCAATTTGACCACAAAAACACACTAGAATGACAACAAATCGACTACAACATGCTACAAATTCGTAACTCAAAATATAAAACAATCCATTGTAACGTAACACACGCGCTGTAAAAGAACATCATAAATTAAAATATTTTCGACCCTACCTTCAATAAAACTCTCCCATTATCCAAAAATTTCGAAGACAGAAATAATGCCATAACCAATCACCCTTGTAGCTAAACAGCTACAACTATATCCCCTGAAAATTATATTACTGCAACCGACACGAGAAGCATGAACCAGTAACCTTTTTTTTTGCCGCTTTTCTCCGTATAGTACTAACAGCGTGCAGACTATGAAAATATCTGGCTAAAAAGCTACCTACACCAAATAAATAAGGAGCTAAAAGAAGGTGTAATTAATTATCTCAAATTGTCATAAGGAACTTAAACAGTTACTGTTCTCGTGGAACATAGCGCGCAAAAAAGAAATTGTCAAATGGCGAAAGCTCAACAATGATTTAGTATTTTTAAAATAATAAACACTTAAAACAAAGATGGTAATCATCAGATTTAACTATGGACAAAATAACAAAAGAAGATATTGTCGAAGCTGAGAATCAGCTTTTTGCGGCTCAGCTAGCAAGTGATGTAGATGCTCTTGACCTCCTTCTGTACGATAGCCTGGTAGCAATTGCGCCAGATGGCCAAATGCTAACAAAAGAAGTGGATCTAAATGCGCATAGGTCAAAGGCAATGATTATTGAACAAGCCACAACAGAAATCAATGCGATCAAGCTCGTGGGAGATACCGCACTTTCAGTCGTTACGATGACGGCCAAAGGTCAGGTTATGGGGGCACCACTCGAAGGAAAATTCCGGTATTTTAGAACCTGGAAACGCATTGACAACTCATTAAAGGTTATTGGGGCAAGTTTTATGCAATTACCCTCATAAATAATTGGTAATAACTAATTAAAAAAAGAATATGTTAGCACATATCTGCATTACAAAAATTATAAAACGTGCTTTTTTTGTAGCTTGTATTTTTTCTTGTTTTCTTATTTCTTGTCGAAATATTGGCCAACCCGTCAATAAACAAAAATCGGGTTCCTATTTTATTGATTCGAAAGGGCAGATCGCTTATTGTCAGAATGGAAATTGGTTTAGCTTGGGTATTTCACAAATGCAGGCTGACGCCAAATCGTTTGAAGTCCTGTCAGAAGATATCGCCAAAGACAAAAATGAGGTCTATTTTCGTGGGATGCCCCAAAAACTTGTGGACAAAAGTTCCTTTTATGTTGACCAGCAGATTCCAAAAGATCGTTTTCACGTTTATTATATCGATCAGGTCCTGGGCTTCCATATTATCGAAGGCGCAGATCCGAAGACATATGAAGCGGTTGCGGGTCATATAAACTGGGCACGCGACAAGGATCATTACTTCTATTCGAATGATCCCATAAAAGTCGACAGGAACACCTTTTCGTTCATCAACGATTACTTTCTAAAGGATAAAGACTCCGTATATATTTCACCTAATGTTGGTACCTTTGAGGCAATTTTAGCCAATACTGGAAACGTTGAAGCGATTAACAAATATTACATAAAAATTTATGACACGATTTATTATCCGCCATTTCAACAGGGGTTAGCTATTGTAAAGAGGCCATTTAACACCATTCACAAAATTCGTGTGCTTGATCAGGACCATATCAATATCGACAATAAAACTATTCTATTCAGAGGAAAAGATTTTAAATATGCGCATGTTGATGCCCCCTCTTTTAAATTATATCCTATTGATGAAGAAATTGACTCTTACGGAAGCAACTCCTATTCAAAAGACAAAAGTCACGTGTTCTATAATCAGGAAATAATCCCAGGTGCCGATGTAAAAACATTTATACCCTTGGGCAATGATTTTGGAAAAGACACAAAAAATGTGTTTTATAAAAACCAGTTGCTTGAAGAAGTAGATGCAAGAAGCTTTAAGAAGGAAGGCGATTTTTATAAGGACAAACTTGGCAATAAGTTTAGTAGCCTTACAGGAAATAAGGTATAAAATCCATCATGGAAGCAATTAGTCAGACTTTAAGCGCTATACATCAAACAACATTCTCTTCCTTCCTTGGGTTCGCCACAATCCGACCAATATAACAATTTCTTTTTCCATTACTTACAAATTTGTTAGTAACACACAAATAGCTGCTTGACACCCAGAAGCAAGTATTTGCCTTTACATTTGCTCGTATAATTAATCATACACAACAGTTTTTATTTATGAAAAAATACGCATATATAGGCGCTTTGGGTTTTCTCGCAGTAATCACAACAGAGTTTGGCATTATTGGCATCTTACCGCAACTAGCCGATCATTATCATATCAGTATCGATAAAGCAGGTTATTTATTGAGTGCTTTTGCTTTGATCATTGCGATAACTGGGCCATTTATGACATTACTCGCTTCGGGATTCGACCGCAAGAAAGTCATGTTAACTGCCATCGCTATTTTCTTAGTCACAGCGATTGTCTCTTCATTATCCCCTCCTTTTTGGTTACTGCTTATTGTAAGAATTCTTCCGGCCTTTCTCCAACCTGTCTATATTGCAACAGCATTGTCTGTCGCCATTTTAAAAGGGGGGAAACAGAATGAAAATGAGCTTATGAGTATTGTTTTCAGTGGTGTTGCGATAGCCATGGTAACAACCGTCCCCTTCGCCACCTACATTGCCAGTCTCTCTTCTTGGACATATTCTTTCACAATACAGGCAGTTGTCAGTATATTCGCGCTATTGGCGATCTATCTTAACATTCCTCCGTTGCCCGTGAAAGAAAAAAAAACCTATGGAAGTCAAATGAAAATATTAACCAAGCCCATCTTTTTGGTCAGCACCGCCATGAATTTCTTTATGGTATCAGCTTGGTTTTCTACCTATAGTTACTTCGCCGAGTATTTAAACAAAGCAAAGAATATGGACAGTACCATGATTAGTTATATGTTATTTGTATTTGGTATTATCGGAGTCATTGCTAACTGGGTTGCAGGGAAAATGCTCAACCGAAATATTACGTTTACCACGGCCTTTTTCTTATCGGGTACACTTATTATCCCCTTACTACTGTATTTTTCCGATGGCAATCTATTCGCCACGGTCTGTACGATTGCCTTGTGGGGATTTCTTTATTCTCCTAGCTTCTTAAACGCATCTACCTATATGATTTCCTCTGCACCCGAGGCGCTAGAATTTGCCAATAGTCTAGCGACTTCATTTGGCAATCTTGGGGTAACCTTGGGAACTACCGTAGGTGGCTGGATTATCGTTTCGAAAGGTGTAGAATTTTCGCCATGGCTTACGATGGGCTTTGGTTTTCTTGCTTTTTTGATGATCGCCCTACGACAGTTTCTAGAAAAACGTAGCGCAATAAAGCAAATAACGGTCGCGCAGTGTACATCGCAATAATATATTTTGCCCGTATCGTAAATAGCGAATGCACGGTCAATTTAGATCTAGTTAGCGTGAATAATCATTCCAGCGCGAACTAGATCTAACGCTTTCTCCTTAAAGACCATCGATAAGATACCAGCTCAGAATAATACCTATGACAAAAATTAACACAGCCACAATCGTGATGCTATTTGAAGTTTGAGTAAAGTTTTCCGCTTCAATTTGTTTGTTCGTTTTACGATATTTAAAGAAAGCGACAATAACTGTCAATGCACCTATGACTACAATGGAAACGCCAACAGCGCCAGAATGTTCATGCTGTGAGCCTGCAACTACATCTTTTTTTAAAATGAGCTCAATCTGACGAATAAATAATGAAAATTTAACAACTACAAAACCGAATCCCATAATCCCTAGGCTCGTCCGGATCCAAGCAAGGAAAGTTCGTTCATTAGCAAGATGGTCATTTACCTTTTGGGGGGTATTTTTAGTCATTCGAAATAAATTTTGATCAACAAATACGTTAAAAGAATTATAAAATTTATACCTAGCCTTAAGCAACCTGTTATGGCTGTGACTATGCTTTAGCACATATCGTTCACAGGTTAGTCAATTTTTTAAGGTTCAGCAATCATTTTGTTTGTTTTTCAATAAAACGCTGCAGAACGTTGAAAAGTTTGATTAATATTTTAATGATATTTTTTATAGCTTTGTTTAGGATGAAAAAGCTGCTGGCTATATGCTTCTTGACGATTTACATCGCGTCGGCAACCGAAATTTCACAATTATTGAGATTTCCGTTGTTGATTGAGCATTATTTTGAGCACAAAGTAAAAAATCCAAGCCTCTCTGTCGTCGATTTTCTGAACGTACACTACAGTGGGTACCACCTAGAGAATCACCCACATGACGATGACTATGAGAAAGATCAAAAACTTCCTTTTATGATGCATACAACCTCATACAACGCTGTTTTTGTGTGCCCCCAAATTGCTGCTATCAAAATTAAAAATAGATCCTTACCCGAAAAAAATAACAATACCGCTGTTTGGAATGATCAGTTTATAGAGGATACATTCATAACTTCCATTTGGCAGCCGCCCAAATTCTGTTAATACATCATACTTCTTATTATTTCGGTTGAAGACTTCCACCCGACCATAACTTTCACGTCAGTAAAAGTTTAAGTTTTGTCATGTCACAATTGCATCCTTTTTTATCGCTGCGATTCTACGCTTGGCTGAAGTCTTCCGCTATTATTTTACGATTTAACAGAATCTATTTATTATGCTTACGAAAATCATTGAGTTCTCTGTAAAGAACAAACTCATTGTAGCACTCCTGATGTTGGCATTAATCGGGATAGGCACATATCAGGTGACCAAACTTCCTATTGATGCTGTACCTGATATTACCAACAATCAGGTGCAGGTCATCACTATTGCCCCTTCTTTTGGTGCAACGGATATTGAACGATTAATCACCTTTCCAATCGAACAGGCCAACAGTAATATTTCTGGATTACAGGAAATCCGGAGTTTTTCGCGATTTGGGCTATCCCTTGTAACCATTGTCTTCGATGACAACATCGATGTCTATTGGGCCCGGCAACAAGTCGCTGAACGTCTGCAACAGGTACAGCAAGAAATTCCTCCAGGCATAGGTTCTCCCCAGCTTGGCCCTATTTCTACAGGTCTTGGAGAAATTTATCAATATGTCGTTCGACCCCAGCCGGGATACGAGCACAAGTATAATGTAACCGAACTGCGTACTATCCAAGATTGGATTGTCAGAAGGCAGCTGCTAGGCGTCAAAGGCGTAGCTGAAGTCAGTAGTTTCGGAGGAAAGCTGAAACAATATGAGATCGCTGTCAGCCCTGACAGACTCAATGCCTATGGGATTACAATCAACGATGTCTTTGACGCACTAAATGCCAACAACCAAAACACCGGCGGCGCATACATTGAGAAAGGACCAACAGTCCTTTATATCCGAAGCGAAGGACTGGTCGGCAACATTGACGACATCCAAAATATTGCGATTGCGGGTAAGCAAAACGACCTACCGATTTTCATTCGGGACATTGCTCAAGTACAACCTGGCTATGCAACCCGCTATGGCGCGATGACCTACAACGACAATGGTGAAGTTGCTGGAGCCGTCGTGATGATGCTAAAAGGCGCCAATAGCAGCCAAGTCATTGCAGATGTAAAGGCCAAAGTAGAGGAAATCCGAAAAACATTGCCTAAAGGTGTCCTTATTGAACCTTTTCTTGATCGTACCAAAATGGTCAATAATGCCATCAGTACGGTGCAGACAAATCTCTTGGAAGGAGCATTAATTGTCGTCTTTGTACTAGTACTCTTCCTAGGCAATATACGGGCTGGATTGCTCGTGGCCTCCGTCATTCCCTTAGCCATGCTATTTGCAATCTGCATGATGAACCTCTTTGGAGTGAGTGGTAACCTGATGAGTCTCGGTGCACTCGATTTCGGATTAATCATTGATGGGGCTGTCATTATTGTCGAGTCTGTGATGCATCAGCTTATGCAGCAGCAACGATTCAAAGAATTGCTCAAGGTGCCCGCTTCTGAAATGGATGATATGGTGACAGCATCAGCCGGTCGTATGATGAACAGTGCTGTTTTTGGACAGATCATTATCCTGATCGTTTACCTCCCCATCTTAACATTGGAAGGAATCGAAGGTAAAATGTTCAAACCCATGGCCGAAACAGTTGCATTTGCTTTATTAGGCGCGTTCCTTTTATCGCTCACCTATATACCGATGATGAGTTCAATATTACTTCGTGCGAGAAATAGCAAACCTTCGCTTTCGGATCGGCTGATGAAAAGACTTGAAAAATTTTATGTCCATGTATTACTCAAAGTACTCCGACTTCCAAAGACTATTCTTGCATTGGTTATCTCGCTTTTTATACTTGCCGTAGTTACACTAAGTCACCTCGGCGGGGAATTTATTCCTTCACTTGAAGAAGGAGATTTTGCAGTCGACACGCGGGTTCTTCCGGGCAGTAACCTGACTACGACCATTGAAAGCACTCAAAAGGCTGCCCATATTCTGAAAAGCAGATTTCCTGAGGTCGAAAAAGTAGTCACCAAAATTGGCAGCGGCGAGGTGCCAACCGATCCTATGCCAATGGAAGCATCAGACATGATGGTTATCCTAAAAGACAAAAAAGAATGGACTTCGGCCCATACATTTCCAGAACTTGCTTCAAAAATGAGTATGGCCTTGACGGATGTACCCGGTATTACGGCCGGCTTTCAGTACCCCGTCCAAATGCGGTTCAACGAACTGATGACGGGGGCGCGGCAGGATGTTGTCCTCAAAATATTTGGAGACAACCTCGATTCTCTGGCCTTACATGCTCAGCAAATAGGTAAAATCATTGAAACGGTCCAAGGAGCCCAAAATCTTTACGTCGAACCTATTGGCGGACTTCCACAAGTCGTCATAACCTATAACCGTCCAATGATCGCCCAGCATCGACTCTCCATTGCTGACGTAAATAGAACCATAAATGCTGCTTTTGCTGGACAGAGTACAGGTCTGGTATTCGAAGGAGAGAAACGCTTTGACATGGTCGTCCGCCTAGCTGCCAAGGACCGAAAGAATATTACCGATATCCGTAACCTCTTAATCCCCACGCCTACGGGCAACCAAATTCCACTTTCCCAATTGGCACGTGTGGCCATTGAGCAAGGGCCAAATCAGATCCAACGTGAAAACGCACAACGCCGGATTGTCGTCGGATTTAATATCAAAGACCGTGACGTACAAAGTATCGTCCATGAACTACAAGCTAAAATTGATAAGGAAATCAAACTTCCAACAGGATACTCCATCAAATATGGCGGTTCTTTTGAAAATCTCAATAATGCCAAACAACGCCTCCTGATTGCTGTCCCTATTGCTTTAGCCTTAATCTTTATACTTCTATTCCTTGCGTTTAAATCTGTTAAAGAAAGTTTATTGATCTATAGTGCTATCCCATTATCGATTATAGGTGGGGTTTTCCTGTTGGCACTAAGGGGAATGCCTTTTAGTATCAGTGCCGGGGTTGGATTTATAGCCTTATTTGGCGTGGCTGTCCTCAATGGTATCGTATTGATCTCCGAATTTAACAGGCTTCAAAAAAGTGGCATCCGCAATATTGTACGCATTGTTGTCGATGGCGGAGAAAATCGTTTGCGCCCCGTTTTGATGACCGCTTCGGTTGCCTCACTGGGGTTTATCCCCATGGCACTGAGCAATGGCGCTGGAGCTGAGGTACAACGCCCATTGGCAACTGTTGTCATTGGTGGCCTGCTTATAGCAACGTTATTAACATTATTCGTTCTCCCTTTGCTTTATGTAACTATAGAACGGGGATTTAAACTCAATAAATTAAAAGGACGACATGTTGCACCTCTTTTGATTGCATTTATTTTTTTAACAACAAACAATTCAACAGCACAGACTGTGGTTACTTTGGATCAATCTATTGAACTCGCTCTCCAAAACAACCGTAACATAAAAATTGAAAAACTAAGAGCTGCCTATGCCAAAGCGCTAATAGGGTCATCCACTGCCGATATTCCGCAGATGGATATCAGTTTGGATTATGGCCAGATCAATAGCGCCTATCAGGATACAAAGGTCAGTATCAGTCAACGTTTTGGTTTTCCTGCGGTCTACAAAAGGCAACGGGCCCGCTATACCGAAGAATGGAAAAGAAGTCAACTACAAGTCTCTCTCAAAGAGTTTGAGCTTAAAAAGGCTGTCAGTCTTACCTATTACAACATACTGTATTGGCAACAAAAGGAACAGCTTTTGACTAAAGCACTGTCATTGTATAGCAGCTTTCTCGACAAAACCATTCTACGTCAAAAAGCAGGTGAAAGTGATGCCCTTGAAAGTGTAACCGCGAAGAATCAAAAAGCAGCTATCACGATCCAATTGAGGCAGGTACGTGATGAGATAAAGGGACTTCAATTGCAATTCCAGTGGCTGCTAAATACGGAAGAGACCTACACCCTAAGTTCTATGGAAAAGATCGAATTTCGTCAGTTATCAATAACCGATCATCCTTTGCTCAAGGTATTGGAACAAGAAAAAATAGTCTCGGAACAAGCAACAAGGGTTGAAAAATCTAAATTGCTCCCCGAGTTGCTATTAGGCTATAATCTAAATAGTTTTAAAGGTACCGGTCCAGATAACAGGACCTACGACGCAAGTCCGCGATTCCATTCTGTACAGTTAGGTGTTGCCGTACCGTTATTTTCCAAAGGACAGAGAGCTCGGATCGAGACTGCACGTCTAGCGGAAACCATCGCCAGCGACGAATTGCAAAATGCACAATTTGAGCTTAAAAAAAGAGTACAAGAGCTTTCTCAACGCTATCAGACCAGTCTTGATATTGTCGATCAATATGAAACCGAAGGACTCAAGAATGCTGAAATCGTCTTTGAAACCGTACAGAAAAAATTCTCAAACGGCGCCATAGATTATCTCGAATTTGTCACTTTGGTCAACCAAGCAATCCTACTGAAAAGTAATTATACGGATGCGTTGTGGCAGCTCAATGAAAATGCCATTCTGCTTCATTACATTATGATAAATCGATAAAAATGAAAACGAAAAATCTTTTATCCCACTATATGGTTTATGTGTTGGCTATCGTCTGTATTTCCTGCCATCGAAATACGGAAAGTGCAGCCTCCACGCCACCAGGCCCCAAAGACGAAAACCTGGTTTCCCTAACAGATGCCCAGTTGCGAAATGTGCATTTAGAAATAGTAACGCTTGCGGACGAACCGATAACCAACATCTTAAAAGTCAATGGAAAAATAGATGTTCCGCCTCAAAACTTCGTGTCGGTAAGCATTCCTTTAGGAGGATACTTAAAAAGTACCAAGCTGCTTCCTGGTATGAAGGTTTCAAAAGGAGATGTTATAGCAGTTGTGGAAAATCCACAGTTTGTGCAGCTTCAGCAAGATTATCTCTCGGCCCAATCAAAGTTACATTTTGCCCAGCTTGACTTCAGACGTCAAAAGGAACTCAACCAGAATCAGGCGAGTAGCGATAAAGTAATGCAGCAAGCTCAGGCCGAAATGAACAGTCAACAGATTATAATGAATGCCATTGCAAAACAGCTAGAGCTCATACATATTCAGCCCAGTACAGTTTCTGCTGGAAATATTCGAAAAAGTGCTCCCGTATACAGCACTATAGATGGCTATGTAAGCAAGGTTAATGTCAACATCGGGAAATATGTGAATCCTTCGGATATCCTCTTCGAATTGATCAATCCAACGGATATCCATCTGAACCTCAAAGTCTATGAAAAGGATCTTGAACAGCTTCACCCTGGACAGCTTCTATTGGCGTACTCCAATGCTAACCCAAGTAAAAAGTACAATGGAAAAATCCATTTGATCGGCAAAGATGTCGATCCCTCCGGCATGACAGATGTGCATTGTCATTTGGACAAATATGATCAGAATATGATACCTGGTGTATACATGAATGCTGAAATACAAACAACGGCTACGTTGGGGCACGCTCTGCCTGAAGAAAGTATCGTAGACTTTGAAGGAAAAAATTATGTATTCATATCGGAAGGAAACAGCAATTATCGCCTGGCGGAAATAGCAGTTGAGGAGCCTCAAAAAGGACTAGTGAAGGTATTGAATTACCGCGATTTTGAAGGGAAGAAAATCGTTAGCAAAAATGCCTACACGCTCCTAATGCAACTAAAGAACACATCAGAAGAATAAAACATACGTCATTGGAGAAAGACCTTTCCTGCATTTAGGAAAGGTCATAACCTCCCCCTCTGCTCCTACTCTATTTTTTATACTGGATCTTAAAGCAAAGGATCGAGAGATTCTTCTATAGTACGTTCTAGGTCCACCCCAGATCCTCCGGTATCTATGATAAAACCATTTCGATCAATGATATAAACCTTTGGTAATCCCTGCACCCGATAGTTAATTGCTGTTTTGCTATTCAGCGCTTGCTGATCGCCCACATTGGTCCAGGATATGCCGTCTTCGACCGCTGCTTTCTTCCAAATCTCCCTATTTGTGTCTAGGTTAAAAGATAGGATCTCTAGACCTCTTTTTTTATATTTAGCATACAACATCGGTAGCTTCTTATTACTTTTTCTACAAGGCACACACCAAGCAGCCCAAAAATCGAGAACAACAATCTTTCCCCGAAAATCAGTCAAATTCACATCATTATTATTAAGGTCTTTGACAATAAAAGCTGGAGCCAGATCCCCTCTTCTAAGTTCCTTTGCTTGGAGAAATTCCTTTAAGAACCGTCCTGTTCTACTTTTTTTCATATTCTGAGGGAACCTATCAAAAGCCAACTGCAAGGAATCTCTTGTCAATGATGTCCTTAAGAAATAGAGTTCCTGCATAAGTGGATAAGACGGTGTTTTATCAAAAATATTGTGGACTCTCAACTGTCTGATGGACCGATAATAATGGTCCGATGCTATTTTCAACTCCACCAGTTGGACCGAATCGGTTTCAATTTCAATTTTTCGGTCAAGCTCAGCTGCTCCTTTCCACATGGGATCCAGTTGCCTATTGATTGGGATGGCATCAGCCTGTGATCTGGAATTCAGCACCGCTATATCCGAAAAATGTAAACTATCGCCTAATATCTTCATGCGAGCCGGTTCAATCCAGATGACTGCCCTCAAATTGGGCTTTGCCGTTAGTACATATAAAGAAGGCTCCTCTAGAGTTCCTTTTATGGCACATTTTCCATCCTTAAGTATGACGTCATAGGACCGACCACCTTCCTGGAAGCTATTCAATTGAAGCTTTGCGCCATTGGAAAGTCCCGAGATATCAAATTGTATTTCGAAAGGCTTTCCTTTTTCTTGCTGAGCCAAGCAAGCTAGCGGTAAGAAAAATAAAAAAGGAAATATCTTTTTTAGTATCATCATATGCATAATTGGTTTACCTATCAAAAACTAATATCCTTCCTCTCCGACCCACTTAAACGGGTATTTCTAACAAAACCTGCCCCTTTAAAACGATATTGCAGACCAACTATTTCAGTTGGTGCATTTTTAATCATCGTAGTGTATGTAGGTTTATCATTGATCCAATATTTAACCTGCTGATTTTTACAAACTATTTTAAGCTTGGTCCACTTGGAAAGATCGCAGCCAAATCCACTGAGGTCATCTTGTTTGCTATCCGTATAAAAGCCACCAGCTGTAAGAGCTATGTCACCGATACAGGCTGTATTTACTAAAGGTACAATGATGATATCGTTTTTAGCCTGTAAGAGTACTTCCACACGCTGGCAATTATTACCATTATTGCTCGCTCCTGTTTTGATGTCTGTTTCAAAACTAAAGTTGTCGGTCATAACTCCTGTCGTATCCTTTTGATTGTAAAGTCTTACCAGTGGAGCATCAGGGAGGAGGTCGACGTTATAGCTATTCAACAATTCCTGAGTAATGGCAGTTTCATGGGGTAACACGATTTCAGTTTTTTTGAAATACAAAGGCTCCTTTCCCGAGGCTGCTTCTACTAATCCTAGCCAGCCATTGGTTTTAATCTGTATATCATGTTCTCGAACAATTTTATTCCCAATAATCAGTTTAGCTCTAAAGTAACCTGGATAATAATAAATCGCAGAATGGTGTTTGCCCTTTCTATCCACCTGTATCTTACGGCTGGTGTCCCAACTTTGTGCAATAAATACCGAATCGTTTTCATTTGCAGCAGAAGCATCGTAATTAAAAACGACCGAATTTGGCAAGCCTTCTGTCAGCATTGTCTTCGACGAGAAGTGGAAGGCACTATTATTAATAGGCTTCCTATTTGGAATAAACCTATTACCGAAAAGTCCGACCAAGACAAGGACGAAAACAGATGAAATAGCGATAATAAATATAGGACCGTGCTGTTTTCTTTTCTTCACCTTTGGTTCAAAAGCGGATTTATGCAATGCCTGCTCCTGCGGTATATATTTCTGTGCATAAGCATTCCGAAAAGCCCGCCAGTCCTCATGATCAACGTAGCGCGCCAATGTATTTAATGTCGTGAGGGCTGGTTTGCTCTGGTAATCAATCCTACCAAAAATCCGCTTCAACGTAGAAACACTAAGTATTACTCCCGTTTTCTCCTGTATCTTGTCCGAAAGTTTTTCAAAATCAGCTGTACTCCAATGAGCTGTTTCCCCCCATTCAAGTTGATTTTCAATGGAATTCTTAAGATGCAGAAACAATTCGGGATCACTCAACTTAACCATAATTTATTATATATCAACATTTTAAAAACAAACAATCTGCTTGAACAAACTTGAATAAACTTGCCGCAAGGTTGAGCGAGTTGAAATAAGGTCTATCCGTTAAATTTATCAAAAATTTAATTAACATGAAAAAGATATTTTTGACACTAGTCTTCATATGGGTCATTCTATTACAAAGTTATACTCTAGAAAAAAATAGCAAAGCATCAATAAGCAAGAGCATTCCATTAAACGCAGAACAATGGTCCTTCCAGCACGGAAAAGTTGATTTTCTAAACTTTAAAGGTCGTAAAGCAATGAAAATCGCTCCAGCATCTGGTCCGGTCGTGATTAAAGACTTAATTTTTAAAGACGGAACCATCGAGTATGATGTGATACCTTCAAAAACAGAGTTCGCCAGCGCCATTTATTTTCATCGAAAAAATGAAAAAGAACAGGAGATTGTCTATCTCCGAGTTCCTAAAATGGCCAACCCATTCGCTAATGAAGGCATTCAGTACTGTCCCATCTTAGACGGTGTCAACATGTGGGACATCTATCCCCAATATCAGGCACCTGCGGCTGCTAAAACAGAAGAATGGAATCATATTAAACTCGTCATATCAGGTGTGCAAATGCAGGTTTTTGTCAATAACAGCTTGAGATTGACCGTACCAAAACTCGAGGGACGAGAAAATACTGGAAGCATTGCCTTCGACGGCGATGCATACATCAGTAATATCGAGATTAAACCTAATGAAATTGAGAACCTACCGCAAGCCGAAGGTGTGGACCTGACCCGACATGAGGCCAATTATATCCGAAGTTGGTCGATAACCCAACCCACGACTTTGGAAGAAGGGCGAGAACCAACTACTTTTCGTGACCTGCCGAAAGACGAAGCCTTCACGGAAAAAATAGCAACCGAGCGGTATGGATTGGTAAACCTTACAAGACGCTTCGGTAGTGCCGAAAAGCGTCGGATAATATGGCTAAAAACTATTATTACAGCACAAGAACCTACATTAGCTAATCTCCAGCTTGGATTCTCAGATGAAATATGGCTTTACCTAAATGATCAGATTACCTACACAGACAAAAATATCTTTAGGCAGAATATGAAAAGGTATCCCGACGGAAGGATATCTGTACAGAACGGGAATAGCCGCTTAAAACTTAAAAAAGGTGAAAACCAATTGCTCATTGGAATATCCAATGATTTTTATGGCTGGGGATTGATGGCACGTTTAGAAAATATGGAAAATATTACCGCCATAGAACCTTATGAGGTAAAAAAACGGGCTATCGAACACATCGAGCGCTATTTGGGCACCTATGCTGCCGAGATATCGCCCGCATTTAAGCTCACCTTTGTACAGAAAGACAGTATGCTTATTTTAGAGGCCCCCAGTCAAGAAAATGTAGCGCTCGATTATCTTGGAAATGATCTCTTCAAAATGGGGCTTGGAATAGAACTTCAATTTACGCCTGACCTGAAACAAGTCGTAAGAAAAGAGAATGGGTTTGAGATGAAATTCATTAAAGAACAATAGTATAAAAAGTGTTAGGATATGGCCCTTAAAACTTTAAAAATAACAGGGACCTTATAGGGACTTCATACGGGCCTTATAGGGACCTCATTCGGATGAATAGCTATAAACTCCCTTTAATTTCCGTATCACTTTATGATAAAATAAGCATTAATCGTGATGCCTTTGCTTATTTATATTATAGCTTCCAGCAAGCTATTTTATCCTTCTCGAATTGCTTGATACATCTTAAGGATATGTTAAACTTTTAACATTAACACTTTTTAACCATGGAATATGATACCTTTAGCAAAAATTATAATTTACATCAACCACAAATGCCCTTTTTAGACCATGTTCTGCAAGTTCCAACCTACGGATGGAAAGACGCCGATGGAAATCTCGTAAAGCCAAGCAAAAAAGAAATTTTCACTGAATTCTTCAAACGCCTTAATATTTTTAAGGATAAACGAAATTGGTTACCCTTTTTTAGCTGGTTAAAAGTAGCTTGCCTCATCCCCTTTTTTATCATCTTTTTGGTTTACCATTTCAGTTGGTGGACTGTGTTAGCCGCGTTCCTGTACAGTATGATCGTTATGGGGACCCATGGAACGATATGGCATCATCGATTTGCGACACACGGCGCATTTAAATTCCGCAACGGTTTCTGGCGTTTTTTCACGCAGAATTTGACCATCAATGTAATTCCCGAAGAAATATATGTTATTTCACATCATGTTCACCACGCAAAATCCGATAAACCGGGTGATCCCTATAATGCCCAAGCTGGCTTTCTATACTGTTTTTTAGCCGATGTAAATCACCAGCCTATTGCTAAGAACCTTACGGAAAATTCCTATAACCGCGTCAAATTGCTTATGCGACACACGGGTGTAACAGCTAATAGTTATGCGCAATATCAAAAGTGGGGGTCGTACGTCAATCCTTCACATGCAATAGGATCCTGGATATTAAACTGGGCTTTTTGGTATGCCGCCTTTTATTTAATCGGTGGTCACGCACTTGCCTGTACACTCTTTGGAGCCGCCGGCTTTTGGGCAGTCGGTGTGCGCACATTCAACTATGAAGGGCATGCAAAAGGTGAAGACAAACAACGTGAAGGTATCGATTTCAATGAGAGAGACAAATCCATAAACCAGTTATGGCCTGGCATTGTAGCAGGCGAATGGCACAACAACCACCATTTATATCCAAAGAGTGCGCGGAGTGGCTTTAAGCCTTATCAGATAGATCTCGCATGGTGCTATATTAAAATGATGCATAAATTTGGAGCCGTCAGCAGCTATCGGGATGACAAGAAAAGATTTGATGAACAATATCGTATCCCATACCTAAAATCTAAGGAATAGTCAATCGTTGCATTTCGAAGCGATCTTGGTCCTTTTCCATTTAATGTAATAAAGTTTCAAATTTTATTTGAATCCGAATTGTAAAATCGACTTTGGAGACAGCGTCTTCTTTTATCGTCAGCATACTGTTCGGCGCTACTCATAAACATCGATAGCGCCGAACAATAGTGAACATCTAATTTTCTTGATGATAGAGATCAGAAAATATTTTTGATAATTTCGCAGGCTCTTCTCGCCATGCGGCATACATACCTTGTCCCATTTCATCCGGGACTATATCGAGGTTTCCGGCTGCGACACTTTCTACTATCTTTATTGCGATACGATCTGGATCTGGCATATCCCAATCACTTCCCTTGTTCATATCGGTATCAATTGCTCCCGGATTAACAGCATATACTGTCACATCCTTTTTAGCCAGTTCAATTCGAACAGATTGTGTAGCAGAATAAAGTGCTGCTTTGGAAGCAGCGTACCCAGCAATAGAAGGTAAAGGCGAATAGGCGGCAATCGAAACAATGTTGATCATGATAGATGGCCTATTCTTTATCAGAATTGGAGCAAATGCACGCATCATGTTTATTGTTCCAAAATAATTTACCTTCAGATCATTTTCCATCGCCAATACTTCTCCTTGTAGCATATTCCCTGGATTTAAGGTTCCTGCATTGTTAATCAGAATCTCAGTATCTGGGGCTGCTAGCGCACTCATTTCTACTTGTTTAACATCGGTAATATCTAGTTGCAGCGGTACGATTCGATGATCGTTGAATGCTGGCATATTTTTTAAATCCCGGCAGGTTGCATATATCTTCCCTGCACCGTTATTGAGCAATGCACTTACCAGTGACTTTCCTATCCCTCTATTAGCCCCTGTAATCAGGATGACTTTATCTTTAAAAATTTGCATGGTGTTTTATTTATTATCCAACACAAAGCTATCCAGAAAGATAATGCTGTAAAATCCGAAACTTGCGATAATAAACATGCTCTTGATACGCTAGAAATCAAAAATCATATTCAAAGGAAATCAGACACTTCATCATCGCCCTATCAAGAGAACCTATTAACTGTGCATAAATGGATAACTTAGGTCGTAAATACGGCTCATGCAACTTTGAGAGCTTACTTCAAACTAAGAAACGTTCACCTTTACTAAAGCTGTATACAGCTCCTCCGGCGTAAAGGGTTTGACTAACCATCTACTTATGGCCACGGAATGACATAGCTGTTCTATATCCTGCTGATTCGAACTAAAAATAGGAATAATGGTCGGCTCAGTATTGTTATCGAAATTTTTTTCACGAATATTCTGTATCGTTTCAATACCGCTGATGATAGGCAATTGATGATCGATCAAAATTGCATCAAAATGATGTCCCTTTTTTAATATCTGTAATACCTCAAATCCAGTTTTTGCATGCACGGTATTAATCTTCTTTAACGATAACATCCGATCCAAATCATTTCGCTCCGACTCTTCCTGTGCAACAATTAGTACATCCTTTATTTTTTTTAATCCATCCCACGCATTAATTTCCCAAACGGCGGGAACATTAATAGTGAAAAAGAAACGACTACCGGCACCAAAGGTACTCTCCAATTTCAATTCACTGCCCATCATTTTAAGCAATTTATTCGATATTGTTAGTCCAAGGCCAGTTCCCCCATAGCGTTTAGTCATCGAGTTATCTTCCTGTGTGAATGCATCAAATATCCGTTCCACATTGTCCTCTTTAATACCTATGCCTGTATCTTTGACGCTAAAGCACAGAACAGCCTGGGTGGCATCATGTGATTCTACTGTAATGCTGAGTTCAATAGTTCCCTTCTCGGTAAATTTTGTGGCGTTGCTCAATAAATTCATCAATACTTGCTTGATACGGAGGGCATCAACCCAAATATAATGTGGCACATCGGCCGCGATATTCAGATAAAACTCTAAATTTTTGGCTTTGATCTGCATATTGAGAAAGTTTGTCAGTTGAATAACCAAGTCCTGAAGATCCGTCTGTTCAACGTCCAGTTCTAGTTTGCCAGCCTCAATTTTAGAGAAATCTAGAATGTCGTTTACAATTCCAAGCAATAAATTGGCTGATTGATCAACGATACTCAGATATTCCCGTTGAGTATCTTCAAGTGCTGTCCCAAGCAACAAATCGGTAAAGCCAACAATCCCATTCAAAGGTGTACGAAGCTCATGGCTCATATTTGCCAAAAATTGTGATTTTGCTGCACTTGCCTGTTCAGCTACTAATTTCGCCTTTTCCAGCTCTTCCCGTTGATGAATAATCCTGCTAATATCAGTTGCAATCGCAAGATAACCGATAACATTTTCGTTAATATCCCGAATAAATGTAACGGCTAAGGAAACATACAATCTAGATCCATCTTTTCGACAATAGGTCCACTCTCGCTGTTCAGCACCATGCAGCTCTGCCATATCTACAAAGAAACGAAGTTTATCTACCGAACGTCCTAATTCAACTTCCAGTTCCTTAGCTCTCAACACGAGCTCCTCTTTCAAATGAAAATGTTCAAGCCCCAATTTCCCAATGACCTCTTCACTGCGGTATCCCAAAAGGTTTTCCGCTCCTGTATTAAACAATGTGACTACACCAGTCGTATCGGTCGCGATAATAGCTACAGCGGAGGTTGCATCCAATACTTCTGAAAGCAGTTTTTTTGAATTCGAAGACTCTGCTTCGATGCGTTTACGCTTATCAATATCCTGAAAGGTACCGTATAAACGAACGCAATGGCCATTTTCAAAATCAGCATTTCCCAATGCACGTATCCACAGTTCATGACCAGCGAAGGTGACAATCTCAAGCTCCAAATCCCAAGCTTCTCCCGTAGCGAGTGCATGTTCAATGGCAGTCCGTATTTTATTCCTACTTGATCCCGCTTTATAGAACTGTAACGCAGTTGTTAGCTCTGGTTCATAGTCTTCGGGTACTTCATGAATTTCTCGCGTAATTTCGGACCAAACAATCTTCCCATCAGCAGGCGTATATTCCCAGCCTCCAATTCTAGCTACCCTTCCAGTCCGCATCAATGTTGCTTGGGCATGCTTCAGTTCCTTTTCTAGAAAATGCTGTTCCGTAATATCCACGGCATTGCCAATCACATAGGGTATTTTGTTCCCATTGGTCTGCAAAATATTATTAAACATCCAGATACGCGTCTCACCCGAGCGTGTCAAGGTTCGCATTTCTCCTTTGATTGTTCCGCGTTGAACAATTGCGCCCAGATAGTCCTGTAAATTCTTGTGCCCCTCCGATGGGACAATATCAAAAAGTGATCGTAACTGAATCTCCTCCCGTGTATAGCCCAAAGTCTTGGCTCCAGCTTCATTGACGGCTATAAAATTGCCCTTCAGATCATGCGTACACATAAGTCCCTGAGAGTTATCGAAAAATGCTTTCAGTTTTTGTTCACTTTCTTTATACTTTTCTTTTTCTTTTCTGTTGACAATAAGCGCGACAACCTCATCCCGAAGAAGGGTTAGGATCTCTTTTTGATGCTGATCGAGCTGCCTTGGAACACGATCAATAACACATAAGGCCCCTAAGGCATATCCGTTGGGATCGATTAATGGTAATCCAGCATAATAACGAATGTTTGGTTCTAAGGTAACGAGTTCATTCGATTTGAAGCGATCGTCTTTTTTGGCGTCCTCAACTTCCATCAGCTGATCTTCTTCCAGCGTATATTGGCAAAAAGAAACATCGCGCGTTGTTTCGTCTATCTCCAAGCCAACCCGCGATTTAAACCACTGCATATCCTTATCCACTAGTGAAATCAATGAGATGGGTGTACCGCACACTAGTGATGCAATTTTCGTAATGCGGTCAAACTCTTCCTCGGCTGCTGTGTTTAAAATTTCGTATTCATGCAACACGCGTATCCGATCTGATTCATTCTTTGGCGATAATTTAGCGTTCATTCAAAAGCCTGTATTGTTAATAATTTTATCTTCGAAGTCTTTATAGGTCCAAATGTATAGCATGCGCTAACGTACAAATAATATTTCACTAATCTTTAACGATTGATTTGAATCATTCCAATGCCCAATTAATATCGATTTGGTTTTAACTTTTCTTAGTCTATCGTAAAAAGTAGAAAACCAGCGGTAATAGCATGATAAAATATAATCATGAACACCGCTGTGTTAAAATAGTTTTAAATAAAAAACAAACTATTAGATTAAAAGATCACCGATAATAAGCGCCGTGCTGCATTCAGTTCCCAAGATGGCGAAGATTATATCGGTTTTTCAATGCCAAAAATATATTTTAAAAAAAAAGAATTTATGAAATCCAAGCTTTCCAAAAAGTCGTAAATGGGTATAAGTACAGAAAAAAATTATAAACTAAAAGACTTTTGTTATGGAAAAGATAACCTCCCACAACGAAACACTATTGAACTCCAATAGTGACATGGACAAAAGAGATCTCAGACGAAGAGATTTTTTAAAATATGCAGGAGCCAGTGCTGCTACATTAGCCATCCTGGGTATGTCGAGTTGCAAAAAAGACCACGATGATGGCATGGATAACGGTGGTAAGGGCATGTACTTTGGTAGCGGCGACATTGCCATCCTAAATTATGCCTATGCACTTGAACAACTTGAAGCTGCATTTTATATCCAGCTAGTCAACAATCCCTATAGTGGCATGACGGACATGGAAAAAACTTTTTTTACGGATATCCGTGATCATGAAATTGCTCATCGTGAGTTTTTCAAGGTAGCCCTAGGGGCCAAAGCCATTTCAAGTCTTGAATTTAATTTAGGCGGTATCAATTTCAGCAGTCGCGAAACAGTACTGGCAACAGCAAAAACATTTGAAGATCTTGGCGTTTCGGCCTACAATGGTGCTGGATGGTTAATAAAAGATGTCAATTATTTACTGTTGGCTGGCAAGATCGTGTCTGTTGAAGCTAGACATGCCGCCTGGGTCAGGGATATGATCGACAATGGTAGCTTTGCCAATCAGGAAGTAGTGGATTCAAATGGTCTTGATGTCGCAAAGAGTCCAAGCGTTGTCCTTAGTGCCGCAGCGCCATTTATTAAATCCAAGATTGATGTGAGCGATCTACCAACTTATTAATTCACCTAAAAACTGATTATCATGAATCTCTTAAACGTTTTTGAACAAATAAATGCTGTAGATCCTGAATTCAGCGATCGCATCAGCCCTCGTCGCGAAGCAATTAAAAGTTTGGCTTCAATGAGCAAAAAAATAACTTTGGCTGCCCTGCCCTTTATGATAGGTGAGCTCTTTAAAAAAGCTTATGGTGCTACGGCTCCCACAGATGTCAATGGAGTACTCAACTATGCGTTGACTTTGGAATATCTCGAAGCAGAATACTACACTATGGCTGTTGCCAAAGCAGGTCTTATCCCCACAGGTAAACCACTCGGTGCGATAACCACCATTCGTGACCATGAAATTGCACATGTGAATTTTCTTAAACAGGTATTAGGCAATAAAGCTGTTTCAAAGCCAACCTTTGATTTCACCGCTGGTGGGACTTTCGGCAATGTTTTCAGTGACTACGACACATTTTTAGCTATCGCACAAGCATTTGAAGACACCGGGGTAAGAGCTTATAAAGGGCAAGCGGGAATTTTACTCGGCAATCGTGTTGTACTGACTGCGGCGCTTCAGATCCATTCTGTTGAGGCACGACATGCCTCTCATATCCGCCAAATGCGTCGTGCTCGCGGAGGTGGAGCTGCCAATCAAAAACCTTGGATTACAGGAAGTAATGACAGTGGTATTGGCGCGGTTGTCGATCCGGTATATGCAGGCGAAAATAATATAACACAAGCGGGAGTGGATATTACAACATTGGCAGGTGCCATGGGGAAAATTTCGACCAATGCAGCAACCCAGTCTTTCGATGAACCTCTAACTGCAGAAGCTGTACTTAATATTGCAGGTCTTTTTATAAAATCCTAACAAAAGACGTAGTTTACCTGTTTTTAGCATGTCCTGATCGGTTTATCCCATCAGGGCATTGTTTTTTATATACTCCCCATTACACATAATGCAGTGAGTGTTGGTACATCTTTGCCGCCTTCATCTTCGAGGGTAATAGCAAAAGCCTGGGCCTTTGGAATATCCAGCATCTTACTTGCTGTATCTCCTTTTAAGTCAAGTGGAAAAACACCGGCATTAACAGGTTTACCATCGACCATTGCCCACAGTTGATATTGCTTACCTTTGGGTGCAACAGGCATGTGCTCAATACTCAGATAAACCGTCTTTGATACCTGATCCCAGAATACCAAAGCAAGGTAATCGGGTTTAGTTTCTACCCCCTTCAGAGGGATTGTTTTTATTGCTGGATTTTGAACGAGAGCCCATTTATCCTGTAGGGTAGCAAGTTTTGCCTGCTCAGCATCAAGTAAGGACGTCGTCTGATTTAGCTTATTCGCTGTATCTTGTTTACGTTGATATAGGAAGATATTAGCACCAATACTAACGGCTAACAATAGGCTTGCAGCAATAGTCCACTTGTATGATCGAGCAACAAGCATTTTCTTTTCGGTATCCATAACAATTACGTCGTTATGGTCCGTAGAAGAAGGTACTAATGTTTCATCAATTTTATGATCTTCGTTTGGTACTAGATTTTCTACAATGAGTTTATTCCATATATCCTGTTTTAATTGCATAGGCATCTCTATCGCTTGGCTATCGGCCAAATCTTCGAGTGCAATCTCTGCTTCGATGATGGCTTGTTCCACTTCGCTATTATTTTTTCGAATACAATTCAAGATGCTCACTTCCTCTTCAGAAGCAAGTCCCAAAACGTACGATTCAATAATCCCCGACGATATGTATGCTCTAATATCCAAAACTAGCGGTACTCTTTTAGTAATTGTTGTAATTGTATAAAAGCTGCCCTGGTACGTGTTTTTACTGTTCCTAGCGGCACATCAAGCTGTTCAGCGATTTCTTGTTGTGTATATCCTTCATAGTAGGCCATCTCAATCAAGATTCGCCATTCCGGCTTCAATTTATCTAAAATATTTTTAAATCCAATAAAATCTGCTTTCGTGTGTTGTTCGCCCTGACTTAGATCTTGTTCTTCCTCCCTATTTACGATATTTGAGAGCGGTTGGTTTTTCTGCTCGTTTACGATAGCTTTTGATTTTCGATGATCGAGGGCTGTATTGCGGGCAATGTTAATCATCCAGGTATAAAGGCGGCCTTTTTCTGCATCGAAAACATCGATATATCGCCAAATTTTGACGAATACATCTTGGATGACTTCTTCCGCATGCTCCGTTGAGACCACGATACGACAAACCACACCAAAGAGTGCATCGGCATAGTGATCATAAAGATAACTAAAAGCCTGTTGATTCTTTTTTTTCAATAAAAGAATCAATGTTTCTTCAGAAAGGTTGTGTAATGGACTCAAATTTTACGTTTATAATACGCTAAAGATGAAAATTAAAAATTTAAAAAAAAAGCAGCAAAGACAAAACAAGTTAAAGTACCTATAAAACGGGTTAAAATACCTAATATAAGTTAGCCTATTTTCTGTTAATCCTCATTATTATTTATATTTTAATACACAATGCATGATTTGCTTCCACCATATCGTACTAATTTACTCTTTTTTGTATTTCTAATTTTCAATGCTAGTTTTTCATGATTTGATTCCGTCTGGGAGGACGAATCACATTTAAATCTATTAAAATCTGTCTAAAGCTTTATTTTGTCGGGCGAATTCCCTTAGAAATTGGATTTATCGATAGCATATCACATGTCGCCAGATAAAATTCATCAATTAACTGGATAATCAAATCATCTCTTTGGTTATTAACAGCTAGTCCCACCCAATTTTTGGAGGGAAGATACTTACTCCGAGTCCATTGAACAGGCTGCACTATTTGTTTTTCTGAACGCAACCATTCTAATCCACTATCATTGAAATATATCTTTTCATTTGACAAATCCATCACGATGAAAGGTCTTTTCTTAAAATAGAAAATACTCATATCAAGATCTGCAATTACATTCATTCGAATATGTTTTTTGAGATGCATATATGCATTTATACGGGTTAGTGTTGACATCTATTTATCTTATTGGCTATAATAAAATCATCATAAATTTCCATGAACATTCAAAGCAGGCGAAGTGTTCATCAGACGAGAATCAAAGATATTAGAACCAGCGGTCTAAGTGGGGTATATTTTGTTCTAATAGGTGGAAAAAAAATGTTAATGTAAGTTGAAAATACGACGGATAAAACCGCTAATTTACCAAGCGAAAGAATATGTGTTAGTTTGCCCCATTACAGGTTTCGGCGAATCGTAAAAAGCCTGCACGGATTGTAAATACCACCATTGAACCAGTGTTGCAATGGTTTAAATTTGATAAATAACAAAAGATATGCGGAAAGAAAGTAAAAGCACGTCATTCATTAAAAAAATTCTAGGCTTAATTAGTCTTATCCTTATGGTAACAAATAGTAAAGCACAGCAAGTCACGCACTATTTTCCAAACGGAAAAGATAAGGCAAAGACCATCAGTGGACAGTATGGTGGTAATAGCGGGATTTGTCTTTTTGAAGATGGCAGATTTCTGTTATATGGTTATGCTACATCTGTTTTCGGCTCCTATGTTTTTGAAAAAGACTACCTGCTTTTCTATCCAGATGAAGCCCCTTTATTTCAACTGTATGGGCGTCACAAGCCTAATTTCACAGACAGTACTTGTATCAATTTGGCAGGTTTTGAAGAAGGTAAAACCTATGTACAATTTGATAATGACAGTACACATCGGGTTTTCAATGACAAGGCAAACTGCTTCAGCCCCCCTTTTGTTCATCAGGAATCCAAACCGGTTCAATCGCTTAAATTTATTGTACAAAACCAGCTTATGGAACATGACAGTACTTATCAAGTCTTTCAGTATAGCAATGAAGAAAAATTCAATGATTTTATAGCTGTTTATAACAGACCCCAACGTGCACGTCAACATTTCAGCGCTTTCCTATATTTGGCTGAAGGGAATAAATTAGCCATCAGACTCTCCAATTACGGTGGAGAAAGAGGTTTTTTAAGAGAAAATCAAGACGGTTCAAATCAAGAACACTGGCACGAAATATTGACCATGAAGAAGGATTATGATCGGGCAAATTATATTGACCCCCTAGCAATATTTAGTAACGCATATTATACCCTATTTTATCCTGACCTCGAACAGTACGTCTTGGATACCGTCAACAATCGATATGTAAGTAAGTTTGCATCAGACAATGAGGCCTATTTTGCGGGCAATCCTGAGCAAGACGATCGATACTTAAATAAATACATCCGTCAGAATCTGTTGCTTCTGAAAGACGAACAATTCGATCCATCAAAACTGTCAATTACCAGTCTATTTTTTTCGCGCTGTGAAGAATCTGAAAAGCCAGATCATGATGAAAATGGATCACAGCAATAATCGCAAAAGCCCAGCAATGATTCAAGTAGGAGCTTAGCGCTATTAAGAGTCGAAAGATTAGCACGTTTCTTAAATATGGCTTAATTTTGGTAGTAATGACTAGATAACTGGATAACATTTATACTAGTTTTATTTCGGTAAAGATGATGAATTATAAAACGCTTATTATTGGGCTAGGATTCTGTTCGCTAGCGGGTTGTGCAACGCAAAAGGAAAATATTGGAAATAGAACCGAGAGAGAAAGTGTATCCTTAGCTGAGGGACAAAGAAAATCATTGCGAGAATATCCGATCAAGATCAAATTTAATGGTATTTCAGAAGATAGCCGTTGCCCTGAAGGCGTCAACTGTATTTGGTCTGGAGTTGCAGTAGCAGAAATTGAGATCGCAGAAACAGCAACTAAACCTACGACAATAAAGCTCGCAACAATAGACCTACAGGATAGAGGTTACCAAAGAACTGCCAACACCAACGGATATACCATTTCATTACAGGATATCGCCCCTTATCCGAACAAGGAACAAGGGACACAAACGCTACGGGGTAACTACAAAATCGCTGTTATTGTACAAAAAACTGTAAAATAAGCCCGCAGCGGTTCACTGTGCGCCAACAATCGTCCTATGGAAATAGTCATTGAAAAATGACCCGATTCTATTAAAGAATGACCCAATTTTTAAAAACACCAATACATATATTTTAATTATATGCATGGATACTTATTGGTTCATTCCTTGAAAAATAATACCTTTGCCAAAACCTCATTTATGAAAAAGTTTTTTAAATTTATTAAGATTACATTTTTTTCTATACTGGCTATTATTGGGCTATTATTTCTCTATTTTTTCATTTCCAATCGGATATTTATAGGAAATACCAACGCGGAAAATATAGCGTACCTCAAGCTTCATAAAACGGAGATTAAGGATCGTATTGTAGATTCTCTATTCGATAATAGCTTCTATAATTCGGATATTTTCTTACTTGGGGAAATTCATGGCTACGCAGACAATCAAAAGTTGGACAAAGAGCTGTTATTTTATTTGAACAAAAAGCTTGGTGTTAAATATTACATTGCTGAGATGGATAGTACAAATGCCAACAAACTAAACAGCTTTTTATCCAAGCCGCTAAAAGATAACGCCCTACTGAAAGATGTAGTTAGCTCCATTCGCAAACGTATCCCGCAACAGTCTAGTTTAGAGCTATATCAAAAATGGGTCGAAATTTATGATTATAACCGCCACCTTGCCGATTCGGCAAAAATCACTGTTATTGGCATAGACAAAAGCTTTACAGCGGATAAATCTGACGTATCCAGGGATTCAGCTATGCTGTTAAATTTGGAAAATTATATTAAAAATCACCATATTGATGGTCAAAAACTATATGGACTATTTGGTTTTTTTCATGTTTTACAAAAAGGAAAGGATGCAACCAATGATCCTTTTGCTACACGCTTGAAAAGTAGCGGCTATAAAGTATCTAGCTTTGTTAGTTATACCATTGCTAGTGAAATGTATCTTCCAAAGAATCCTCAATTTCCAACCCCTGCAGATGAAAAAGTAGATTGGGTAAATGCAGATGGCCCACTTATGCTCGTGAAAGGCATTCAGGATCTAAAAGAATTAAGTCGACCAAATAGTATATCGTTATTTAAACTCAATGCAGCACATTCACCCTATGCTACTTCTCAAGATTTAATAACTGTAAAATCACGGCTTTTTGGCGAAAATATCATACCTGCTGAGACGAATCATACAACAGACTTCTTTCAATATGTATTTTTGTTACGAAATTCAAAGGCCTTAACAAAACTTGATTAGGACAGCAAGCATTTCATCAAAAAATTGGATAGACAATCCGTCTACTGATCACATGATTAAAGAAACAAGGATCCTATTGAAAAATATTCCATTCATAAACAGGATGATCCGTATTTAGGAGGAGGAATCTCGCTTATCGATTTGCAAGATAGCACTTTGGTTTTTATATTTGCGACATCATAAGAAATCCTAATGCGGAAGTGGCGTAATTGGTAGCCGCACCAGACTTAGGATCTGGCGCCGCAAGGCGTGGGGGTTCGAGTCCCTTCTTCCGCACTTATCAATATCCCAAGCTTTCAGCTTGGGATTTTTTTTGACCAGTACTTTTTGATGCTAAGTTATGGATCAAGCAGACTTCTTGGGGGAATATTAAAAATTTCCTAGTTTAGCATCTT
>ERZ778028.499-NODE-499-length-76541-cov-9.250124_pt1 | contig 76541 bp, 73 predicted proteins | sample MGYA00375758_ERZ778028 | MGnify/ENA primary metagenome ERZ778028 (study PRJEB29350, sample SAMN05389828) | bioreactor metagenome | isolation source: Thiocyanate bioreactor | place: South Africa: University of Cape Town | collected 2014-03-17 ...
TCATCCGCCTCATCATCCGCGACGAGGCCGTGCACGGCTACTACATCGGCTACAAGTTCCAGAAGGGGCTCGAGCTGGTCGACCAGGCCGCCCGGGACGAGATCAAGGACTACACGTTCTCGCTGCTCTACGAGCTCTACGACAACGAGGCGCAGTACACCGCGGACCTCTACGACGAGGTCGGGCTGACCGAGGACGTCAAGAAGTTCCTGCACTACAACGCGAACAAGGCGCTGATGAACCTCGGCTACGAGCCGATGTTCCCGAAGTCCGTCACCGACGTGAACCCGGCGATCCTCTCCGCCCTCTCCCCGAACGCGGACGAGAACCACGACTTCTTCTCCGGCTCGGGCTCCTCGTACGTCATCGGCAAGGCGGTCAACACCGAGGACGAGGACTGGGACTTCTGACCGAAGGGCGAGGGGGCCGAGCGACGGCCGTCTCAGGCCATCCGAGCCGACTACCGAGCGCATGCAGTCCTTCCTCGCCTCGCTCGTCGATCGCCTCGCGGCCGCCGGCGCCCGCCAGGAGGCGCTCGGCGTCCGCGAGCCGGCGCGCCGCGTGCTCGGTCTCGCCGTCCGCGCGGAGCGCATCGTCGTCGTGGGCCGCGTCTGGCGCCTCGGCGACTACCTGCTGGAGCCGAACGAGGAGCTCCATCGCGTCGGCCGGGTGGTCCGGGTCGCCGGCACCGACCGGCGCCGCAGCATCGTCGCCGCCTCGATGACCGCCCGCCACGAGCTCGCCCGCGCGGCACGCCGCGGCGGCGTGCCCGAGGGCGAGACGGTCAACTTCGACGTCGAGCGCCTGGACCCCGCGAGCCTCGATCCCGCCGTCCTCGAGCCCTACCTGCTCGACCGCGCCGAGCTGCTCGTCCATCCGCCCGGGGGCGCCTGAGGGTTCCCCCGAGGTGGCCGCCGCTACGCCTCGCGCACCCGGCCGCGCTCGACGAGCAGCCGCCGGTCGGTCGCGACCGCGTCGAGCATCCGGCGGTCGTGGGTGACCAGCAGCAGCGTGCCGGGATAGCTCGCGAGCGCCTGCTCGAGCTGCTCGATCGCGGCGAGGTCGAGGTGGTTGGTCGGCTCGTCGAGCACGAGCAGGTTGACCCCACGGGCCTGCAGCAGCGCGAGCGCGGCGCGGGTGCGCTCGCCGGGCGACAGCGTCGAGGCCGGCCGGACGACGTGCTCGGCGCGCAGCCCGAACTTCGCGAGCAGCGTGCGGATGTCCGCCGGGGCGAGCTCGGGGACGTGCCGGGCGAAGGCCTCGGTCAGCGTCAGCTCCGAGTCGAACAGGGCCCGGGCCTGGTCGACCTCCCCGACGACGACCCCGGGTCCGAGCGCGGCACGGCCGTCGTCGAGCGGCACCCGGCCGAGCAGGGCGCCGAGCAGCGTCGACTTGCCGGCGCCGTTCGGCCCGGTGATCGCGACCCGGTCTCCCCAGGAGATCTCGAGCGTCACCGGTCCGAGGGCGAACGCGCCCCGTCGCACGACGGCGTCGGCGAGCGTCGCGACGACGGCGCCGGAGCGCGGCGCGACCGCGATCTCCATCCGCAGCTCCCACTCCTTCCGCGGCTCCTCGACCACCTCGAGCCGCTCGAGCGCGCGCTGCGTCTGGCGCGCCTTCGCGGCCTGCTTCTCGCTCGTGGCCTGCTGGTGGCGGCGGACGTGCTTGTCCGGCTCGTCGCCCTGCTTGCGCTTCGCCTTCGCGACGCCCTGGTCGGACCAGCTGCGCTGCAGCCGGGCGCGCTCCTTCAGCTCGTCGACCCGATCGGCGTACTCCTCGTAGGCGTCGCGGGCGTGCTGGCGCGCGACCTCGCGCTCGCGGAGGAAGGCCTCGTATCCGCCGCCGGTGACGTTGACCCGCTGCTGCGCGAGGTCGAGCTCGACGACGCGCGTCACGGTGCGGGCGAGGAACTCGCGGTCGTGGCTCACGACGACGGCCGGCGCGCGCAACTCGGCGACGAAGCGCTCGAGGCGCTCGAGCCCGTCCAGGTCGAGGTCGTTCGTCGGCTCGTCGAGCAGCAGCACGTCGTAGCGGCTCAGCAGCAGCGAGGCGAGGCCGGCGCGGGCGGCCTGTCCGCCGGAGAGCGAGGACATCGGGGCGTCCAGGTCGACCCCGAGGCCGAGGTCGGCGGCGACCGCCTCCGCGCGCTCGTCGAGGTCCGCGCCGCCGAGGCCGAGCCAGCGCTCGAGGGCCGCGGCGTACTCGTCGTCGGCGCCGGGGTCGCCCGCGGCGAAGCGCGCCGTCGCGGCCTCGAACGCGGCCTGCGCGGCGGCGACACCGGTGCGCCGGGCGAGGAACGCGCGGACCGTCTCGCCCTCGCGCCGCTCCGTCTCCTGCGGCAGGTAGCCGACCACGGCGGTCGGCGGGGTGAGCGCGACCGAGCCGACCTCGGGCTCCAGCTCCCCGGCGAGGGTGCGCAGCAGCGTGGACTTGCCGGCGCCGTTCTGCCCGACCAGGCCGACCACGTCGCCGGGGCCCCCGACGAGGTCGAGACCGGAGAAGAGCGTCTTCGGGCCGTGGCCGGCGGCGAGCCCCTTCGCCACGATCGTCCCGCTCACCCGAAGATCCTAGGCGGGCCGCGGAGCGCCGCCGCGCCGGCCCGCGCGCCCCGCGGCGCCGGCACGGCCGCGGTGTCAGGATGTGACCGTGGCGGACCGGCCCGATCTCACGAAGCACAGCCAGGTGCGGCTCATCCTGTCCGTCGTGGCGGGCGTCGCGGTCGGGGTCGCGGTCGGCCTGCTCGTGCGCTGGGACTACGGCGTCCTCGGCGGCTGGATCGTCGGCTGCGGGCTGTACCTGCTCGTGGTGTTCGTGCACACCCGCGGCCTCGACGCCGCGCAGACCCGGACGCACGCCACCCGCGAGGACCCCGGCCGGCGGATCGCCGACGCCCTGACGGCGGTCGGCGTGGTCGTCGGCATGACGACGGTCGTCGTCATCATCGTGGCGGCGCACGGCGCCGGCGGCCCGATCGACTACGGCATCCCGGCGCTCGGGCTCGTCTCGATCATCGCGAGCTGGCTGCTGGTGCAGACGCTCTACCTGCTGCGCTACGCCCGGCTCTACTACCGCGAGCGCGGGCACGGCGTCGACTTCAACCAGCAGGAGGACCCGACGTACGGCGACTTCGCCTACCTCGCCTTCACGCTGGGCATGACCTACCAGGTCTCGGACACGAACATCGGCTCGCGGGCCATCCGGCAGCAGGCCCTCGCGCAGGCGCTGATCTCGTACCTGTTCGGCGCGTTCATCCTCGCCGCGACGATCAACGTCGTCGCGGGCCTCGGCTCGTAGCCGAGCGCCTCAGCCCGCGACGTACTCGCGCAGGTGCTGCGCCGTCAGCGTGCCGCCGCTCGCGACGAGCTCGGCGGGCGTGCCCTCGAAGACGATCTCGCCGCCGTCGTGCCCGGCGCCGGGGCCGAGGTCGATGATCCAGTCGGCGTGCGCCATCACGGCCTGGTGGTGCTCGATGACGATGACGCTGTTGCCCGCGTCGACGAGGCGGTCGAGCATCGCGAGCATGTTGTCGACGTCGGCGAGGTGCAGACCCGTCGTCGGCTCGTCGAGGACGTAGATCGCGCCCTGCTTCGCCATCGAGATCGCGAGCTTGAGCCGCTGCCGCTCCCCGCCGGAGAGCGTGTTCAGCGCCTGCCCGAGCGTGATGTAGCCGAGGCCGACGTCGATCATGCGGGCGAGCGTCGTGTGCGCCGGCCCCTTCGGGAAGAACGCGGCGGCCTCGGCGGCCGACATCGAGAGCACCTGGTGGATGTTCTTCCCGTCGAGCTCGTACTCGAGGACGGCGTCGCTGAAGCCCGTGCCGTCGCAGGTCTCGCACAGCGTCTCGACGCTCTGCGTGAAGCCGAGGCTCGTGATGATGACGCCGAGGCCCTTGCAGGCGATGCAGGCGCCCTCGGAGTTCGCGCTGAACAGCGCCGGCTTGACCCCGTTCGCCTTCGCGAACGCCGAGCGGATCACGTCGAGCAGGCCCGTGTACGTCGCGGGGCTGCTCCGGCGCGAGCCCTTGATGGGCGACTGGTCGACCACGACGACCTCGTCGGACGCCGGCACGTTGCCGTGGATGAGCGACGACTTGCCCGACCCCGCGACGCCGGTCACGACGGCGAGCACGCCGAGCGGGACGTCGACGTCGACGTCCTTGAGGTTGTGCTGGGTCGCGCCGCGGATCTCCAGCGCGCCGCTCGGCGTCCGCGTCGACGGCTTCAGCCGCGCCCGGTGGTCGAGGTGCCGGCCGGTGAGGGTGCCGGAGGCGCGCAGGCCCGCGACGTCGCCGGCGAACATCAGCTCGCCGCCCTCGCGCCCCGCGCCGGGGCCGAGGTCGATGACGTGGTCGGCGATCTCGATGACCTCGGGCTTGTGCTCGACGACGAGCACCGTGTTGCCCTTGTCGCGCAGCTGGCGCAGCAGCCCGTTCATGCGCTGGATGTCGTGCGGGTGCAGGCCCGCGGTCGGCTCGTCGAAGACGTAGCTGATGTCGGTGAGCGCCGAGCCGAGGTGCCGGATCATCTTGACCCGCTGCGCCTCGCCGCCCGACAGCGTCCCGGAGGCCCGGTCCAGCGAGAGGTAGCCGAGCCCGATGTCGATGAAGGAGCCGATCGCGTGCCGCAGCCCGGCCATGAGCGGCGCGACCTCGGGATCGTCGATCGTCTCGAGCCAGGTCGCGAGGTCGGAGACCTGCATCGCCGCGGCGTCCGCGATGCTGACGCCGCGGATCCTCGACGACCGCGCGCCCTCGTTCAGCCGGGTGCCGCCGCAGTCGGGGCAGGCGGTGAACCTGACCGCCCGGTCGACGAAGGCGCGGATGTGCGACTGCAGCGAGTCGCGGTCCTTCTGCAGCATCGACTTGGTGACCTTCGGCACGAGGCCCTCGTAGGTCACGTTGATGCCCTGCATCCTGACCTTCGTCGGCTCCTTGTAGAGAAAGTCCTCGAGCTCCTGCGCCGTGTAGTCCTTGATCGGCTTGTCCGGGTCGAGGAAGCCGGACTCGGTGAAGCCGCGCACCATCCAGCCGTCGACGCTGTAGCCGGGGATCGTGATCGCGCCCTCCGCGAGCGACCTCTCGCGGTCGAACAGCTCGTCGAGGTCGACCTCGCTCGCCTCGCCGAGGCCCTCGCAGCGTGGGCACATGCCGCCCGTGATCTCGAACGACCGGCGCTCCTTGACCTGCTTGCCGCCCTTCTGCAGCGTCACCGCTCCCGCGCCCTTGACCGAGGGGACGTTGAACGAGAACGCCTGCGGCGAGCCGACGTGCGGCTCGCCGATCCGGCTGAACAGCATGCGCAGCATCGCGTGCGCGTCGGTCGCGGTGCCGACGGTCGAGCGCGCGTTCGCGCCCATCCGCTCCTGGTCGACGATGATCGCGGGGCTGACGTTCTCCAGCGCGTCGACGTCGGGACGGTTCAGCTGCCCCATGAACTGCTGGACGAACGTCGGGTAGGTCTCGTTGATGAGCCGCTGCGACTCGTTCGCGATGGTGCCGAAGACGAGCGAGGACTTGCCCGAGCCGCTCACGCCGGTGAAGACCGTCAGGCGGCGCTTGGGGATCTCGACGTCGACGCCCTTGAGGTTGTTCTCCCTGGCGCCGATGACCCGGATGACCTCGTGCGAGTCGGCGATGTGCGTCTCCTGCTGCATCCGTCAAGTCTGCCCGCACCCGCGGCGGCCCGCTTCTCGGATCGTGCCCGGTCGGCGCCGCTCAGCTCCGCGGTCGGACGGCTTCCCAGGCGACGGCGAGCTCGCCGAGCCGCCAGCGGGCGCGGCCGCCGGTCACCGGCCAGCGCTCGGCGATCGCCTCGGCGGTGGCGATCCAGCGCTGGACGGGCCCGTAGACCGACAGCGGGGCCGCGCTCGCCCACGCTCGGTCGAGGTCGGCGACGAGGTCGTGGATCGGCTCGCCCGGGACGTTCCGGTGGATGAGCGCCTTCGGCAGCCGCTCGGCGACGATCGACGGCGCCTCGAGCGACGGGAGGTGGAGCCCGATCGTGAGCGTCTCGGCGCCGCGCTCCGGGGACAGCGTGATCCAGGCCCCCACCCGGCCGTTCTCGGAGCAGGTCCCCTCGACGAGGGCGCCGCCGGGCTGCAGCCGGCCGAGCAGCCGGGTCCAGGCGTCGCCGACCTCCGCCTCGTCGTACTGCCGCAGCACGTTCGCCGCGCGGATGATCGCGGGCGGGCGGCCGTCGGGCGTCGGGGCCTCGAAGCCGCCGAGCCGGAAGCTCACGCGCGGGGCCGCGCCGCCCGGCTCGCGTCGCTCGCGCAGCGACCGGTCGGCGCTCGCCACCCGCTCCGGGTCGATCTCGACGCCGACGACCTCGACGTCCGGACGGACGCGCGAGAGCCGGTGGTGCAGCTCCAGAGCCGTCGTCGCGGACGCCCCGTAGCCGAGGTCGACGACGAGCGGGTCGGGGGAGCGGCGGAGGATCGGCAGCGCCGCGATCCACCGGTCGAAGCGGCGCAGCCGGTTCGTCCCGGTCGTGCCGCGGGTGATCCGGCCGACGGGTCCGCGGCCGCGGCCCGCGCTCATCCGACGGTGTCGAGGTAGCGCAGCAGCACGCCCTCGCGCAGCGCCCACGGCGAGACCTCGAGCTCGGCGACGCCGAGCGCCTTCATCGTGGCGTTCAGCACGAGCGCCCCGCCGACGATCTGGTACGTGCGCTCCGGGGTGATGCCGGGGAGGTTCTGCCTGGCGTCCGCGGACATCGCGGCCATCCGCGGGATCCAGTCCTTGAGCCGGGCGCGGGAGAGCACGAGGCGCTCGTTGCCGGCCCAGCCGGGCAGCGCGTGGCCGGCCAGCTTCGCGAGCGAGCGGATCGTCTTCGACGAGCCGACGACGTGGTCCGGCGCGGGACGCCCCGTCATCATGTCCCTGGCGGTCCCGAGGTGCTCGTCCAGGAACTCCGCCAGCGCCGCGAGCCGCTCGGGCCGCGGCGGGTCGTCCGGCATCAGGTGCGACATGGTCAGGCGGCCCGCGCCGAACGGCAGCGAGAGCGCCACCGCGGGGGCCTCGTCGGGCCCGGCCGCGATCTCGAGCGACCCGCCGCCGATGTCGATCATCAGGATCTCGCCGGCCGACCAGCCGAACCAGCGCCGGATCGCGAGGAACGTGAGCCTCGCCTCCTCCGGGCCGTCGAGCACCTGGAGCGGGACGCCGCTGATCGTCTCGATCCGCCGGATCAGGTCCGCGCCGTTCCTCGCGTCGCGCAGGGCGGACGTCGCGATCGTGACGAGCGCGTCGACGGCCTGCTCGTCGGCCACCGCCCGGGCTCGGCGGATCGCCTGCTCCAGCTCCCCGACGCCCTGCGCGCTGATCGAGCCGTCGGGCTCGAGGAAGCGCATCAGCCGCACGACGCTGCGCTCGGAGACCGAGGTGACCGGCCGGGCGCCGGTGTGGGCGTCGACGACGAGCAGGTTGACGGTGTTCGAGCCGATGTCGAGCACCCCGAGCCGCACGGCAGCGACGTTACTCGCCTCCGCCCTCCCGTCCGTCCCGGAAAACGCCGACAACTACGCTGGAGGCATGAGCACGCTGATCCTCCTGCGGCACGGTCAGTCCGACTGGAACCGGAAGAACCTGTTCACCGGCTGGGTCGACGTGCGGCTGACCGAGCAGGGCGTGGCGGAGGCCGGGCGCGCCGGGGAGCTGCTCGTCGAGTCGGGCCTCCGACCGGACGTCCTGCACACGTCCCTGCTGACCCGGGCGATCCAGACGGCGAACATCGCCCTGGAGGTCGCGGACCGGCTGTGGATCCCGGTCAAGCGCGACTGGCGGCTGAACGAGCGCCACTACGGCGCGCTGCAGGGCAAGGACAAGGCGGAGGTGCTCGCCGAGTTCGGCGAGGCGCAGTTCATGACGTGGCGCCGCAGCTACGACATCCCGCCGCCGCCGCTGGCGGACGACGACGAGTTCAGCCAGGTCGGCGACCCGCGCTACGCGGACATCCCGGACGCGCGGCTGCCGCGCACCGAGAGCCTCGCGCTCGTCGTCGAGCGCCTGCTGCCCTATTGGGAGTCGGAGATCGTGCCGGACCTCGCGCGCGGCCTGACCGTCCTCGTCACGGCGCACGGCAACTCGCTGCGCGCGCTCGTCAAGCACCTCGACGGCGTCTCCGACGCGGACATCGCCGAGCTGAACATCCCCACCGGCATCCCGCTCGTCTACCGGCTGGGCGACGACTTCCGGCCGACCGAGCCGGCGGCCTATCTCGACCCGGAGGCCGCGGCCGCGGGCGCCGCGGCGGTCGCCGCGCAGGGCAAGCGGTAGCCGGCTCGGCCCGGGAGATCGCGGCGAGGTCGTCGCGGGACGCCGTCAGGCGGTCACGCCTCCGCCGGCACCCACTCGCCGGTCGAGAGGTACTGCACCTTCTTGGCGATCGAGACCGCGTGGTCGGCGAACCGCTCGTGGTAGCGGGAGGCGAGCGTCGCGTCGACCGTGTCGACCGCGGCGCCCTTCCAGGTCTCGCCGAGCACCTTGTCGAAGACGGAGAGGTGCAGCGCGTCGACCTCGTCGTCGAGGTCGCGGATCTCCTCGGCGATCGAGACGTCCTGAGTGGTCAGCAGCGCGACGAGCCTCTGCGCGATCTCGGTGTCGAGCCGGCCGAGCTCGCGGAAGGTCGGCCGCAGGGTCTTCGGCACCACCTTGTCCGGGAAGCGGTAGCGGGCCAGCTGCGCGATGTGCCCCGCCATGTCGCCCATCCGCTCCAGCGAGGCCGAGATGCGCAGCGCGCTGACGACGATCCGCAGGTCGCGGGCGACCGGCTGCTGCCGCGCGAGGATGTCGATCGCGAGCTCGTCGAGCGTCTTCGCGGCGGTGTCCACGACGGCGTCGCCGGCGATCACCTGCTCGGCGAGGGCGATGTCGGAGTCGTTGAACGCGGTGGTGGCCCGTCCCATCGAGTCCGCGACGAGCCCGGCGATCTCCACGAGCCGCTCCTGGACCTCGCGCAGCTCCTGCTGGAACACCTCGCGCATGACAACCTCCGAGTTCATCGCGGGCAGGCCGAACGACCCGGGCCCGAGCCCGTCCATCCTCCGCGTCGAAGATGAACAGCCGGTGCCGGACCGGTGAACATCACGCGCCCGGGGTCCGACGGCCGATCGACGCCGAGCCGACGCGCCTAATCTAATCCCATGGAGACGGCCGGGCTCGTCGCCCTCGCGCTGACGCTCGGCTTCGTCGTCGGCGCCGGGCTCGCGACGATCCTGGTGATCGCGGCGCGATCCGGCCGCCGGATGGTCGCCGCGCAGTCGGCCGCGCTGCCGGCCGGCATCGAGGCCGTGATCGAGGTGCTCGAGATCCCGGCGGTGCTGCTCGACCCGTCCGGGACGCCGGTCGCCGCGTCCGCCGGGGCCTCCGACGCCGGCCTGATCGACGGCGGCGTGCACCCCGAGGTGCTCGCGATCGCCGACCAGGTGCGCGCCGAGGGCGAGACGGTCCGCCGCGAGCTCGCGCTGCGCCGTCTCGGCCGCCCCGACCAGGTCCGTCATCTGCGGATGACGGCGGCGCTGGTCGGCGCCCGCTACGTGCTGCTCGTCGCGGACGACCGCTCGGAGTCCGTCCGGCTCGACGAGGTCCGCCGCGACTTCGTGGCGAACGTCAGCCACGAGCTCAAGACGCCGATCGGCGCGGTGAGCCTGCTCGCCGAGGCGATCGACTCCGCGGCCGACGATCCGGCACAGGTGCGGCGGTTCACCGCGCGACTCGGCGAGGAGGCGCGGCGGCTCGCCGAGCTGACGCAGGACATCATCGAGCTCTCCCGGGCGCAGGGGCTCGAGCCGCTCGCCGGCAGCGACCTGGTCCGCGTCGACGAGGTCGTCGCGACCGCGATCGAGCAGAACCGGGTCGCCGCCGTGGCCAAGGGCATCGAGATCGCCAGCCGTCGTCCGAAGGAGCGGCTGCTCGTGCTCGGGCAGGACGCGATGCTGGTGACGGCGGTGGCGAACCTGATCGCGAACGCCGTGCAGTACTCCCCGGAGCGCTCCCGCGTCGCCGTCGGCATGGCGCGCCGCGGGGACGACGTCGAGATCACCGTGACGGACCAGGGGCCGGGGATCCCGGAGGAGGAGCAGGAGCGCGTCTTCGAGCGGTTCTTCCGCAGCGATCCGGCGCGCAGCAGGAACACCGGCGGGACCGGCCTCGGCCTGTCCATCGTCAAGCACGCGGTCGCGGGCCACGGCGGCTCGATCCGCGTCTGGTCGAGGCCGGGCAGCGGCTCGACCTTCACGATCGTCCTCCCGCTCGCGGAGGCGCCGGCCGCACCGGCGACGCACGAAAGGGCCACCGCGTGACCAGCATCCTGATCGTCGAGGACGAGGCGGCGCTCGCCGAGCCGCTCGAGTACCTGCTGTCGAGGGAGGGCTACGAGACGACGACCGCGTCGGACGGCGTCGCGGCGCTCGCCGCCTTCGACCGGAGTCCGCCCGACCTGGTGCTGCTCGACCTGATGCTGCCCGGCATCCCCGGCACCGAGGTCTGCCGGCGGCTGCGCGCGCGGTCGCAGACGCCGATCATCATGCTCACCGCGAAGGACGCCGAGATCGACGTCGTCCTCGGCCTCGAGCTCGGCGCGGACGACTACGTGACGAAGCCGTACTCCTCCCGCGAGCTGCTCGCCCGGATCCGCGCGGTGCTGCGCCGGCGCGTCGAGCCCGACCTCGACGCCGGCGTGCTGGAGGCCGGTCCGGTCCGGATGGACGTCGACCGGCACACGGTCAGCGTCGCCGGCCGCGAGATCGCGATGCCGCTCAAGGAGTTCGAGCTGCTCGAGCTGCTGCTGCGCAACGCCGGACGGGTGCTGACCAGGGGTCAGCTCATCGACCGCGTCTGGGGCGCCGACTACTTCGGGGACACCAAGACGCTCGACGTCCACATCAAGCGCATCCGGGCGAAGATCGAGGAGACCCCGTCGGAGCCCAGGCTGCTGATGACGGTGCGCGGGCTCGGCTACCGCTTCGACGCGTAGCCCCGGGCCCGGCGGCCTACGGGACGAGCGGGTCGAGGTAGGGGCGGCCCTGGCTGTCCAGCACGGGCGCGAGCAGCGTCTGCGAGTCCGCGTCGCCGACCTGGAAGGTGACGGCGAGCAGCCCGCCGACGATCGCGTCGGGGTCGTCGACGAGGATGATGTGCGGGCTCCGCTCCCCGACCAGGGTCGAGCCGGACGGGATCGGGATCGAGTTCTGCTCCTTCGACCCGTCGCCGCGCGGGACGGAGAAGTTGAGCTTGGTCGCCTCGCCCGTGTTGATGGCCGTGAACGTCACGTTCGCGACCGAGCCGTCCTCGTTCGTCACGGCGATGACGTTGCGCAGCAGCACGTCGCCGAGGTCGGCGCCGACGCCGTCCGCCGGGTCGTACTTGTTCAGCGTCGCCTGCGGTGCCATGAAGGTGCAGCCGCTGAGGAGCAGCGCGCCGGAGATGCCGATGGCCGCGACGAGCCGGGGTGCGAGCGAGCGAGCTTTCACGGGTCAAGCCTATCCGCTCGCGAATGGTAGGATTGTCTGCCGTAGAAGGGACTGTCGATGCTGTTCGAGGTAGGAGAGACCGTCGTCTACCCCCATCATGGCGCTGCCACGATCATCGAGATCAAGAAGCGCGTGATCAAGGGTGAGGAGAAGGTCTACCTCAAGCTCAACGTGGCCCAGGGCGACCTGACGATCGAGGTGCCGGCGGAGAACGTCGACCTGGTCGGGGTGCGCGACGTGATCGGTCGCGAGGGCCTGGACCGCGTCTTCGAGGTGCTCCGGATGCCCTTCACCGAGGAGCCGACGAACTGGTCCCGCCGCTACAAGGCGAACCTCGAGAAGCTCGCCTCCGGCGACGTCATCAAGGTCTCCGAGGTCGTGCGCGACCTGTGGCGCCGCGACCAGGACCGTGGCCTCTCGGCCGGCGAGAAGCGGATGCTCGCGAAGGCGCGCCAGATCCTCATCTCCGAGCTCGCGCTCGCGGAGAAGACGGACGAGCAGCAGGCCTCGATCGTCCTCGACGAGGTCCTCGCCTCCTGACCCCGCCGGGTCCCCTGGCGAGCGGAGGCGATCCCTGAGCGAGCCGCGGGCGGGACGGACGGCGGCCCCCGAGGTCGCCGTGATCGTCGTCGCCGCGGGCTCCGGCAGCCGGCTCGGCCGCCCCGAGCCGAAGGCCTTCGCGCCGCTGCGCGATCGCATCGTCCTCGAGCACGCGCTCGCCGGCGTCGCGGGCATGCGCACGCCCGTCGAGGTCGTCGTCGTCGCACCCGAGTCGCATCTCGCGGCGGCGCGGGCGGCCGCCCCGGGCGCGACCGTCGTCCCCGGTGGTCCGACCCGGCAGGACTCGGTCGCGCGCGGCCTCGCCGCGCTGTCGGCGCCGGTGCGCATCGTGCTCGTGCACGACGCGGCCCGGGCGCTGACGCCGAGCGCGCTCTTCGACCGCGTGGTCGAGGCGGTGCGCGAGCACGGCGAGGGCGTCGTCCCGGGCCTCGCGGTCGCCGACAGCCTGAAGCGGGTCGCTCCCGACGGCGCGATCGACGGCACCGTGGACCGCACCGGGCTCGCGGCGGCGCAGACGCCGCAGGGCTTCCCGCGCGGGGTGCTCGAGCGCGCCTACGCGGCGGCCGAGCGCGTCGAGACGGACGACGCGGCCCTGGTCGCGGCGATCGGCCACCCCGTCCGCCTCGTGCCGGGGGAGGCGCTCGCGTTCAAGATCACGACGCCGGTCGACCTGTCGCGCGCGACCGAGATCCTCGGCGGCGCGCAGCGCACCGGCGTCGGCGTCGACGCGCACGCGCTCGAGCCGGGGACGCCGCTCTGGCTCGGCGGGGTGCCCTGGCCGGACGCGCCCGCGGGGCTCGCCGGCCACAGCGACGGCGACGTCGCCTGCCACGCCCTGGTCGACGCGCTGCTGTCCGCCGCCGGCCTGGGGGACATCGGCTCGCGGTTCGGCACCGAGGACCCGCGGTACGCGGGCGCCTCGGGCGCGACGTTCGTCCGCGAGGCCGTCGCGCTGCTCGCCGGCGAGGGGTGGCGGGTGCTCGGCGCCTCGGTCGAGGTCATCGCGAACGCGCCGCGGATCGGCCCCCGCCGGGCCGAGATCGAGGCGGTGCTCTCCGCGCTCGTCGGCGCGCCGGTCACCGTCTCCGGCACCACGAGCGACGGGCTCGGCCTCACCGGCGAGGGTCGCGGCGTCGCCGCCGTCGCCACCGCGCTGCTCGCCCGCGCCTGATCGCGGCCGGTAGCCTTGGCTGGTGGGTGTGCGACTCTACGACACGAAGGCGCGCGAGGTCGTCGACCTCGCGCCCCGCGTGCCCGGCCGGGTCGGCATCTACGTCTGCGGGCCGACCGTGCAGTCCTCGCCGCACGTCGGCCACCTGCGCTCCGCGCTCGTCTACGACCTGTGGCGGCGCTGGCTCGCGCACCGCGGCTACGAGGTGACGCTGGTGCGCAACGTCACCGACATCGACGACAAGATCCTCGTCGCGGCCGAGGCCGCCGGCGACCCCGAGCGGTGGTGGGCGCTCGCCTACCGCGTCGAGCTCGAGTTCTCCCGCGCATATGCCGCGATCGGCATCCTCCCCCCGACCTATGAGCCGCGAGCGACCGCGAGCATCGGCGAGATGCTCTCGCTGACCGCGACGCTGATCGAGCGCGGCCACGCCTATCCCGCCGCGGACGGCTCGGGCGACGTGTACTTCGACACCGGGTCCTGGGCGCCGTACGGCGAGCTCACCGGGCAGCGCCGGGAGGACATGCAGGACGCCGAGGACGCCGACCCGCGCGGCAAGCGCGACCCCCGCGACTTCGCCCTCTGGAAGGGCCGCAAGCCCTCCGAGCCGGCGAGCGCGAGCTGGCCCTCGCCGTGGGGCGCCGGCCGGCCCGGATGGCACCTGGAGTGCTCCGCGATGAGCCGCCGCTACCTCGGCGGGGCCTTCGACATCCACGGCGGCGGGCTCGACCTGCGCTTCCCGCACCACGAGAACGAGCTCGCCCAGTCCCGCGCCGCGGGCGACGGCTTCGCGCGGCACTGGCTGCACAACGGCCTGGTGACCGTCGACGGCCAGAAGATGTCGAAGTCGCTCGGGAACTCGGTCTTCGCCCACGACGTGCTCGCCCAGGCGGAGCCGGCGGTGGTCCGATACCTGCTCGCCGCCGCGCACTACCGCTCGACGATCGACTTGCACGACGGCTCGCTCGCGGAGGCCGCGGCCGCCGTCGAGCGCATCGAGTCCTTCCTGCTGCGCTCCGGCCGCGCGCTCGCCGTCGCCGCGCCGGCCGCTCCGGCCGCGCTCGAGGTGCCGGAGGTGTTCGCCGCGGCGATGGACGACGACCTCGGCGTCCCGCAGGCGCTCGCCGTGCTGCACGAGACGGTGCGGGCCGGCAACGCCGCGCTCGACGCGGGCGACCTCGCCGCGGCCGCGCGGTCGCGAGCCGAGGTCGCGGCGATGACCGGCGTGCTCGGCCTCGACCTCGGCGGTGCGCGGACCGACGACGCGGCGACCGCGGCGCTCGGCGTGCTCGTCGAGGGGATGCTCGAGCGCCGCGCGGCCGCGCGGGCGCAGCAGGACTATCGGACCGCCGACGAGGTCCGCGCCGCGCTCGCCGCCGCCGGCATCGCGATCGAGGACGGTCCGGACGCGACCCATTGGAGCCTGTCATGACGAAGCCAGGGCGCCCGGGCGCCTCCCGGAAGAAGAAGACGCCGAAGGTCGGCTCCGGCGGCCAGGGCCGGCAGGCGCTCGAGGGCCGCGGGCCCACCCCGAAGGCGGAGGACCGCTCGTACCACGTGGCCGGGAAGCGCAAGGCCGCCGCCGATCGGAACGCCCAGGCGGTCGGCCGCGCGGTCGGCCGAGGGGCCTCGCCGCGCTCGGGCCGCGCGGCGCCCGGCCAGGGCGGCGCGGCCGACGCGTCGATCGCCGAGCGCGCGTTCGCGGAGCGGGAGCAGGCCCGGCGCCGCCCCCCGAAGGCGCAGGCCGAGGCGGAGCTCGTCACCGGGCGCAACTCGGTGCTCGAGGCCTTCGCCGCGCGGATCCCGGCGCACACCCTGTATCTCGCGCAGCGCATCGAGTTCGACGACCGCGTCAAGCAGATCATCGCGAGCGCGAACGGCCGGAACCTGCCGATCGTCGAGGTGACCCGCCAGGAGCTCGACCGGATGACCGACGCCGGCACGGTGCACCAGGGCGTCGCCCTCAAGGTGCCGCCCTACCAGTACGTCCACCCGCTCGAGCTGCTCGACTCGATCGAGGCGCGCGGCGGGACGCCGCTGCTGGTCGCGCTCGACGGCGTCACCGATCCGCGCAACCTCGGCGCGATCGTCCGCTCGACCGCCGCCTTCGGGGGCCAGGGCGTGATCGTGCCGCAGCGCCGAGCCGCCGGCATGACCGCGGCGGCATGGAAGACATCCGCCGGCGCGGCGGCCCGGATCCCGGTGGCGATGGCCTCGAACCTCGCGCAGACGCTGGCGGCGCTGAAGGCCAGGGGCGTCCTCGTGCTCGGCCTGGACGGCGACGGCGACGTCGCCCTGCCGGAGCTCGCCCTCGCCGAGCAGCCGCTGGCGATCGTCGTCGGCAGCGAGGGCAAGGGCCTCTCCCGGATCGTGACCGAGGCGTGCGACGCGATCGTCGCCATCCCGATCAGCTCGGCGACCGAGTCGCTGAACGCGGGGATCGCGGCGAGCGTCGCGCTCTACGAGGTCGCCCGGCTACGATCTCGTTCCTAGCGGGGTGCGCCGGGCGCGAGCGGGCGCGGGACGAAGGGTCGGACGATGTCGGTGGAGGGGACCCGCCGCGCGACGATCGACGACGTCGCGCGGCTGGCGAACGTGCACAAGGCGACCGTCTCCCGCGCGCTGAACGCGGCGACCCGCCACCAGGTGAGCGCCGCGACCGTGGAACGGGTGGAGCGGGTGGCCGCCGAGCTCGGCTACGTCGCGAACGCCATGGCGCGCGGGCTGCGCACGAGCAGCTCGATGGCGATCGGCGTCGTCATCCCGGACCTCACCAACCCGTTCTTCCCGCCGATCGTCCGCGGCATCGAGCACTTCCTGCAGCCGCGCGGCTACACGGTGCTGCTCGCGAACACCGACAGCTCGGAGGCCATCGAGCGCGCCGTCGTCGCGTCGCTGCTCGGGCGGCGGGTCGACGGGCTCATCATCGCCTCCGGCGTCAAGGACCACCAGTCGGCGCTCGCCGAGGCGCACGCCGTCGGGGCCAAGGCGGTGATGCTGAACCGGGACGCGGGCTCGGCGCTCTACCCGCTGGTCGCCGGCAACGACGCGAGCGGCGTCGCCGCCGCGGTCGCGCACCTGGCGCAGCTGGGGCACCGCGACCTGGTCCACATCGCCGGCCCGCTCGAGCTGTCGACCAGCGCGACGAGGTCGAGCGCGTTCGTCGAGGCCTGCCGGTCCATCCCGCGCGCCCGCGCGAGGGTCGTCGAGGCGGAGGCGCTGACGGTCGAGGCCGGACAGCGCCGGATGGACCGCGTCATCACCGAGGGCGGTCGGCGCCCCACCGCGGTGGTCGCGGGCAACGACCTCATCGCGCTCGGCGTGCTCCGCTCGCTGCGCGACCACGGGCTGACCTGTCCCGGCGACGTCTCGGTAGTCGGTTTCAACGACATCACCTTCGCGGAGGACTTCTGGCCCCCGTTGACGACGGTGCGGGTGCCGACCCACGAGCTCGGGATGGAGGCCGCGCGGGTCCTGCTCGAGGGCATCGCCTCCGGCGAGCAGGAGCCGACGACGCTGCTGCTGCCGACCTCGCTGATCGTGCGCGGCTCGACCGGTCCCGCCGCGGCCCGCTGAGCCCGAGCCGCGATCGAGCCCGGTCGCGGCGCCCGCGCACCCGCCGGGCGGTTCCGGCGAGGAACCGCTTGACAGACACCGCAATCGATTGCGATGCTGAGTCATCGGACACGCCATGACTCCCCCGAACACCCGCATCCTCGACCTGCTCGTCACCGGCGGGCGGATCTCGACGTTCGCGGATCCCGGGCAGGGCCCCGCCGAGGTCGAGGCGATCGCCATCGCCGCGGGTGAGGTCCACGCGGTCGGCACCGACGAGGAGCTCGCCGAGCTCGCCCCGCTCGCCCGCCGGGTCATCGACCTCGGCGGCCGGCGCGCCCTCCCCGGCCTGATCGACTCGCACATCCATGCCGTGCGCGCGGGGGTGAGCTGGTCCGTCTCGCTGCACTGGGAGGGCGTGCGCTCCGTCGCCGAGGCGCTGCGGACGATCGCGGACCGCGCCGCTCGGCTCCCGGCCGGGAGCTGGATCCCGGTGATCGGCGGCTGGCATCGCCGCCAGTTCGCCGAGGGCCGGCCGCCGACGCCCGCGGAGCTCACCGCCGCCGCGCCGGAGCACCCGGTCTACGTCCAGGAGACCTACGACTCCGGCTTCCTGAACGCGGCCGGGCTCGCCGCCTGCGGCTGGTCCGGCGCGGACGCCGAGGACCCGCCGCGCGGCCGGCTCGAGCGCGACGCCGACGGCGTCCCGACCGGCGTGCTGCTCGGCGTCGGCGCCTTCGCGGTGCCGACCGGGAAGGCGCTCGCGGTGTCCCGCGAGGTCGCCGCGGAGGGCACGCTGGAGATGATCCGCGAGTTCGCCCGCGCCGGGCTCACCTCGGTGCACGACGGGGGCGGGCTGCTGATCCGCCCGAGCGACTACGACCCGCTCTTCGACCTGTGGCGCCGCGACGAGCTGCCGCTGCGCTTTCGGCTGTTCATCTCCGCCTGGGATCGCGGCGGCGAGGTCGGGAACTACGCGGACTACACGGAGTTCATGCAGGCCGGCTTCGGCGACGACCGCCTGCGCGTCTCCGGCGTCGGCGAGGTGGTGCACCTGGGATGCCACGACATGGAGGGCTTCTCGGAGCTCGAGATCGACGAGACCGCCCTCTCCGAGCTCGTCGAGATCAGCCGCACCTGCGCCCGGCGCGGCTGGCGGATGTCCATGCACGCGGTGCTCGACTCGACGCTGTCGCGCATCCTGGACGCCTGGGAGGCGGTCGAGGCGGAGACCGGTCTGGTGCGCGGCCGGCGCTGGTCGATCGTGCACGCCGACGCGGCGACGCCGCGGAGCCTCGACCGGATGGCGGCGCTCGGCCTCGGCGTGCTCGTCCAGGACCGGCACCTGCTCAAGGGCGGCGACTACGTCGAGCACTGGGGCGCCGAGGCGACCGCGAACGCGCAGCCGATCGCGGCGCTGCGAGAGCGCGGCATCCCGATCGGGCTCGGCTCGGACGCGACCCGCGCGAACTGGTACTCGCCGTGGGCGTCGATCGCGTGGTTCGTGACCGGGCGGTCGATCGACGGCGGAGGCGTGCGCGCGGCGGAGCACCTGATGACCCGCGAGCAGGCGCTGCGCGGCTACACCGCCGACGCGGCGTGGTTCACCGGCGCCGAGGACCGGCGCGGCCGGCTGCTGCCCGGCTACCTCGCCGACCTCATGGTCCCCTCGCTCGATCCTCTCGACTGCTCCGAGGAGGAGCTGGCCGGGATCCGCAGCGACCTGACGATCACCGGCGGCGCGGTCACCTGGGCCGCGCCGGCATTCGAGGAGGAGCAGCCGTGACCATCCCCGCCCCGCGCGCCGTCGAGAGCGGCGCCTCCGAGGTCATCCACCACGAGGGCTACGACGAGGCGATCGTGAGCCCCTTCGTGCCAGCGATCCGCACCGTCTCCGGCGCGCGGCTCGTCTTCATCAGCGGGGTGACCGGTGCGCCGGTCTACCACGACCATCCGCACGTCGCCGAGGTGTTCGACGCGGTGCCGCGCGACATCGAGGGCCAGGTGGCGAACCTGTTCGAGCACCTCGACCTCGCGCTGCGGGCCGCCGGGGCGCGGCGCAGCGACGTGGTCAACCTCATCCGGTTCTTCACGAACGTCGAGGAGGACCAGAACGTCGTCAACCGCGTCCAGGGCGAGTGGTTCGGCGGGCACATCCCGACCAGCTCGACGGTCGAGGTGAAGCGGCTGGCGACCGACCACCGGCTCCGCCTGGAGATCCAGGCCATCGCGGCGGTGCCGGCGGACTGACGGGCCGCGGGCCGGCGGCGCCGTCGCCGAGCCCGGACCGCAAACGATTGTGGCACCAGACAGGACCCAGAAAGGGATCAGCACATGACCAACGACCTCCCGACCGTCGGCTGGATCGGCGCCGGACGCATGGGCTTCCAGCTCGCGAGGCGGCTGCTGCGCGCGGGCTATGACGTCGCCGTGTACAACCGCACCCGATCCAAGGCGGAGCCGCTGACCGAGTCCGGCGCGACCGTCGTCGACACCCCGGTCGAGCTCGCCGGCCGCGACGTGGTGTTCATCATGGTCTCCGCCGGCCGGGACCTGGAGGAGGTGCTGATCGGCGAGCACGGCCTGCTCACCGGCACGGCGACGCCGCGGATCATCGCCGACTCCTCGACCGTCGACATCGAGACCAGCCTCCGGATGCGCGCGGTCGTCGAGGCCAAGGGGGCCGGGTTCCTGGCGACCCCGGTCTCCGGCAACCCGAAGGTGATCGCCGCCGGCAAGCTCACCGTCGCCGCGTCCGGCCCGCGCGCGGTCTTCGACGAGGTCGAGCCGATGCTGGCGACCTGGGGGCGCGGCGTCACCTACGTCGGGGAGGGCGAGGTCGCGCGCATCGTCAAGATCGCGCACAACGTCATGCTCGGCGTCGTGATCCAGAACCTCATCGAGATCACGCTGCTCGCCGAGAAGGCGGGCGTCCGGCGCAGCGACTTCCTGAGGTTCTTCAACGACTCGGTGATGGGCTCCCCGTTCACCAGGTACAAGTCGCCCGCGCTGGTGAACCTCGACTTCAAGGCCACGTTCACCAACGTGCTGCTGCTGAAGGACCTCGACCTCGGCCTCGAGGCGGCGCACGAGCTCGGCGTCGTGATGCCGGTCACCTCGGCGACCCGCCAGGTGGTGGCGAGCGAGGTCGGCGACGGGAACGTCGAGCAGGACTTCTCCTCGCTCATCATGACCTGGGCGAGGCACTCGGGCATGACGATCGAGGCGGAGCACGTCGAGCTCGACGACGGCCTCGCCCCGGAGGCATGAGCATGGGGCACGGGCACGGGCACGGGCACTCGCACAAGCCGAGCCGGATGTTCGAGCGGCCGTCGCAGCGGCCGCCGGGGGTGCGCCCGCTCGGCGCGCCCGGGCAGGTCGGCGTCGACTACGAGCACCGCGTCGACTTCGACCGGCTGCGCCGGTACCGCCTCGAGCGCGCGCAGGCGGCGCTCGAGGCGAGCGAGTGCGGGGCGTTCCTGCTCTTCGACTTCTACAACATCCGCTACGTCACGCAGACCTGGATCGGCGGGGCGCTCGGCGACAAGATGATCCGCTACGCGCTGCTGATGCGCGGCCAGGCGCCGATCCTGTGGGACTTCGGCTCGGCGGTGCGGCACCACAGGCTCTACTCGGACTGGATGCCGGAGGATCACCACCGTCCCGGCTTCCTCGGCTTCAAGGGCGCCGTGGCGCCGGAGGGCGGCGCCGGCCTGATGGTCGACGCGGTCGCGGAGATCAAGTCGCTGCTGACGGAGCAGGGGGTCTCCGACGCGCCGCTCGGGATCGACATCGTGGAGCCGACGTTCCTCTTCGAGCTGGAGCGCCAGGGCATCCGGATCGCCGACGCGCAGCAGCCGATGCTCGACGCCCGGGTGATCAAGAACCAGGACGAGATCATGCTGCTGAACCAGGCGGCGGCGATGGTCGACGGCGTCTACCAGGACATCGTCGACGCGCTGAGGCCCGGCGTGCGGGAGAACGAGATCGTCGCGCTCGCCAACGCGCGGCTCTACGAGTACGGGTCGGACCAGGTCGAGGCGGTCAACTCGATCTCCGGGGAGCGCTGCAACCCGCACCCGCACAACTTCACCGACCGCATCATCCGGCCGGGCGACCAGGCCTTCTTCGACATCATCCACTCGTTCAACGGCTACCGGACCTGCTACTACCGGACCTTCGGGGTCGGCTGGGCGACCGAGCCGCAGCGCGACGCGTACCAGCAGGCGCGGGAGTGGATGGACGCGGCGCTCGACGCGATCCGTCCTGGCGTCGGCTCGGACCAGGTCGCCGCGGTGCTGCCTCGTGCCGAGGACTTCGGCTTCGCGAACGAGCTCGCCGCCTTCGGCCTCCAGTTCGCCCACGGCCTGGGCCTCGGCCTGCACGAGCGGCCGATCATCTCGCGCCTGAACTCCTTCAAGGACCCGGTGGAGATCCGGTCCGGCATGGTGTTCGCGATGGAGACCTACTGCCCGGCGACGGACGGCGTCTCCGCCGCCCGGATCGAGGAGGAGGTCGTCGTCACCGACTACGGCATCGAGGTGCTCACGCGCTTCCCCGCCCAGGAGCTTTTCATCGCCAACGAGTACTGATGCCCTTCCTCGGGAGCGGGCGCCGGTCGCAAGCCGGCTCCGCCCCGCACCGGAACGGCGGAGGGGATCAGAGCACGGCGGTCGCCTCGATCTCGATGGAGACGGCCGCCGAGTAGAGGCGGCCGATCCCGAGCAGCGTGCCCGCGGGGGAGTCGGCGTGATCGAAGCGGGTGTCGCGGACGCGATGCCAGACGTCCATCTTCTCGTCGTCGAGCCCGACGACGTAGACGCTCAGCCGGACGATGTCGCCGAGGGTCGCGCCCTGGCCGGCGAGCGAGCGCTCGACCGAGGCGATCGCGAGCTCGCACTCCTCGGCGAAGTCCGCCGCGGGCGAGCCGTCGGGTCGGACGCCCACCGCGCCGGAGACGTAGATCGTCGTGCCGCCCTCGACCCGCACGGTGTCGGCGATCCCCGGGACGGCCGGGTGGAGGATGCGGCTGATTCGTTCGCTCATGCCCCGACCGTAGCGGCCTTCCCGACCGGCGGTCGAGGGGGTCCGCAGGCCGGCTCGGGACCGCCCCGGCCGTCCCGGGGGAGACTGGACCCATGAGCGACCTCATGACGGCGGCCGTCTACCACGGCCGCGGCGACATCCGGGTGGAGCCAGTCCCGGTGCCCGAGCCCGGACCGGGCGACGTGCTGCTGCGGGTCGCCGCGGTCGGCGTGTGCGGCACGGACGCCGGGGAGTGGGACCACGGCCCCGTGCAGATCCCGCTCGAGCGGCCGCACCCCGCCACCGGGCACGTCGGGCCGATGGCGATCGGGCACGAGTTCTCCGGGACCGTCGTCGCGGTCGGCGAGGGCGTCGATCCGTCCTGGATCGGGCGGCCGGTGGCCTCCTGCGGGGCGGCCCCGTGCGGGGCCTGCGGCGCCTGCGACCGCGGCGAGAGCAACCTCTGCCGCCGGTACGCCGGCATCGGGCTGCATCGGCCGGGCGCGCTCGCCGGGTTCGTCGCGACGCCGGCGGCGAGCTGCGTGCCGATCGAGGGGCTCGGCATCTCGCTGGACGAGGCCGCGCTCGCGCAGCCGATGGCGATCGCCGTGCACAACGTGCGCCGCGCCGGCGACGTCGACGGCCAGCTCGTGCTGGTGCTCGGGACGGGCGCGATCGGCGCGTTCCTGGTGCTCGCGCTGAAGGCGGCCGGCGCGATCGTGCTCGCGGCCGACGTCTCCGAGGAGCGCCTCGGCATCGCCGGGGAGATGGGCGCCGACGAGCTGGTGCGCGTCGCCGCCGGTCCGGGCGATGCCGCGACGCTGCTGGCCGCGGTCGGCGAGCGCGACCTCCGCGTCGTCTTCGAGGTCAGCGGCACCGCGGGCGGCCTCGCGACCGCGCTGGAGGTCGCCCCGACCGGTGCCAGGATCGTCGCGGTCGGCATCCAGCGCCGGCCGGTCGAGATCGACCTCGGACGCGCCACCATCCGGGAGCAGTCGATCATCGGCACGAACGCGCTGGTGCGGGAGATCGACTTCCCCCGCGCCGTCGAGCTGATCGCCAGCCGTCCGGGGGGCTGGACGCGGATCGCGCCCGAGGTGCTGCCGATCTCCGACGTCGTCGACGGCGCGCTCCGTCCGATGTCCGAGGGTCGCGCGCCGGCGATCAAGACCCTCGTCGACCCCTGGGCCGCCGAGCGCCGCCCGATCCGGTCGGCCGGCTGATCAGGGCGCGCGGGATCAGCCGGCGCAGAGCGCCACGAGCTCCTGGGCCGATGCCTGGATCGAGCTCGCGGCGGTGCCGAACTCCCCGAGGGCGGAGAGGTCCCGATCCACGATCACCCGGCCGAGCAGGCCGCGCAGGGTGTCGTAGTCGCCGGCGATCGCGGCGAAGGCGTCCTTGACCTGCTGGTTCGTCACCGTCGCCGCAGCCGACTTGAGCGCCTCGACCGCCGAGTCGAAGGCGCTCATGATGCTCTGCGGATCGACGCCGCTCTGGCTGATCGCGGCGCCGGCGTCGGCGAGCTCCTGGCCGGCCGCGGAGAGCGCGGCGCTCGGCGCGACGCAGGCCTCGGCGACGGACTGCGCCTGCGCCGGTGCGGGGGCGGACGCGGCCGGCGCGGAGCCGACCGGCTGGCCGACCGTGCTCGGTGCGCCGGCGCAGCCGGCGAGGCCCAGCGCGGTCGCGGCGACGAGCGCCCAGGTGGTGATCTGACGTCTCATGGGCACGGCTCCGGGGTTCAGTTTTTCCAGATGGTTTTGAGGTTGGTGAAGGCGCGGATGCCTTCGGCGGAGAGTTCGCGGCCGATGCCGGAGTCTTTGATGCCGCCGAAGGGCAGTTCGGGGTAGGAGATGGACATGCCGTTGATGAAGACGGCGCCGACGTCCAGGCCGGTGGTGAAGAAGGCTTCGTCGTCGGGGTCGTTGGTCCAGACGGCGGAGGACAGGCCGAAGGTGGTGTCGTTGGCGATGCGCAGTGCTTCGTCGCGGGAGTCGACCCGGTAGAGGGTGGCGAGGGGGCCGAAGGCCTCTTCGGCGTAGAGCCGCATCTCGGGGGTGATGTCGGCGAGGACGGTGGGTGGGAAGAACCAGCCGGTGCGGTCGATGCGGGTGCCGCCGGTGAGGAGGGTCGCGCCTTTGGCGAGGGCGTCCTCGACGAAGGCTTCGAGGTCGCTCAGGCCGGACTCGGTGGCGACCGGGCCGACCTGGGTGGTCTCCTCGAACGGGTCGCCGACGTGCAGCGCGGTCATCTTCTGGGCGAACAGGCGGGCGAACTCGTCGTAGGCGTCGGTGTGGACGATGAACCGTTTCGCGTTGATGCAGGCCTGGCCGTTGTTCGAGGTGCGTGCGGTCACGGCGATGCTGGAGGCCGCGTCCAGGTCGGCGGTGGGCATCACGATGAACGGGTCGGAGCCGCCGAGCTCGAGCACGACGGGCTTGACCTCGGACCCGGCGATCGCGGCGACCGAGCGGCCGGCCGGCTCGGACCCGGTCAGGGTCGCCGCGACCACGCGGCGATCGCGCAGCACGCCCTCCACGCGCGAGGCGGGGATCAGCAGCGCGTGGAACGAGCCGGTCGGGAAGCCGCCGCGCTCGAACAGCGTGTCCAGGTAGAGCGCGGCCTGCGGCACGTTCGAGGCGTGCTTGAGCAGGCCGGCGTTGCCGGCCATCAGCGCCGGCGCGGCGAAGCGGATGACCTGCCACAGCGGATAGTTCCACGGCATCACCGCGAGCACCACCCCGAGCGGCTGGTAGCGCACATACGCCTTGGACGCGTGCACCGCCGACGGGTCCTCCAGCTCCCACCCGGCCAGGAACGCCTCGGCCTGCTCGGCGTAGAACCGCATCGCGGTCGCCGACTTGCGCACCTCGGCCCGAGCCTGCCCGATCGTCTTGCCCATCTCCAGCGTCAGGATCCGCGCGACGTCCTCGACCTCGGCCTCCAGCAACTGCGCGGCCTTCACCATCCACCCGGCCCGGGTCGCATAGTCCGTGCCCCGCATCGCCTGATACGCCGCATACGACTGCGCGATCTTGCGCTCCACCACCGCATCGGTGTCCGCCTCAAACGTCGCCTCAACCGCCCCCGTCGCCGGGTTCACCGTCGCAATGGCCATCTGTGCGCCTTTCGGAAGAGCTTCGGCCGCGATGCCGATTGGATACGATTATCGCCTGTTTTGCGGATCGGACGCAAGCCGATGCGCTGATTGGATGCAATCCGATCGGACCGGACGCCGCGATCAGCCCGCGCGCACCCGGTAGCGGGTGCGGCCGATCCAGGCGCCGATCGCGAACGCCGCGCCGCCGATCGCCGCGGCGAGGAACAGCCAGCGGTACGCGCCGGTGGCGGCCGACCAGGCCCCGAGCGCCGCACCGAGCGCCGCGCCCGCGAAGAACACCGTCGCGAACACCGCCGTGCCGACGGCCCGGTCGCGCGCCGCGACGTCGGTCATCCAGTTCTGGATCTGCGTGTGCGCGAAGGCGTAGGCGAAGCCGAGCAGCCCGGACGCGACGAGCACCGTGGCGACGTCCAGCCAGAGCACGAGCAGCAGGAAGCCGAGGCAGAGCGCCGCCCCGCCGAGCAGCATGAGCACGCCGGGCGGCACCCGGCCGATCAGCGGCTTCGAGAGCTGCGCGGACGCGATGAGCGCGAGGCCGTACACGCCGGTGACGACGCCGGCGAGGACCGGGTCGGCGCCCTCGTGCGCGAGGGCCGCCGGGAGGAAGCCCATGATGCCGAGCAGCGCCGCACCCTCGACGAGGACCAGGGCGAGGATGAGCACCATCCACGGATCGCCGAGCACCCGCCGCAGGCTGCGGACCATCGGCGCGGGCGCGGGCGGACGGGGCCCCGCCTGCACGCGCAGCAGCAGCACTGCGACCACGGCCTCGGCGACCGCCGTCCCGAGCACCACCCAGCGCCAGGCCCCGAGCGGGCCGAGCACGCTCGCGATCACGACCGCGACCGACATGCCGAGCGAGGTCGCCGTGGCGAGGTTCACCAGCGCGTGCGCCCGCCGGTCGAGCGGGAACCGCTCGGCGACGTAGACCAGCCCCGCCGGCACGATCGCGCCGATCGCGGCGCCGGACAGCGCCCGCGCGACCCAGAGCGTCACGGGATCGACGGCGAACGCCGTGAGCACCGTGAACGCGGTCGCCGCGACGAGCGCGACGCGCAGCACGCGGACGACGCCGATCCGGTTCGACAGCCAGCTCCAGGGCAGCTGGGAGGCGGCGTAGCAGATCGAGTAGACGCTCAGGGCGGCCCCGACGCCGCCGACCGTGGTGCCGAGGTCCCCCGCGATCGCACCGAGCATCGGCGGCAGCGTCTGCCGGTCGAACATCGACAGGAACGACGCGGCGAGCAGCGCGAACATCGCCGCCCGCCCGCCCACCACGGCGACGCCGCCGGGACCATGCGGTCCCGGCGGCGTCGGCGGCGTGGAAGGAGCGCTCAGCTTTCCTTCTTGTACTGGTAGGGGTTGGAGAGCACCTCGGTCTCCGGGATCTCCGGGTGCTGCCCGGCGATCCAGTCGTCCCCGACCTCGCGCTCGAGGTAGGCGACGGTGTCCTCGAGCTGGGCCTTGACGCCCTTGAGGTCGCCGGCGACGACCTTGCCCTCGGACTTGACGACCTCGCCGCCGACGAGCACGGTGTGCACGTCGCCGCGGCCGGCCTGGTACACGACCTGGCCGTACGGGTTGATGAGCGGGGCCCAGGTCGGGGAGTCGTCGTTCTTCAGCAGCACGACGTCGCCGAGCTTGCCCTTCTCCAGCGAGCCGATCAGGTGGTCCTTGCCGAGCGCCTTCGCGCCGCCGCGGGTCGCCAGGTCGACGACGTCCTCGACGCGGGTGCGCACGTGCGTGACGGTCCGGGCCGGGTCCTCCTGGTGCGCGAGCAGGTGCTCGAGCGCCCGGTCGGCGTTCACCGTCGCGCGCATCTGCGCGAACAGGTCGGCCGACTCCCACACCGAGGTGTCGACGGACAGCGACGCCGGGATGCCGTACTGGCGCAGCTTGTGCAGCGGCGGGTAGCCCTGGCCGCAGGTGTCCTCGGACTCGGTCGCGAGCGAGACGTTGCCGCCGGTCGCCGCGATCTTCTGGTACGACTCGTCCGAGAGCGAGGCGGCGTGCACGTAGGTGAAGCCCTCCTTCATCACGCCCGCGTTGTAGGCGTTCGTGATGCCCCAGTCGTTGGTCGCGCCCCACACGCCCGCGTGCGTGGTGACCTTGAGGCCCAGCTCATCGGCGGCGCGGTAGGCGGCCAGCTCCGGGAAGTTCTCGTCCTGGTCCGGGACGTCGAAGGCGATCTGGGTCTCGAACAGGCGCGAGTCGTCGCGGGCCTTCTCGATCAGCGCCAGGTACGCCGGGTCGGCCATCCACTCCCACGGCGAGCGGTGGATGTTCCCGATGCCGAACACGAAGCGGCCGGGGGAGGAGACCAGCGCCTCGTGCGCCGCGGAGACGTGGTCCGGCGAGGACAGGCCGTGCGACCAGTCCACGCTCGTCGTGACGCCCGACTCGATCGCGTCGAGCGCGGAGATGAGGTTGCCCGCCGCGTAGTCCTGCGGGCGGAACTTGATGCCGTGCTGCAGGTAGTACCAGACGAAGTACTGCGTGAGCGTCCAGTCGGCGCCGTAGGCGCGCATGGCCGACTGCCACATGTGCCGGTGGGTGTCGACCATGCCGGGCATGATGATGCCCCCGGACGCGTCGATCTCGTGGGTGCCGTCCGGGACCGAGAGGCCGACTCCGACCTCGGCGATCTTGCCGTCGACGACGAGGACGTCGCCCTTCGGCAGGACGGTGTGCTGGTCGTCCATCGTGAGCACGATCCCGTTGCGGAACACGATGGGCTGACCGGGCTTCGGTGCAGTCATGATGACGCTCATCCTCCTTGATTGGCAGTCGCATCCGCAGCGGAGCGCACGGGTGCGCGGCTTGACTTTCGCATGTCGCTGGACTTTGATCAAGTCCAGCGCGGGGCCGGGCGCCGGCGCACCGTCGTGTCCGGATATCGCCGCCGCGCTGCTGATTCGAGGAGTTGCGCGCATGAGCGACAGGACCATCGTCGTCGTCGGAGGCACCTCCGGCATCGGACTGGAGATCGCCAGGACCATCGTGGCGGGCGGTGACCGGGTCATCATCACCGGTCGCGACCAGGCGAGGACCGACGGCATCGCGGCGGAGATCGGCGCGGGCGCCTCGGGCCTCGCGTTCGACATCTCGGAGCCGGACGACATCGCCGAGGCGCTGAAGCCCATCGGCCAGGTGCACGGGCTCGTGCTCGCGGCGATCGAGCGCGACCAGAACAACATCCGCGACTACGACCTCGCGAAGGCGAAGCGGCTGACCCTGCTCAAGCTCGTCGGCTACACGGAGACGATCCACACCATGCTCGACCGGCTCGAGCCGTCCGTCGACACCGGCATCGTCCTGTTCGGCGGGCGGGCGAAGGACCTCCCCTACCCGGGCTCGACCACGGTGTCGATCATCAACGGCGGCGTCATGGGCATGGTCAACACGCTCGCCCTGGAGCTGGCGCCGATCCGCGTCAACGCGATCCACCCGGGCATCATCGGCGACACCCCGTTCTGGGCTGGCAAGCCCGATGGCGTGCTCGCCGGGTACGAGAGCCGCACGCCGGGCGGGAAGCTCGCGACGACGAAGGACGTCGTCGACACGACGATGTTCCTGCTGAACTCGAAGGGCCTGTCCGGCCAGAACCTCTACGTCGACCGGGGCTGGACGCTCACCTGAGCCCGTTCCCGCACGCTGGGAGCCCCGCCGCGCCCCCAGGCGCGTGATTGTATGATGAACGGACATCGCGCAGTGGCGATGGATGCGTGCTCGACGTCGAGAGGAACACGATGACCGTCACCCAGGTCGCCGGCTACACCGCCGAGGAGTACCAGGCGCTCGAGGATCGGCTGATCCAGAGCGCGCGGGACCTCGTCCCCGATCTGATCGCGGCCGGTGGCGAGGCCGAGCGGGTGACGCACATCCCGCAGCACATCCAGGACAGGCTCGAGGCGGCCGGCCTCTACCTGATGTTCATCCCCCGGGCGCACGGCGGCTACGAGGCGAAGCCGACGACGTTCGCGAAGGTCGTCATCGAGCTCGCCAAGGGCGACATGGGCATGGCCTGGAACTACTGCCTCTCCGCGAACCACGCGCTCATGCTCGCGAACTGGTTCCCGGTCGAGGTGCACGAGGAGCTGTACGACGGCGGCAGGTTCAAGGCCGCCTCGATGTACGCGCCGACCGTCACGGCCGTGAAGACCGACGGCGGCTACATCGTCAACGGCGTCGTGAACTACTGCTCGGGCATCCCCTACTCGACCCACTTCCTCGGCCAGGCGCTGCTCGAGGGGAGCAACCCGGACGGCAGCCCGCGGGTCGGGCTCTACGTCGCGCCGGCGGGCAGCTACGAGATCCTCGACGACTGGGGCACGACGCTCGGGCTCAACTCCTCCGGATCGAACTCCATCCGGTTCACCGACGCCTTCCTGCCCGACCGGTACATGGTCGAGGACGCGGACCTGACGTTCTACAACTTCACCGAGACGCAGAGCCCCGGCGAGCAGGCGTACGGGAACCCGATGTACAACGCGCGGCACATGTCCTCCTTCGCCATGATGCTCGGCATGATCTGCGTCGGCGCCGCCTGGGGCGCGCTCGACGAGTACGCCGTGCAGATGCGCAAGCGGACCACGACGGTGCCGCCCTTCGTGCCGCGCCCGCAGGACCCGGACTTCCAGCGCTGGTACGGCGGGGCGAAGGTGCAGATCGTCAAGGGCGAATACGCGATCCTCGCCGCCTGGGCGGAGTGGGAGCGCCTCACGCAGACGTCGAACGGGGAGGGCGGCAACGCCTTCACCGACCCGGCGGACAACATGCTCGGCTGCATCGGCCGCGACCTGATGCTCGACATGTGGGAGGTCGTCGAGGACCTCTACCGGTCGATCGGCTCCGCCGCGTCGAAGCGGGGCGAGCGCTACGAGCGGATCTTCCGCGACATGGCCCAGGCCGCGGGACACCGCAATCCGCAGCTGAAGGACATGGCGTACCGCTTCGTCGCCAAGGACGACTTCGGACTGGCGAGGTTCTGATCATGGGTGCGACGCTTCCGGAGGAGTTCGAGCGCTACCCGCTGCGCACCTCGCGCGGCGGCCACTTCTGGATCGCCGGCGAGCGGGTCGAGACGCCGGACGGCCAGCACGTCCAGCGCGCCCCGCTCTACGTGCAGTGGGAGGCGCCGGCGGAGATCACCAAGCCGTACCCGCTCGTCCTGGTGCACGGCGGCGGCGGCCAGCTGACCGACTGGCTCGGCACGCCGGACGGCCGGCCGGGCTGGTTCAGCCGCTTCGTCGACGAGGGCTACCTGGTCTACGGCGTCGACCGTCCCGCCCACGGCCGCTCCTGGGCGCACCCCGACGTGGTCGGCGCTCCGGGCCCGATGTTCACCTACGAGCTCGCGCTCGGGCTGTTCTCCGCGGAGATCCCCGGCCACGACCAGGGGGTCTGGGAGCAGCGGATCGGCGACCCCGTGCTCGACCAGATGGTCGCGTCGATGGGCTACTTCCCGGCCGACCTCGCCGAGTCGCAGCGCCTGGACCAGGACCGCCTGGCCCGGCTGCTCGACCGCATCGGCCCGGCGATCGTCGTCACGCACTCGGCGAGCGGTCCGGCCGGCTGGCTCGTCGCCGACGCCCGGCCGCAGCTCGTCAAGGGCGTCTGCGCGATCGAGCCGATGGGCCCGCCGTTCAACGCCTTCGGCCCCGGCATGAAGCTCGACTACGGGATCACCAAGGCGCCGCTGACCTACGAGCCGCCGGTCGGCGACGACCCGACGGTGCTCGAGAGCGCGGAGCCGGGCGCCTACCGGCTGCCGAACCTCGCCGGCATCCCCGTCGTCGTCATGGTCGGCGAGACCTCGCCGTTCAGCTCGTGGGGGCACCTGATGTCCGACTACGTGAACGCGGCGGGCGGCTCGGCCGAGTTCGTGAACTTCGCGGACCAGGGCGTGCGCGGCAACGGCCACGCCATGATGTTCGAGAAGAACTCCGACGAGGCGATCGTCCCGGTCCTGGACTGGCTCGCGAAGGTCCGGTAGCCGGGCCGCGCTCGGGGCGCCGGCGGTGTCTCCCGGGATCGGCCGCCCCGCCCTGCGCCCTCCCGCTACATCTGGAGCGGCTGGCCGCTGAGCACGCGGCCCAGGTTGGTCAGCAGCACCTCCGGCATGTAGCCGATATGGGTGCGGTACATCGCGGCGTCCTGGTAGTACTTGCCCATCCGCTTGCCGGCGAGGGCCACGGAGGACGTCCCGCCGTACATGTACGCCGTCTCGATCGCCTGCTGGGCGAGCTGCGCGGCGCGGACGATCTGGCCGCGGATGCGCACGTCATCTGCGGTGGTGAACTCGGCGCCGCCCTCGGTCCACGCGGTGTTCAGCCGCATGTACTCGCGGATCGCGCCGAGCAGCAGCGTCTCGGAGGCCTCGGCGGCCGAGACCACCTCGCCGGTCCAGTGCTGGTAGAACTGCGAGTCCTTGCGCGGGCCGCGCGGCGCGAAGCTGGTGCCGCGGTCCATCAGCTCGAGCCACTCGTCCATGCAGGCGAGCGCGTTGCCGACCTGGGTCTGGGTGAGGCCCGCGATGAACACCGCCGAGGTCCGGCCGAGGTAGAGCGGGTTGTGGTGCAGCTGCCAGCCGGGGGTCCCGTCGTCGCCCCAGACGATGTCCTTGAAGTTGAACGGGACGGCGTTGTGCGCCGGGACGAACACGTCGTCGACCTCGATCGTGTTCGAGCTGGAGGCGTGCAGGCCGATGGTCCGCCCGAAGCCCCAGTCGTCGAGGATCCTGAAGTCCTTGCGCGGGAGGATGAACATCCACAGCTGCGTGCTGCCGTCCTCGAGCGTGACCGGCGCGACCGGCATCATGTGGGAGGCGTAGGTGCAGCCCGAGTTGTAGTCCCAGGTGCCGCTCAGCCGGAAGCCGCCGTCGACCTTCGTCACGCTCGACTTGATCGGGAAGGCGCGGGACGGCGAGATGAACGGGTAGGCCGAGCCGAACACCTCCTCCTGCGACTGCTCCGGGAAGTGCGAGGCGAACTGGTAGGCGTGGCTCGCCCCGAGCTCGAAGGACCAGCCGACGCCGGGGTCGCCCCGGGAGACCTCGATCGCGACGCGGAAGAACGTCTCGAGGTCGACCTCGAGGCCGCCGTAGCGCTTCGGCCGGAGCATGTCGTAGAACCGGTGCTCGACGAAGTACTCGTGGATCTCCGGACCGTAGGTGCCGAGGCGGGCGTGCTCGTCCTGCAGCTCCCGCAGCCGCGGACGCAGCGCGACCGCCGCGGCGACGAGCTCGTCCGGGGTCGGGACGTAGGTCGAGAGTCGTTCCTGGAGGAGGGACATCAGCGTCTCCGTTCGATGCCGGGCCGTGCTGGCCCGGACTGGTTATATCTACTATACATATATGCCCTGATTACACTCAAGGGGTGCCAGCGTCGAGCCCGTCCCGCGCCGACCTCCTCGGCGAGATCGGCGAGCGGATCATCCAGGTCTTCCGCTTCCTGCAGCACGAGGTCACGGTGCCGCGCGCGGGCGTCATCCACATCACGCGCTCCGAGGCCGACATCATGCGCATCGTGATGGAGCGCCCGGGCACGACGGTCACCGAGATCGCGCGGGCCTTCGGCCAGCACAAGAGCAACACCTCGACCCGCATCGCCGGGCTCGTCGAGAAGGGGCTCGCGCGCAAGGAGACCGCGGCGTCCGACGGCCGCGAGGTCCGCGTCTACCCGACGTCGGAGGCCCAGGCGAACCTCGACCGGTTCCGCGCGGTGTGGGCCGAGCACCTCGGTCCGCTGACCGCCGCCTCGGACGCCGACCTGGTGCGGACCGCGGCGGTCCTCTCCGAGCTCGCGGACGCCCTGGCCGCGGCGCGGCGCCCCGGCGCGGGCTGAGCGGCGCCGCGCCGGGGACGCCTCAGCCGCCGATGGCGAAGACACCGGTCACGTCCTCCAGGGCCATCGAGCGGCGCAGGGCCTGGTCGGCCTCGTCGAGGTCGTAGCGGCGCGTGACGAAGCCGCTCGGATCGAGGCGGCCGTCGCGCAGGTAGCCGATCCACCGCGGGAAGTCGACGTCCGGCGTGACGCGGCCGTTCTGGCAGCCGTGGATCTCGCGGCCCGTCGTCGTCAGCAGGCCCTGCGGCAGGATGACCTCCGAGGTCGCGTGCTGGACGCCCATCAGGACGACGGTCCCGGCGCGGCGGGACATGAGCACCGCCTGCCGCTGGGCGACCTCCGGCCCGGCGGCCTCGATCACGACGTCCGCGCCGCGGCCCTCGGTCAGCGCGCGCACCGCATCGACGGGATCGCCCGCGGTCGGGTCGACGAGCCGCGTCGCGCCCATCGACTCGGCGAGCGCGCGACGGCCGGGGTGCCCGTCGACGCCGATGATCTCGCCGGCGCCGGCGAGCCGGGCGCCCTGGACCGCCCAGAGGCCGATGTGGCCGAGGCCGACGATCGCGACGGACTGACCCGGCTGCACGTGCGCGATGTTCTCGACGGCGCCGAGCGCGCTGGAGATGCCGCAGCCGAGCAGGCAGGCGGCGTCGAACGGGAGGTCGTCGGGCAGCCGGTGGGTCTGCACGCCGAGCACGAGCATGCGCTCCGAGTAGGCGCCGACCAGGCCGGCCGCGCGCACCTCGCGGCCGTCCGGCAGGTCCGCGACGACTGGGTTCGGCGCGCCGCCCATCAGCAGGTCGCATTGGTCCGGCCGGCCGATCCGGCAGTAGAAGCACTCGCCGCACTGCGGCGTGCCCGCGACGAGCACCCGGTCGCCGGGGGCGAGATGGCGCACGTCGCCGCCGACGGCCTCGACGGTGCCGACCGCGGTGTGCCCGAGGACGACCGGCGGGACCGTGCGCCGCATCGCCTTCCACCCCATCCAGTCGGTCGAGCAGAACGGCGCGGCGGCGGTGCGCACGAGCACCTGCCCCGGGCCCGGGTCGCGCATCCGCACCGGGCCGACCTCGAACGGCTCGAGGTAGCCGGTCATCACCGCGGCGCGGGCGGAGGCGCTCACTGCCGGGCCTCCTCGCCGCGGAGCATCGCGGTCGTGTCGACCGCGGTGGCGATCGGCTTCGACATGATGCTCCTCAGACCGGCGGTGCGCCTCAGCGCGGGATCGTCAGACAGTATGCCCGATTCCCCGAACGGCTCGCGCCGGGTCAGCCCGACCGGTAGCTCGTCCGGGCGACCGAGTTGTACGGCGCCGGCAGCACCGTCGCGCGGAGGTCCACCTGGCTGTGCGGCGGCATCTGCGGGCGGGTGCTGCCCTCCGGCTCGCCCCAGCGCACCGTCACCTCGGTGCCGGGCTCGGCGAACTCCGCGTCGATCATCGCGAGCGAGAGCACCGCGCGGTCCGGCTCGATGAAGCCGGTGTCGACCGAGAACCCGATCGGACGCCCGCTGGCCAGCACCGCGTCGTAGTGGAAGCGCGCGCCGCGCGACTTCGGCACGTCGACCAGGCGCGGCGGGAGCTGCTCGTCCGCCACGAACTGCGCGCGGTAGACGTCCGCGACGTCGTTGCCGTTCCAGTGCAGCGTGACCTTCCGCTTCGCGGGGCGCTCGGACAGCTCGCGCAGCGCGTCGCGCCCGACGAACTCGTGGTCGAAGGACACGAGCTTGCCGTAGCCGATGTCGTAGGGCGTCACGTAGTAGTCCCGGATGTCCGGGCGGGCGAAGCTGCCGGCGAGCGAGCCGAGGTGCCCGGCCGGCAGCCACTGGCGGTAGGCCCTCGTCTCGGCCGAGTCGTAGATCGCCGGCACCGGGAGGGAGATCCAGGCCGTCTCGAGCGTGTTCGTGATGTACGCGCGGTAGCCGACGCGGTCGAGGCCGAGCGGGGTCCCCACCCGGAAGATCTCGTCGCGGACCGCCTCCCCGTCGGCCCACGCGCCGAAGATCTCGAAGCCGGCCTGGCCCGCCATGCCGTGCCGCAGCAGCCAGACGGGGCGGCCCGAGATCGTGGCCCGCGCCATTCCGAAGAACCGCGTCTGCGGCAGCGGGCCGTCGAGGACGCGCTCGACGATCTCGAGCGCCGCGGGCCCCTGCACCTCGTAGCGGAAGTACTGCGGCGGGCCCTGGCGCAGCCACGAGTTGTCGTCCCAGAGGTGCTCGACGTCGTAGCCGCCGCCGAGGATGTGGAACTCGACCCACTTGGCGGCCGTCGGGAGGCCGACGAAGCTGAGCACGCCGGGCTCGAGGTGGAACAGGATGCCGTCGGCGATCAGGTGGCCGTCGGGCGCGACGACGACGTACTGCTTCGCGCTGCCCGGCGCCAGCGTCGACAGGTCGTTGACGCCGAGCTCCGAGAAGAGCCGGATCGCGTCGGGGCCGCGCACGATGAGGTTGACCATGTGGTGCGACTGGTCGAGGAACGCGGCGGTCTCGCGCCAGAGCCGCACCTCGTGGTGCCAGCTCGAGAACTCCCACGGCAGGAAGGTCATCTGCGGCGCCGGCTCGCGGCGCAGCGCCGCGACCGGCCCGCCGGCCGCCTGGATGGCGTCCTCGACGCTCTGGATCTCGCTCATGGTGCAACTCCCGTTCCCGTGCGCGGCATCCGCGGCGCAGGAGAGAGGCTAGGGCCGATCGTCGCGGGCGTCGCGCGGAATCCGGCGGATTGTCATACGGCGGAGTTCGGCCCGAGTCGGCGCGGCCGCCGCCGCTCAGCCGGCGGGCTGCAGCGCGCGGAGGGTCGCGGCGCCGTCCTCGGAGAGCATGCGGAACGAGAAGCGGCTCGCCGCGGAGCCCTCGCGCCGGACCATGGGCGGCAGCACGCGCCGGATCGTCGCCGCGTGGAAGCGGATCCGCGCGAGCTCCTGGTCGGGGGTGAGCCGCTGGCGCCGGTAGACGCACAGCCGCACGTCGACGCCGCGCACGGTCTGCTCGAGCGCGGTGCTCGCCGCCCCGTCGAACAGCACCTCGTAGAACTCCTGGCGCGCCCGGTGGACCCTGCGCACGTCCTCTGAGACGCGCGCCGTCTCGGCGAAGACCTCCAGCGCGTGGTCGAACGCCGCGATCTGGGAGACCGACGCCCGCTCGGTGAACCTGTGGATGAGCAGCGGCTCGACGGTGTTCCGGATCTGGTAGAGCGCCGCGCCGTCGTCGTCGCTGAAGTCGGCGACCCGCGCCGGCTGCGCCGTCGCCGCGATGACGAGGCCCTGGGCCGCGAGGACCTGCAGCGCGGCGCGGGCGGTCGAGCGCGAGACCCGATACCGGCTCACCAGCCGCGACTCGGTCAGCCGGTCGCCGGGCAGGTGCCGGCCGACGAGGATCGCCTCGCTGAGGAACCGCACCGTGGTGTCGACCGCGGTCGGCGCCCTGCCGCTCATCTCAGCCTCCGGCTCCGCGGCGCCGGATGCCGGTGCGCCGGAGCGAGCGGGGGCCCGCGCTCACAGCGCGCCCTTCGCCCCGCCGATCGGGACCGGCACCAGGGAGTGGATCTCGGGCGGCCCCTGCATGAGGTGCGTCGTCCGCTCGACGAGGATCGGGATCACGGAGCTTTCCCGGCCGTGGCGGTCGGCGTGCTCGCGGCTCGCCCACTTCTCGACGAACCAGATGTCGCCGTTCGCCTCGACGTTGACGGTGTAGAGGAGGTTGCCGTCCTCCTCGTGGATGATCGGCACCACCTCGCGCATCACCGCGAGGACGGCTTCGGTCCGGCCGGGCTGCGGGACCACCCGGACGACGGTGACGTCTGGCTGCGGCATGGGGCACTCCTTCGTGCGGTGCTGGTTCGGCGGGTCGGCCCGTCAGCCGGTTCGCGCCTCGGCGGCGCGCAGCTGCTTGAGCGCGGTCTTCGCCGCGTTGCGCACATGGGTGGCGCAGGCCCTGGCCGCCTCGGCGGCCTTGCGCTGCCTGGCCGCCTCGACGACGCGGCGCAGCTCCTCGGTGGCCTCCTCGGCCCGGCCGGGCTCGCCCATCGACGTCGCCCGGAGCAGCCGGACCCTGGCCTGCAGGCTCTCCACGATGCTCTGCAGGGCCGGGCTCGCCGCGCCCTCGACGATCGCCTCGTAGAACCCGTCCTTGGCGTCCAGGATGACCCGGATGTCGCTGGAGCCGGCGGTCGCCTCCGCGAACTCCTCGACCGCGTTCGCCATCCGCTCGATCTGCTCGTCGCTCGCGCGCTCGACGAAGCGCTCGACGAGCAGCGACTCGAGCACGGCCCGGATCTCGTAGAGGTCCTCCGCCTCCGCGAGGGACGGGGTCGCGACGATCGCGCCGCGCTGCGGGACGACGGTCACCAGGCCCTCGGAGGTGAGCTCGCGCAGCGCCTCGCGGATCGTGGTCCGGGAGACGCCGAGCTGCTCGATGAGCTCGCGCTCGACGAGGCGCCGGCCCGGCGGGAGCCGGAAGTCGAGGATCGCGGCGCGCAGCGCGCCGATCACCTGCTCGCGCAGCGGCGCGGCGACCCGGTCGACGGGGTTGCCCGCCCATGCATCGGGCATCGCGTTCGCCGTGTTGACCATGCCGCCTCCTCCCACGCGCTGGCCGATCCTATCTTCGGCGGGGTCCTCGCGCCGTCAGCCGGCCGCCCCGCGGCGGGTCGTGTTCCGTATACTATCGTCTGACAATCCCGGGTGGAAGGGGTCCGACGCAGCGGTCGGGCGGTCTCCGGGACTCGATCGGAGGCGTGTCATGACGTACGCGGGTCTGGCCGGCAAGGTGGCCGTCGTCACGGGCGGTGTCGGAGGCATCGGCTCCGCGGTGACCGAGCGGCTCGCCCGCGCCGGCGCGAACGTCGTCGTCGTCGACCTCGACGGCGAGCGGGCCGCCGCGGCCGCCGCCGCGCTGCCCGGCGAGGCGATCGGCGTCGGCGCGGACGTGTCGACCGAGGCGGGCGTCGAGGCGTACATGGCCGCGGCGATCGACGCGTTCGGCTCGGTCGACCTCCACCACCTGAACGCCGGCATCGCCGGCAAGCCGAACCTCCCGCTCGTCGACGCGACCGTCTCGGAGTGGGACGCCGTGATGGCCGTCAACCTGCGCGGCCCGTTCCTCGGCACCCGGGCCGCGTTCCGGCGCTTCATGGAGACCGGCCGGGCCGGCTCGATCGTGATCACCGCCTCGATCGCGAGCCTGCGCGGGGCGCAGGACCTGCTCGCGTACACCACGTCGAAGCACGGCGTGACCGGCCTCATCCACGGGGCGGCGGTCGCCGGCGGGCCGATCGGCGTGCGCGTCAACGGCGTCGCCCCCGGCATCGTGCCCACTCCGATCTTCGGCGAGGCGGGCATCGCCGACATGCGCAAGCGCGCGAGCACGTCGCCGCTGCGCCGCGCCGGCGAGCCGGACGAGGTGGCCGCCGCGGTCGCGTTCCTGCTCTCGGACGACGCCTCCTACGTCACCGGCGCCGTCCTCTCCGTCGACGGCGGCGCGAGCGTGCAGAACACCAACCGCTACGGCGGCGGCGCGGGCCTGTGGGACCCGGCCGAGCTGGATCGGGAGCTGCTCGCGGCCTTCGGGTCCGCCTGAGGCGGCACCGCGGACCGTCGGATTGTCATACGATGTACCCGAGCATTTCAAGGGAGAAAGCGTCATGAGCCTCTACGTCGTGACCGGAGTCAGCGGGTACATCGGCAACGCGGTCGCCGAGAACCTGCTCACCGACGGGGTGCCGATCTCCGAGATCCGCGTGACCAGCCGCAGCCCCGAGACGCTCGCCGCCTGGCGGGCGAGAGGAGCCGACGCGCGCGAGGCCGACTACAACGACAAGGCCTCCCTGGTCGCGGCCTTCCAGGGCGCCGACCACCTCCTGCTCGTCTCGGGGATGGACGCCGGCCCCGCCCGGCAGCGCCAGCACACGAACGCCGTCGAGGCGGCTGTCGAGGCCGGCGTCCGGCACATCGTCTACACCTCGTTCAACGGCGCCGAGCGGCCGGAGGTCAACTCGGTCGAGGTCGCCGACCACAAGCTCACCGAGCGCCTCATCGCAGAGTCGGGGATCGCCTACAACTTCCTGCGGAACAACCAGTACGCCGACGCGATGGCGGAGAACCAGGCGGCGATCGCGATCACGACCGGCAAGAGCATCGGCAACGCCGGCGAGGGCCGGGTCGGCTTCGTCGCCCGGGAGGACGTCGCCAGGGTCGCCGCGAAGGTGCTGCAGGGCCTCGGCGAGCCGGACACCGGCTACGACGTGACCGGCCCCGAGACCCTCTCCTACCGCGACGTCACCGACCTCATCGTCGAGCTCTCCGGCGCCGAGATCGAGCACCTCGACCTCGACGACGACGCGATGTACGCGATGTGGGACTCCCTCGGCGTGCCGCGCGACTCCGCGACCGGCGACTTCTCCAACTCGCCGGTGCCGTGGTCGAGCGACGGCATGGTCACGTTCGGGCGGATGATCCGCGACGGCCACCTCGACGTCACGACCGACGTCGTCGAGCGCTTCACCGGTCGCAGGCCGAAGTCGCTGCGCACGCTGATGGAGGAGCGCCGGCCCACCTGGCCGCCGGCTCCCGCCGGTCCGGGGGCCTGACCGTGTCCTCCGACGACGAGTACGAGGTCCTGATCGCCCAGTACGGGACGCGGGAGGGGCACCGCGCCGAGGTGTACCTCAACTACGGCATCTACGGCCAGCCGGACGGCCCGATCGGGATGGACTACTTCGTCTGGATCGTCCGGAACGCCCGGCGCACCGTCCTCGTCGACGTCGGCTTCTCCGTCGCCGGCGGCCGGAACCGCAACCGCACCTTCGTCAAGGCGCCCGAGGAGATCTACGCGGCGCTCGGCATCGACATCGCCGCCGAGCAGACCATCGTCGTCACGCACGCGCACTACGACCACATCGGCAACCTGGACAAGTTCCCGGCCTCGCGCATCTTCATCTCGCAGGCCGAGTACGAGTTCTGGGACAGCCCGATGGGCCGCCGGGCCCAGTTCGCCTGGTCGACCGAGGACGAGGAGATCGACGCGCTGCGCGCCGCCTACGACGCCGGGCGGGTCACGACGTTCTCCGGCACGCTCGAGCTCGCGCCCGGCATCGACGTCATCGAGTTCGGCGGGCACACGCCGGGGGTCAGCGTCGTCAAGGTCAAGACCTCGGAGGGCACGGTGCTGCTCGCCTCCGACACCGTCCACTACTACGAGGAGTACGAGGACGACCTGCCGTTCGCCTACGTCGCGGATCTGCCGCGGATGTACGACGGCTTCGACCGGATCCGCGCGCTCGTCGAGGCCGGCGAGGTCCAGCACCTCGTCCCGGGTCACGACCCGGACACCCTGAACCGCTTCACCCGGGTCGAGGACGGCCCGCTCGCCGGCATCGCGTCCAGGATCGGGAGGATCTCATGACGGACCGCATCGGATTCATCGGCCTGGGGAACATGGGCGGCCGGATGACCCGCCGCATCGTCGACGGAGGCGAGCCGGTCCTCGGCTTCGACATGAACGCGGAGGCCGTCGCCGCGGCGGGCGCGTCCGCGGCCGAGTCGGCGGCGCGGGTCGTGGCGGACTCGGACGTCGTGCTGCTCTCGCTGCCGGACAGCAGAGTGGTCGAGCGGGTCGTCCTCGACGAGGCCTTCCTCGCGGCGCTGCGCCCCGGACAGGTCGTCGTCGACCTGTCGACCGCGGCCCCGAGCTCGACCCAGGGCATCCACGCGCGCCTGCAGGGGCTCGGCGCCGAATACCTCGACGCCGGCATCTCGGGCGGCGCGGCCGCCGCCGAGAAGGGGACGCTGACGCTCATGGTCGGCGGCTCCGCGGAGGCGCTGGAGCGGGTGCGGCCGATCTTCGCGCACTTCGCGACGAACGTGTTCCTGCTCGGCGGCCCCGGCGCCGGCCACTCGACGAAGCTGCTCAACAACTTCCTGAACGCCATCGCGCTGTCCGCGACCGCCGAGGTGATGGTCGCGGCGAAGAAGGCCGGGCTCGACCTGCAGACGGTCCTCGACGTGCTCAACTCCTCGAGCGGCGTCAACTTCGCGACGCAGAACCGCTTCCCGAAGATCATCCACGGCGACTACCTCAAGGGCGGCCTGACGAACGCGCTCATGACGAAGGACGTCGTGCTCTACGTCGACCACCTCCACGAGCTCGGCGTCTCCTCGCTGAACGCCTCCGGCCCGCTCGCCAGCTTCGGCCTGGCCAACGCGCTCGGCTACGCGAACGAGATCAGCAACACCGTCGTCGACGCGATCGGCGACGTCTCGGGGCACGTCCGGCTCCACGAGGCGGACTGACGGATCCACACCACCAGACAGATAGAAGACAGGCGATTTGAACGACATGGCTGACGACACGACGACGCGCAAGGAGACCTTCGAGGCCGGTCTCGAGAAGCGGAAGCAGGTGCTCGGCGCCGCGCACGTGGAGCGATCCCTCGGGCAGACGACCGAGTTCGCCCGTCCGATCCAGGAGCTCGTGACCGAGTACTGCTGGGGCGTCATCTGGAACCGCGACGGACTCCCGGACAAGACGCGCAGCCTCATCAACCTCGCGATGCTGTCGGCGCTGAACCGCGGCCACGAGCTCGGCGCGCACGTCCGCGGCGCGATCCGCAACGGCGCCACCGTCGAGGAGATCCAGGAGGTGCTGCTGCAGGTCGCGATCTACGTCGGCGTGCCCGCCTCGCTCGAGTCCTTCCGCATCGCCGAGGCGAAGATCGAGGAGATGAAGACGGCGGGGGAGCTCTGATGGCCGGCCAGAGCGTCGCGTTCATCGGCCTCGGGAACATGGGCACGCCCATGACCGCGCGGCTCGTCGCGGCCGGGGTCGCCGTCCGCGGCTTCGACGTCGCCGAGGCGGCCAGGGCGAGGTTCGCCGAGGCGGGCGGCACGCCGGCGTCGACGGCCGCCGAGGCCGCCGCCGGCGCGGACGTCGTCATCACCATGCTGCCGAACTCCGATGTCGTCGAGGCGGTCGTCGCCGAGGTGCTGCCGAGCCTGAAGCCGGGGGCGATCGTCGTCGACATGAGCTCGTCCGAGCCGCTGCGCACGCGCGCGCTCGCCGAGCGGGTCGCGGCCGGCGGCGTGCGGCTCATCGACGCGCCGGTCTCCGGCGGGGTCAAGGGCGCGACCGAGGGGACGCTCGCGATCATGGTCGGCGGATCGGACGCGGAGTTCGCCGAGGTCCGCGAGCTGCTCTCGCTGCTCGGCAAGCCGACGCACGTCGGGGCGATCGGGGCGGGCCACGCGCTCAAGGCGATCAACAACCTGATGTCCGCGATCCACCTCTGGGGCTCGAGCGAGGCGATGCTCACCGGCATCGAGTTCGGCCTCGATCCGAGCCTCATGCTCGAGGTGATCAACGCGTCGAGCGGGCGCAGCGGCTCGACGCAGTACAAGTGGCCGACGTTCATCGTCCCGGAGACCTACGACGCCGGATTCGGCGCGGCGCTCATGCTCAAGGACATGAGGATCGCGACCGGCCTCGCGCACGCGCTCGGCACGCCGTCGACGCTCAGCGACGTCGCCGTCGCGCACTGGACGCGGGCGGTCGCCGACCTCGAGCCCGGCAGCGACCACACCGCCGTCGCGAAGTGGCTCCGCGAGCACCCGGCCGGTCTCGTCGAGGGCGACTGAGATGCCGCGCGACGAGGCGGCGTTCGACGCCATCGGCCGGCTCGACCCCGCGTTCCTCGCCGCGTACCGGAAGCTCGAGGACGCGCCCCGTCGCACGGCGGCGCTGGACGCGAAGACGCAGTCGTTCATCCGACTCGCGGTCGACGCGAACGCGACGCACCTCTACGTCCCGGCGCTGCGCGACGACATCGGCGCCTGCTTCGACGCGGGCGCGACGCCGGCCGAGGTGATGGAGGTGCTCGAGTGCTGCGCGACGCTCGGGATCCACGCGCTGAACATCGGCGTGCCGATCCTCGTCGACGTGCTCGAGCAGCAGGGCCTGCGCGAGACGGCGCCGCTGACCGAGTACCAGGAGCGGCTGAAGGCCGAGTTCACCGCCAAGCGCGGCTACTGGCATCCCTTCTGGGACGAGATCCTCGAGCTCGCCCCGGAGTTCTTCGACGCGTACACCGAGTTCTCCTCGGTGCCGTGGGTTTCCGGCCCGCTCTCGCCGAAGCAGAAGGAGTTCGTCTACATCGCCTTCGACTTCGCCGCGACGCACCTCTACACCTCCGGCGGCCGGCTGCACATCGAGAACGCGATCCGCTACGGCGCGACCGCGCAGGAGCTCATGGAGGTCCTGGAGATCGCGATGACGCTCTCGATCCACGCCGTCACCGAGGCGGCGCCCGTCCTGGTCGACGAGGCGCGGAAGCGGGGCCTGCTGTGACCCGCGTCGAGCCCGCGCCCTACGAGCTGCCCGAGGCGGTCGCGCAGCGCTTCCGCGACGCGATCGGCGCCGAGGCGGTCGTCACCTCCCGCGAGGGCCGCGACGAGTACCGCGACCCGTACTGGGCCCAGGAGGACCGCAGCTACGACTCGTCCGCCGTGCTCTACCCCGCCTCGACCGAGGAGGTGCAGGCGGTCGTGCGGATCGCGAACGAGGAGGGGGTGCCGATCTGGACCTCCTCGCAGGGGCGCAACAACGGCTACGGCGGGCCGAGCCCGCGGGTCAGGGGCTCCGTGCTCGTGTCGCTGCGCCGGATGGACCGGGTGCTCGAGATCGACCCGACGCTCGCCTACGCGGTCGTCGAGCCGGGCGTGACCTGGATGGACCTGCATGCCGCGATCGCCGCGGCCGGGCACGACGACCTGCTCGTCTCGGTCGCCGACCTCGGCTGGGGCTCCGTCATCGGCAACTCGATGGACTCGGGCATGACCTACCTGCCGTACGGCATGGACTTCCAGGCGCCGACCGGCATGGAGATCGTGCTCGCCGACGGCTCGCTGCTGCGCACCGGCATGGGCGCCATCCCGGACTCGAAGGCCTGGCACACGTACAAGCGCGGCCTCGGCCCGACCCTCGAGCCGATGTTCGTCCAGTCGAACTTCGGCATCGTCACGAGGATGGGCTACTGGCTCATGCGCAAGCCGGAGGCGTACGCGCCGCTGTTCCTGACGGTGCCTCGCGACCACCAGCTGGAGCAGGCGATCGACATCCTGCGCGAGCTGCGCCTGGACGGGATCCTGCGCGGCGTGCCCGTGATCCAGAACACCCTCACCCTCGCCACGCACTTCCCCGACGTGCTCGGCCAGATGCAGTCCAAGGGCACCCTCGGCGAGGCGGAGCTCGACGAGCTCGCGGACCGCACCGGCGTCGGCCGGTGGGGGATGCGCGCGGCGGTCTGGGGCGACGAGGCCGTCGTCGCGCGTCACGTCGAGCGGATCGAGGCCGCCTGGTCGGCGATCGAGGGCAGCCGGGTCGATCACGAGCGCACCTTCCTGCGCCACGAGTGGGGCGAGCTGCACCACTTCGTCGACAAGGTGCAGGGCGGCGTGCCGAACCTCGACATGCTCGAGGCGATGCCCGAGGGCTTCGGCCACGTCGGCTTCTCGCCGGTCGTGCCGCTCGAGGGGTCCCAGATCCGCGCGGCGCTCGACACCATGAGCGGCATCGTCAAGCGCGAGACCGACGCCAGCTTCCTGATGGGCATGTGCGTCGCGAGCGAGCGCGCGGCGATCCTGGTCGGCGGGTTCGGCTTCGACACCCGCGACGAGGAGGCGACCCGCCTGGCCTACCGCACCGTGAAGACGATGATCCGCGAGGTGGGGGAGCTCGGCTACGGCGAGTACCGCGCGCACATCGACTTCATGGACGAGGCCGCCGCCGAGTACTCCTTCGGCGACCACGCGTATCGTCGATTCGTCGAGACGATCAAGGACGCGGTCGACCCGAACGGCATCCTCGCGCCGGGCAGGCACGGCATTTGGCCGGCGGCGTATCGCGCGCGGTAGAGAATAGACGCATCAGCATCCAACGAAGGAGTGGGAAGCAATGGGAGCAGCACCTGACAGCGCCGTCGCGGAGCTCCGCGCCGCGCTCAGCCCGGAGGCGGTCGTCTTCGCTCGCGGCGAGGCCGGCTACGCGGAGGAGGCGGCCGGCTACAACGCGGCATCGAAGATCGGCGCCGACTACGTGATCGGCATCGCGAACGAGGACGACGCGGTCGCCGTGGTCAAGTTCGCCGCCGCCAACCACCTCCCGATCGTCATCGGGGCGACCGGGCACGGCCAGTACCGCCCGCTCACCGAGGGCATCTACCTGCGCACCCACCGGCTGAACAAGCTCACCATCGACAAGGCCGCGCACACCTACACCGTCGGCGCCGGCCTGCGCTGGTTCCAGATCCTGCCCCAGATCCGCGAGGCGGGCCTGCTCGCGGTCACCGGCTCCTCGGCCTCGGTCGGCATCATCGGCCTGACCATGGGCGGCGGCGTCGGCCCGCTCAGCCGCAAGCTCGGCATCGCGGCGGACCGCATCATCTCCTACCGCGTGGTCACCGCCGACGGCGAGGCCAAGGTCGTCTCGAAGGACTCCTACCCCGACCTGTTCCAGGCGCTCAAGGGCGGCAAGGTCGGGCTCGCCCTCGTCACCGAGGCGACGTTCGACGCGCTCGAGCTCGAGCACGTCTACGGCGGCGGCCTGTTCTTCGTCGGCGACGCGATCGAGCCGGTCTACCACGCTTGGGTCGACTGGACGAAGACGCTGCCGGTCGAGGCGACCACCTCGGCGAACATCGTGCGCTTCCCCCCGGTCGGCGTGCCGGAGATCTTCGCCGGGAAGACCGTGCTGCACATCCGCTACGGCTACGTCGACCCGGGCGCATCGGACGAGGAGCTGCGGGAGCGCGGCGAGGCGACGATCGCGCCGATCCGGGCCGCGGGCGAGGTCTACCACGACACGCTGACGCTGCTGGCGGCCGACGAGCTCGGCCTCATCCACCTCGACCCCGACGGGCCGCTGCCGATGGCGGTGCACGGCGCGGGCCTGATCGACATCGACCACGAGTTCGTGGACACGCTGCTGTCGTTCGCCGGCGACGGCAAGGACATCCCGTTCGTCGCGACCGAGGTGCGTCACTGGGGCCACGGCGGCGAGATCGAGGCCGCGGGCGCGAACACCGTCAACTCCATCGGCGGGGCGCGTCAGCCGTACCATCTGCTCACCATCGCGACCCCGGTCGAGGAGCTGTTCGCCGAGGCCTTCCCGGCCGCCCGCGACGCCTTCTACCCGGCGCTGGCGAAGTGGGCGGGCGCGGAGACCAACTACAACTGGGCCGGCTCGCCGGACGACGAGCTGTGGAAGAAGCTGTGGTCGCCGGAGGTCGCGAAGCGGCTCGAGGCGGTGCGGGCGAAGTACGACCCGAACCACGTCTTCACCACGGGTCACTGATCGCATGACCGAGGTGGCAGGGAAGGTCGCCGTCGTCACCGGCGGGGCCTCGGGGATCGGCCGCGGCATCGCGGAGGCGCTCATCGAGCGGGGCGCGACGGTCGTCATCGCCGACATCGAGCAGGGCGCGCTGGACGCGACCGCGGCCGAGATCGGCGCCACCCCCTGCCGCACCGACGTCTCGCAGGCGGCATCGGTCGAAGCGCTCCGGGACTTCGTCCTGGAGCGCTTCGACCGGGTCGACATCGTCTGCCTCAACGCGGGCGTCGGGCCGTCCGGCTACATCAGGGACCTCACGCTCGCCGACTGGGAGTGGATCCTCGGGGTCAACCTTTGGGGCGTCATCCACGGCGTCACGGCGTTCCTGCCGGCGCTCGAGGCGAACCCGGACGGCGGCCACATCGAGATGACCGGCTCGAACGCCGGCTTCATCGCGCAGCCGACGATCGGCTCGTACTCGGTGACGAAGTACGGCGTGCTCGGGCTCGCCGAGGCGCTCGCGATCGAGCTCGCGGACGCCGGCTCGAAGGTGCGCGTCACCTATCTCGCTCCCGGCATGGTGCGCACGAACATCGGCAGCTCCGCCCGGAACCGTCCCGCGGGCCTCGAGGGCGCGCTGCACGACGCCGACATCTCGAAGGTCATCAACCAGGACGTGCGCTGGATCGACCCGATCACCGCGGGCCGGATCGTCACCCGCGCGATCGAGCACGACGACCTCTACGCCCCCACCCATCCCGAGCTGGTCGGACCGATCCGCGAGCGGCACGCCCGCATCGAGGCCGCCCACGAGAAGTACCCGATCATGGAGGACCGATGACCGTTGTGAGCGGGAAGGTCGCCGTCGTCACCGGCGGCGCCTCGGGGATCGGCCGCGGCATCGCCGAGGCGCTCGTCGAGAAGGGCGCGACGGTCGTCATCGCCGACATCGAGCAGGGCGCGCTGGACGCGACCGCGGCCGAGATCGGCGCGACGCCGGCCCTCGTCGACGTGTCGAAGGCGGCGTCGGTCGAGGCGCTGCGCGACCTCGTCCTGGAGCGCTTCGGGCGGGTCGACATCGTCTGCCTGAACGCCGGCATCGGCCCGCTGAGCCGGGTCGCCGACCTCACGCTCGCCGACTGGGACTGGATCCTCGGCGTCAACCTGTGGGGCGTCATCCACGGCATCACGACGTTCCTGCCGATCCTCAGGGCCAACCCGGACGGCGGCCACATCGAGGTCACCGGCTCGATCGCGTCGTTCGCGTCGAACGTCGGGCTCGGATCCTACGCGGCGACCAAGATGGCGGTCCGCGGGATCGTCGACGCGCTCGCGCTGGAGCTCGCCGAGGAGGACTCCAAGGTGCACGTCACGCTGCTGGCGCCGGGGACGGTCTCGACGAACATCGGCACCTCCTCGCGGAACCGGCCGGCGGGCCTCGCGGGCGGCCTCTCGGACGTGGACATCTCGCAGGGGGTCGCGAGCGACATGCGGTTCATCCGGCCGATCACCGCCGGGCGGATCACGGTCCGCTCGATCGAGAACGACGACCTCTACTGCCAGACCCATCCGGACTGGTGGCCGATCGTCGCCGCCTCGGCGGAGCGCGTCAGAGCGTCGTTCGAGCAGTACCCGGTGATGGAGGACGAGGGTCCTCGGCCGGGCGAGCAGGGAGGCCCGCGAGCATGAGCATCCGAGGCAGGGCCGCGGTGCTGCGGGCCATCAACGAGCCGTTCTCGATCGAGGAGGTCGAGTGGAAGACCGATGACCCGAAGCGGGTCATCGTCAAGACCCACGCCTCGCCGTTCTGCTCGACGGACGTGAAGAACTGGAAGGGCCAGCTCTACAAGATCCCGCCGACGATCCTCGGCCACGCCTCGATCGGCGAGATCGTCTGGATGGGCGCCGACGTCGAGGGCTTCCGGATCGGGCAGCGCGTCTCGGTGCCGGGCACCCCGGAGTGCGGCCACTGCTACTACTGCTCGATCGGCGAGGTCTGGCAGTGCGGCGAGCTGTTCGACCTCGGCGGGATCTACCCGGACATCGCGGTCGGCGACGACGGCGCGGAGATCTCCTGCGCGGGCTGCGTCGGCGGCTACGCGGAGTACATGTCCATCTCGATGAACCAGATCTTCCCGCTCGACTCGGACCTCGACTCCGTGACGCTGTCGATGCTCGGCTGCGGGATCACCGCGGGCGTCGGCTCCGTCTTCAACGTCGCGCAGGTCAAGCCGGGCGAGTCGGTCGCCATCGTCGGGGCCGGGCACCTCGGCCTCTGGGCGGTCCAGGCCGCGCGGCTGGCCGGCGCGTCGCAGATCATCGTGGTCGAGTGGCAGGAGGACCGGGCCAGGCTCGCCGAGGGCTTCGGCGCCGACGCGATCGTCAGCCCCGGCCGCGACTACGAGCTGGGCGACGAGGTGGTCGCCGAGGTGAGGCGGCTGACCGGGGGCCGGGGCGCCGACGTCTCGCTCGAGGCCGCGGGCCCGACCGCGGCGCAGCGCCTCGCGCTGCTCGCCTCGCGCCGCGGGGCGCGGGTCGTCTACACGGGCTTCGAGATCGGCGGCGCGCAGCTGACGATCCCCCAGGTCGAGACGGCGCTGCAGTCGCGGCAGATCCGCTCCTCGCAGAACGGCCAGGTCCACATGCGCTCGGACCTCCAGCGCTACACGGAGATGATCGAGCGCGGCCTGCTCTCGGCCGACGGCATCGTGACGCGCACCTACGACGTGGCCGAGCTCGACCTCGCGCGGGACAATTCCGGCTCCTTCGACGACGTCTGCGGCATCATCGCCTTCGACCACTGAGTCGGGGTGGGCCCCGCCTCGCTGGTTGAGGAGGCGCGCAGCGCCGTCTCGAAACCAACGGCCCTTGTCGGCGGTCGTGCTTACCCTCCCACCATGGCCACGACTTACATGCTCCGTTGCGCCGACGGCAGCTACTACGTCGGCAGCACGCGCGACCTCCGACGACGCCTCGAGCAGCACGCCTCGGGCCTCGGTGCGACCTATACGTCTCGCCGGCTCCCCGTCGAGCTCGTCTGGGCCGCCGACTTCGAGCACATCGGCGAGGCCTTCGCCTGGGAGAAGCGCGTGCAGGGATGGTCGCGGGCGAAGCGAGAAGCGCTCGTTCGGGGAGAGTTGGACGTTCTTCCAGCCCTGAGTGCGCGGCGACGTCGTTCTACGGGAGTAGAAGCTCGGGTCGGATCACCTGGCTTCGAAGAGAGTCCTCTAGCTCCTTGACGTCGGGCTTGAACCGCGAGTTTCTCCAGATCTCGGTACGGATCGCAGTGAGCACCGCGTCCGACTGGAGCACTTTCGCCAGGGCCGAGGGAGACGTGGCGGCCTGCTGTTTCCAGAGCTCGGCAATGGTCTGCCGTTTGAGCGCCGATCGATGCAGGTGGAAGAGTTTGCTTACCTTCTTTGCGGGGGCCTCGTCGCCTAGCAGGTCGACTTCGAAAACGAGCGTGGTGGCCACTTGCTGCCCGGTCCGTGCGGACACGTGGTAGGCCTGCCACACCCGCCCGTTGGTGAGGATCACCCACTCGAGACCTTCCTTCACCGCGTAGGTCTCGACCTGGCGAAGGTGACGCGCGCTGAGTGCTTGCGCAGCTCGCTTCACCTCGATGAATGCGACCAACTGCTGCTCGATGCGGATGCCGTAGTCAGCAAACTCACCTCGGACGGCGAACTCGGTAGTCAGGTCGGCGTATTGGTCATAGTCCAGTGCGCTGCGGAGAAAATCGTTGACGAAGATCCGGGTGTCGCCTTCATTGACATCTCGAGCTACGAGATCGGAGATGGGTTTCTGAAACCTGCGGATCGCCGCCTTGATGTTTTCCTTGGCGTCCGTCTCCCATTTAGGAGCTGAGCGAGTCACAGGGTCGGACACGTGGAAATCCCCCTCCACTTTGCGCGTCGACCGCGCCTATGCGATCGTCACGACCCTACTGCACCCGGTCACCGCGAAGGGCCGGGCCCGTTCGTTTCTCAACTTGATGTCGTGGAAGGCCGGTCCCGAGCCCGGCGCCGCGCGCCCGGCTCAGCTGGCGAGGTACCTCGCCGGCCAGACGCCGTGGCGGCCCGGGGAGAGGATCCCCTTCGGGTCGACGGCGTCCTTGATGGCGCGCACGAAGCGCTGATAGACGTGGTCGCCGAAGGCGTACTGCTCGGTCGCGAGGTCCATGAAGTCGAGGTGCGCCCGGTACTCGCCGTAGCCGAGCGCCGAGAGGGTGATCAGCAGGTCCTTCGCCGTCGCGAACGCCGCCTGCACGGAGCTCTCGTCGTCCCGGTTCATGATCAGCGAGGAGACGATGATCGCCGAGCGGTCGTTGGTCGGGAAGATCGCGGAGGTGTAGTTCCCGCCGGTGGCGGCGATCACCTTCTCCTTGATGATGTTCGAGACCTTCTCCACCTCGGCGCCGATCAGCGGCACGACCGGGCTGAACCCGATGTGTCCGACGAAGTCGGGCATCAGCTCCATCATCATCATCGTCGGCACCCCGGCGCCGATCTTGTCCATGAAGCCCGCGTCCTGGAGGTCGCCCCAGTTCTCCGCGGTGTACGTCTTCCAGGTGTCCACCCGGGAGCCCTCGATCGCCGACCACGCCTCGCGGATCTGCCGCTCGTGCACGTCGAGCACCTCGGGCTCGCCCCACAGGTGGGTGCGGACGCCCCAGCGGCCGATGCCGGTCTCGTCGGCGAGCTCGTCGAGCCGCTCGTCCGACCAGGTCGCGTCGGCGGCGGGGAACTTGCCGAAGTGCTCCGGGAAGTGCACGCCCTGGAGGATGAGGTTCTCCAGCAGCGGCACGCCGCGGATGACGCCCTCCTGCCGGAGCTCGCGGAGGACGTCGACCGCCTGCGCCATCTGATGGTCGCGCGGGACCATGAGGTACATCGGGCGGTACGCCTTCGGCCGCTTCATCAGCCAGACGCCCATCTTCACGACGATGCCGTAGTTGCCCTGCGTGAACAGCGGCTGGACGTCCGGACCGAGGCCGCGCTTGTAGAGGTGGAACGACGGGTTGCCCTCCATCGCGCCCATGCCGGTGCGCAGCAGCGAGCCGTCGGCGAGCACGATCTCCATGCCGGTCTGCGCCTGGAAGTCGGTGCCGAGCGGCAGGTACGTCATCCCGTTGTCGAGCGAGTTGCCGATGATCGAGCCCCAGCCGACGTCCGTGATGGAGAGCAGGTGCTGGTCGCCCCTGGCGTGCAGCACGTCGTAGAGGTCGAACCAGCGCACGCCGGGCTCGACCACGGCGTAGCCGAGCCGCTCGTCGTACTCGAGCACCCGGTCCATCCTCCGGAGCGAGACCAGCACGCTGCCGCGCACGCGCGGCGAGGGTCCGCCGTAGCCGTTGTTGCGGCCCTGGCTGGAGGCCCAGATCGGGACCTCGTGCCGGTTCGCGATCCGGACGATCTCCTGGACCTCCTCGGTCGATGCCGGGAACAGCACGAGCGAGGAGTCGTAGCTGCGATCCTCCTGGTACCAGTACGGGTCGCGGTACTCGTCGCGCTCCTCGTCGGTGACGAGCGCGTGCTCGCGCCCGACGACCGCGACGAGCTCGTCGCGGACCGCGTCCGGCAGCGCGAACGCGTCGTCCCGCGCCGGGGCGGGGCTCACCGCCCGATGCCGTTCAGCTCGGCCGCCTCGGCGTACTCCGCCTCGGTGACCTCGTCGAGCCAGGTGGTCGCGCCGAGGGTGATCGCGGTGTGGCCGCAGTAGGACTGCTGCGTGCCGCCGTGCCAGTGCCGCTCGCCCGGCTCGATGTAGACGGTGTCGCCCTCGCCGATCAGCCGTGGCACGCCGTCGCCGCCGGCGACGTAGCCCTGGCCGACGAACACCTGCAGCAGCTGGCCGTGCTCGTGGTAGTGCCAGTAGGTCCGGCCGCCGGGGGTGAACGTCACGTTGTTGACCTTGACGTTCGGCAGGTCGGTGATGACGCCGTCCTGCCAGACCGTGCCGGAGAACGTGTTCAGGGCGGGGTTCGAGGGGGCGCCGGAGCGGCCGGAGACGATGCGCATGGGTTCCTCTTCCTGGACGACGCCGTCCGAGATGTCGAGACGGGCGCGGGGCGCCCTCCTCGATCTGCTTCGCAGATTGTCAGACAAATACTAGCGCGCCTTCGGGGTGGTTGTAAGTCCTATACCTATTCGCGCTCGACGTGCTGCGCCGAGGGCAGCGCGTTGATCGCGCGGATGAGCCGGTGCAGGTCGCCGACGCGCTTCGGGCGCAGGCGCAGCACCAGCCGCGGCAGCCCGAGCCGGTCGTCGTCGGCGCGCTCGGCCTCGAGGGGCTCGGTGCGCCGGATCCGCCCCTTCGCGAGGGCTCCGAACTCGGTCTGCAGCGCCGCCAGCTCGGCGTCGGTGGGCGGCGTGCGCATCCGCAGCACCAGCCGGTCGCCCACCCAGCGCAGCGAGTCGTAGTTCCGCCAGAAGCCGGAGACCTCGGCGGCGGCGGCCGCGGCCGAGTCGGTGATCAGCACCCGGTCGAAGTCGTCCGGGGCGATCAGCCCGTTCGGCACCAGCTGCTCCTGCACGAAGCGGCGCAGCCCCGCCCAGAAGCCGCCGCCCGGCTCGTCCAGCAGCACGATCGGCGTCGGCACCGCCTTCCCGGTCTGCTGCAGCGTGAGCAGCTCGAACATCTCGTCCAGCGTGCCGAAGCCGCCGGGCAGGCAGATGAAGCCGCGCGACTCCTTGACCAGCATGAGCTTGCGGGTGAAGAAGTACTTCATCTCCACCTGCTGCGCGTCGGGGGCGACCAGCGCGTTCGGCCGCTCCTCGAAGGGCAGCCGGATCGAGACGCCGAGGGACATCCGCGGGCCGGCGCCCTCGGCGGCCGCCTGCATGATGCCGGGCCCGGCGCCCATCACCACCATCCAGCCCCGCGCGGCGAGCAGCGCAGCCGCCTCCCGCGCCTGCCGGTAGCGGCCGTCGTGCGCGCGCGTGCGCGCCGAGCCGAACACGGTCACCTTCGGGATGCCGGCGAACGGCCGGAACAGCGCGAAGGCCTCGCGCATCTCCTCGACCGCGGCGGCGGTGATCTTCAGGTCGAGGCGATCGGTCGGCTCGATCCCCAGCCGGACGGCGTTGCGCAGCACCCGGCGGACCAGGGTGCGGTTCGCGGCGATGCCGGCCTCGGCGACGAGGTCGTCGATCAGCCGTTCGACGGCGTCGGGCAGCGGCTCCTCGGGCGGGATCATGATGCCCTAGTCTCCCGCGTCGCCGGTCCCGCCGTCAGCCGCCGCGGATGTCCGATTCCTGCGGACTTCGGCCGAATCCTGCGGGACTGCGCGGAATCGCTTCGTCCGCGTCCGCCGCCCCGCCTACCGTCGCCAGCAACAGCGTCGTGTCGGCCCGGCGCGGCTCGGCGAGGGGGCCGCGCGGCGGAACGTTCGAGGAGGAACGCGATCGTGAGCAACGAGCCGCTGTTGCGGGTCGAGGGCCTGTCGAGGCGCTTCGGCGGCGTCCGGGCGCTCGACGATCTGAGCTTCGACCTCGCCGAGGGCGAGAAGCTCGCCGTGATCGGCCCGAACGGCGCCGGGAAGAGCACGCTGCTGCGGCTCGTGGCCGGCCAGGACCGGCCGAGCGCCGGACGGATCGCGCTGCGCGACGCGGGCGACGTGCAGGGCCGCACCGCGCACCGGCTCACCCGCTCCGGCGTCGCCCTGGCGCGGCAGGTGCCGCGTCCGCTCGCCACCCTCACCGTCGCCGAGAACGTCCAGGTCGGGCTCCCGGCCGGGCATGCCCGCGACCCGCGTCCGGCGAGGGACCGGCTCGCCGGCATCCTCGAGCTCACCGGCCTCGACCGCTACGCCGACCGGCCCGCCGGCATGCTGCCGCTGCTGGACCTCAAGCGCCTCGAGGTGGCCAGGGCGCTCGCCTCGAAGCCCCGCCTGCTGCTGCTCGACGAGGTGAGCGCGGGCCTCAACGAGTCCGACCTCGACGCGGCCATCGCGCTCATCGCCGCGATCCACGAGACGGGCACCTCGCTGCTCATCGTCGAGCACGTGCAGCGGGTCATCCACGAGCTCGCCGACCGGGTGCTCGTGCTCAACTGGGGCGCCCTGCTGACGCAGGGCACGCCGGCGGAGGTCACCGCGGACGAGGAGGTGCGCCGGGTCTACCTCGGCGCGGGCCGGCCGGCGCGCGAGGCGCAGGCCGAGCCGGCGACCCGGACCACCCGCTCGGCCGCCGCGGGCGGCGGCCTGACGATGCGCGGGGTGACCGTGGCGCGCGGCGGGCTGATCGCGATCCGGGACGTCGACCTCGACATCGCCCCCGGCGAGGCGGTCGCGGTGCTCGGTGCGAACGGCGCCGGCAAGTCGACGCTCACCCAGGCCGTCAGCGGACTGCTGCGACCGCGGAAGGGCTCCATCTCCTGGGGCGGCGTCGACGTGACCCGCCGGCCGACGCACGCGCGGGCCAAGGCCGGCATCGCGCACTGCCAGGAGGGCCGCAAGCTGTTCGCCGGGCTCACCGTCGCGGAGAACCTCCGGCTCGGCGCCTTCGGCGCGCATCGCGCCGACATCGCCGCCCGCGAGGCGGAGGTGCACCAGATCTTCCCGATCCTCGCCGAGCGCGCCGGGCAGATCGCGACGACCATGTCCGGCGGGCAGCAGCAGATGCTCGCGATCGGGCGGGCGCTGATGAGCCGGCCGCGGCTGCTGCTGTGCGACGAGGTCACGCTGGGGCTCTCGCCGAAGGTCGCCGACGAGATCTACTCGGCCCTCGCCCGCGTCGCCGACGAGGGCACCGCGCTGCTGCTCGTCGAGCAGGACGCGGAGCGCTGCCTCGCCGCCGCCCGGCGCGCCTACGTCCTCGAGCGCGGGCGGGTGCGCTGGCAGGGCAAGGCCGACGAGCTCGACGACGCGACGCTCGTGGCGGCCTACCTCGGGGCCGAGACGGGGCGCACGGCCTGACAGCGTCGCCCGGCCGGCCCGGGCGGTGGACACCCAGAGACAAGCGAATCACAGGACAAGGAGCATCGATGCACAAGTCAACGAAGATCCTCGCGGCGCTCAGCGCGACGGCGCTCGCGCTCGCAGGCTGCGCCTCCGGAGGGGGCGGTGGCGGCGGTGGCGGCGAGACGCCCTCAGCCGGCGACGTGATCAAGGTCGGCGCCAGCATCCCGCTGACCGGCGGGCTCGCGTCGTTCGGCCCGATCATCCAGTCGGGCTACGAGGCGGCGGTCGCCGACATCAACGCCGCCGGCGGCATCACGATCGACGGGGTCTCGCACCAGGTCGAGCTCGTGCTGCTCGACAACGAGAGCGACCCGAACAAGGTCGCCGACCAGGCCCGCACGCTCGTCCTCAACGACGGCGTGGTCGGCCTGCTCGGCTCGGTCACCCCGGGTCTGACCATCCCCGCCTCGAACGTCGCCGACCTCGAGAGCGTCCCGATGGTCAGCTCCCTGACGCCGAACGGCGCCTGGGCCGCGGGCAACCCCGACGGGTGGAAGTTCGCGTGGAACCTGTTCATGGACGAGCAGCAGTTCTCCGACATCGTCTGGCAGACCGCGGACGAGGCGGACACGAACAAGAAGGTCGTCATCTTCGCCGACACCGAGGAGGACGGCGTCGCCACCGGCGGCCTGTGGGAGGCCGACGCCCCCGGCGCGGGCTACGAGGTCGTCTACCGGGCGAACAACCCGGCCGGCACGACCGACTTCACCGCGGACATCAACGCGGCCAAGGCCGCGGGCGCCGAGGTGCTGCTCGCCATCCTGATCCCGCCGGACGCGTTCGCGCTCTGGGAGCAGATGAAGGCGCTGAACTACGTGCCGGACCTCGCGTTCTGCCTGAAGTGCAGCAGCTCGGCGGCCTTCCAGGCCGTGCTCGGCGACACCGCGGAAGCCACCTCGAACGTCTACCTCGCGAACCCGTCGAAGGCGGCGGAGTGGGCCGACGTGAGCAAGGCGTTCCAGACGCAGTACGGCAACAACGTCGACCGCAGCTCGGCGCTCGCCGCCTACAGCGCCGCGCGCATCCTGCTCGACTCGATCCAGACCGCCGGCTCGACCGACGGCGCGGCGGTCAACGACGTGATCTCGAAGACCGACAAGGAGTACCCGATCGGCAAGGTCAAGTTCCGGGCCGACCACAGCTTCGAGGCGGACGCCGCCACGCTGCAGTGGTTCGGGAACGAGCAGCTGCAGGTCGTCCCGCAGGACGGCGACGCGAAGCTCGTGACCCCGGTGGTCGGGCTCCAGCAGTAGGCGCGGACGAGGGACGGGAATGGAATTCGGAGTCATCCTCGCCGGTCTGCTGACCGGCGGGCTCTACGCCACGATCGGACTCGGGCTCTCGCTCGTGTTCGGCGTCATGCGGCTGGTGAACCTGGCCCATGGCGAGCTCATCATCGTCGGGGCCTACGCCTCCTCGCTGGTGCTGTCGTGGTGGGGCATCGATCCGTTCCTGTCCCTCGTCATCGTCGTGCCGGTCATCGCGGCGCTCGCGTACCCCGTCCAGCGGTACCTGCTCACGGGGCTGCTGCGGCGGGGGCTCGAGCCGCCGCTGGTCGCGACGTTCGGCATCTCGCTGATCCTCAGCGCCGGGCTCACCGCGATCTTCGGCGGCGACCCGCGCAAGCTGGCCTCCTCCTACTCGGCGGCGGGCATGAGCCTGTTCGGCCAGCAGGTGCGGGTGATCGACGTCGTCGGCCTCGGGATCGGCGTCGTGCTGACGGTCGTCATCTTCCTGGTGATGCGGCACAGCCGCTGGGGCGCGGCCCTGCGCGCCGCCTCGACCGACCCGGCGACCGCGGGCACCATGGGCATCAACGTGAACGCGGTCTACGCGATCACCTTCGCGGCCTCGGCGGCGGTCGCGGCGATCGGCGGCGTCTTCATCGGCACCGCCTACTCCTTCACCCCGACCTCCGGCATGGGCTACATCCTGATCGGCTTCACCGTCGTCGTGCTCGGCGGGACCGGGAACACCTTCGGCACCCTGATCGGCGGCCTCGTGCTCGGGCTCGTGCAGTCGATCGGCGGCGCGCTGTTCGGCGGGGAGTACCGCGACTTCGTCATCTACGCCTTCTTCATCGTCGTGCTCGCCGCGAAGCCGCTCGCCGAGCGCGGGCTCGACGCCTGGCGCAGCCGGCCGGCCGCGACGCGGCGCACGGAGGTCCGCGCATGAGGCACTTCTTCGGAGCCGGCGTCTCGCCGTCGCGCAATCGCTCGCTGATCGGCCTCGTGATCGGGGTCGCGGTGCTGCTCGGCGTCACCGGGATGCTCGGCCGCTACCAGATCTCCGTGGCGACCACGATCCTGCTCTACATCGGGGTCACCTCGGCCTGGAACCTGATCGGCGGCATCGCCGGCCAGTTCTCGCTCGCCTCATCGGCGTTCATCGGCGTCGGCGCCTACAGCGTCGTCATGATGCTGCGCGGGCTCGGCGTGCCGGTCGCCGTCGGCCTCGCGTTCGCGGTCGTCGTCGGCGCCGCCTTCGCCGCGATCCTCGGCGTCATCCTGTTCCGCCTGCGCGGCTTCTACTTCACGATCGGCACCCTCGCCGCCGCGCTCGCCGCCATGACCTGGATGACCACCTGGCAGTTCACCGGCGGCACCAGCGGCGTCAGCGCGCCCCTCGCGCTCATCCCGGACTCGAAGACGCTGTACATCTGGGCGGTCGCCGCCGCGGCGATCACGGTGGCGGTGTCGATCCTCGTCGTCAACAGCTCGCTCGGCCTCCGGCTGAAGTCCGTCCGCGACGGCGAGGACATCGCCGACAGCCTCGGCATCTCGCCGTTCGGGATGAAGATGATCGCGATGGTCATCTCCGGCGCGCTCACCGCGCTCGGCGGCGCGCTGTTCGCCCTGCAGAAGGCGAGCATCGAGCCGAAGTCCGCGTTCGGCCTGGACTGGTCGATCACGGTCATCGTGATGGCGATCGTCGGCGGGCTCGGCACGGTCTGGGGGCCGGTGATCGGCGCCGTCGTCATCTACTACGGCATCACCGTCCAGCTGCAGTCGCTGCCGGCGGTCAGCGCGCTGCTGTCCGGCGTCATCCTGGTGCTCGTCATCCGGTTCCTGCCCGGCGGCATCCTCGGCACGATCGAGACCGGCGTCCGGGCGCTCGTCGCACGACGCCGGCGCGGCTCGTCCGCGACCGGCTGAGCCCGCCGGCTCGCCGAAGGGGAGGGCCGCTCAGCGCCGGAGCGTCTCCGAGGGGGACTCGCCGTAGCGCTCGCGGTAGCTGGCGGCGAAGCGGCCGAGGTGCCCGAAGCCGTGGCTGAGCGAGATCTCGGCGACGGTCGCGCCGTCGTCCGGCGTCGCGGCGATGAGCGCCTCCCTGGCCCGCTCCAGCCGGAAGCGGCGGACGTAGGCCATCGGCGTGATGCCGAACTCGCGCTGGAAGCCCTCGTACAGCGTGCGCTCGCCGACGTAGGACGCCTCGGCGAGCAGGGCGGCGGTGAGCGGCTGCATGTAGTGCTCCTCGATGTACCGGACCGCGGCGCGCATCGCCTTGCCCGGCAGCGCCGGGATCTGCGAGTGGACGCTGTCGGAGGAGGAGTGCTCGTGGTCGAGCAGCAGCATGGAGAGCACGAGCTCCTCGTACTCGGTGGCGATCACCGGCGGGAGGCCGTCGATGCCGAAGCGGTCGTAGATCTCGGCGAGGGTGACGATCGTCGAGGTCAGCGCGCGTCCGGCCGCGCCGTTGCCGACGACGGGGGAGAACACGACCGGCGCGGAGACCCGGCGTCCGGTCAGCGTCGCGAGCTTGCGCGCGAGCGCGGCGCGCTCCACCCGGAGCACGAGCAGCTCGAGGTCGGAGCTCCAGCGGGTGCGCACCGGCTCCCCCTCGGAGAAGAACGCCCCGCCGCCGGGCACCGCGACGCCGTGCTCGTCGCCGTGGGCGTACTCCATCCGGCCGCGGATCGGCAGCTGCACCGTGGTGAAGTCGGGCAGCGGGGCCGAGTTGATCTCGGTGGCGACCCCGTAGGAGAAGTACAGCATCGAGACGCCGCCCGCCGGGGTGGCGCGGATGTCGGCCTGGAACCCCGACGCGTTGGACCCGAGCCGCATCCGGTGGCGGTTCATCAGGCCGACCGCGAGCTCGTGGGTCTCCTCGGGCGCGCCGTGATCGAGCACCTTGAAGGCACCGAGCAGACCGGAGCTCGCGGATTCGACCATCGAGACCACACCTCTTCGCACGACTTCATCGACTGCGCACGAGTGGCTCCCAATCTACCGGAGGCGCGGTTTCCGGGCCACCTCGCGGGTCTCCCGGCGCCGCTCAGCCGCAGATTGCGGCGATCGCCGCAGGAATCGGACTGCGCGCGTGGGCACGGAGCGCGAGCATGGAACCACCATCCGCCGTTCGAAGGGGAACAGCCATGTCCAGCGCCGCCGACACCACGACCTCCGCCGAGCGGGTCAAGCCGCTGCTCGCCGCGGCCAAGGCGCTCGCCCCGGACTTCGAGGCGAACTCCCGCCAGGCGGAGCTCGACCGCCGGCTGCCCGCGGAGGTCGCCGACAAGATGAAGGCGGCGGGCCTGTTCTGGATGAAGACCCCGCTCGAGCTCGGCGGCGCCGAGCTGCACCCGCTCGACTTCGCCGACGTCATGGAGGAGATCGCCTACCACGACGCCTCCGCCGCGTGGGCGACGATGATCGGCAACGGCACCACCGGCGTCATGGCCGCCTGGCTGCCCGACGAGGGCGCGCAGGAGCTGTTCGCCGACAAGTCGGCGCCGCCGGTGACGGCCGGCCAGTTCACGCCGCGCGGCAAGGCGGTGCCGGTCGAGGGCGGCTACCGGGTGACCGGGCGCTGGGCGTTCGGCAGCGGCATCAACCACGCGAACTGGGTGATCGGCGCGGCGGTCGTCGAGGGCAGCGGCGACATCATCTTCGTCTGCGCGCCGAAGACCGAGGTCACGGTGCACGACAACTGGAACGTCGCCGGCCTGCAGGGCACCGGCAGCCACGACTACTCGATGGAGGACGTGTTCGTCCCGGAGTACCGCACGATGAACGCCTACGCCGGGATCGCCAAGCGCGGCGGTCCGCTCTTCAAGGAGGGCGTCCTCATCTTCATCTCGAACGAGATCTCGCCGCTCGTGGTCGGCGTCGCGCGCCGCGCGATCGACGACATGATCGACCTCGCCCAGTCGACGACCCGGACGGTCGGGGCGCTCATCGACCGACCGGCGTTCCACAAGGCGATCGGGCAGGCGGAGGCGAAGCTGCACGCCGCACGCGGGCTCTACCGCGGGGCGCTCGCGGAGGGCTACGCGATCGCCGAGGCCGAGGGCACCGTCGACGACGGCACCGCCGCCCGGCTCTGGGCGCGGCACGCCTACGTCGGCGAGCTGTGCGCCGACCTGGTGCGGGAGCTCTTCCGCTACGGCGGCGGACGCGTCCTCTCGCTCGACCACCCGATGCAGCGCCACCTGCGCAACCTGCTCGCGACGCTCCAGCACATCCACATGACCGAGGAGAAGTTCGAGTTCGCGGGTCTCGCCGCGATCCAGGCGCGCACCGCGTCGCGCTGATCGCGCGCGCTGCGGAGGGCCACCGCCCGCCCGCTCAGCGGCCAACGGCCCCGGTCGCCGAGCGGGCGAGCGGTCCGCGCGCGGAATCCGGCGCTCAGGGAGCGGGCAGCGCGAGCACCCGACGGAGCACGTCGCGCAGCGCCGCGGCCGGATCGTCCGGGAGCGAGGTCGAGCGCCAGGCGACGAAGCCGTCGGGCCGCACCAGCGAGGCGCCCGCGGCGCCGATCCCGAACGCGTCGGCGAGGGCATCGGGATCGTCCGCCCGGGCGGCGACGCGCAGCGGCCCGCCGAGCTCCTCGGCGATCGCCGCCGCCGCGGCGCTCCACGCGGCGCCGTCGCGGCCGTGGACCAGCGCGAACCCGGCTCCGAACAGGTCGAGGGTCGAGACGCCCGGCGCGACCCAGACGTGCGGCGCTCGGGTGCCGGGGGCGCCGCCGGCGTCCCGGGGGTGCCCGACGACCGCGGCCGAGTCGTCGCCCGGATCCGGCACGACGGCGCTCGAGCGGTAGCGGTAGCCGATCTCCATGCTGAAGTCGTCGACCAGCGCCGGCACCTCGTCGTCCATCAGCTCGGGGGTCACCCGGCGCCGGTAGCGCGAGTAGGCCTGCTCGATCGTGAGCCGGCCGACGGGCCGCCGCTCGGCGTCGTAGCTCGCGAGCAGCTCGGCGCCCGCGCCGTGGCGCAGCACCGCGGCGAGCTTCCAGGCGAGGTTGTGCGCGTCCTGGATCCCGGTGTTCCCGCCGAAGCCGCCGTTGGGCGGGACGACGTGCGCGGCGTCGCCCGCGAGGAACACGCGCCCGGCCTGGAACCGGTCGGCGACGTCCGCCGTCGCCACCCAGGCGGCGACCTCGTCGATCTCGACCTCGACCGAGGGGTCGCCGATCGCGGCGCGCAGCAGCTCGGCGGCGCCCTCGGCGTCGAGCCCCGCGGTCACGTCCAGGGCGCCGGGTCGGGTCGGGTCGCCGAGCGTGTTGACCGCGAGGAAGCCGCTGGTCAGCGCGCGCTCGAAGCGGAAGAAGCCGCGCAGGCGCGGGTTGTCGATGTAGATGACGCCGAACTCCGTGCCGGCGAGCAGTCGGCGGCAGTCGGCGCGGAAGTAGATCGTCGCGCTGTTCGAGAGGTTGCCGTAGCCGCTCATCCCGATGCCGAGCCGGTGGCGGGTCGGACTGCGGTTGCCGTCGGCCGCGACGACGTACCGGGCCCGGACCGTCCGCTCGGCCCCCGTCGCGAGATCGCGGACGACGGCCAGGACGCCGGTCGCCTCCTCGCGCAGGTCGACGACCTCCGAGCGGTAGACCAGTCGCGCGCCGAGCTCCTCGGCCTTCGCCCGCAGCAGCGGCTCGATCGCGTCCTGCGCGACGAAGAGCCGACGCGACGGGCTGAACTCCTCGACGCCCTGGTTGAGGTCGGCGATGAAGCTCGCGACCTCGCCCTCGGCGAGCGTGCGCATGAGGTTGATCGCACCGTTCGGGAAGTACTGCTCGGCCGAGAGCCGCTGCAGCGGCGCCTCGAGCCCCGCCGAGCGCAGGAGCTCGAGCGTGCGCAGCTGCAGGTGACCGGCGCGCGGATGGATCGCGGTGCCCGCGTGGCGCTCGACCGCCATCGCGCGCACGCCGTGGAGGCCGAGGAACACGGCGGTGGCGAGCCCGACGAGGCTGCCGCCGACGATCAGCACGGGGACGTCGTCGATCGCCGGGTCGTCTGCCATGCGTCCATGCTCGTGCGGAGCGACTCATCTGCCAAGCTGATCCTGCCGATAGCCGCTATCGCTGTCGGTAATATGCTCGCGTGGACCTCTCCGGCGTCGACCTGAACCTGCTCGTCGCGTTCGACGCGCTGCTGGCGGAGCGCCACGTCAGCCGGGCGGCGGCGCGGGTCGGCCTCAGCCAGCCCGGCATGAGCAGCGCCCTCGCCCGCCTGCGTCGGCTGGTCGGCGATCCGCTGCTCGTCCGGGAGGGGCAGTCGCTCGCCCTCACCGCGCGCGCGGAGTCGCTCGCGCAGCCCGTCCGGGAGGCGCTGTCCCTGATCCGGCGCGCGCTCGAGGACCGGCCGGCGTTCGACCCGACGACCGACGCGGGCACCCTGCGCGTCAGCTGCTCCGACTACTCGACGGTGGTCCTGATCGCCCCGCTCGTGCGCGAGCTCACGGCCGAGGCGCCCGGGGTGACCGTCGAGGTCCAGCCGCGCTCCGTCGACCCGGTGGGCAGCCTGCTGCGCGCCGAGACGGATCTCGTGATCGAGCCGACCGCCGTGATGCGCGGGGTGTCGCTGCCGTCGCAGGGCCTCTTCCGGGACCGCTGGCTGTGCTGCCTCTGGGCGGGGAACTCCCGGGTCGGCGACTCGGTGAGCCGGGCGGAGTTCGCCGAGCTCGGCCGCATCGTCTACTCGATGGGGCGCGGGTCGCCGAGGTCCTTCGCCGACGAGCACCTGGAGCGCAGCGGGCTGCGCCGGCGCGCGGAGTTCGCGGTCGAGAGCTTCTTCCTCGCCCCGCACCTGCTGCAGGGCACCGAGCTCGTCGCCCTCGTGCCCGAGCGGGTCGTGCCGCTGCTGGAGCGGATGGCGAGCATCCGGGTCGTCGAGCCGCCCCTGGAGATCCCGGAGATCGTCCAGACCATGTGGTGGAGCCCCGCGCGCACGACGGATCCCGCGCACCAGTGGCTGCGCGAGCGGATCGCCGCGGTCGCGGCGCGGATGGAGCCGGCTACCGGAGCAGGTCGCGGCGCGTGACCTCGGCGATCGCGCTCCAGTCGTAGTCCGCGAAGCCCTCCTGCAGCGCCCGCTCGTAGACGGCCTTGAGGGCCGGCAGCGAGGGGACGTGCGTGCTCGTCGCCTCGGCGACCTGCTCGAGCAGGTCGAGGTCCTTCCGCCCGAGCGTCATCGTGAAGGCGGCGGGCGTGTAGGACTGCGTCGCGATGATCGGGCCGTAGACCGTGTAGGCGGGGCCGCCGACGAACGTCGACGTGAGCAGCTCGACGAACAGCCCGGGATCGACGTCGAGCCGCTCCGCCATCGCGATCGTCTCGCCGAGCGCCTGGTGCGCCTGGATCAGGATGTAGTTGCACAGCGCCTTGATCGAGTTCGCGATCGAGGGCGTCTCGCCGAAGTGCCACGTCTGCTTGCCCAGCAGCTCGAAGTACGGCTTCGCCGCCTCGAGCACCTCGGCCGGGCCCGCGGCGAGGATGTTCAGCTGACCGGCGGCCGCGACGGCGGGCCGGCCGAGCACCGGCGCCGCCGCGTACCGCACGCCCGCCTTGGCGAAGCGGTCCTCGAGCCGCGTCGCGAACCTCGGCGAGATCGACGCCATGTTCACGTGCGTGGTGCCGGCCGTCAGGTGCTCGGCGCTGAGCACGGCGTCCACCGCGGCGTCGTTCGCGAGCATCGAGAACGACAGGTCCGCCGCGAGCGCGTCGCGCGCCTCGGGCGCCTCCTTCGCGCCCGCGGCGACGAGCTCGGCGACCGGCTCCTTGCCGCGGTTCCAGACCAGCACCTCGGCGTCGGACCCGAGCAGTCGGGCCGCCATCCCGGAACCCATGGTCCCGAGGCCGAGGAAGCCGACGGTGGTCACGCCTCGCCTCGGCCCCAGATCGTGTTCCGGTGCGACTGCGCGTCGCGGTTGAGGTTGAGCGGGCCGTCGATCGTGTAGTACTGCCGGCCGGCGACGATGAGCTCCTCGGCCGGGAACTTCGTGATGACCTCGCAGCCGTCCGCCGTGACGACGACCTCCTCCTCGATGCGCGCCGCGCCCCAGCCGTCCGCCGACGGCCAGTAGGTCTCGAGGGCGAAGACCATGCCCTCCTCGAGGACCTCGGGGTGGTCGAACGAGGTGAGCCGGCTGAAGATCGGCTTCTCCCAGATGGAGAGGCCCACGCCGTGGCCGTACTGCAGCGCGAAGGCCGCCATCTCGTCGGCGAAGCCGAACTCCTCGGCCTTCGGCCACACCGCGACGATGTCCGCGGTGGTCGCGCCCGGCTTCACGAGCGCGATCGCGCGGTCCATGTACTCGCGGCACTTCGTGTAGGCGTCCTTCTGCGCCTGGCTCGCCGAGCCGACCGCGAAGGTGCGGTAGTAGCAGGTGCGGTAGCCGTTCCAGCTGTGCAGGATGTCGAAGAAGGCCGGGTCGCCGGGGCGCAGCAGCCGGTCGGAGAAGACGTGCGGGTGCGGCGAGCAGCGTTCGCCGGAGATCGCGTTCACGCCCTCGACGTACTCGGAGCCGAGGTCGTAGAGCGTCTTGGCGACGACGCCGACGGCCTCGTTCTCGCGCACGCCCGGACGGAGGAACTGGTACAGCTCCTCGTAGGCGGCGTCGACCATCGAGGCGGCCTGGCTGAGCAGGCGGATCTCGTCGGGGGTCTTGATGCGGCGGGCCTCCATGAAGACCTGCTGGCCGTCGACGACCTCGATGCCCTCCTTCTGCAGGGCGATGAGCACGGGCAGCTCGATGACGTCGACGCCGAGCGGCTCGTTCTGCAGGCCGAACTTCTCGAGCTCGCGCTTGACCTTCCGGGCGACGTCGCCGGCGAGGTCGGCGTCCGGCGGGAACGCGCCGCGCAGCGTCGAGATGCCGGCGCGGGCGCCGGACTCGAGGCGGGTGCGCTTGGCGCCATCGTGCGGCTTCGACGGGTCGGCGTCCGCCTCCTGGGTGGTGACGTCGAGCCAGGGGTTGTAGAGCGCGTGGTGCTTCGCCGCCGAGCCGAAGTCCCAGACGATCGGGTCGGTCTTGCGGGTGACCAGGCAGAACCGGATGAGCTTGTCCATCGCCCAGGTGCCGATGTGGGTCGCGCTCGCGTACCGGATGTTCGAGAAGTCGAACGCCAGGACGGCCCCGAGGTGGGACTTCTCCAGCTCCGCGTGCAGCCGCGCGAGGCGGGCATCGCGGAGCCGATCCATGTCGACCCGCTCCTCCCAGTCGACGTTGTTCGTCCCGGTCGTCCCGGTGCTCTTCATCGAGTCCTCCTGTGTAGAGATGTAAGGAGCTGGCCTGACCTGATATTGTACGACAGTTATATGCGTACAGCGCGAGTGAACGTGTTCCCTCAGCGCGCCTATGGAGTCGGAGGGCCCGGATGGCGGCATCGGGTATCGGAACTCGTCTGAGGGACGCCAGGACCCAGCGAGGGCTGAGTCTGCGCAGCGTCGCCCAGGCTCTCGGAGTGTCGGCGAGCCTCGTCTCGCAGGTGGAGACCGGGAAGACGCAGCCCTCGGTCTCGACGCTGTACGCGCTCGCGAACCACCTCGGCGTCTCGCTCGACGAGCTGCTCGGCATCGTCCCCACCTCGGCGCGTCCGACGCGGACCATGTTCGGCCACGCCGGCACGCTGCTGCCGAACGTGCAGCACGGCGAGGACAACCCCGTCATCGAGATGGAGCAGGGCGTGCGCTGGGAGCGCCTCGCCGTCGGCAGCGGCGGCCCGGCCGACGCGATCCTGGTGACGTACGAGCCGGGCGCCTCGTCCTCGCTCGAGGGCAAGCTGATGCGGCACAGCGGCATCGAGTACGCGTACATCCTCGAGGGCGAGCTGACGTTCCAGCTCGACTTCGACACCTACATCCTGCGGAAGGGCGACTCGCTCCAGTTCGAGTCGGCGCGTCCGCACATGTTCGCGAACCAGGGGAACGCCGTCGCGAAGGGTATCTGGTTCATGGTCGGCCGTCGTTCGCCCGCGCTCCTCTACACGGAGGGCGAGTCCGGGGACGTCGGCGGCTTCGAGGCGATCCGGCACTAGCCGGGGCGAGCCCGCACGCCGCTCGACGGGTGCGCGACTACCGCGCGTGCACCGCCGCGCGCGGCTCCGAGATCCAGGGGTCGATGAGCGCCTTGATCTGCTGCGCCGAGCCGTCCAGCAGCGGCTGCAGCGCGTCGGGGACGAGCCGGTCGAGCGGGTAGGCGGTCGGCGCGATGTCCGTCCAGTCCGGCCGGGACTGCAGGAGCCTGATCGCGTCCGGGAAGTCGGTGCGGAAGACGTGGGCGACGGTCCCGACGACCTTCATCTCGCGCAGCGTCCACGTCCCGAGCGGGAGCTCGGGCTCGCCGCGCTGGATGCCGACCGGCACGATCGTCGACCCGGGCCAGGAGGCATCGAGCACCGACTGCAGACCGGGCCGCGAGCCGCTCACCTCGAAGAACACGTCGACGTCGAAGCCGATCTCCTCGAGCTTGTCCTTGAGCGGCATGGTGCCGGCGACCAGCGTCTCGGTCGCGCCGAGCGCCCGAGCGAGCTCGAGCCGGTCCTCCGCGAGGTCGACGACGAGGACGCGGGCGCCGGTGGCGACGGCGGCGACGGTGATGAACGCGCCGATCCCGCCGACGCCGACGATGACGGCGTCCTGCCCCGCGCCGAGGCCGCTGCGGCGGACCGCGTGGACGGCGATCGCCATGGGCTGCGCGAGGCCGAGGGTGTCCATCGAGAGGCCGGAGCCGCTCACGTCGAGGACGATGTCCGCCGGCGCGATGACGTAGCCGGCCAGACCGCCGTTGAAGGCGAAGCCGAGCGTCTTGTACTTCCGGCACAGGTTCGTCCGGCCAGCCCGGCAGGGCTTGCACTCGCCGCAGGAGATCCCCGCGCCGCAGACGACGGTCGCGCCGACGGCGAGCCCCTCGACGCCGTCGCCGACGGCGTCGACGGTGCCGGCGAACTCGTGCCCGAGCGCGACCGGCGGCTCGGCGAGCACCAGATCGCGTCCGAACTCGGTCGCGTCGGAGCCGCACACGCCGCACACGCCGACCCGGATGCGGACCTCGCCGGGGCCGGGCTCCGGCACCTCGATGGGCTCGATGCGCAGATCGCCGGGCTGGTACAGCACGGCCGCGACGGTCGAGGTCACACGAGGCTCCCGGACTCGATCGGGAGCTGCGCGGCCGAGCGCTCGCCGATCATCCAGCCGAGGTAGCGCTCGTAGACGGCCTTGTGCAGCGGGTGGTCGAGGTACGCGTCGAGCCCGGCGCCGTCGTCGACGATCGCGGCGACGCCGTAGTCGGCGCCACCGGCGCGCAGGTGCAGGTTCGCCCCGGCGACGTACGACTTGATCTCCGGGATGTCCGCGCGCATCTCGTACAGGGCGGTGGTCAGCGCGGCGACGTCCTCCTCGGTGACCTCGGGCTTCCAGCGGAACGACGCGATGTGCAGGACCGGCATGATGCTCTCCCTCAGGGCTCTGACCGCGGTGTCGAGGGCGGATTGTCCGACGACGATTTATCTTCTCGACCCGCAAGCCACAGAATACCAACGGCGGATGCGCGATGGGGTGCGCCCGCCTCGTGAGGGAGGAGTCGCGATGACGGAGCCCAGGATCGCCGTGCTTGGCGCCGGCGCGAACGGGGCGTCGGTCGGCGCCGACCTGCTGCGGGCGGGGCTCGACGTCACCCTCGTCGAGCAGTGGCCGAGCCACGTCGAGCGGATGCGCGAGGACGGCCTCACGATCGAGACGCCGGAGGAGGTCATCCGGGTCCGGCCGCGGGTCATCCACCTCTGCGAGGTCGCCGAGCTGAGGACCGAGTTCGACGTCGTCCTGATGCTCATGAAGGCCTACGACTCGCGCTGGGCGGCCCAGCTGATCGAGCCCCACCTCGCCGCCGACGGCCTGATGGCCGGCGTGCAGAACGGCATGACCAGCCGGGTGGTCGAGGACGTCGTCGGCGCCCATCGCACGATCGCGACGGTCATCGAGTGCTCCGCGACGATGGACGAGCCGGCGCTCGTGCACCGGCACACGCCCGTCTCCCGGTCATGGTTCGCGACCGGGACCCTCCCCGGCGGGCCCGGCGCGGCGCGGGAGGAGGAGGTCGCCGCGCTGCTGCGCCACTCCGGCGCCGTCGAGCACTTCGACGACATCGAGTCCGCGAAGTGGATGAAGCTCGTCTCGAACTCGACGCTGCTCGTCACCAGCGCCATCCTCGGCCTGCCCATGCTCGACGCGCTGCACGCCCCCGGCTACCGGGACCTCATGGTCGCGGCCGGGAACGAGGCCCTCGCCGTCGGCGTCGCGCTCGGCCACCGGATCCTGCCCATCTTCGGGCTCAGCCCGGAGGAGATCGTCGACCGCGACCGGGTCGTGGACGTGATGACGGACAAGCTGTTCGCCGGCTTCGTCGTGCCCGGCGCGACCACGACGGTGCTGCAGGACTGGCGCCGCGGCCCCGGCCGGCACAGCGAGGTCGACGACCTGAACGGCCACGTCTCGGCGAAGGGCCGGGAGACCGGCGTCCCGACGCCGGTGAACGACGCGGTCACCGGGATCGCGCACCGCATCGAGCGCGGCGAGCTCGGCCCGGCGCCCGAGCATCTCGGTCTCATGCTCGCCGCGATCGGGTGAGCGGCCCGACCGGGGCGCCGGTCGGCGTGACGCCGCAGCCGGCTGCCGGCCGGCCGGTCACCCGGGTCGCGGTGCTCTCCACCATCGCGACGCTCGTCGGCGGCATGAGCATCTCGGTGCAGACCGCCGTCAACGGGCACGTCAGCGTGCTCACCGGGTCGCCGGTGCTCGCGACGGCGATCAACCACGGCAGCGGGCTCGTGGTGGGTCTGCTCGTCGCGCTCGCGATCGGGGCGTTCCCGCGTGCCTGGCGCAGCCTGCGCGACCGCCGCGCGGAGATCCGGTGGTGGTGGTTCCTCGGCGGCCTGATGGGCTTCGCGGCCGTGCTCACGATCGTCCTCGCGACCCCCGAGGTCGGCGTCGTGACGATCGCGGTCGCGATCACGCTGGGGCAGCTCGCGGGGTCCGTGATCGCGGACTCCGGCGGGCTCGGCCCGGGCGGGCGACGCGGCCTGAACGCGCTGCGGCTGCTCGGCATCGGCGTCGCGATCCTCGCCGTGCTCATCGGCGGCCTCGGCCACTTCGAGTCGGGGAACCTGCTGCTCGTCCCGCTCGTCGTCCTCGCCGGCCTCCTCATCGCGCTCCAGCAGGCGGCGAACGGCTGGATCCTCGTCGTCACCGGCGGGGAGTGGGCGGTGATGACCGTCATCAACTTCGTGGTCTCCGGCGCCGCGGTCGCCGTGGCGCTCGGGATCCAGGTCGCGATCGCCCCGCCCGACTTCTCGGCGGTCCCCTGGTGGGCCCCGGCCGGCGGGCTGGTCGGCGCGATCGTCGGCGTCGTCATCGCGTTCACCGTGCGGACCATCGGCGTGCTGAGCTCGATGCTCTGCGTCGCGGCCGGCCAGTCGATCTCCTCGATCCTCGCCGACGCGCTGGTGCCGATCAACGGGATCGGCGTGACGGTCGGCGCCGTCGTGGGCGCGATCCTCGCCGTGCTCGCCGTCGCGCTCGCCGGGCTCGGTGCGACGCGACGGCCCCGCGCGGCGGCGGCCGAGGCCGCGGAACAGGTCTCGTAGGTATTGCGACAGGAGAGGAGCCGACGATGCCGACCGATGTGCTCGCCGCGGTCGCCCGCGAGGGCGAGCGGGAATTCCGGGTGGAGACGGTGTCGCTGCGCGATCCCGGCGAGACGGACGTCGTCGTCGAGATCGCGGCGTCGGCGTTCTGCTACTCGGACTGGATCGCGATCGACGGCGACGCCGAGCGGCGCACCCCCGGCATCCGCCCGATCGTCCTCGGCCATTCCGCCGTCGGCACCGTGGTCGACCGCGGCCCGGAGGGCCGCCACCGGATCGGCGAGCGGGTGCTCATCACGGCGACCCCGGAGTGCGGGGAGTGCTTCTGGTGCACCAGCGGCCGCATCGACCAGTGCGAGGGGCTCTTCGTGCCGGCACCGGTGAGCGGCATGCTGCACGACGGCCTGGAGCTGCGCGCCCCCGGCCATTCGGGGACCTACGCCGAGGCGACGGTGCTCCGCGCGATGCAGGCCTTCCCAGTGCGCAGCGACCTGCCGGACGAGTGGCTCGCGATGTTCGGCTGCGGGATCACCTCGGGCATGGGGGCCGTCGTGAACGTCGGCAGGCCGGAGCCCGGGTCCTCCGTGCTCGTGGTGGGCTGCGGCCAGATCGGGCTGTGGATGATCCAGGCGGCGCGCCTGCTCGGCGCGGAGCAGATCATCGCCGTCGAGCCGCTCCCGCAGCGGCGCGCCGTCGCCGCACGCGTCGGCGCCACCGCCGTGCTGGACCCGGACGATGGCGACGTGCTCGAGGCGATCCGCGCGCTGACCGGCGGTCGCGGCGCCGACCAGGGATTCGACGCCGGCGGGACCCTGGAGGCCGTACGGCTCGCCTTCCTCGGCACCCGCAACGGCGGGGTGACGACCCTCACCTCCTATGTCGAGCGCTGGTCGGAGATCTCGCTGCCGCTCTTCGACCTCGCGCTGCGCGGACGGGACGTGCGGTCCTCGCAGACGGGCCGGCTGGACATGAGGCGCGACATCGCGCGGTTCACCCGCATGCTCGAGTCCGGCCGCGTCGACGTCGACGCGATGCTCGGCGGGATCCGACCGCTGGCCCGGATCAACGAGACGCTCGCGGCGTCGCGGGACCGCGTGGAGATCACGCCGATCGTCGTGCGCTGAGGCTCACCCGGCGGAGCCAGGACCGCGGAGCTCCGCGAACATCGCGTAGGACGGGTCCGCGGCTGCCGGCCCGCACCCGCCTCCGGCCGCAGGTCGCGCCGAACGTGCTGGCGCTGGTCGTGCTCTCCCGCCTGAGCGGTCGGCCGCTCAGTACAGCTCGGGCATCCGGGTGACGTAGGGGGCCTCCAGACGGGCGGCCTGCTCGTCGGTGAGCACGAGGTCGAGCGCGGCCACCGCGTCGGTCAGGTGGGAGGGCTTCGTCGCGCCGATGAGCGGCGCGCAGAACGCCGGCTGCCGCCGCAGCCACGCGATCGCGACGTGCGCCATCGGCCGGCCGAGCTCCTCGGCGACCGCCTGGACGGCGTGCACCACCGCCTCGTCGGAGGCGACGGCCTGCTTGTAGAAGCCGAGCTGGATCTCGTCCTTGCCGGTGCGGTCGGTCTCGGCGCCCCACGGCCGGGCGAGCTTGCCGCGGCCGAGCGGACTCCAGGGCACCAGGCCGACGCCGACCTCGGCGCAGTAGGGGATGAGCTCGCGCTCGTCCTCCCTGGCGATCAGCGAGTACTGGTTCTGCATCGAGACGAACTGCGCGAGGCCGAGCTCGCGCTGCCGCTCCTTCGCCTTGACGAAGCGCCAGGCGTCCATCGAGGAGGCGCCGAGGTAGAGCACCTTGCCGGCGCGCACCAGGTCGTCGAGCGCGACGAGCGTCTCGTCGAGCGGGGTGACCTTGTCGAAGCGGTGGATCTGCAGCAGGTCGATGGCGTCGACCCCGAGCCGGCGCAGCGAGCGGTCCACCTCCTGCATGATCGCCTTGCGCGAGAGGCCCTCCCGGTTCGGACCGGGCGCGACCCGGCCGTGCACCTTGGTCGCGATGACGAGCTCCTCGCGCACGCCCAGCTCGCGCAGCGCCTCGCCCAGGATCTCCTCGGAGGTGCCGTCGGAGTAGACGTTCGCGGTGTCGAACATGTTGATGCCGAGATCGAGCGCGGCCCGGATGATCTCGCGCGACGCCTCCGGGCCGAGCGACCAGGGGTGGGTGCCGCGCTCCGGGATGCCGAAGCTCATCGCGCCGACCGCGATCGGCGAGATCTCGAGGCCGCTGCGGCCCAGCCTGATGGTGTCCATACCCGCTCCCTCGCGCGCCCGCCGGTCGAGCCGCGAGACCAGTCTGCCGCGAACCGACGCCGTCGGGTCGCCGATCCGCCGGCTCAGCCGCCGATGGTGAAGACCTCGGGGTGGCGCTCGAGCTCGAGCCGGGTGCGGCGGATGTGGATCGCGAGCACGCGCTCGGCCTCCTCCGCGTCGCGGCGGCGCAGCGCTCCCACGATGAGGTGGTGGTCGTGGTGCGCGCTGCGGTCGCCCTCGTCGCGGAACACGCGGGTGAAGGCCCGGCGGTAGTGCTGCGTGCGGTTCCACAGCTGCGTGACGAAGTCGCCGAGCACGCTGGTCCGTGCCGCGGCATAGCCGGACAGGTGGAACTCCCGGTCGAGCACGAGGAACTCCTCGACGTCGGAGGAGGCCTCCATCGCGAGGGCGAGCCCGTCGAGCCGGTCGATCGCCTCCTCCGACAGCAGCGGGGCGCTGAAGCCGAGCAGCAGGGGCTCGACGCGCTCGCGCAGCAGATAGAGCTCCTCGAAGTCCGCGAGCGTGAGCGTGGAGACCCAGGCGCCGGCGTTCGCGCGGACGGTGACCAGCCCCTCCGCCTCGAGCATCCGCAGCGCGTCGCGGACCGGCAGCCGGGACGCCCCGTGCAGGTCGGCCAGGTCCTCCTGCCGGATCCGCGCGCCGGGCGCGTACTCGCCGGAGAGGATCGCGTCGCGCAGCCGGGCCGCGATCCGCGCGCCGGCGGCGCCGTGCGTGCGCTCGCTCTCGGTCACGGGCTGCCGCACCGGCCTACTCGGCCGGGTGCGCCGGGTGCCACAGCTTGACCGGCGCGTCCGCCTCGTAGGCCTTGCCGCCCGGGTACGAGACGAGCTCGAACTGCATGCCCCACGGCGCCCGGAAGTAGATCCAGCGCTGGCCGAGCGCCGCGCCGGCGCTCGGGATCGGCTCGCCCATCACCTCGACGCCGTTCGCCCTCAGGTAGGCGACCGCGGCGTCCATGTCGTCGACGTAGAGCGCCAGGTGGTGGCCGCCGATGTCGGAGTTCTTCGGCTGCGGCGCCTGGCCCTCGGGGCTCGTGTACTTGAAGACCTCGAGGTTCGAGCCGTTGCCCAGGCGGTAGAAGCGGATCTCCTCGATGACGCTGCGCGGGCTGACCCCGATCTGCCGGGTCATCCAGTCGCCCTCGTCGTCGCGCTTCGAGCCGAGCGTGTAGATCGGCACGGCGCCGAGGATGCCGACGAGGAAGGCCTCCGCCTCGTCGAGATCGGGGACCGTGAACCCGATGTGGTCCGAGCCGTGCATTCCTGGGATCGCCATGTCGACCTCCTCGCCGAACAGAGAGCGGATTGGATACATCATGGCCCATTCACGGCGAGATCACCAGGAGAACGCGACCTTCGGCTTGATTTTGGATGCAATCAGTGACTACCCTCGTGGAGGCGCATCGCGCCGTCCCGCCGCGCATCGACACGGAGGCAAGGATGCCGAAGATCACACCGCTCGAGACCGGGGTCGCCTGGGTCCAGCTCGAGACGACGCCCGAGGACTGGCAGGCCGCGAGCCCGGCCCTGCTGAACACCATGCTCGGCCAGCTCCATCTCATCCGCGCCTTCGAGGAGGTCGTCCTCGAGCTCGCCGGCGAGGGCCTGCTGCACGGGCCGGCGCACTCCTCGATCGGCCAGGAGGGCGGCGCGGTCGGCTCGGTCATCGGGCTCGGCGCCGCCGACGCCGTGAACGGCTCGCACCGCGGCCACCACCAGTTCCTCGCGAAGGTCATCAACTACGTCAGCCCCGAGCTCGACCCCGCCGCGCTCGTCGGCCCCGAGCTGCAGGCGGTGCTGCAGCGCACGCTCGCCGAGATCCTCGGCCTGGCGCAGGGCTTCTCCAGCGGTCGCGGCGGCTCGATGCACCTGCAGTGGCTCGAGGCCGGCGCGCTCGGCACCAACGCGATCGTCGGCGGCGGCGCCCCGATCGCGACCGGCAACGCCTGGGCGCAGAAGCACTCCGGCACCGACAACGTCACGATCAACTACTTCGGCGACGGCTCCAGCCAGATCGGCTCGGTGCTCGAGTCCTTCAACCTCGCCTCGGCCTGGAAGCTCCCGGTGATGTACTTCATCGAGAACAACCTCTACGCCGTCTCCACCTTCGCCGGCGACGTCTCCGCCGACATCCGCTTCTCGGTGCGCGGTCAGGGCTTCTCGATCCCGTCCTGGCGCGTCGACGGCATGGACCCGCTCGCCGTCTACCTCGCCTCGCAGGCGGCCTTCGAGCGGATGCGCTCGGGCGAGGGCCCGGCGATCGTCGAGGCCGAGGTGTACCGCTTCTTCCACCAGAACGGCCCGTACCCCGGCTCCGCCTTCGGCTATCGGACGAAGGAGGAGGAGGCCGAGTGGCGCGCCCGCGATCCGCTCGACCGGGTCGCCCGCGAGATGATCGCGCTCGGCCTGATCGACGAGGCCGGGGTCGCGAGCGTCCGCGAGCAGGCGCTCGCCGCCGCGCAGGCCGCGGCCGGCGCGCTCATCGAGGCCGACCCGGAGAACCCGGGCAAGCGCCGGATCATCCCCTCGCTGTGGCCGGACACCTCCTTCGTCGACGTCGGCGTCCGCGGCGATCTCTCGGAGCTCTCGGAGCTGCCGGCGCTCGACCCGGCCGACTGGACTGGCGGCTGGACCGAGACGAAGTACGTCGACGCCGTCGCCCAGACGATGGACAACGCGATGGCGGCCGACCCGCGGATCGTCGTGCTCGGCGAGGACGTCCACCGGCTGAACGGCGGGACGAACGGCGCGACCAAGGGCCTGTTCAAGAAGTACGGCCCCGACCGCGTGCTCGGCACCCCGATCTCCGAGAACGGCTTCTTCGGCCTCGCCGGCGGGCTCGCGCTCGACGGGCGGTTCCGCCCCGTGGTCGAGTTCATGTACCCGGACTTCATGTGGGTCGCCGCTGACCAGGTGTTCAACCAGATCGGCAAGGTCCGGCACATGTTCGGGAACAACAACCAGGTCCCGCTGGTGCTGCGCACGAAGGTCGCGATGGGCGTCGGCTACGGCTCGCAGCACCTGATGGACCCGGCCGGCATCTTCGCGACGAGCCCCGGCTGGCGCATCGTCGCCGCCTCGGACGCGGCGGACTACGTCGGGCTGATGAACGCGGCGCTGGCCTGCGAGGACCCGGTGCTCGTCATCGAGCACGTCGACCTCTACGGCCGGGCCGACCGGGTGCCCGACGGCCCGCTCGACTACGTGATCCCGCCGGGCAAGGGCGCGGCGGTCGTCCGCCGGGCCGGCGAGGACGTCACGGTCCTCACCTACCTCTCCATGGTCCACCACGCGGCGGAGGCGATCGAGCAGACCGGGGTCGACGCGGAGCTCATCGACCTGCGCTGGCTGGACCGCGCCTCGCTCGACTGGGACACCGTCGGCGAGAGCATCCGGAAGACGAACGCGGTGCTCATCGTCGAGCAGGGCGCCAGGGGCACCGGCTACGGCGCCTGGCTCGCCGACGAGATCCAGCGCCGCTACTTCGACTGGCTCGACCAGCCGGTGCAGCGCGTGACCGGCGGCGAGGCGTCGCCGTCGATCTCGAAGGTCCTCGAGCGCGCGGCGATCGCGAGGACCGAGGAAGTCGTCGCGGGCCTCGAGGAGGTCCGCAAGGGCCTCGGGAGGAGCTGAAGATGGCGAACATCGTCCGCATGCCCGCCGCCCTCGCGCAGGTGACCGAGGGCGCGGTGCAGACCTGGCTCGTCGAGGTGGGTCAGGAGATCAAGGTCGGCGACCTGATCGCCGAGATCGAGACCGAGAAGGCCGTCGTCGAGTTCGCCTCCGAGGTCGACGGCACCGTCGGCCGACTGCTGGTGCGCGCCGGGCAGAACGTCGAGGTCGGCACCCCGATCCTGGTCGTCACCGCGGCGGGGGAGACCGACGCGGACATCGACGAGGCGCTCGCCGAGATCGGCTCCGGCACCGCCGAGGCGCCCGAGGAGGCGGCCCCGACCGAGGGCGCGCCGTCGCAGGACGCGCCGGCCGGCGAGCCGACGCCGTCGGCGCCTCGGGACCAGCCCTCCGAGGAGGCCGCTCCCGAGCCGGCCGCGGTCGCCGCTGCCGGCGGCGAGGGCCGCGTCTTCGCCTCGCCGCTCGCCCGCCGCCTCGCGCGGGAGCGGCACCTCGACCTCAGCGCCGTCGTCGGCACGGGCCCCGGCGGCCGCATCACCCGCCGCGACCTCGACGCGGCCCCGGCCACGGCGCCCGCCGCATCCGCCGCCGCTCTGGGACCCGTCCCCGCGCCCGGCGCCCCCGCCGCCTATGAGGACATCCCGCTCACCGGCATGCGGAAGGCCATCGCCCGCCGCCTGCCCGCGTCCAAGTCGACGGCGCCCCACTTCTACGTCACCGCCCACGCCAGGGTCGACGCGCTCCTCGAGCTGCGCAAG
>ERZ778028.501-NODE-501-length-76282-cov-6.766461_pt1 | contig 76282 bp, 58 predicted proteins | sample MGYA00375758_ERZ778028 | MGnify/ENA primary metagenome ERZ778028 (study PRJEB29350, sample SAMN05389828) | bioreactor metagenome | isolation source: Thiocyanate bioreactor | place: South Africa: University of Cape Town | collected 2014-03-17 ...
GGACGTTTGTCCGCATACGCGGACGAACGTCCATCCTCTTCACGGCGCACCATGTGCGCGATCCTACCTCGCGACCTCGCGAGGCGCTCGCGTCACTGGTGCGGCCAGCCTTCGATCCCGGCGACGTAGCCGCCGGCATTCGTGAACGGATTCTCCACCACGACTGCGGGGCCCGCGTCCGTGGTCGGAACGGTGACGACCTGGAGCGAACCGGCGCCGCCGTCAGGGAGGTAGAGCTGACGCGCGCCGACGAAGCCGCCACGGCCGTCGTTCGCGATGAGGTCCATGCCGCCCTCGATCGCCGGCCCGAGCGTCGTCTGCCGCGGATCCCAGTGGTAGCCGTCGAAGTAGAACGCGACCGCGGCGTGCTCACCGGACGCGAAGGCGAGCGTGCTCGGGAAGCCGCGATCATCGAGCGGCAGCAGCGTCTTCACCGCGCCGGTCGCGAGATCGACCTGCTCGACGCGGCGGCGCGTCATGTCGCCTGCACCACCATCGCCGAGATCGGCATTGCAGCCGGCCTGGAGGACGAGGAGGCGGTCGAACGCAGCGTCGTAGACGAGCGGAGAGCCGAGGGGCGGGTTGTAGCCGTCGAGCGCGATACCGCCGCCGGGCGCGGTGCCCCCGAGGCTCACGACCTGATCGGTCTCGACGTCGATGGCGATGATCGACGGCTTGAGATCGGTGCAGAGGATTTTGAACCCGTTCGGGCTGACCTTGGTCAGGTCCGCGTTGCCGAGGAGCACATAGACGCGCTTCTTCGACGGCACGTAGACCGCGCTCGTCATCTCGACGACGTCCGGATCGCCGGCCTGCTTGAGCGGCGCGAGGTCGATGAACTTCGTGGGCACGCCGCCGGCCGACTGGCTCGGATCGATGACGGCGATGCGGTCGCGGTTGTAGCGAAGAACGTAGGCCTTCTCGCACGACGTCTGGACGACGGCGACCGGGTTCGCGTTGTCGAGGCCCGTCGCGGGCTTGTCGTCGCCGCGCACGTTCCAGCTCGCGACGGCCTTCCACGGCTCGCGGGCGTCGAGGCGCGTGACGACGTCGCTCTCTCCACCGAGGAGGTACGGGTCAGTGCCGAGCGAGGACGTGTTTCCGTAGCTGCCCTCGAACGGCAGACGACCGTCGACCGCCTTCGTCGTCACGTTGATCACGGCGAGCTCGCTACCGCCCACCTTGCCCTGGACGAGCAGGACGCGCGGCGGCGAGCCGGCAGCGTCGCCGCACGCGAGCGGTTGCGCGCCGCCGTCCGACGGCTGCGGGCTCGTCTGGTCGGGGGTCGACGCCTCGAAGGTGCCCGCGTCGGTGGGACGGAACACGTCGTCATCGCCCGTGCACGCCCAGAGCAGAGCGATCGGCGCGACGAGGCCAACACACGACAAGATTCGCTTCATTTTTGGCACCTCGAGTCCGCGCACGCCCGCGCGGGCCCACTGAAAGAGAGGTCTCGTCGCGCGGGTCCGGTCTCCGGACTTCCGGATCATCCTCCCTCGGGCCCTTCCCAGTGCGGCTAGCGTCGCCGTACCAGTGGTTCTGCCCGAGATCGTCCCCGGTCACCGTGGCGGGCGCCGTGCCGGTGTCTCACCGGCTTCCCTAGTGACGAACGATCGTGCTCGAGAGCTCGATCGAAACATCACGACCACGCGCGAGTGATGAAACGAGACGGCTACGCCGAGACGCTCATCACGACCGGCTCGATACTCGACGAACCGGGCGCCCGTCAATGGCGAGCGGGTCGCCCGCGGGTCACCGCTCGCGCCCGATCCGGATGCGATTCGCCTGTCGGCGCGCTCCGCATTATGCTGGTGGCCGATGGCGCTGCTCAGACCTTCGGAGCTCGCGCGGATCTGGGAGCTTCATCCCAAGACCGTGTACCTCTGGATCCGCGAGGGCAAGCTCCCGGCGCTCCGGACGCCCGGCGCCCAGTACCGCGTTCGTACCGACGACGCGCGCGCGTACTGCGAGAAGAACAACCTGCCCCCGCTCCCCCGCGCCATGACGAGCCCCGGCGGGACCGTCGCCGCGATCGGCAAGCCCAGCGCCGCGCTCCGCGCGCTCGCGAAGGCGTGCAAGGCGCGCGGCACGTCGTTCGTCGCGTGGGCGAGCGTCCTCGAGGGCCTCCTCGGCGTCGCCGGCGAAGCGCCCGACGTCCTCGCGATCGACGCGAAGTGCGACGAGGTGAAGCTCGCCGATGTCGTGCGCGCGCTCCGGCGGACGGAGAAGATGGCGAACGTGGCCGTCGTGGTCTACGACGCGGAAGCGACGAAGTCGTCCGCGCTCGCGAAGCTCGGCGTCACCTCGGTCGTCCCGCGAGGCAAGAGCGAGGAAGCAGTCCAGGCCGTCGTCGACCTGCTCGACGGGAGCTGGGCAACGCGCTCCTGATCCTCAGACGAGCAGCGTGACGACACGGTCGAGGATCCGGTCCGCCAGCGCGTCCTTCGGCGCGGCGACGAACGGCGAGGCTCCGGCGGCGTCCACGAGCGCGACCCGGTTCTCGGCCTGGCCGAGCGACTCGTGCGCCGCGTTCGCGACGATCAGATCGACCTTCTTCTGCGCCAGCTTCTTCGTCGCGTAGCCGAGGACCTGCGCGTCGTCGCCGGTCTCCAGCGCGAACGCGACGAGCACGGGCGCCTTCCCTACCCGCTTCGCGCTGATCTCCGCGATGAGATCCGGGTTCCGCGCGAGGCCGATCGGCGGAGGCTCGCTCGCAGCGTCCTTCTTGATCTTCGTCGGGCTCGCGGTCCGAGGACGGAAATCGGCGACCGCCGCGGCCATGACGAGCGCGTCGGCGCCGGTCATGTCCGGACCGAGCGCGTTCGCGAGGGCGGCGCGCATCTGCTCCGCTGTCTCGACGTCTCGACGCTCGACGCCGGGAGGCGTCGCGAGGGCCACGGGGCCAGCGACGAGCACGACGCTCGCCCCCCGAGCGGCCGCGCGCGCGGCGATCGCGAAGCCCATCTTCCCGCTCGATCGATTGCCGAGAAACCGCACGGGATCGATCGGCTCGAATGTCGGCCCCGCGGTGACGACCATCCGCTTGCCCGCGAGGTCGCCCGAGCCCTTGCCTCGGAGGAGCTGCTCGATCGCTGCCGCGATCGCGGCCGGCTCCTCCATCCGCCCCATCCCGACGTCCCCGGAGGCCACGGGCCCCACGACAGGCCCGACGACACGCACGCGCCCGAGACGCTCCAGCGCGGCGACGTTGGCCTGCGTCGCGGGGTGACTCCACATGCGCGGATGCATCGCCGGCGCGACGAGCACCGGACCCTTCGCGCAGAGCGCCGTTGCGGTCACGAGGTCATCCGCGCGGCCCTGCGCCAGCCGGGCCAGGACATCGGCCGTCGCGGGCATGATCGCCACCACGTCCGCGCGATCGGCGATGGCCACGTGGAGCTCGCCGGGATACGTCGGATCCCACATGTCCGTCGCGACCGGCTGGCCGCAGATGCCGGAGAGCGTCACCGGGCCGACGAAGCGCTGCGCCGACGAGGTCATCAGCGGGAGAACGCGATGCCCGCTCTTCACGAGCAGCCGCGCCAGCTCGACGGCCTTGTAGGCCGCGACGCTCCCGGTCACGGCGAGCGCGACCACGCCGCTGCCATTCATGCCGCTCTTCTCCTCATTTTCTCGTCCGGCCTCTGCACCGCCGACTGACATAGCGCTCAGTCGACGCGCTTGGCAAAGCCCTCGCGCACGGTCCAGCCGCGCGTGCCGTACCGGCCCGCGACCCGCGACTCGACCATCGCACCGCCGGCACGCGCGTCATCCCCGGGCTTCGCGCGCGGATCGACGACGGTGGGGCCCTGCGAAATCGAGAGGTACTCGTCCGCGACGTATTCGGGATGGTCGTCGCCGGCTGCGACGAACTTCGGATCGTCCTCGCCCGTCCCGACGCGCCAGATCTGCGCCGTCGGCGGGTACGTGTCGGTGTCGTGCTCGCGCACGGCGAAGGCGCCGTCGCGCAGGATGCGATAGCGCGTGAGCTTGAAGCCGGGGATGCCGCGCTGCGAGAGCACGCGCTGGCCCTTCGGGATCTTCGGATCCGGCTTCTCGGTCTCGACGAACGGGACGACGTCGTTGATCTTCCGCACGAACGTCACGTCGCGCGTCCGCTTCGGGCCGAGGATCTCGGCGCGGACGATGCCGTTCTCCACCGTCTGGTGGAGCACGATCGGATGGGAGAACGGATTCCGCAGACGGAGCGTGATCGTCGGGTACACGACCGTCGCGTCCATCCCCATCTTTATGTAGAAGCTCGGGCGCGAGTGAGGCCGCCGCTCGACGACGTCGAGCCCCGCGAAATACGCCGCACCGTGGAGCGTCCCCGAGATCTGGCAGGTGCCGCCACCGATGCCGTCGACGAGCTCGCCCTGCGCGATGACGGGAGCGACCTTGTATCCGTTCGCCTCGGAGCGCGGCCCGACGACCTCGTTGAAGTCGAAGATCTCACCCGGCATGATCACGTGGCCGTCGAGCTTCGACGCCGCCAGCCGGAGGTTGAACGTACGGTCGGCGTGCTTCCGATCGGGAGCGTAGCGCGTCTCGAAGTAGCCGAGCACGTCGTCGATCTCGACATCGCCGATGCTGGCAGCGGTACGAGCGGCGGGCACGTTCTCGACGACCGCCTCGAGCGCGCCGTCGCCGCGCGCGAGCGCCGCGTCGAGCCGCGCGAGCGTCGCGTAGACGTCGACCCGACGGCCGTTCTCCTCGGGAGCGACCTCCCGGCGCGCGAGGTCGAGCCGGGCGTCGACCGGCACCTTGTCGAGGTCGTCCTTCACGTCGAGGAGCGCCGAGAGCGCGCGCTCCCCGTCGATCGTGACCGGCAGCGGCAGCGCTAGCGGGCGCGCGACCCCGGCGGCGGCGTGCTGAGCGTGCGCGCGGCGCATCGCCGAGCGTCGATCGACGAGCTGCGAGACGAGGCTCGCGAGCCGATCGTGCTCGACGCGAGCCCCGAGGTCCTCCCGCGAACGCGTGATCGTCGCCCCGGGGACCGCGATCGACAGCTCGCTCGACACGTACGCTCGCGCGATCGTGCGCGCGGCCCGCAGCGTCTTCGCCGGATCGCCCTCGACGATCGGGAGCGGCTTTCCGTCGAGCGTCACCTCGGGGAGGATCACGGCCTCGGCGATCGGCATCGGGCGCCCCGGGATGGCGACCCAGCCGGCGAACCCACCGACGAGCGAGCAGACGAGGATGCGCACGAGGTCGCGACGACCACGCGGCCTCAGCAGATGCAGCTTCGAGACGACCGATTCTCCGAGTGCCACGTCGGCGCGATCCTCGAACACCGGAGGCGCCGGGGTCAAAGAACCGGCAGACGCGAGCGCGAGGGGAGAGAGCTCAGCCGGCGGGAGGCCGCACGCTCGCGCGCTCGAAGCACGTGAGGAGCGCGCTCCACAGCGCCGAAGCCCGCTGAAACCGGTCCTCGCGCTTGATCGCGAGCGCGCACTCGACCCACCCGTCGACGACCTTCGGCAGGTCGGGCCGCAGGGCGTGGAGGCTAGGCCGCGGCGCCGTCCGAACCATCTGGAGCAGCTCGTTCACACGACCCGAAAACGGCAGCTGTCCCGACAGCACGCGGAAGAGCACGACACCGAGCGCGTAGACGTCTGCGCGGTGGTCGATGTCCGAGGCGCCGGCCCAGGACTCGGGGGCGAGGTGCGTCGGCGACCCGGCGACGACCCCAGGCGCCGTCATCGGGCGGGCGTGGACGAACCGTGTGAAGCCGAAATCGAGCAGCCGGACCCCGCCTCCGTAGGCCGGATGCACGACGAAGATGTTCGCCGGCTTGACGTCACGATGGACGATCCCCCGCTCGCGGGCGGCGTCGAGCGTCTTCACGATCGGCTCGAACATCGCGATGACCTCCGGCAGCGGCATCCGCCCGCCCTCGCCCTCGATCTCCTGGAGGTGCTGGTCGAGGTCTCGCCCGCGAAGGAGCTCGGTGACGAGGCAGGCGGCGCCGTCGCTCGTGTTGGTCTGGTGGAGCACGCGGAGCGCGGCGGTCCCCCCCAGGGAGAGGAGCGCCCGGGCCTCGCGGAACAGCCGATCGACGGCGTCACGGTCGCCAGCCGCCTTGAGGATCTTGACGGCCACCTCGTCGCCGTCGACCTTGTCTTTTGCCCGGTAAATGACGCTCTGGCCCCCCTGCCCGAGGACGCCGCGGAGCTCGTAGCGCCCCCCGACCACCTCTCCGAGTCGCTCTTCCCCGTCCATCTCCGTGATCCGCCGGCGGAGCGCATAGCACGACCTCGCGGGGGCGGCGTCCCCCTCGGTCGTGTTTGCCCCCGCTCCGGCAGCCGTGCTACCTGCGGCGTCTCCATGGCGCTCTCGATCGGTATCGTCGGTCTCCCCAACGTCGGAAAGTCCACGCTCTTCAACTCGCTCTCGTCGGCGAAGGCGGAGGCGGCGAACTACCCGTTTTGCACCATCGAGCCGAACGTCGGCGTCGTCGTCGTGCCAGACGACCGGATGGAGAAGATCGACTCCGTCATCAAGGCCGAGAAGCTCGTCCCGACGACGATCAACTTCGTCGACATCGCCGGTCTCGTGCGCGGCGCGTCCAAGGGCGAAGGGCTCGGCAACCAGTTCCTCTCCCACATCCGCGAGTGCGACGCGATCGTGCAGGTCGGCCGTTGCTTCGAGGACCCGAACGTCATCCATGTCGAGAACCGGGTCGATCCGGTCACCGACATCGCGACCGTCACGCTCGAGCTCTGCCTCAAGGACCTCGAGACCGTGAACAAGCGTCTCGACCGCGCCCGGAAGATGGCGAAGAGCAACGACCCGAAGGAGAAGCTCGCGGCCGTCGTGTGCGAGGAGATCGCCAAGCACCTCGACGAAGGCAAGCCCGCGCGCACCCTCGTCAACACGGCGAGCTGGGCGGAGAACCCGGACGCGCAGGTGATCGTCCGGGAGCTGTTCCTCCTTACGGCGAAGCCGGCGTTCTACATCGCGAACATCGACGAGCCGACGATCAGCAACCTGGCCGGCAACAAGCACTTCGTCGCGCTCGAGGCGCTCGCGACATCCGAGGGCACGTTCGTCGTCCCCGTCTGCGCCGCGCTCGAGTCGCAGATCGCGGAGCTCGATCCGAAGGACCGCCCCGAGTTCCTCGAGAGCGCCGGCCTGAAGGAGCCGGGCCTCTACGCCGTCATCCGCGCCGGCTACAAGCTCCTCGGCCTCCTCACCTTCTTCACCGCCGGCAAGGTCGAGGTCCGCGCCTGGACGACCAAGGTCGGCGCGCGCGCACCGCAGGCCGCGGGCGTCATCCATACGGACTTCGAGAAGGGCTTCATCAAGGCCGAGGTGATGTGGTGGGAGGACCTCGTCAACCTCGGCAGCGAGTCGAAGTGCCGTGACGCGGGCAAGCTCGCGATCGAGGGCAAGGAGTACGTGATGCGCGACGGCGACGTCGTGCACTTCCGCTTCAACGTCTGAGCGTCCCTCCTTCGCGTCGGCTCGATCGAGACGAGGTCATCCCCCTCCCTCGACGAGCCGAGCGGACGAGAACGACGTCGAAGTCGAGATGTGGCGAGGCGGCAGACGCTGAGGCGGGCCGGACCGGGACTTGCGTCCGGCGACGTCGATGCCCCCGTCTACCCATGACCCGAGCATCGCGGAGCAGCCTCGCGATACGAAGGCCGGTCGTGCGGAGCGGGCGGCCGGCCGGCGTCGTCACGACGGCGACCTCGAAGAAGGCCTGCGCTCGATCAGGGACGGGCTGCGAGCCGCGCGCGCCGGCGACTTCTCCGTTCGGCTCCCGAGCGACGGCGGAGGCCTGACCGCCGAGACCGCACTCGCGTTCAATGCCCTCCTCGAGAGGAACGAGGCGCTCGTGAACGAGCTCGGCCGAGTCGCGCGCTCGGTCGGCGTGCGCGGCGACCTCGCCGACCGCACGACGCTCGGCCCCTCCGGCGGCGCGTGGGCGAGCGCCGTGGAGTCGGTCAACGCGATCATCGACGCGACCGCGATCTCCACGCTCGAGGCGACCGAAGTCATGGAGCGTGTCGCTGCGGGGGATCTGTCGCGAGAGATGCCGCTCCGGATCGACGGGCGGCCGCTCGGCGGAGCCTGGGAACGCCAGAGCACGGCGCTGAACACGGCGGTGGCGCGCCTCAGAAACGTATCGACCGGCGTCTCGCACGTCGTCGGCGAGATCGGAAGCGAGGGACGCCTCGGCGCTCGAGCCGACGTCGACGGTCTCAGCGGGACCTGGAAGAGCCTCGTCGACGACGTCAACCACCTCTCCGAGAACCTCACGGCGCAGCTGCGAGGCATCGCCGTGGTCTTGAAGGCGATCACGGAGGGCGACCTCTCGCGCAAGGTCACGGCGGAGGCTCAGGGCGAGATCCTCGAGGTGGAGAACACGATCAACGACTCCGTCGACAAGCACCGAGCATGGACCGCGGAGGTCATCCGCGTGGCGCGCGAGGTCGGCTCCGAGGGAAAGCTCGGCGCTCAAGCCGACGTGCGCGGCGCCTCCGGCGTCTGGCAGGAGCTCACCGACAACGTCAACATGCTGGCGGGAAACCTGACCAATCAGGTCCGCAACATCGCCTCCGTGACGACCGCCGTGGCCAACGGCGACTTGTCGCAGAAGATCACCGTGGAGGCGCGCGGCGAGATCCTCGAGCTCAAGGACACCGTCAACGGGATGGTCGAGCAGCTCCGCACCTTCGCGTCGGAGGTGACGCGCATCGCGAAGGAGGTCGGCACCGAGGGCAAGCTCGGCGCTCAAGCGGAGATCAAGGACGTCTCCGGCACCTGGAAGGACCTCACCGACAACGTGAACCTGCTCGCGGCGAACCTCACCACGCAGGTGAGGAACATCGCGACCGTCACGACCGCGGTCGCCAACGGCGACCTCTCGACCAAGATCACCGTCGAGGCCAAGGGCGAAATCCTCCAGCTCAAGGACACCATCAACGCGATGGTGGACCAGCTCCGGACGTTCGCCTCCGAGGTCACCCGCGTGGCCCGCGAGGTCGGCACGGAGGGCCGGCTCGGAGGACAGGCCGCGGTGCCGGGGGTGGCCGGAACCTGGAAGGACCTCACCGACAACGTGAACGTGATGGCGTCGAACCTCACGAGCCAGGTCCGCGGCATCGCGAAGGTCGTCACCGCGGTCGCCGACGGTGACCTCTCGCAGAACTTCGTCGTCGAGGCGAAGGGCGAGATCGCGGCGCTGGCCGACACGATCAACGACATGACCGATTCGCTGCGGACCTTCGCGGAGCAGGTCACGAGCGTCGCCCGCGAGGTCGGTCACGAAGGGAGGCTCGGCGGACAGGCGCGTGTCCCGGGCCTCGGCGGCACGTGGCGCGACCTCACCGACAACGTCAACATGCTCGCGGGCAACCTCACCAATCAGGTCCGCAACATCGCGCTGGTCGCGACCGCGATCGCGAACGGCGACCTCTCGCAGAAGATCACCGTCGAGGCCAAGGGCGAAATCCTCGAGCTGAAGGACACGCTCAACGCGATGGTCGACCAGCTCCGCACCTTCGCGCGGGAGGTCACCCGCGTGTCGCGCGAGGTCGGCACCGAGGGACAGCTCGGTGGTCAGGCCGTCGTGCCCGGCGTCGCCGGCACGTGGCAGGAGCTCACCGAGAGCGTCAACGTGATGGCCGGCAACCTGACGAGCCAGGTCCGCGGGATCGCCAGGGTCGTCACTGCCGTCGCCGACGGCGACCTCGACCAGAAGCTCGTCCTCGAGGCCCGAGGCGAGATCGCGGAGCTCGCCGACACAATCAACGACATGACCGCGACGCTCCGCACGTTCGCCGATCAGGTGACGACGGTCGCGCGTGAGGTCGGCATCGAGGGCAAGCTCGGCGGCCAGGCCCTGGTCCCGGGCGCCGCCGGGACGTGGCGAGGCCTCACCGACAGCGTCAACATGCTCGCCGGCAACCTGACCTCGCAGGTGCGCAACATCGCGCTCGTCACGACGGCCGTCGCGAACGGTGACCTCTCGAAGAAGATCACGGTCGAGGCGGAGGGCGAGATCCTCGCCCTCAAGGAGACGACCAACGCGATGGTCGATCAGCTTCGCACCTTCGCCGCCGAGGTGACGCGCGTCGCACGCGAGGTCGGGACCGAGGGCAAGCTCGGGGGTCAGGCCGCCGTACCGGACGTCGGCGGCACGTGGAAGGACCTAACCGACAACGTCAATCAAATGGCCTCGAACCTCACCTCGCAGGTTCGAGGCATCGTGCGGGTCGTCACCGCCGTGGCGAACGGCGAGCTGACGGCGCGGTTCGTCGTCGCCGCGAAGGGCGAGATCGCGGCGCTGGCCGACACGATCAACGACATGACCGACACGCTCCGCACGTTCGCGGAGCAGGTGACGACGGTGGCCCGCGAGGTCGGCATCGAGGGCAAGCTCGGCGGACAGGCGCGGGTCCCCGGCGCGTCCGGGACCTGGCGCGACCTCGTCGACAACGTGAATCAGCTGGCCGGCAACCTCACGACGCAGGTGCGCGCCATCGCAGAGGTCGCGAGCGCCGTGACCAAGGGCGATCTGACGCGGACGATCGACGTGGAGGCGCTCGGCGAGCTGCTCGCGCTCAAGGACACGATCAACCAGATGATCGCCAACCTGCGCGACACGACCCGGATGAACAAGGAGCAGGACTGGCTCAAGTCGAACCTCGCGAAGTTCTCCGGGATGATGCAGGGCCAGCGCAGCCTCGACTCGCTGGCCCGGCTGATCATGTCGGAGCTCACCCCCGTCCTCTCCGCGCAGATCGGCACCCTCTTCGTCATGAGCACGGACGAGGAGCGACCGGTCCTGAAGCTCCTCTCCACCTACGGCTACATGCGCCGCAAGGGCGTATCGAACCGGTTCGCGATCGGCGAGGGGCTCGTCGGTCAGGCCGCGCTCGAGAAGAAGACGATCGTCGTCACCCACGTCCCCGAAGACTACGTGGCGATCGCGTCGAGCCTCGGCGAGGCCCCGCCAAGGAACATCGTGGTGCTGCCGATCCTGTTCGAGGACGAGGTGCGCGCCGTCATCGAGCTCGGGTCGTTCGAGCCGTTCAGCGCGATCCACCTCACCTTCCTCGAGCAGCTCATGCTCTCGATCGGCGTGGTCTTCAACATGATCGGCGCCAGCCGTCGAACCGAGGAGCTGCTCGAGCAGCTCAAACGCTCCAACGTCGAGCTCGAACGGCGCTCGACGGAGCTCGAGGACAAGGCTCGTCTACTCGAGATCAGGAACCAGGAGATCGCCGAAGCGAGCGCGAAGCTCGAAGAGAAGGCGAAGCAGCTCGCGCTCGTATCGAAATACAAGTCCGAGTTCCTCGCGAACATGTCGCACGAGCTCCGCACTCCGCTGAACAGCATCATGGTGCTGAGCCACTTGCTCGCCGAGAACGGCGAACAGAATCTCGTCGCGCCGCAGATCGAATACGCGCGCACGATCTACTCGTCCGGGCGTGACCTGCTCGCCCTGATCAACCAGATCCTCGATCTCTCGAAGATCGAGGCCGGGCGGATGGAGGTCGAGTGGCAGCGGGTCTCGCTCGCAGAGATCCGAGACTACGTCGAGCAGCACTTCCGCCCGGTCGCGATGGATAAGAACCTCCGCTTCGCGATCACGATCGCCGCCGATGCGCCGCAGACGATCACGACGGATCCACGGCGTCTCCAGCAGATCCTGACGAACCTGCTCTCGAACGCGTTCAAGTTCACCGACAGCGGGACGGTGGCGCTCGACGTCTCGATCGAGCGAGGCGCGAGAAGGCCCGACGGACAGCCGTCGCCCGCAGCGCTCTCCTTCGCCGTCTCCGATACCGGCATCGGCATTCCTCCCGAGCTGCAGCACGTCATCTTCGAGGCCTTCCATCAGGCCGACGCCTCGACGAGCCGCCTCTACGGCGGGACCGGCCTCGGCCTCACGATCAGCCGCGAGCTCGCCGGGCTCCTCGGCGGCGAGATCCACCTCCGGAGCGCGCCCGGCAAGGGAAGCACGTTCACGCTCAAGCTGCCGCTCACCAGCGACACCGACCGGCGGCCTGCCCCGGCTACGGCGCCGCCGCTCCCGGACGACGGAGCCCCGGAGGAGCTGCCTCCACCTCCCCTCGCAAAGCGCCTCGTGCCGAAGCCGACCGGCGAAGCGCTCCGGCCGACGAAGAGCCTCGCTGGGACCACACTCCTCGTCGTCGACGACGACGTGAGGAACCTCTTCGCCGTGAGCTCGCTCCTCGAGCGACATGGCGCGACGATCATTCCAGCGCGGAGCGCGCAGGACGCCTTTCGCCTTCTCGAGCAAACCCCGGACGTCGACGTCGTCCTGATGGACACGATGATGCCCGAGATGGACGGCGCGGAGGCGACGCGCCACCTCCGGCGCGATCCCCGGCACCATGACCTGCCGATCATCGCGGTCACCGCGAAGGCGCTGCCGGAGGACCGCCAACGAGCCCTCGAGGCCGGGTGCAACGACTTCGTCTCGAAGCCGATCGACACCGACCAGCTCCTCGGTGTGCTCGAGCACTGGGCTCGCAGGGAGAGGTCGGGATGAGCTCCACCGCCACCGCCCGGGCAGTCACGGTCGTGCGAGCACAGCGCGCGAGCGAGGCGTCATGATGACGACGGACGAGATCCCTCCGGTCAGCATCCTCCTCGTGGACGACCACGAGGAGAACCTCGTCGCGCTCCGGGCGATCCTCGCCTCCCCTGAATATCGGCTCGTCTCCGTCACGTCCGGGGAGGAAGCCCTCTCCGCGCTGCTGCGCGACGAGTTCGCGCTCGTGCTGCTCGACGTCGTGATGCCGAAGATGAGCGGCTTCGAGGTCGCCAACCACATGAAGCAGCTCGAGCGAACGAGGCGGATCCCGATCGTCTTCCTCACCGCCGTCGCCACCGACATCGAGCAGATCTACGAGGCGTACTCCATCGGGGCCGTCGACTACTTGATCAAGCCGCTCGACACGCGGGCGGTGCGCGCGAAGGTCGCCGTCTTCGTGGGCCTCTTCCGCCAGCGGAAGGAGATCGAGCGCCAGGCGCGCCTCCTCCGAGAGGCCGATCGGCGGGAGAACGAGCTCCGGCTCGCCGAGGTGCGCGTCGCGAGCGACAAGCGCTATCGAAAGCTGATCGAGGGGATCGACAGCAGCGTTGGCTGGTCCATGGTTCCGGAGACACTCGAGCTCACGTTCGCGAGCCGCCAGCTACCGCGCATCCTTGGCTACACGGCAGAACAGCTGGCCGAGCGCGACTTCTGGTTCGAGAAGATCCACCACCCGGAAGACCGCGCCCTGCTCGTCGAGACGGTTCGCCGAGCGGTAAGAGAGGGGATCGACCAGACCTGCAGTCACCGAGTAATCGCCGCAGACGGCCACATCGTGTGGTTTCAAACGAGCATGAGCGTGGCGCGCGACGCGAGCGGCACGCCCGAGCTCCACGGCATCTCCGTCGACGTCACGCCGATCAAACATGCCGAGCACGTCCAGCACTTCCTCGCCGAAGCGACCGCTGCGCTCACGGCGTCGCTCGAGTACCGCGAGACGGTGGCGACGTTCGCGCGCATCGCGGCCCGAGAGCTCGCCGATCTCTGCATCGTCGACACGCTCGAAGATCGCACGGTGACGATGCTCACTGCGGCGGGTACCGGGGCCGAAGACGAGGCCATCAAACGCGCGCTCGAGCGCCGCGTTTTGCTCGAGTCCGCCGCGCCACCCGCTGTGGCGCTGGCGGCACGGCGAGGGGAAGCGCTTCTCCAGACCGAGATCGGGGGCCCGCGCTGGCTCGGCCAGGCGCTCGGGGCGGCCGACCCGGACGCTCTCCAGTGCATCGGCGCGATCTCCTGCATGATCGTTCCGCTCCGGGCGCGCGGTCGTACGGTCGCGGTCGCCACGCTCGTCTCGGCGGGGTCCGGTCGCCGCTTCGGAGCTGTAGACCTCGCGCTCGCCGAAGAGCTGGCCACACGAGCGGCCCTGGTCGTCGACAACGCCCGTCTGTTCGAAGAGGCGCGAAGCGCGTCGCAAGCGCGCGACGAGCTGCTCGCCGTCGTCTCGCACGACCTGCGCAATCCGCTCTCCTCGATCGCGCTCGGCGCCGAACGCCTCCGCAGCTCACCTCTCGACGAAGGGCTGGCGAAGGTCGTCGACGTCATCTATCGCGCGTCGAAGCGGATGGAACGCCTGGTAGGCGACCTCGTCGACTTCGAGCAGATGAAGCTCAAGCGCCTCCGCATCGAGAAGCGCGTCCAGCCGGCAGCGCCCCTCGCCCTCGAGGCGGTGGAGCTCCACGAGGCGATCGCCAAGGAGAAGTCCGTCCGGCTCGAGGCCGACGTGTCCGTCGTAGCCGACGTCTGCTGCGACCGAGAGCGGATGCTCCAGGTGTTCTCGAACATCATCGGCAACGCGATCAAGTTCACGCCGGAGGGCCGAAGCGTGACCGTGCTCGGACGGCGCGTCGACGGGACGGTCCGCTTCTCCGTGACCGACAGCGGCCCGGGCCTCCCCCCGGACCAGCTCGCTCATGTCTTCGAGCGCTTCTGGCAGGGAACGGGTGGCAAGCCCACGGGCCTCGGGCTCGGCCTCGCGATCGCAAAGGGCATCATCGAGGCCCACGGTGGAACCATCGGCGCCGAGAGCGAGCCCGGCAAAGGCTGCACCTTCTTCTTCACGCTCCCCGTGGCGGAGCGCGCGGTGGACGACGCTCGGCGCGATGGCTCGGCCGAGCATCGTCTCGGGTAAACGTCACTTCGCGAGCGGGCGGCCCTGCGCGTCGGTGTACTTGCCGGTGACGATGAAGATGATGTCGACGAGCGTCCAGATGCCGAAGCCACCGCAGGTGATCAGCTGGAGGGCGCCGAAGAGCATATGACCGGTGTAGAAGCGGTGCACACCGAGCGTGCCGGCGAAGAGCGCGAGGATGAGCGTGGTCATCCACGACTTCTGGCCGGCGACCATCGCCCCGGGCGCCATACCGGGAACGCCCATCGGTGCGCCGGCGCCGTAGGGCTGCATTGCGCCCATACCGGCGTTCATCGGGTCGAAGCCGGGCTGCGCGCCGGGAGGCGGACCGAAGCCAGGCTGCGGGGGAGCACCGTACGCGCCGTGCGGAGGCGCACCGTATGCCCCGCCGCCCATCCCGCCGGCGTCCATGCCGCCGCCCGCCGGAGGCGGCGCACCGAACGGATCGTTGCCCGGAGCCGGAGGAGGCGCGCCGAAGCCACCGTTGCCGCCGGGAGGCGGCGCGCCGAAACCGCCCGCATCCGGCGGCGAGCCGAACGCAGGTGCTCCGCCGCCCGGCTCGGCGCCGTACGCAGGCGCCGAGCCGTCGAGCGCGATCGTCGCGCCGAGCGGATTCGCCATCTGCGGAGAGCCGAACTGGTGCTGATCGCCCTGCGGAGGCGCGTCGAAGCCGGCGGGCGCCGGGGGCGGTGCGCCAAAGGCGGGCGGTGCGCCGAAGGCGGGCGGCGCCTCGAAGACGGCCGTGCCCGGCGGCGGCGCCGGGGCCGCTCCCGCGTTGGGCGGTGCAACGCCGACGATGGTTCCCTTGAGGCGGCTCGGGTTGCCCGGAGCGGCCCCCGCGCTCGGCGCGCCGGCGCCGACCGCCGATGCCGGGCCCGCGCTCGGAGGCATCGCGGGAGCGGGAGCCGGAGGCGGTGCGCCGGGGAACCCAGCCGGCGCGCCGGCGCCCTGGTTCATCATCAGCATCGTGCCCTTGAACTTCGGCGCCGCGCTCTTCATCGAGAACCCGCACTTCGTGCAGGTCTGAGCGGTTTCCGGATTTTGAGTCCCACAGTTCGGACAGAACACAGAGAACCTCCGCAGAACGATGGCGAATGCGCCGAAAGAACCGCGGCAGCATACCGGGCCACTTCGGTGGAGTTAAGGGTTATCCATCGGCCCGATGTCGAACACGGCCGTAGGTGCCATCGCGGGCGTTCCCTCCTCTCCTCGGCTCGCCCCCGCACGTCGGACGAGACGAACGAGACCGGAACATGTAGAGGAAAGGCTTGGCCCCCGAACGGTCGTTGGCCCGATGCCTCGGGACCGAGCCGGTCGACTCGAGTGCGACGGTCGTCGCGCTACCTCTCCGGTAGCGCTTCGATCGAAGCCGACGATTACAGGGGACGTGCCGAGTCGCCCTTGACATTCGAGCACCTATCGCCCTAGCGTGCGCGCGCGCCAAAGCCCTGTTTTTCCTGGCTCTTCCTCGTTGCGCTCCACGGGCCTCCGGTCCCCTCGAGCTCCCCACGTGAGCTTCGTTTCTCGCTCACTTCCGAAAGCGCGCCATTCAATGCCCTTCGCACTCAGTCCCGAACGCGAACGCGAGCTCGCCGAGATCCTGACCCGCTACCCGACGAAGATGGCGGCGTGCATCCCGGCGCTCCATCTCTGTCAGGATCAGCACGGGTACATCGACGACGACGTGATCGCGTGGGTGTCGTTCCGGCTCGATCTGCCGCCGGCACACGTCAAGGGCGTCGTGACGTTCTACACGCTCTTCAATCAGCGCAAGGTCGGCAAGCACCAGCTCTGGGTGTGCCACACCTTGCCCTGCGCGCTCCGCGGCGCGGGCGAGATGCTCGAGTACTGCGAGAAGAAGCTCGGGATCAAAGCGGGCGAGACGACGCCCGACGGACAGATCACGCTGCGCTCGGCCGAGTGTCTCGCGAGCTGTGGCACCGCTCCGATGATGCAGGTCGACAAGGACTACTACGAGAACCTGACGCCGGCCGACGTCGACAAGATCCTCGAACGCCTGCAGAGAAGCTGATGCTGAAGCAGACCAACTACCTCACGAAGGTGTACGGGCTCCCGGAAGGCTGGACGCTCGCGACGTACGAGCGCGAAGTGCGCGGCTACCAGGCTGCACGCAAGGTGCTCACGACGATGTCGCCCGCCGACGTCATCAACGAGGCGAAGAAGGCGAACATCCGCGGACGCGGCGGCGCCGGCTTCCCGATGGGCATCAAGTGGAGCTTCATGCGGCCCCACCCGACGAAGCCCGCCTATCTCGTCATCAACGCCGACGAGGGCGAGCCCGGGACGCACAAGGACCGCACGCTGATGGAGCAGAACCCCCACTCGGTCGTCGAGGGGTGCATCATCGGCTGCTACGCGATCGGCGCCCACGCCGCGTACATCTACGTCCGCGACGAGCTCCACCTCTCGAAGGCGCGCCTCTGGGGCGCCATCAAGGAGGCGAAGGCGAAGGGCTACCTCGGGAAGAACCCGTTCGGTAAGGACTACCCCGTCGAGGTGTACGTCCACACCGGCGCCGGCGCGTACATCTGCGGCGAGGAGACTTCTCTTCTCAACTCACTCGAGGGGAAGCGCGGCGAACCCCGCCTCAAGCCCCCCTTCCCCGCGCAGGCCGGCGCGTTCGGTTGCCCGACGACCGTGAACAACCTCGAGACGATCGCGGCGGTTCCCAGCGCGTTCAACCTCGGCTGCGAGGAGTTCTCGAAGCTCTCCGCGATCCACAACCTGAACGACGGCGGCGTTCGCCTCTTCGGCGTCAACGGCCACGTGAAGCGGCCGGGCGTCTACGAGTGCGCCGTCGGCCTCACGCTCCGCGAGCTGATCTACGACCTCGGCGGCGGCCTCATCGGCGACAAGGCGCTCCACTCGGTGATCCCGGGCGGCTCCTCGACGCCGGTGCTTCGCGCCGACGAGACCGTGAACGCGCCGGACGAGAAGTCACCGCTGCACCCCTGGCACGGCAAGAGCGTTCTCGACGTTCCGCTCGGGGTCGACACGTTCCGCAACATGGGGACGATGCTCGGCACCTGCTGCGCGACCGTCATGGCGGAGGGCACCGACCCGGTCGCCTGCTTCCACAACCTGATGCGGTTCTACCGCCTCGAGTCGTGCGGCCAGTGCACGCCGTGCCGCGAGGGCTCGGGCTGGCTCTTCCGCATCGCGGAGAAGCTGATGGAGGGCACGTGCTCGATGGACGAGCTGAACAACCTCCACGAGGTCGCCAACGGCATCATGGGCAACACGATCTGCGCGTTCGGCGAGGGCACGGCAATGCCCGCGCTCGGCTACCTGAAGAAGTTCCGTAAGGACTTCGAGGCGTACGTGAAGGGCGAACGCACGGCGGCCGACGCCCGACTCGTCCTGTCCACCAACTGGGGGCAGTCATGAGCGGGATGGGCTACGCCTACTTCTACCTCTGCGCGACGCTCGCCATCCTCGGCGCGATCGCGACGGTCGCGGCGAAGAACCCGATCCGCGGGGCCATGGGCCTGCTCCTGATGATCCTGTCGATCGCGGGCCTCTTCCTCGCGCTCCACGCGCAGTTCCTCGCGGCGATCCAGCTCATCGTCTACGCGGGCGCGATCGTCGTCCTCTTCCTCTTCGTCATCATGCTGCTCGGGCCGAGCGCGTCGACGCCGTCGGATCGCCGCGGGCGAATCCCGCGCATCATCGGCGCCGGTTTATTCGGAGCAGCCGGTCTCGGAGCGATGGCGGTCCTCATCTCGACTGGGCCGAAGAGCACGATCGGGCCGGCCGGGTATCCGAGCCCCGCCAGCGACTTCGGAAGCGTCGACGCCTTCGGTCGCGTCCTCTTCTCGCAGGGCCTCGTGCCCTTCGAGCTCTCGAGCGCGCTCTTGATGGTCGCCATCATCGGCGCCGTCGCCGTCGCCCGCGGCCGCCACAAGTCGGACCAGGTCATCAGCGGCGCGGCCACGCTCGAAGCCGAGAACGTCCCCCACGCCGGACAGGCCCCGCGCTCCGCGGGCGGCATCACCCGGGAGGCCCCGTGATCCCCATCGAACACTACGTCGCCCTCTCCGCAGTGCTGTTCACGATCGGGGGCATTGGCTTCCTCGTGCGCCGCAACGTGCTCGTCGCGCTGATGAGCATCGAGGTGATGCTCAACTCCGTGAACGTCGCGCTGGTCGGATTCAACCGGCTGCCCACGCACAACAACGCGCACACCGGCCAGGTGTTCTCGTTCTTCATCATCGCGATCGCGGCAGCGTCCGTCGCCGTCGGCCTCGCGATCGTGCTCTCCCTGTTCCGCATCCGCCGTACGGTGCGGTCCGACGAAGCTGACTTGCTCAAGAACTGAGGCCATGAAGCCCTTCCTCGACCTCTTTCCACAGAACGACTTCTCGCTAATCGCGGTCGTTCTCCTCATGCCGCTCCTCGGAGCGTTCGTGAACGGAGTCTTCGGGCGCCGCCTCGGCAAGCCCGCCGTGAGGATGATGGCGCTCTCGGCGGTGGGCGTCAGCTTCGCCGCCGCGATCGCCACGTTCGTCGCGCTCAACGGCGCGGTGGACGCAGCTCACGCCGCCAACGGCGAGCCCGCACACACGAAGCTCGCGTGGCTCGCCTGGGAGTGGATGCGCGTATCCGGCCCCAACGGCAGCAAGATCGCGATCGACCTCAAGTTCAGCGTCGACGCGCTCTCCGGCGTGATGATGCTCGTCGTGACAGGCGTGGGTTTCCTCATCCACGTCTACTCGACCGAGTACATGGCCTCGGACAAGGGGTACTGGCGCTTCTTCTGCTACCTGAACCTCTTCATCTTCTCGATGCTCGTCCTCATCCTCGGGGACAGCCTGCCGGTGCTCTTCATCGGCTGGGAAGGCGTCGGTCTCTGCTCCTACCTGCTCATCGGCTTCTGGTACGGCAAGATGCCGAACGCCGCGGCCGGTAAGAAGGCGTTCATCGCGAACCGCATCGGCGACTTCGGCCTCATCGTCGCGATGTTCCTCCTCGTGGTGTACTGCGGCGCCCTCGACTGGGACGGCATCCAGCGCCACGCGAACGACCTCGTCGCGCTGACGGATCGCCCGGGCGCGATCAACCTCTGGCCGATCGGCGGCGGACGGTTCGAGGACTTCGTCATCGGCGGTCTCCGCATCCCGCTCCACTACCTCCAGCCCGACAAGCCGTGGACGATCACCGCGGCGACCGCGGTCGGTCTCATGCTCTTCCTCGGCGCGACCGGTAAGAGCGCGCAGCTCCCGCTCTACGTCTGGCTCCCGGACGCGATGGCGGGTCCGACGCCGGTCTCCGCGCTCATCCACGCGGCCACGATGGTCACGGCAGGCATCTACCTGATCTGCCGCCTCTCCTTCGTGTTCGTGCTCTCGCCGGCGGCGATGATCGTCGTCGCGTTCACCGGCGCGGCCACGGCCCTCCTGGCAGCCACGATCGCGGTCGTCCAGACCGACATCAAGCGCGTCCTCGCCTACTCCACCGTCAGCCAGCTCGGCTTCATGGTGCTCGGCGTCGGCGTCGGCGCGTTCACGGCCGGCTTCTTCCACGTCTTCACGCACGCCTTCTTCAAGGCCTGCCTCTTCCTCGGCGCCGGCAGCGTCATCCACGCGATGCACGCTCGCGTCCATGATGAGGCGGCCTCGCAGGACATGCGGAACATGGGCGGCCTGAAGAAGTACATGCCGCTCACGTACGGCACCTTCCTCGCGTCCACGCTCTGCATCATCGGGTTCCCCCTCACGAGCGGCTTCTTCTCGAAGGACGAGATCCTCGCGCGCGTCCTCATCGAGACGCCCTCGGGTGTGAAGCTCGCGAACGCGGCGGCTCCGTGGCAGTGGCCGTCCTGGGCACCGTGGGTGCTCTGGACGATGGGGGTCCTCGCGGCGACCCTCACCGCCTTCTACATGATGCGTCTCGTCTTCCAGACCTTCTGGGGCGAGTTCCGTGGCTGGACCATCGGTCGTCCGTCGCAGCTCCCGAAGACCGCGCACGAAGAGCACGGTCACACGGAGTACGAAGCGGGCGAGGACGGCGACGAAGATCATCACGAGCACCACGACGATCTCTCGCAGCCGGGAGCTCCGCCGCACGAGTCGCCTCGTACGATGACGATCCCGCTGCTCATCCTCGCGGCCGCCGCGATCGTCGCCGGTATCTTCAACCCGGCAGCCATCAAGCTGGTGGTGTCGACGTTCTCGTTCCTCCCGCTCGAGCACTGGCTCGATCCGGTGTTCAAGGACGCGGCGCGCGGCATCGTGACGGCCGATCACCACACCGCCCACACCCGCGAGCTCATCTCGACCGCCGGCGCGTTCACCGCGTTCGCGGCCGGCAGCGGCGTCGCCTACTGGGTGTACGTGAAGGAAGCCGGCAGGCCCGCTCGCGAGCTGATGCTCAAGGTGCCGCGCCTGTACCGCCTCGTCCTCGAGAAGTGGCGCGTCGACGAGCTCTACGACAAGACGGTCGTCTCCGGCGTCGATGCGCTCGCAGACACCGCCGCCTCGGTCGACCAGGGCATCATCGACTTCATCCTGGCCCGCCTCACCGCGCTCATCGTCGCGGCGACCGGCACGGTCCTCCGCGTCATCCAGAACGGCGTCGTCCACGTCTACGCCGCCGTGATGGTCGTCGGCATGGTCGGCCTCGGCTGGTTCTTCGTCGAGCCGCACGCCGACTTCACGGTCGTCGAGCAGAACGGCGACTACACCCTCCAGGCGGGCTCCGGCCCCGGCTACGAGTTCCGCTGGTACCCCGACGCGACGAAGGAGCCCCAGACGAAGGACTTCTCCGTCTCGGACAACCTCAAGGTCCACGTCGCTGACGGCAAGAGCCAGACGGTGAAGCTCGAGGTCAAGAACGCGTTCGGCCGTATCGGAACCAAGGCCTACACCATCACGCGCCCGGCATCTCCGATCAGCGGCGCCGGCACCGTCCAGATCAGGGAGCAGTGAGCAGAGTCATGGCCACCAAGACCACAACTCCGGCGCTGCCGCCCTCGCCCAGCCGCCCCGCGTGGACGACGCCCCTGTTCGTCCTCCTCGGGCTCGTCATCCTCGCCGTCGTTGCCACGCAGCTCCTCGGCCGCGTTTCGGACAAGGACGTGTCGTCGTTCAGCGCGACGAACGCCGCGATCGGATCGGCGCTCCCGTTCGTCGTCTCGGCGGTGGTGGCCTGGCTGATCCCGCAGGGTCACTCCTGGCGCGTCCGCGCTCCGATCGCGCTGATGGCCGGCCTCTTCGCGATCTTCGTATCGCGGATGTGGCCGAGCACGGCGGCCGTCGTCACGTCGGCCGAAGCCGGCGCGGCGCCCGAGGAGATGACCACGCTCCTCTCGTGGCTCATCGGCCTCCCGCTCGCAGGTTCCGTCGCGATCCTCTTCATGCCGCGCCAGGCGCCCCGCCTCCTCAAGGCGACGACGCTGATCATCATGCTCGGCACGCTGCTCGCGGCGATCCCGCTTCTGCGCGTCGACATGGGCCGGGGCTTCCACTTCAACCACGACGTGGTGTGGATTGAGCGCTTCGGCATCCACTGGCACGTCGCGCTCGACGGCATCTCGCTCTGGCTCGTCGTCCTGACGCTGTTCAGCACCCCGATCGCCGCCTACGCGTCCTTCGGGAGCATCGACAAGCGCATCAAGGACTGGTGCTTCGCTCTCCTCCTCCTCGAGGCGGGCATGATCGGCACCTTCGTCGCCCTCGACCTGTTCATGTTCTACGTCTTCTGGGAGATCATGCTGATCCCGATGTACGTGATGATCGGGGTCTGGGGCGGCGCGAACCGCATCAAGGCGGCGCTCAAGTTCTTCCTCTACACGATGGCCGGCAGCCTCCTGATGCTCGCCGCCATCCTGTACCTCGCGTACACGTACGGCCGCGTCACCGGCGGCAACGCGTCGTTCGACTTCTTCGAGCTCCAGCGCCTCCAGCTCCCGCGTCACGTCCAGCTCTGGCTGTGGGCCGGCTTCGCGATCTCCTTCTTCGTGAAGGTTCCGATGTGGCCGGTGCACACCTGGCTGCCCGACGCGCACACCGAGGCGCCGACGGCGGGCTCGATCATCCTCGCGGCCGTCATGCTCAAGATGGGCACGTACGGGTACCTCCGGTTCTGCATGGGGCTCTTCCCCGAGGCCTCCGGAGAGCTCGCCGCAACGCTCGGCGGCGTCGCCGTCCTCGGCGGCATCCTCTACGGCGCGCTCTGCGCGTGGCGTCAGGATGACGTGAAGCGCCTCGTCGCGTACTCGTCGGTCGCGCACCTCGGCTACGTGATGCTCGGCCTCTTCGCTGGGACGCAGGGATCCATCGAAGGTGCCCTCCTCCAGATGGTCAACCACGGCATCACGACCGGCGCGCTCTTCCTCCTCGTCGGCGTCATCTACGACCGCCGCCACACGCGCATGCTCGACGACTTTGGCGGTCTCGCGAAGCCGATGCCGATCTACGCCGCGCTCTTCGTCATCACGTCGATGGCGAGCATCGGCGTCCCCGGCCTGAACGGGTTCGTCGGCGAGTTCCTCATCATCACGGGCACCTTCTCGTCCGACAAGCTCGGTCACGTCGCCGGCATCCAGTCCGTCGGCGCGGCGCTCGGCGTCATCCTCGCTGCGCTCTACATGCTCGGTGCGGTCCAGAAGATGTTCTTCGGCCCGATCACCCGCGACGAGAACAAGCGCCTCCCGGACATGAACGGCCGCGAGATCATGGCCGTCGCGCCGCTCGTCGCAGCGATGTTCATCTTCGGCTTCGCGCCGAGCATCCTCACCGACCAGATGCACGGAGCCGTCGAGCGCGTCCTCGCGGACTACGAGTACCGTGCGAAGGCCGGCACCGGCGGGAAGTACTACGACGGCCCGATTCGCATCGGACCGCGCCGGCCGGACACGCCCCCCGCGTTCCTCGGCGCTTCGGCCGAGGGTACGGCCGGCGGCGTCGCGCTCCCGACGGACAATCCAGGGGGGGCGCCCGGCGGCGATCCCCACCACGGTCACGCTCACTGACGCGGAAAGATCATCATGGCCCTCGCCTTCATCCTCTCTCCGCTTCTCATCATCGGCATCGGCGCGCTCATGTTGATGCTTGCCGAGGCCTTTGGCCCCAAGCACAACCGCGCCGCCGGTCTCGCACTCGGCAGCACGATCGTCTTCGGAGCGGGCTTCGCCTTCTCCGTCGGCACCTGGCTCTACGGCGTCGAGGACATCCCCGAGCGAGAGCTCCTCGCTCCCTGGCTCGTCATCGATCGCTTCTCGCTGTTCTTCGACGGCTTGCTCTGTCTCGGCGGCGCGCTCGCCTCGCTCCTGGCGGGCGGCTACCTCCGCGAGCACGAGATGGAGCGTGGCGAGTTCTACTCGCTCATGCTGTTCTCCACGATCGGCGCGATGATGGTCGCGGCCGCGGGCGACGCGCTGATCGTCTTCCTCGGCCTCGAGACCATGTCGCTGGGCGCGTATGCGCTCACGGCCTTCCGCCGCACGTCGGCGCGCTCCGCTGAAGGCGCGCTCAAGTACTTCCTCCTCGGCTCGTTCGCCGCGGCGCTCCTCCTCTACGGCTTCGCGCTGCTGTACGGCGCGACCGGCCACACGGACCTCGCCGGCATCGGCGAGGCGGTGCGCGCGGGCGGACCGACGACGATGGTCATCATCGCCCTCGTCCTCATCCTCGTCGGCCTCACGTTCAAGATCAGCGCGGTGCCCTTCCACATGTGGGCGCCGGACGCGTACGAAGGCGCGCCGACCCCGGCGACGACGTACATGGCCGCGGTCGTGAAGGCGGGCGCCTTCGCGATGCTCCTCCGCGTGATGCTCACCTGCTTCACGGAGAAGGGCCTCATGTCGTGGTCCGCGGGCTGGCCCCCGGTCCTCGCTTGGATCGCGGTCCTCACGATGACGGTGGCGAACCTCGTCGCCGGACAGCAGGAGTCGGTCAAGCGCATGCTCGCGTACTCGAGCGTCGCCCACGCCGGCTACCTCCTCGTCGGCGTCGTCGCGACCGTCCACTCGGTGCCGCAGGCCACGTCGAGCGTTCTCTTCTACCTCCTCACGTACACGGTCTCGACGGCCGGTGCGTTCGGAGCGCTCATCCTCTGCGGCCGCAGGGGTGCGGAGGCCGTGAGCTACGAGGACCTCGCCGGCATCGGGCGCCGCCACCCGGCCGCCGCCCTCTCCTTCTCGCTCTTCCTCGTGTCGCTCGCGGGCATCCCGCCGACGGCTGGCTTCTTCGGTAAGTGGTTCGTGTTCCGCGCGGCGATCGACTCGGGCTTCTACGCCCTGACGATCATCGCGTTCATGAACAGCGTCATCGGCGCCTACTACTATCTCCGCGTCCTCGTGTTCATGTACATGCGCGAGCCCGCGGCGGGCGCCCCCGTCGCCACCCCGATGAAGTCCGGCTACGTCGCCGCGGCCCTCATCGTGTCCGCCGTCCTCGTCCTCATCCTCGGCATCATCCCGAGCGACTCGCTCGACGTCGCCATCAAGGCCGCGAGCGTCTTCGGGCCGCCGGGCGGCTGACCTCCCTCCGTCCATCCATCCATCCAGCGCGCTCAGGGCGGCCCTCTCGAGGGGGTCGCCCTGTTCGTTTTGTCCTCTCCGCTCACTTCGCCCGCGCTGAAGCTCCTGCGTGGAGCGACGAGCGACCTGGACCGCACATCCTCGGGACCTGGCCACGACGCGCCGCTGGTGTATGCTCCGCGCGCGTTGAAAGCCGCGATCTTCCTCTCCTCCGCTTCTCTCCTCGCCCTGGCTGTAACGGGTTGTGACGGGTGCTCGAAGCCCCAGGTCTCGCCCACGGACGCCGCGCCCGCAGATTCCGCCGCCCCGACGGCGACGACGGTGACGCTGCCCGACGCGGGCCCGATGAACGTGACGCCGATCCCGATGGCGACCATCGCGAAGATGGTCAACCCGCAGAAGCTCCCGGCATACACCGGCCCGACAGGCAGCATCGAAGGGACGATCACCGTCACCGGCGACCCCTCGCCCGCGACCCCGGCTGACTTCAGCCGTTGCCCCGACGGCGAGAAGGTCTACGGCCGCGCGTTTCGCGACGGTCCGCTGGGCGGCGACGGCAGCGGGAGGCGCTGGCTCGCCGATGCCGTCGTAGCGGTGACCGGCTACGGCAACTTCTACATCCCGGAGAAGAACGAAGCCGTCGCGATCACGATCGAGGGCTGCGGCTACTCGCAGCGCACGGTCACGATGACCTTCGGCCAGCGCCTCGAGGTGAAGAACCTCACGAAGCAGTTCTGGACACCGAAGCTCGAGCCGCCCCAGTCGGGCATGCTCATGATGGCGACGCCCGGCGGTGACGCGGTGAAGCTCTATCCGAAGCAGCCGGGCCACTACCACCTGATCGATCACGATCGGAAGTACGTCGTCGACGATCTGTACGCCTTCCTCCATCCCCTCCACACGGCGTCGAAGGTCGGCGGCTCGTACCGCATCGACGGCGTCCCGGTGGGCAAGGTGAAGGTGAACACCTCGCATCCGAGGATCCCCGACACCGAGGCCTCCCAGGAGATCGAGATCAGGGAAGGCGTCGTGGCAAAGGTCGATCTCGAGCTCGTCAACAAGACGCCCGCGCCCGCTCCGACCGACGCCGACGCGGCTTACCCGAAGCTCCGCTGACGCGCAGACGCCGGCGCGCGTTCGGCGGGCGTCTGCGCCTTCGCCAATCGGCAGCGCGCGCGGCCCGGGCCTGCGCTGACGCCCACTACTCCGACGCCAGCACGCGCTCGGCGGGCGTCTGCGCCTTCGCCAATCGGCGGCGCTCGCGCCCCGGCCTGCGCTGACGCCGACTACTCCGACGCCAGCGCGCGCTCGGCGGGCGTCTGCGCCACCGCCATGAGGCGTGTGCGCGCGGACGGGACGTCCTCGGCTCGTCCACCCCGCTGCGCGATCTCGACCGCGACCGCGAGCAAGAGCGGATGCGAGGGCGACGCGGCGATCGCGCGGAGGACCGGCGCCCACACATCCGATGCGCCCGGCGCGCTCGGCGCCGCTGCCAGCGCCGCGCGGGCGAGCGCGAACCCGATGATCGGATCGCGATCGGCGGCGCCGTGCATTCGCGCCAGCAACGTCTTGGCCTGCGCGCCGTTGGGATCGACCAGGAGATGCCAGAGGAGCGCGTGCTTCGCGTCGACGACCTGTTTGTCGAGCGCAGCCGCGTCGACCGCCGGCGGCGGCTCGCGCCGGCGTGCGGCGAGCTCGACCCGGAGCTCGAGCGGCAACGTCTTCTCGGGGATCACGCCGCGGGCCGCGAGATCGACCGCGAGCGGGCCGGTGACGGGATCGTGCGGCGCCATCGGGAGCGGCGCCACACGCGCCGCCCACTGCTGCGCGGACTCGGACGTGTCGAGCACGGCGATGCGCTCGGCCATCACGAGAACACATGCCGCCGCGGGGCGATCGGCCGGAGGCTGTCGTCCCTGGAACCGATCCGTCGCCGGAGGCGCCTTCCCGAGCCCGGGCCCGGACGGCTCGCGTGCCGCTACCGCAGCGAGGACCATCGCAGCACAGCCCGCGCCCGGATCGGCGCCGAGGACGGCGCGGCCCAAGCTCGTCGCGAGCTCCGGACGCTCCAGAATGAGCGCGCGCGCCGCGACCTCGGAGAGCGCGACATGACCACGCGTAGCTCGGCGCTCGGCCCGCTCGGAATCGCCGGAGAGGATCGCCTCGTCGATCGCGAGCCGCGCCACCGTCGGATCATGGATGCCGTGCGTGCCGAGCTCCGGCAGCGCGTCGGCCAGGCGGGCCGCCACCCGTCGCGCGAGTGCCGTGTGTCCAATCCCGAGCAGCTCGATCACGCCGGCCTCGACCTCGCGTGCGCGCATCGGCGCGACGCGGATGAGGCCCTCGAGCCCGCGCGCGAAGAGCTCGCCGTCCGCTTTTCCGCGGCCCCATGCAACGAGCGCATCCCACGCCGCCGGCTCGTGTCCGTTCGCAAGCGTCAGCGCGATCGCGCGCTCGCGCGCGACGCGGTCCGCGGCAGAGTCCCGCTTCGTTGCCGCGAGACGGACGAAGAGCGCTTCCAGGCTCGCGGTCGTCCGATCCTCGGGCGCGATCGCCTCGACGATCGCAACGCCCTCGTCGGGGTTCCCGCGCGCGGCTGCACAGCGCGCCTTCGCGGCGAGCGCCGGCGCGTAGGTCCTGTCGATGCGAAGCGCGCGTCCGAGCGCATCGTCGGCGGCCTTGCTCGTCGGATCGAGCTTGCAACGGACGTCACCGATCCGCGACAGCGGCTCCGGATCCTCGTCGTCCTCGTCCGCGGCCTGCTGATACGCGACGAGCGCCGAGCGAAGGTCGCCCGCCTCCTCCGCAAGCACGCCTTTGAGGTAGGCAGCATACGCCTCGGGCGGAACGAAGCCGCCCTCGACGATGCGGCCGTCGTAGACGCGTACGACCTTCGACGCACCGGCGCACCCGAGCGCGAGAGGCATGACGCCGAGCGCGAGGAGCCCGACCAGCCCCCTGACGCGCTTCGCGCGCGCGCGCCACGAGTGGCCCGGCTCTGCCGGCCCGCCAACCACGAGGCGGCGCTTCGTGGACATGCACGTCATGCAACACCTCGTGCACGGCGGAGCGCGCTCACCAGCGCATCGTTCTCGCTGTCGGTGCCGACGGTGATGCGAAGCTGCGCCCCGAGACGGCCACCTGCCGAGTGGAAGCTCCGCACGAGCACGCCGTCCTTCACGAGCGACTCGAAGATCGCCTCCGCCGATCCCGGCGTCTTGACCCAGAGGAAGTTCGCCGAGCTCGGGGTCACGGAGAAGCCGTCGATCGCGGTGATCGCGGCGGCGAGCTCGCCACGCGCCTTCACCACGCGCGCCACGTCCGCGCGCACGTCGTCCCACGCGTCTTCGAGGACGGCCGCCGCCGCCGCCTGACTCGTCGCGCTCAGGTTGAAGGGCTGGCGCACCTTGTCGAGCTCCGCGACGAGCGCGCTGTCCGCCTCGAGCCACCCTACCCTCAGCGCGGCGAGGCCGATCTTGCTCACCGTGCGGAGGATCCCGAGGTTCGGGTACTCCTCGCGCCATCCGCGAACCGAGCCCTCCGCGGAGTAGTCGACGTAGGCCTCGTCCACGATCGTGAAGACGCCCGTCGCCGCGCCGATGACGTCGCGCAGGCGCTCGTCCTCGACGCGGTTGCCCGTGGGGTTGTTCGGACTCGCGACGAACACGATGTTCGGCCGCATCATGTCGATCGCGCGCTTCATCATCGTCGCGTCTAGATCCCACGATGCATCGAGCGGCACCTCGACCGGCTTGTGGCCATGGCCACGCGCCGACACGCGGTACATCACGAACGTCGGCGTCGGCGTCAGGACCACGGGCTGCGGGGCCCTCTCGCGCGGCCGTGCCATCGCCGTGAGGACGAGGGCGATGAGCTCATCCGAGCCCGCGCCGACGAGGAGCTCATCCGAGCGGGCGCCGGTCCGCCGCGCGATGGCTTCCTTCAAACGAAGCGCGCGAGGATCGGGATACCGCTCGAGCGTGACTCCCGCGATCGCGCGCTGGACGGCGTCGCGAATGGCCGGCGACGGCGACGGCGGCGCCTCGTTGGCGTCGAGCTTCACACTTATCCCGGGGGGCTCGTGGGGGACGTAGGGCCGGAGCTCCTCGAGCTCGGGACGTAGGAGCGCGGCGAGCTCGACCTCGGCCACTGCGCGCCGGCTCGCTCGAGGCTCTGCGGAGCTGTTCTTGTCGCCCGACACTCAGGACACCTTGCCGAGAGCGGAGGGGCGAAGCGCGCACACTCGTCGATTCATGTGGAGCGCCCGTAGGCTACCACTCGTGGCTCGGTTCCGGGTGCGCCAGCGCGCACGGAGCGCATCGTTGGCGCACCCGGACGGGCGGCCGAGGCAGAGCGCAGCCTTCACGTCGCAGCTCATGCACCGTATCGTGGAGCGAGCATGGGCGACGGCAGCATCCGCAGACCTTCCGGTCCTTCCGGTCCTCCCGGGCCGACCCCGCGCACGGGGATCCCCGAGGTGTCGTACGGGACCGTGGTCGGCAACGACTACATGGTCGTGCGTCCGCTCAACCGCGGCTCGATGGGTGCCCTCTACGTCGCCGAGCAGCTCAGCACGGCGAGCCTCCGCGCGCTCAAGATCCTCCGCCGCGAGTACGTCTCCGACCCCACCCTCTACAAGCGCTTCGAGCGCGAGGCGCAGGTCGCGGCGCGCATTCCGAGCGAGCACGTCGCCCAGACGATCGCGGCCGGCGTGGACGGCAAGCTCGAAGTTCCGTGGATCGCGATGGAGCTCCTCGAGGGCCAGACCCTGCGCGATCATGTCGACGAGCGCGGCCCGATGCCGAAGGAGCAGGTGAAGGACCACCTCGAGCAGCTCTGTCACGCGCTCGCCGCGGCGCACAAGCTCGGGATCGTGCATCGCGACCTCAAGCCGGCGAACGTCTTCCTGAGCGAGGCCAAGCGCGTCGGCGCGCAGCGCGTCGTCAAGGTGCTCGACTTCGGGATCGCGCGCATCCTCGCCGAGAGCGTCACCCTCCAGGGCACGCCGCTCGGCACGGCGAGCTGGATGGCCCCCGAGCAGACCGTCGGCGAAGCCACCACCACCGCGACCGACGTCTGGGCGCTCGGCCTACTTGCATTCTACATGCTTACCGGCCGTTCGTTCTGGCGCTCCGGCCAGAAGCCCGAGAACGACGTCGCGATCATGCGTGAGATCCTCCACGACCCGATCCCGATCGCCTGGGCCCGCGCGATCGAGCTCGGCGTCGCGGAGAGGATCCCCGAAGGCTTCAACGAGTGGTTCGCGCAATGCGTGGCGCGAAGGCCGGAGGAGCGCTTCGTGAACGCCGCCCCCGCCTACGCCGCACTCGCAAGCGCGCTCGCCTGACATCCTGAGAGAACTGCTTCTCGCAATCGCTGCGTCGGCCACACGAAAAGCGAGCTCGCTCGCGCGGCCGCAAATGCGGCGCGGCCGAGCCTTCGTGGGGCCCGGCCGCTGCAACGATCAGCCGTGCGCGCTCAGCTCACTTCTTCGTCCACTCGAGGTCGTAGGTGCAGTCGCCGATGACCGCACCGTCCTTGACCGTCTTGTAGTTCACCGAGCCCTTCACCTTCCCATCTTCGTCGAGCTCACCGACGAGATGGTCGTCATGGCGCCCTCCTTACTTGTGACTCTCTCGGGCGTGTTGGACGGAGCTCGTCCTTACCGATTCAAGACGAAAGCTCGAAACGCACGCAGTGGCGAGAATCGCAATCTGGGTCTCTGGATCGCTTTGGAGTCGAAGCGACCGCTCCAGCCGACGCAGGCCTTCCGACCGCGTCGAGCTTCGGTCACCTCGCGCGGTAGTCGCCGGCTTCGCTCAGATCGGCGTGGCTCACGTCGTCCATCGAGCCCGGCGCCGGCGGGATGCGCGCGTGGCCCTCGGCCTCACGAAGGCGCTCGGCGATCTCGATGATGCGGCGCTCGACGCGGCCGAAGACGCTGCCCGCCGGGAAGCGGCCCGACGGATCGCGCTCGCCTGCGGGGACGCCCGTCAGGACCTCGATGCCCTGCGTGACCGTCTCGACGGCGTAGAGGTTGAACGTGCCCTCCTTGATCGCGAGGGCGACGTCCTCGCGGAGGACGAGGTGCTCGAGGTTCGCGCGCGGCAACATGACGCCCTGGCGGCCGGTGAGACCGCGTGCGCGACAGAGCTCGAAGAAGCCCTCGATCTTCGCGCACACGCCGCCGATCGCCTGGATCTCGCCGAGCTGATTGACCGAGCCCGTGACCGCGATCCCCTGATCGATCGGCACCTCCGCGAGGGCCGAGAGCACGCCGAACAGCTCGCTCGACGACGCGCTGTCGCCGTCGATCTCGCCGTAGCTCTGCTCGAACGCGATCTGCGCCTTCAGCGAGAGCGGACGCTCCTGGCCGAACATGCGTGCGAGGTAACCGCGAATGATCGCGACGCCCTTCGTATGGATCGCGCCACCGAGCTGCGCCTCGTGCTCGACGTCGACGATGCCCTCGCGCCCGAGAGCGACGACGGCGGTGATGCGCATCGGCTGGCCGAACTCGACGTCGCCGGCGGAGTAGACGGAGAGCCCGTTGACGACGCCGACGCGGAAACCTTGCGTGTCGAGCGAGACCTCACCGCGGAGGGTGAGCTCGCGGATGTGACGCTCGGCAGCGCCGGCGCGTTCGCGACGCTCGCGCCACGCGATCTCGACGTCCTCGGCGGTGACGACGCTGTCCTTCGAGACGCTCGAGGCGCGGAACGGACGCGGTACCTGCGACGCAGGCCCGGCCTCCGACCAGTCGTTGTCGCCCGCGGCGCGCACCGCGGCGAGCGCACCGGCGAACGCGGCGGTCTCCTCGAGCGGCGAGAGCGAGACGCTGACCTTCTGACGATCGCCGGCGAGACGCGTGGCGAGGTCGAGCAGTCGGGCGCGGGCGCTCCGGTCGAAGACGCCCCACTCGCGCGCCTCGGCCATCGCCATCAGGTAGGCGTCGAGCGCCTCGAGGTTCTCGTTCGTGCGCGGGATCGACGGCTCGATCTCCACCTTCACGCGGAAGAGCGAGGCGAAGTCGGGATCGGCGTCGAGGAGCGTCGCGTAGACGTCGGGCGCTCCGACGAGCACGACACGCACGCGGATCGGGACCGGCACGGGCCGCAGCGTCGTCGCGTAGAGGCCGAGCGGGCCGAGCGGATCCTCGGCGCCGATGCGCCGCTCTCGGAGCACGCGCTTCATGCGCTCCCAAATGATGGGATCGGTCATGAGGTCGGTCGCGCGGACCACGAGGACACCGCCCGAGGCCGCGTGGAGCGAGCCGGCGCGGATGCGCGTGAAATCCGTGAGGAGCGCGCCGAACCTCGCGCGGCGCTCGAGGTACCCGAAGAGGTTCGGATAGGTCGGGTTCGTCTCGTAGATGACCGGCGGCGGCGCGTCTTCCTCGTGGGAGACGAGGAGGTTCACCTTGAAGCGGCTGAGGCGCGTTGCGTGCTCGGGATCGTGATCGGCCGTCTCGGCCTCGACGCGCTCGAGCCCGCCTTCGTCCGACTGCGTGGGCTGGTGCGACGTCTCGACGAAGTCCTGCCAGTCCTCGATGAGCGCCTTCTCGCACCCCGTGAGGTAGGACTGGACGTCGTCACCGAAGTCCGCGAGGAGCTTCTTCAGCTCGCCGAGCGCGCGGGTGATCACGGCCTCCGCGAGGCGGTTCATCGCCTCCTCTCGGGCGGCGTCGAACTGCGCGCTCTGCTCGCGGACGCGGCTCGCGGCCTTCTCGACCTCCTGCGTGAGGCGGTCCTCGGCCTCGCCGAGCGCGCGCTTCGTCGACTCGTCGAGAGCGCCGAACTGCTCCGCCGAGAGCGGCTTGCCGTGGAGGATCGGGAAGGTCTGCACGCCGCCCTGGATGGCGCGGATCCCGAAGCCGAGGTTCTTCGCGGTCGACTCGAGACCGGTCAGGACCTCTTTGTTCTTCGAATCGAGCTCGCGCGCGAGCTTCTGCGTCGCGCGGCGGACCTCCTCGTGCTGGGAGATGCTCGGGATCTCCTGCTTGAGGCGATCGATGAGCGCGTCCATGGCCCCCACGAGCGTCCCGCCGGACGCCGGAGGAAGCACGAGCGGCTTCGGCGCCTCCGGATGGTCGAAGTCGTGCACGTAGACGATGTCCGGAGGCGTCTCGCGGCCTTTCGAGAACCGCTCGGCGAAGCGGACGACGTCGTCCTCGATCATGACCTCCGGCTGAGCGGAGACGAAGACGTGGAAGCTCGGCTCGCGCGCGGCGAGGCCGAGCGTGAGCGCGCGACGTGCGACCGTGGGAAGGAGCTCGAAGAGGCCCTGGCTCTCGGCCGGCTTCTCCGGCAAAAGCGCCGGATCCGTATGCTGGGTCGCAAGCTCGGCCGCAACGCGGAACGGGTCCCTGCCCGAGCCAGGCTGCGGCGAGATGTTGGCGTCGAGCCACGCCTTCACCGGGGCGTTCAAGGAGCTCGGCGGCTCGCTCGGCGCCTCCTCGATTTTAATCGTGGTCGAGGTGCTGGGCTGGCGCTCGGGCTCCGGCGCGCTCCCGCCGCGCGCGCGCCCTCCCGTGCGGGCCGTTCGTCCACCTGTCTGGACGGAGGCCTGCGGGTCTCGCTTCGAGCCTTGGCGGCGCTGGGGCATGCAAGGAAGATGGTACCAGAGTCCGGGGCCACCGATGGGCAAAGGCCGACTCTTAATGAGCGCCCTCATCCCGGCCCAAGCTCTACCGGATGGCCAGGCCGGCGCGCCCCGAGGTGGGAAACACGCGGAGCCTCCGAAGAGACACCCGCTTTCCACGGGACATCTCGGCCGTCCGAGGCGCTCGCCATCGGAAGCCTGACTTCCCTCTGTCCGGCTCAGGTCCGCCGGGGTACGATGCGATTCGGATGGCGCGTTTGATCCTCGCGACCGCGGAGGGACAGCAGGCGATCGAGCTGCGCCCCATCAACAGCCTCGGCCGGCATCCGAACAACTCGATCCAGCTCCTCGACAAGATCGTCTCGAAGGAGCACTGCATCCTCGAGCAGCGCGACGGCGGCATCGTGCTGCGCGACCTCGGGAGCCTCAACGGCACGTACGTCAACGGCGAGCGCGTCCGTGGCGAGATGATGCTGCGGCACGGCGACGAGATCGCGCTCGGCTCCACACGAGCGCGCTACGACGACGGCCACGGCCCGCCGCTCGACTTCAACGCGCCGCTCCCGCACGGCGGCCAGGCGGCACCGCACATCTCGCCGGGCGCGATCCAGCATCCGCACGTGCCCGTTCCATCCGCCGGGACCCCCGCCCACGGCAGCGGACCGGTGCAGGCGCCGTGGGCGCCGAAGGGGCCGAGCGTCCCCCCGCCGACGCATCAGCAGGGGCTCCCGAGCGGAATGCACCCGGGCCCGATGGGAACGATGGGAATGCCGGCCACGCCGCGGCACTCCCCCGGCGCCTACCCCGCCGCGCCGGCCGGTCCGTACGGTCCGCAGCACGGGCCGCCCCCGCACGCGCCGCCGATGCCGCCGTACGGCCAGCAGCCTGGCGGCCCGCGACGGCCTCCGAGCTTCGGCGGTACGCGCGTCGACGTGCTCGACTCCGCCCGCGCGATCGGCACGCAGATCGCCGCGCAGACGAAGGGGTTCGTCCCCTACGACCAGCTCGCGCACGATCCGCAGCAGCTCCGCGTCGACTACGAACGGCTCCGCCTCACCTGGGAGCTCACCCGCGACATCGGTCTGGAGCGCGATCTCGATCAGCTGCTCCACAAGATCCTGATGTCGCTGTTCAAGTTCGTGAACGCGGACCGCGCCGTCATCTTGCTCCGCGAGAACGACGGATCGCTCGCGCCGCGAGCCACGCACCGACGCGACGGGACCGACGCGCCGATTCAGGTCAGCTCGACCATCCTGAACCACGTCATCACGGAGCGGGCGAGCGTGCTCACGCACGATGCCTCGATGGACTTCGCGTCGTCGAAGGGCAAATCGATGATCCTGAACCGGATCTCGAGCGCCATCGTCGTGCCGCTGCTCCACGAGAAGGACGTGCTCGGCGCGCTCTGGCTCGACAGTGAGTCGCTCGCGCAATTCCAGCAGAAGGACCTCGAGCTCGTCACCGCGGTCGGCAATCAGGCCGCGATGTTCATCGAGAACAACCTCCTCGCGAAGAAGATCGAGCAGGAGATCGTCAACCGCGAGCGCTTCAGCCGCCTCCTCTCGCCGAACGTCGCCGAGCAGGTGCTCTCCGGCAAGCTCGAGGTGAAGAAGGGCGGCGTGCACGTCCCCGAGTGCACCGTCTTCAACTCGGACATCCGCGGCTTCACGCGCATGAGCGAGGGCGCAACCGCAGGCGTCATCAACGAGCTCCTCAACGAGTACTTCGAGCTGATGGTCGAGACGATCTTCAAGTACGAAGGCACGCTCGACAAGTTCATGGGCGACGGCATCATGGCCTTCTGGGGTGCGCCCGTGACCCAGCCGGACGACACGATCCGCAGCGTCCAGTGCGCGCTCGATCAGATGGAGGTCCTCGGCCGCTTCAATCGCAAGCGCGTCGAGGGCGGCCAGCCTCCCCTCGCCGTCGGCATGGGGCTCCACACCGGCCCGCTCGTCGCCGGCTACGTCGGCAGCTCGAAGGCGATGAGCTACACGGTCATCGGCGACACCGCGAACACGAGCGCGCGCCTCTGCGGGATCGCGCTCGCCGGTCAGGTGATCGTGAGCGAGTACACGCTCGCGCGCCTCGGGCCGCGCTTCGAGATCGAGGAGCTCCCCCCTGCCCACCTCAAGGGCAAGGAGAAGCCGCTCCGGATCTTCAACGTCAAGCGCGAGAAGCCGAGCGCCGTCGCGAAGGTCGGCTGACGGCGCTCGCGCTCGAGCTTGCTGCGCGGGCGCGGTCCCGTCGCGCTGGCGATTTTTAGCTGGCCGAGCGCTCGACGTTTCAACGGCTCGGCTCTACGTGCCGGCGGCCGTTCAAAATTACAATGTGGTCGTGCGACTCTGCACGACACCGACGAGACAACCACCGTTTTGTCGGGTAGTTATGCCACACTAGGACTTGGCATGTGGCTCGCTTGTACATCTGCGACCGCGAACCCGGCACCTGGTCGTTTTCAGGTGCACACGCGCTTTTCCCCGAATTTTTCACGATTCTTCTCGTCTTCGGCCCTTCCTGACATGTTCGACACGTTGCGTTTTCGAAACTACGCGGCCATCGCCCTTCTCATCTTTGGAAAGCTCTTTGGGATCGTCGGCCTTGCCGTCGGGGCCGGTTCCCGAATCCTTGGCGGAACCTGTCTCGTCCTGTCCGGCGCCCTCCTCGCCGGAGTCGTCGCGCTGACCATTGGCGTGATGAAGGCGCGCGCCGAAGAAGAGAACGCGCAGAAGAAGGTGCTCCGCCAGATGATGAAAGAGGGCACGCTCAAGCAGTTCATGCGAGACATCGAAGCGGAGAACCGCGCGCGAGCAGCCCTCGAGGACGGCCACGAGCCCGCGCCTGCGCGACAGACTGCCTTCTCCTGAGCGCGATGGACAGCGAAGCCCGCGACGAGCGCGGGGACACCGAGTCCGACGGCCTCCTCTCGAGCGCGACGGACAGCGAAGCGTCCGCCGAGGCGGCACCCGCGCCCGCGCGATAGCCGGGAAGCGAGGGAGCTCCACGAGGCATCGAGTCCGCGGACGCGGATGACTCGTGGGAGCTCGAGCGACGGTGGGCGACCGGCCGTCGGCTGGACGAACCGCAGCTGGGCACTCGACGTCGAGCTCCGCCGCGCGCGTCGTCGAGCGCGCAAGCGCGGCGCTCTCGATTGCGCGCGGTGCTTGGGGCGCGAGCGATTGTTGCTGCCGAGGTGCGGCGACCGCCATCGTCACAGCCGAGGCAATGTGCATCGCGTCGCTGCGCGCGAGCGGCCTCTCGGCCCGACGAGCGAAGCGCAGCGGCGCCGGTACGGGCGATGCAGTCCTCAGCCCGCATGATCATCACGAAGAAGAAGGTGAATCGCGTGCTGAAGGGCATGCTCGCCGCGATGCCCGCGATCCCGTACATCATGCGGCCACGCCGTCGAACGCCGGTCGCGGCCTACGTCCTCGGCGGCATCGGAGTCGCGATCGCCGGCGGGATCGTCGCGCTGATGTTGTTCTCGCCGCGCGCGCGGCACCGGGCGCTCCATGCAGCGAAGGACACCTACGGCAAGGTGCACGACAAGATCGGTCACGCGCGAGCCGTGGAGGGGCCGCCGATGTCGAACGGCCTCGTCGACCGAGGCGAGCAGCCGACGCCGGGCGTCTGAGCGCCGATACGAGCCGGCGTCCCCCGAGCACCTTCCGTCGAACGCCCCGCGCCCGAGGTCCGGCGGCGTCCTTGCCTCGACCGCGCCCGGGCGGTCGCTCGAGGCCGCCGAGGTCATGCGCCCTCATCGCCTCCGCGCTGAGATCTGCGGACCGCACTCGGAAGCGTGGGGACTGCCTTCTTTCGGCCTGTTGCGCCGAAGGATGTGCTTGGCCCTTCCCTTGCGAGCGCGTCCCGATCATGCGCGATCATGATCCCCGGAACGCAGGCTTCGAGGCCGACGACACAGCGACCGCGAGCGAGAGCCTCGCCGATGAGTCGGTCCGCGACCTGGAAGCCCAGGATGCTCACTGGTCGCGACCGTCGCTCCGCCGCCTCCGCCTCGGATGCTGGGACGACGTGCACGAGCGTCCGACCCTCGTGCCCTGAGCCGTCGCGCATCACGTTCCACTCCCGGCGCCGCCTCCGCGCGAGAGCTCGCGGCGCGAGGGCGTGACGCGAGCAACGGTCTGTCGTGCGTCAGTGCGGGCGCATCCGCAGACGGGCTCGCCGAACGGCGCCTCGATCGAAGAGCCGTGGGCTTCGGTCACCAGGCGGTGACACACCGCGCGTAGCCCGGCGGCTGGACGAACGGCAGGCAGGTCTGCCCCGACAGACAGTCGCCGCTGGTCGAGCAGAGCACCATCGCTCCGCTGCCCCAGCAGTCGCTTCGCGCCGTGCAGACCGCCTCGTTCCGGCGATAGACGCCGTCGAGGCAGCAGACCTGCCCGGCACCGCAGTCCGCGGCCTCGTCGCAGCGCATCCGGACGCCGTACGAGCAGGAGGCCTGCGCGCCGATGCATGTCATCGCTCCGCTCCGGACACAGCATTCCGCCTCCTCGCCTCCACACCCGACGTCACCGCATCGCACGCGTTCCGGCGCTCCGCCGTCCTGCTCGTCGACGTCGTCACGACCGGCATCCGTCCCCCGCTCGTCACCGGCGTCGAGCGCGGGCGCGGCTCCGTCGGGCGCTGGGCGCGCGCGGCCGCCGTCGAGTGGCTCGGTCGAGGAAGATGACGTCGACCTCCTCGGCGCGCTCAGCTCGCACTCGTCCTCGCACGCGATCGCGAGGTCCGCCGAGCCCGTGAGCACGTTGCACCCGAACGTCGAGAGAGCGAGCGCCATGCCCCCTGCGAGTCGCGACGTCGGGCGATGACGAGATGCGAGCGAGCCCATGACGGGAGCGATAGCGAGGGCCGTACCAATCGCGCCCCCTCGTTCGAGCGGGGCTTCGTCCCGCGCGCGCACATCCGTTGTGCACGATCCTCACAGTTCGTACGCCAGGCTCACGATCGGCGCGCCGGCGCAGGCATTTTCGGCCCTTCCCGCCCCGGCACGGCCCCTGCTGAAGGCGATCCCGGAGACGACGGGAGCTCGGAAGACCGAGCAGGAGGAGTCCGATGATGATGCGTGGATCCTACGCGTGCCTGGTTGCGCTGGTGGCTCTTTCGGCGGCGTGTGCGGTCCCGATCGACGACGCCATCGACGACGCGGTCGACGAGATCGTGGACGGCGATCCGGACGACGCTTCCGACGACGAGTCGGTCGCATCGACCTCGGACGCGCTCACCAGCGCGCAGAAGACGAATGCGCGCAACGACATCATCACGCACGGCGCGCGTCACCTTCGCGCTCCCTACGAGTTCGGCGCGAGCCCGAGCTCGACGCGCACGTTCGACTGTTCGTCCTTCGTGAAGCACCTGTTGGCGAGCGAAGCCGGCGTGACGCTTCCGCGGACTGCAAAGCAGCAGTCGCAGCGCGGAAGGCCCGTGTCGCTGTCGAACCTCCGCAAGGGCGACGTCGTTTTCTTCAAGTCGACGAACCGCCCTGTCGACGTCGATCACGTGGGGATCTACGCCGGCAACGATCGCATCCTCCACACGTACCGGGTCGGTGTCGGTGTCACCTACTCGAGCTTCGCGGCGAACAGCTACTGGCGGAAGCACGCCGTCCACGCGCGCGACTTCATCGGCCGCTGACCGCCGGCACACCGAATCGATCGTCACGAAGCTCTGGAGAGCGGGCGTGAGCGCGGGCGCCGGGCGAGGTCCGACCCCCATCCAACCACGCCGCCGCAATGGTCGGCCCCTGGTCGACGCTCGCGCTCACGCTCGCTCTCCCTTCCCCCTTCACCGCACGCGTGGCGTGCGCGATCGCCTCGTTCAGCGCTTCCGCGGCCGCGGGAGGTTGTATTGCTCGATCCGCGCGATGAGCGCCCGACGCGACATCCCGAGAAGCTCGGCTGCGCGCGTCTGGTTGCCGTTGCACTCGTCGAGCGCGGCGACGATCCGGTCGCGCTCGAACGCCGTCATCTGGTCGCGCAGCGGGCCCCCCGCGCTCGGCGGCACCGAGGCCGGAGGTGGCGCCGTGATGGGCCGCGGCGCCTCGGGGTACATCGTCGCCTCCTCCGGCGACATCGGACGGAAGCGCCGCGTCGGCGGCAACGAGAGCCCCAGCGCCGGGCCGACAGCCGTGGGGGGTGTCTCGAAGAGCAGGTGCTCGGGCCCGATGAAGCCGCTGGGGGCGAGGACGAAGGCGCGCTCCATCGTGTTACGGAGCTCGCGGATGTTGCCGAGGAACGGGTGGCGGACGAGCACGCCGAGCGCGTCGTCGGAGAGACGCGGCGCGGGGCGGCCTGCGCGCATGGCCGCCTCGGCGAGGAACCTGCTCGCGAACCGCGGGATCTCGGCGGCGCGCTCCCGGAGCGGCGGGATGACGATGCTGATCCCGTTGAGGCGGTAGTACAGGTCGAGACGGAAGGTGCCCTCGGCCGAGCGTGCGAGGAGGTCTCGGTTCGTCGCCGCGACGAACCGCACGTCGAGCGGACGGGGCTTGAGGCTCCCGAGCCGGAGGACCTCACGTGTCTCGATCACGGTGAGCAGCTTCGCCTGCGTCGCGAGCGGCATCTCCCCGATCTCGTCGAGGAGCACCGTGCCTCCGGACGCCGACTCGAGGAGGCCTGCCTTCGCCTGTACGGCGCCCGTGAACGCGCCGCGCTCGTAACCGAAGAGCTCTCCCTCGAGGAGCGCCTCCGGCAAAGCAGCGCAGTTCAGCCGAAGGAGCGGACCGCGGGAGCGTGCCGAGCGAGCATGGATCGCCTCGGCAGCGAACGTCTTGCCGACGCCGGTTTCACCAAGGAGGAGGACACCGAGATCGCTCCCGGCAACGAGCTCGATCAGGCGCTCGACCGCCTTCATCGGGTCTTCGCCGGGCCGGTGGCCAGCCGGAGGCGACGTCGCGCCGACCGAGGCCGCGAGGGCGTCGCGCGGAGGATGAAGGACCACGATCGCGCCGCCGAGCTCGATCACGTCCCCGCTCCCGACCGGCACCGGCTGGTTCACCGGAATGCGCTGGCCTCGAACCCGCACGCCGTTCATCCCACCGACGTCGACGACGGTCGCGAGCGGCCCGCCGAACGGGAGCACCTCGCCGCGCGCGCCGATCAGCAGCGCGTGCCGCCGGGAGACGCTCGGAAGATCGATCACCAGCTCGCAGTCGCTGTGGCGTCCGAGCTTCACCTGCTCGCCTGGTCGGAGGAAATACGTCGAGCTCCCGCCCTCCCAGAGAACGAGGACGCGCGTCACCAGCGGTGCGTCTGCGGCGAGCTCGGGGCGTGTGGGATCGTCGTGCGTCATGGCGCGGCCGCGGACGAAGTGGACGACGAGGACGAACCGTTCAGGAGGAGCAACACGACCGTCGCTGCACCGGCAATGAGAGCAACGCCGAGCGCGACGTCCGCAACGAGGAACTTCCGATCGACCGAGTCCTTGTCGTCGGTCGAGCAGCGATGGTTGCAGGTAGCGATCAGATCGGAGCGCTGGGACACGCCCGCGAGCCCGAATCCGGCGAACGTCCCCAGTGCCGCGACGGTCACACCGCCCGTGAGCCATACCGGCCAGCGCGCCGTCTCGTTCGGCGCGGGCGCATCCCCCGACCTCGCCTCGGACGCCCCCGCGATGGGCGCCCCCGACTCGCCCCGTACGAAGCGCACCTGGACCTCGCGAGCCTTCTCGCCCTCGCGAATGAGCGTGCGCTGCGTGACGGGCTCATGGCCGCTCGTCTCGAAGCGGAGCTGACGCTCACCGGGGTCGACCGCGATCGAGCGGCCGTCCAGGCGCGACGTTGCGAGCACACCATCGACGATCACACGAACGTCGGTGAGCTCTCGCCCCGACTCGTCCCGCGCGACGACCACGATCGACGGCTGGATCCGCTGCACCTCGCCGAGCCACTCGGAGCAATCCGCCTGGAGACCAGTGGGGCAAGGATCGCGCGAGCACACGAGCAAGCGATCGTGCGCGGCGCGAAGCTGGCCCTTCTTCTTAAGCTGCTGGCCGGAGGTGTACGCGTCGATGCACTCCGCCTTCGATGGACCGTCCGCGAGCGCGAGGCGCGACGACGCCGCCACGACGAGCATGGCAGCGAGGCACGGCCCAGCGAGCCGAAGGGGTCTCAGAAGCACTCGGGCTTTGGGATCTTAGTTCCGTCGGGAGCACGGGTAAACGGAACCTGACAGCCCGGGGCCTTGTCCCCCTTCGGACGCGGAGCGGGCCTCGCGACCGTCGCCGGACGCCGCGGCGCCGCGACCGTCACGGACGGAGACGGGGCGCTCGCCTCGGAGACGGGCGTGAGCGACGGCGCGGCGACGGGCTCCGGTGACGGCGACGGTGACGGCTCGCCGACGGCGAGGTCCGACGGTGGCGCGGCCTGCGCGGCGCGGGTCGCCTCCGCGGGCGGAGAGGCGACCCGGGCGAGCCCGAACGCGAAGAGCCCGCCAAAGAGCAGCACCCCGGCGACGATCCACGGGGCGGACGTGCGGGCCGCCCGCGACGGAGGCGCGGGCGGGCGGACGGGGGCATCGATCAACGCGGCGGCCGCGCCGGGAGACGCCGTGAAAGAGATCGGGGTCGTCGCAACGTCGTCGCTCGGCTTGCCACGCGGGGGCGCGAGCGGGAGTGCGAGCGAGGTTGCCGCGTAGGTGCGCTCCCCCGCCTTTCCGTCCGTGAACACACGAGCTGAATCGCTCTCGATTGCCGCGAGGAGCGCCGCTCGGGATGCGAGCACCTCGGCCGCGAGCGACTCGACCCAGCGCTCGATCTCCCGAGCCGACGCGGGCGTCATCGTGTGCTCCAGCGCCACGGCCATCTCCCTCGCCGTGTCGAAACGATCGGCCGGCGTGCGAGCGAGCCCGCGCATGATCACGTCGTCGAGCGAGCGCGGGATCGCCGTCGCGGCAAAGTGGCTCGGCGGCTCGACGCGCTGCTCGAGGACGCTACGCATCACGGCAGGCGCGCCGTCGCCCTCGAAGAGCCGGCGCCCCGCGAGCACCTCCCAGAGGACGACCGCGGCAGCATAGACGTCGACGCGCCGATCGAGCCCGGTGTCGCGGAGCTGCTCCGGAGCGATGTAGCCGGCCTTGCCCTTCAGCTGTCCGTCGCGCGTCGTCTGGATGCGCCCACGCGCCTTGGCGATACCGAAGTCGACCACGCGTGCGACGCCGTCCGCGCCGATGATCACGTTCTGCGGAGAGACGTCACGATGGACGATGCCGAGCGGCTCACCGCGCTCGCTCCGTGCCTCGTGAGCCGCGTGGAGCCCCTCGAGCATCGAGATGCCGATCGCGACGGCGATCGACGGCGGAACGGGGATGCCCCGCGTGCGGGCACGACTCACGAGGCGCGCGAGCGATTCGCCGTGGACGTATTCCATCACGAGCAGGAGCTCGTCGCCCTCTTGCACGACGTCGAGCGTGCCGACGACGTTCGGATGACGGATGCGCGCTGCCAGGCGGGCTTCGTCGACGAACATCGGAACGATCTCGGCGTCCGTGGCGCAGTGCGGGAGCAGGCGCTTGATCGCGACGGTGCGCGAGAAGCCGACCGCTCCGACGAGCCGCCCGAGATGGACCTGCGCCATCCCGCCCGACGCGATTCGATCGTAGAGCACGTACCGCCCGACGCTCCGCCCCTCCCGGTCCATCTGCCTTCGAGTCTAGCTCACTTGATGCGGGAGACCTGAAAGCGTGTGTAGCGGAAGCGCCCGCTCGAAGACTTGTCGCCGCTGAAGCCCACGTGTCCCGGCATCCGGATCCCCGCCGAGTTGGAGCTCAGATCGTTCGCCGCGCCGATCTGCAGGCGCTCCCACACCCCGGCGACCTTCTTCTCGATCGCCGCGGCGACGGCGACGGTCTGCGTTCCCTTCACGCGAAGGACGAGACGATACTGGCCGCCGGCCTTCTGCTCCGGGATGGGCAGATCCGCGAGCTTCACGGAGTACGCCGAGCCGTGCTGGCGGGCGAGAGTCACGGCGTCGGACTTGGCGTCCCCGACGAACAGGACGTAGCTGTCGAGCGTGTTGAGCGAGGCCGCCGTTCCCGGCTGGATGCGCGCATGCACCTGGGGCGAGCCGCACGGCCACGTCGTCACGTCGAATTCGGCGACGACCTCGACGTCGAGCTCGCCGAGCTCCCGTCGGTAGACGAGGTTGTCGCGGTAGAACGTGCCCGACGACTGCTTGAGCGCACCGTTGTTCGACAGGCTGAACACGACCGGGTTCTTCTCCGTCCAGCCGTTGCCGACCTCGGGCGCGTCAGGCCGCGCGAACTCGTCGAGGAAGAGCGGCGGCTCGGTCGCGGCGTCGACGATAAGCTCGATCGGTGCGTCCGCGCCGGCGTCGTCGATCGAAGCGTCGTCGACGGACGAGACACCGTCGCCCGCCCGTGCGTCCACGACGGGAGCCGAGCCATCACTCTCCCCGCCGCCGGCGGCCTCGGCGCCGCGGTCGCTGACGAGGACGTCGGTGTCGAACGCGAGCGTGCACGCAGCGCTGCCGCCAGCGAGGCCCAGGACGACCGCCCACACGCGCCCGCGCATGAGCTCAGTGTAGCCGACGCACGGTGCGAGCAAGGCCAGCCGTCGCTCGATCGCGATCAGCCCCGCAAGGTCGCGCCCGCAACTGCAACACGAGCGCGCCGGGCTCGAGCCTCGCGCGCGCCCGCGCGGCCAAATGCACGAAGGGACCGAGGCGAACCTCGATCCCTTCGGGTGTCACTGGTACTGCTGAGTTTCCCGCGATACTGGCGGGGCGGACGGGACTCGAACCCGCGGCCTCCGGCGTGACAGGCCGGCGTTATAACCGACTTAACTACCGCCCCAATTCGAAACTGGGCTTCTGCTATTAAGAGTAAAATGCGCGAAGGGATCGAGGCGCACCCCGATCCCTTCGGTGTCACTGGTACTGCTGCGTTTCCCGCGATACTGGCGGGGCGGACGGGACTCGAACCCGCGGCCTCCGGCGTGACAGGCCGGCGTTATAACCGACTTAACTACCGCCCCAATCTCGTGACTGGTGCTACTTCAAATGTACTTCTTGCAGGCTTCCCGCTTAGGGAGGTGGGCGGGACAGGGCTTGAACCTGCGACATCCGGCTTGTAAGGCCAGCGCTCTACCGCTGAGCTACCCGCCCAACCGGAGAGAATGCGTAGGTACCCCATACGCTCCGCCCTCGTCAAAGACATTCGAAGGCATTCGTCTTTTTCTCCGCCGGGCCCGGGAAAAGAAGGCGCTCCGACGGCTGAGCACGCTCCAGAAAGCCGCGCGGCGCCCGATCGCCCACACTCGACTCGACAAAACGAACACTCGTTCTATTCTTAGAACCGTGACCAAGGGCGACGAGACCAGAAGCGCCGTGCTCGGATCGGCGATCGCGCTCGCGAGCACCCTCGGGCTCGAAGGCGTCACCATCGGCAAGCTGGCCGAGCATGTCGGCATGTCGAAGAGCGGGCTCTTCGCGCACTTCTCGTCGAAGGAGAACCTCCAGGTAGCGATCCTGGAGGAGGCGATCGCGCGCTTCGTCGCGCTCGTCGTCTCACCTGCCCTCAAGAAGCCGCGGGGCGAGCCACGCTTCCGCGCTCTGTTCGACCGCTGGTTCGAGTGGTCGCGGGCCGACTTCCTCCCCGGAGGCTGTATTTTCGTCATGGCGAGCGTCGAGCTCGATGACCGCCCCGGCCTCGCCCGTGATCGCCTCGTCGCCTCACAGCGGGACTGGGTCGACACCCTCGCGCATGCGGCGCGGATCGCGGTCGAGGAGAAACACTTCCGCAACGACCTCGACTGCGCGCAACTCGCGCACGAGACCTTCTCGATCGCCTACGGCTATCACTTCCTCCGCCGCATCGTCGATCCGGCGGAGACCGAGAGGCGGTCGCGCGCGGCCTTCGAACGCCTCATCGCGGACGCCCGCGCAACGAACCACTGACCGCGAGCATCGACGGAAGCGAGGAAGCCCCCCGTGAAGAGCACCGCCGGCCGCCAAAATAGCACGATCGTTCGTACCGAACCTGTCGGTCTCCGCGCAGCGCGCGCGGGTCTCCGCGTCCTGTCGCCTCACGCGCCAGCGCTTGCTGCGCGCTGGGCAGAGCGACTCTTCCTCACCGCGCGACGTCACGAACGACCGTCCTGGGAGTGTGAAGCGCTCGCGGCCGCACGCCCCGCCCGCGTCCGCCACGAGACGGGGTGGATCCCGACGTGGACGTGGACGCCGGCGGGACACGCCCGCGGGAGCCTCGACGGCTCGAGAACCGTGATCCTCGTCCACGGCTGGGAGGGACGCGGCTCGCAGCTCGCAGCGTTCGTCCCGGACCTCCTCGCGCGCGGCTTCCGCGTGGTCGCCTTCGACGCGCCCGGGCACGGCGACTCACCGCTCCCGCGGGCGTCCGTCGTCGAGCACGCTCGAGCGCTCGGCGAGGTCGCTGCCGCCGTCGGCCCGATTCACGGCGTCGTCGGTCACTCCGTCGGCGGCGCCGCCACGCTGCTCGCGACGCGATTCGGCCTGCGAGCGGAGCGCCTCGCCTTGATCGCGCCGCCGACGACGCCGTCGGAGTACGCGTCCGCGTTCGCGCGCGCGCTCGCGCTGGACGCATCGCTGAAGGGAGCGATGATCGCCCGGCTCGAGGCGCGCTACGACCTCCGGCTCGACGATCTCGACGTCCGTCGGGACGCCGAGCGGCTGCCCATCCCCCTCCTCGTCATCCACGACCGCGACGATCGCGTGGTCGCCTTCGACCACGGGAGGCACCTCGCGAACGACGCCCCCCATGGCGAGATGGTCGAGGTCACCGGCCTCGGGCACCGAGCGATCCTCCGGGCTCCACGCGTCGTCGAGAGCGTCGCACGCTTCATCGACGGCGGCTCCCCCGCTCCGAGCTTCGCGGAGACGCTCGATGGCGAGCTCTTCCTGCGCGACCGCCGATGGGTGACGGCCAGCCGGAGCGCACAGCGCCGCGAGCACCCCTGAGGAGCCGACGCTCCCACCGTGCATCCGGCTCCGGAGCAAGACGGGGCGACGCGCTGCTCGCGCTGACGAGCGTCAGTGCTTGCCGTACTCGAGCGTCCTGCCCTTGCGCTGCGCGAGGATGTACGCCTCCATCGCGCGCATGCGCGGGTCGTCCGAGGCCAGCGCCTTGCCGCGAACGGGGTGCTCGATGCACCAGTTGATCATGTCGCGGAGGAGCGCGACGCGGCCGAGCTGCGCCTGGAACTTAGGATAGGTCTCGGGGTGCGTGTTGGCCGCGTGCGGGTGACACATGTCACACGAGACCCCGACGGTGCTCCCGAGCTGGTCGGCATCGTGGAACACCGCCGAGCCGGCGGTGGCGACGCGCTCGGTCTCCGTCTTCCACAACGCAACGTCCTGCGCGGTGATCTTGCCGTAGGTATGGCCGTCGATGAGCCCGATGAGGCCGCTGTTGTCGGCCGCCGGCTGGAGCGTATGGCGCTCCCGCTCCTCCGCCTCCCAGTTCGAGCTCGGGTTCTTGCGCATCCACTCGGCCATGAGCTGCCCGGCGATTGCGGTCCCGGGCGTGCCCGAGGCGACGCTGATCTTGGTCTTTCCGTCGCAGAGCAGCACCTCGACGTTGCCGGGCGCGAGCGCCGAGGCCTCGACGCTCCGAGCGCCGACGGACGGCGTCGCCGCTCCGCCCTGTTGTTGGGCGGTCGTGGGAGGGCGTGCGCCCTGCCCGCCTCCGCATGCAGCGACAATCGACGCGGCCGCGATGGCGAGCGCGAGCGCAGACTTACCGATGACGTCTCGCTTGATCATGGGCGACCCTCAGTAGCTCTCGAGGCGGGGCTTCGCGGGCTTGTCCTTTGCGCCGCGCGTCGCCGTGTAGGTCCTGGAGACCGTGACCGGGTTACGGTTCCAGAGGTTGTAGATCTTGTCGGCAAGCCCGTCCGGATGGACGAGCGCCGAGCCATCGCCGCAACCGTCGCTCGGAGCGAACGGATCGGGCCGTCCCATCTGCACCGTTAGCTCGGGGAGCCCCTGCGGTGCGTACGGCCAGGGCCACGCCGTCGAGAGCATGCCGTGGAAGTGGATGTTGCCGATCCGGTTCGTCAGCATCTGGTGCGTGTGCCCGTGGAACACGACGACGTTGTCGAAGCGCTTCAGGATCGCCTGCACCTCGTCGGCGTCGTCGGTCCAGAAGTTCCAGTCGCGGAACAGCTTGTAGAGGGGCGAGTGCGAGAACACGATGATCGGCGTAGTCGACGGCTTGCCCTTCAGGTCGTTCTCGAGCCACTTGCGCTGCTCGGCGCCGACGGTGAATCGGCTCTGCACGCCGTTGTCGAGCCCGGCGACGGTCAGCATCCGCTGCTCCGGGGTCATCTTCCGGGCGGTCCAGAAGTCCGCCTCGATGATGCTGTTGAGGACGACGCAGTGCGCGCCCTTGTGATCGAACGAGTAGGTCGGCGCGCCGAAGAGCTCACGCCACTTCTCGCCCATGTCGAGGAACCAGTCGTGCTCGCCGACCATCATCTTGATCGGCGCCTTCAGGTTCCTGAGGACCTGCGCGCCCGTCTCGAGCTCCTTGGCCCCGCCGAGCTGCGCGAGGTCACCGCCGTAGAGGACGAAGTCCGGCTGCGGATCCATCGAGTTCACGTCGTCGACGGCACGCATGAGCGCATTGACGAAGCGATCGTTGAGTGAGCGCTCGTACAGGTGCGAGTCCGAGATGTACGCAAAGCGGAACTGCTGCACTTTGCCCTTCGCCGGCTGCGCGTGCGCCACGCTGACCGGCTGGAACGAGTGAGGGGAGACGATTCCGGCACCGGCCACCGCACCGAACGCCGCGGCGCTCACCTTGAGGAAGGAGCGGCGGTCGAGGTTCACGAGGCCGCGATGCAGCGCCGCGCGCTCCTCCATGTGCTTCGTCTCGATGCTCTTCACACCGATGATGGCCTCAGGGGTCTTCTTCGGACGATCCATGGCCTACCTCTGCTCCTTCTGCCCGGCAGCCCGGAGCTCGAACTGCAGCACTTTGCGGTTCGCGGCCGCCTCGTCACGGAGCGGCCGGCGGGTCGTGGAGAGCTTCTTCTGCCGGTCGTGCTCGGCCTTGTTGTCGTCGGCGAAGCGCACGTCGGTCAGCGCGAAGAGGAAGGAGACGACCTGATCGATCTCCTTCTCGGTCAGGGCGAGCGGCTCGATTCCTCCATCGAGGAACGGGTTCGCCTCGCCGCCCTTGTTGTAGTGGTCCATCACGTCCCAGAGCGTCGCGATCGAGCCGTCGTGCATGTACGGCGCCGTGATCCCGACGTTGCGGACCTGCGACGACTTGAACGCGCCGATGTCCGCGCGGTTTCGCGTGACGACGAAGCGCCCGAGCTCGCTGAGGTTCGTCTCGAGCGCGAGCCGGTCGATCGTCTCCTTCGAGGCGTCCTTCCCGAGCGCCTCGAGCGCCTTCTTCGCGAGCCCCTCGAAGTCCTGATGGCGCGCGGAGACGCCGATGTTGTGGAAGCGGTTGTCGCTCCCGATGGGCGACGAGCTCGACATCTGATGGCAGCTCCCGCAACGCGCCTTGCCGTTGAAGAGGATCCACCCCGCCTTCGCGTCGTCGTCGATCGCCCCGAGGTCGCCCGCAAGGAAGCGATCGAACGGAGCGTCGAGGAAGACGAGCGTGCGCTCGAAGGCGGCGATCGCACGACCGACGTCGCCGAAGGTCGGAGCCCGCCCGTAGGCAGCCTGGAACATCTTCGCGTATTCGGGGTCCTTGGCGATCGCCGCCATGACGGCCTTGTCGTCCGGCATCCCCATCTCGATCGGATTGATGATCGGGAGCGTCGCCTGCTCCTCGAGCGTCGCCACGCGACCGTCCAGGAACTGCGACGAGAAGAGGAAGGCGTTCATCGTGGTGGGCGCGTTGCGCTGCCCAATCCTGTCGCCGACCCCTTCGGAGGTGCCCCGCCGATCCGTGAACCCGCGGCTGATGTCATGGCAGGTCGCGCAGGCGACGGTGCCGTCTCGCGAGAGCCGCGCGTCGAAGAAGAGCCGGCGCCCGAGCGCCACGCGGGCGTCGTTCATGGCGTTGTCCGCGGGGACGATCACCTTCCAGAACGCGGGGTCGATTCCCGCCGGCGCCCCGGGCGGCATCGCCTTGATGACCTTGTCGAACGCGGCGTGCTGCTTGTGCATCGGCAGCGCGCCATGCGGAGCCTCGCCCCCACCGGAGACCGGCTTCGAAGCATGCGCGGAGATGGGCGCGGTGGTCGTCGCGGCCGGGCGCTCGGCCTCGGGCCTTGGCGGAGCCGCGCCGACGACGAGCGAATGAGCGAGCGGCGCACCGAGCGCGAGCGCCGCCATGAGGAGTCGTGCACGACGCCTTCCGGCGCCCACTCTTCCCTTGGACATCCCGACCTCCCTGCGCCGGGCTCGGCGAGCACGCGTCGCCCCGACACCCCCGATTCGATGCCCTCAGAATCCCGTGCGCGTGCGCAACGCGCAATGCATCGCGATGGCGCGCTCCCGTGTCACTCGCCCGCTGCGGTGGCGGTCGACAGCGACGATGCAGGGCAGCCAACCGCGCGCTAGTCGAAAAAGGGCGAACGGGTCAGCTGCGCCGCAGCGACGCGCTCGATCGGCACTTCGACGAAGGGATCGAGGACCTCGTCGACGAACGGGTGGCCCCGCTCGGACGAGCGATGGCTCCGAACGACGGGCAGACGTGCGCCATCGACTCCGCAAAGCGTAAGCGGGCGGCCGCATCGGCGGCACGCCCGCTTCACACAGCTCAGGACCGAACGCGCGTCAGGCGTTGCCGGACGGCACCGGGACGGACGGCGTGGGGGCCGGCTCGTTCGCGGAAAGGACAACCGTCCCAACGTCGGTCGGCGCGGCGGTCGGCTTGCTGCCGTTCTTCACGACGAGCTCGCCGTCGACGTATTCCCACGACTCGCGCGGCGGTCCGAAGAGCGCATCGGGGTCGGAGAGGCAGAGCGCCTCGCGGAGCACCTCGTCGGCGTGCTCGACGAGCACGATGCGCGTCGCCTTGAGGACGCGGCGCGGCACCTCGCGGAGGTCCTTCCGGTTCTCGCGCGGGATGACGACGGTGGTGATGCCCGCGCGGTGGGCCGCGAGGAGCTTCTCCTTCAGCCCGCCGATCGCCAGCACGCGACCGCGGAGGGTGAGCTCGCCGGTCATCGCGAGATCACGCTTCACCGGCACCTTGATGAGCGCGCTCGCGAGCGACGTTGCCATCGTCACGCCCGCCGAGGGCCCGTCCTTGCGGATGAACTCGGGGAAGTGAACGTGGACATCGAGCTTTTGATAGAACTCGGAGTCGAGGCCGAGAGCCGACGCGCGCGAGCGCACGTAGCTCATCGCCGCCTGCGCGCTCTCCTCCATCCCCTTCTCGAGGAGGCCCGTGATCACGAGTTTCCCCTTGCCCGCGACGACGGCGACCTCGCACGCGAGGAGCTCACCGCCGCCCGAGTTGGTGACGGAGAGGCCGTTCGTGAGGCCGATCTCGTCGCGCTCCTCTTTCTTGTTGAGGCTGTACTTCGGGACGCCGAGGAACGCCGGAACGTTCTTCGCGACGATGTCGATCGGCTTCTCTTTGCCCTCGTTCACGACGCGGCGCGCGACCTTGCGGCAGATGCTGCCGAGCTCGCGCTCGAGCGAGCGCACGCCGGCCTCGCGCGTGTAGTGGTGGATGACGGTGCGGATCGCGTTCTCGCTCAGCGTGAACGGGACATCCTCGAGGCCGCACTCCTTCGTCTGCCGCGGCACGAGGTACTTCACCGCGATGTTCATCTTCTCGAACTCGGTGTAGCCGGACAGCTGGATGATCTCCATGCGGTCCTGGAGCGGCACCGGGATGCTGCTCAGCGTGTTCGCCGTCGTGATGAACATGACGTCGGACAGGTCGTAGTCGAGATCGAGGTAGTGATCGTTGAACGCGTGGTTCTGCTCGGGGTCGAGCACCTCGAGGAGCGCCGCTGCGGGATCGCCGCGGAAGTCGGTCGACATCTTGTCGATCTCGTCGAGGAGGAAGACCGGGTTGTTCGTCCCGACTTTCTTGAGGCTCTGAATCAGCTTGCCGGGAAGCGCGCCGATGTACGTCCGGCGATGGCCGCGGATCTCCGCCTCGTCGCGGACGCCGCCGAGCGAGAGGCGCTGGAACTTGCGTCCCGTCGCGCGCGCGATGCTCTTGGCGAGCGACGTCTTTCCGACGCCGGGCGGTCCGACGAGGCAGAGGACCGGGCCCTTCAGCTTCTTCGTCAGCGCCTGCACCGCGAGGTACTCGAGGATGCGCTCCTTGATCTTCTTCAGGCCGTAGTGATCCTCCTCGAGGATCTCCTCGGCCTTCGCGAGGTCGTAGTTCTCCTCGCTCTTGTCGTACCAGGGCAGCCCGATGATCCAGTCGATGTAGTTGCGCACGACCGTCGCCTCGGCGCTGGTCGGGTGCATCATCTTCAGCTTCTTCAGCTCCTTCTTGACCTTCGCGAGAGCCTCCTTGCTCATTCGCTTGTTCTTGAGCTGCTCCTCGATCTCGTGGATCTCGTTCTTGAACTCGTCGCGATCGCCGCCACCCAGCTCCTTCTGGATCGCCTTCATCTGCTCGTTGAGGTAATACTCCTTCTGCGTCTTCTCCATTTGCTTCTTGACGCGGGAGCGGATCTTCTTCTCCACCTGGAGAATCTCGATCTCGGCCTGCATCAGCTCGTGGAGGCGCTCGAGCCGCTTCACCGCATCCTCCATCTCGAGGAGAGCCTGGCGGTCGGTGAGCTTGATGGTCGGGAGGTTCGCGACGATCGTGTCGGCGAGGCGCGCGGCGTCGTCGATCGTCTGCGCGCTCATGAGGACTTCGGGCTGAACCTTCTTGTTCAGCTTCACGTACATCTCGAAGGCGGACTGCACCGAGCGCATGAGCGCTTCGACCTCGACACCCTTCGCGCTGGTGTCGGCGACCTCCTCGACTTCGACGAGGAAGTACTCGTCGGTCTGAGGGAACTTCTTCACGCGCGCGCGCTTCTTCCCCTCGACGAGCACCTTCACCGTGCCGTCGGGCAGGCGAAGCAGCTGCATGATCGTCCCGAGCGTTCCGACCTGGAAGATGTCCTCCGGCGTCGGCTCGTTGGTCTTCGCGTTCTTCTGCGCAGCGAGGAAGATGTCCTTGTCGCGTGCCATCGCCGCGTCGAGCGCGTTGATCGACCGCTCGCGACCGACGAAGAGCTGACTGACCATGTGCGGGAACACGATGATGTCCCGCAGGGGAAGCAAGGGAACGGTGCGCTTCTTCGGTCCGGGCTTCCCGTCGTCGCTCTTGAAGAACATATGGGTCCTCTAGTGTCAGCCTCGCCCCACGAGAATGTGAGGCCCTTTCGTCGTCCCCACGGCGCCGTAGGGAGTCAAGCCAGCCCCCCGTTCTACCCCGGAACGCGATCTTTCACAAAGGCGCGGCAGGCCGAAAATCAAGGCGGGCCGAGGCCCCACCTCTGCGCTTGGGGCTCGACTGCGGGCGCTTGGGGTGCGAGCCCCAAGCTGCACGTCGTCGTTTCCGCTCTGCCTCGCTCTCGCTTCGGGTTCTCGCTTCGGGTTCTCGCTTCGGGTTCTCGCTTCGGGTTCTCGCTTGGTGGTCGAGCTCCGTCCAATGGCTCCGTCCGCTGGACGGCGCGGACCGCGACGGCTGCCGCGCGCAGCTCATGGGCCGACGAGCACCGCGCTCCACCGCGCGAACGGCTCTGCTTGGGCATTTCGCCGCGAGTTACGGGTTTCCGCAGCAGCGCCGAGACCCTAGCCTTCGGGTGTGTTCACGAGCGCTCTTCTCTTCGTCCACCTCGTCTCGTTCGCCGCATACCTCGGAGCAGGCTTTGCCCAGCTCCAGCTCATGAAGCGGTCGGGGGCTTCGGACATCCCACCGGAGGTGCGGGCGGACCGTGAATCGCTCGCCGCAGCGATCGTCACGAAGATCGAGCTCCCTGCGATCATGGGCGCCATCGCCAGCGGCGTCGGCTTCATCGCGCAGAACCCGGCGCTGATGAAGCTCGGCTGGCTCCACGGCAAGCTACTCTGCGTTCTGCTCCTCCTCGTCCTCAGCCATCTCGAGATGTTCAACGCGCGCAAGATCGTGAAGGCGCGTGCGGCGCGCGGCGATGCAGCCGCGGAGGAGATCGACGCTCGAAAGAAGCGCCACGCGCTCCTTGGCGGGATCGGCTCGCTCCTCGTCCTCGTCATCCTCGTCCTGGTCACGTTCGTTCGGCTCGGTTGACGACGGGCTGCCCCTCGGCGGCGGCCGCGAGCGGGAGAGAAACCTCGGGGCAGGCGCCGGCTGCGGCTGCGGCTGCGCTGCTATCCTCGAAGGATGCGTTCTGGCGTCGTCCTCGTCGGCCTCGCGCCGGTCACGATGCTTGTGAGCTGCCCGCTCTTCACGTCCCTCGACGGGTACGCGACGAGCGCCGATTCATCCGCGGACGCGCAGGTACCCCCCGTTGACGACCAGCCCGACGCGACCGAGCCCGACGCGACCGAGCCCGACGCAGCGGGCGGCCCATCGAATGTCGTGCACGCGACAGCGCCCGGCGGCGAGCGTCGGCGGAGGACGGTGGGCCGAAGCCGTTCTGTGCTTCGTACCCCGTCGCGACGGCCACGAACGCCGTGAACGGGCTCGAGATCTTCTCCCTCGACCTGACGTCGAGCCAGCTCGAGCACCAGGTGACCATCGTCGTCGAATCGACGAAGCGGATCTTCGTCGACGAGTGGTCCCCCTCGCCGTCCGTCTACGCGCACAACGAGATTGGCGTGCTGTCGGAAGGTTGGCACACGCTCGACGTGACCGTGGCCCTCTCCGCGGTCGGATCCGGGACGGTCACTACCGTGCTCGATGGCAAGCCGGCGACCACGCCCATTCGGCCGAGCCTGATGCCGGCTGCGCAGTCCGACGTGAACCTCGGCGCCCCCTACGCGCGCGGCATCCACGACGGATGGAGCGTGGCCTTCGATGACTACGTGGTCGAAAGCCCGTGACGGCAGCGCCGGCGATCAACGCCGGCGGGTGAAGCGAGCGCAGACGCATCGAGCCGGTGCCCGCCGGCCTCTGAAAAGCGAAGAGCCAGCGCACCGGTCGGGGCGCTGGCTCTTCGAGTGAGGAAGCGGCGGCCCGTCAGGCGAGCTCGGCTTCCTTCTGGTAGACGATGAGGGGCGGGTCGCCCTTCGTGATCACCTCTTCGTTGACCACGACTTCCTTGATCCCGGTACGCGACGGCACGTCGTACATGATCTCGAGGAGCGAGCCCTCGAGGATCGCGCGAAGACCACGGGCGCCTGCGTTGCGCGCCAGCGCCTCGCGCGCGACGGCGGAGAGCGCCGTCTTCGTGAACTTCAGCTTCACGCCGTCCATCTCGAAGATCTTCTGGAACTGCTTCACGAGCGCGTTCTTCGGCTTCGTGAGGATGTCGATCAGCGCGTCCTCGTTCAGCTCGTGGAGCGTCGCGATGATCGGCAGACGCCCGATGAACTCCGGGATGAGACCGAACTTGAGGAGGTCCTCCGGCTCGACGCGGATGAGGAGCTCACCGAGCTTGAAGTCCTTCTTGCTCTTGATCTCGGCGCCGAAGCCGAGCGTCTGCTGGCCGATACGGCGCTGGACGATCTGGTCGAGACCGACGAACGCGCCGCCGCAGATGAAGAGGATGTTCGTCGTGTCGACCTGCAGGAAGTCCTGCTGCGGGTGCTTGCGTCCACCCTTCGGCGGAACGTTGGCGACGGTACCCTCGATGATCTTGAGGAGCGCCTGCTGGACACCCTCGCCCGAGACGTCACGCGTGATGCTCGGGTTGTCGCTCTTGCGGCTGATCTTGTCGATCTCGTCGATGTAGACGATGCCGCGCTGCGCGCGCTCGACGTCGTGGTCGGCGTTCTGGAGCAGCTGGACGATGATGTTCTCGACGTCCTCGCCGACGTAGCCGGCTTCGGTGAGCGTCGTCGCGTCCGCGATCGCGAACGGAACATGGAGGATCTTCGCGAGCGTCTGCGCGAGGAGCGTCTTGCCGGAGCCCGTCGGCCCGAGGAGCAAGATGTTCGACTTCGACAGCTCGACCTCGTCGCTGCTCACGCGCGAGTCGATGCGCTTGTAGTGGTTGTGCACCGCGACCGCGAGGATCTTCTTCGCGCGATCCTGCCCGATGACGTAGTCATCGAGGATCGCCTTGATCTCGGACGGCTTCGGGATCGGGGCCGAGCCGGCGTACGGCTCGTCCTTCTCGACCTCCTCCGCGATGATGTCGTTGCAGAGACCGATGCACTCGTCGCAGATGTAGACCGTTGGTCCTGCGATGAGCTTCTTTACCTCCTTCTGCGACTTACCGCAGAAGGAGCAGCTCAGATTGCCACTGGTGTGATCGTCTCGCCGCCGCTCCAAGACCCGCCTCGTCTTTTCGGAAGCTTATTCCCGTCCAAGCATCATCGCAAGCTTGTGACCTGCGCGATGGAGGGCCTCCGCTTCATTCTTCGGGGTGATGTCGTCCCCACACCGTCGCGGGAAGGACATGCGAGCGGGGCCGACTCCGTTCACCGGAAGCCGACCCCACCCCAGCCGCTCTACTTGTCCTTGCTCCCGTCGCTCTTCTTCTTCGGCGGCAGCATGACGTTGTCGATCAGACCGTACTCCTTCGCCGCTGCGGCTCCGAGGTAGAAGTCGCGATCGATGTCCTTGAGGATCTGGTCCTTGTTCTTACCAGTCGCGTTCGTGAGGATGTCCGTGAGCACTTCCTTGAGGTGCCGGATCTCCCGCGCCTGGATCTCGATGTCGGACGCCTGACCGCGAGCGCCACCCATCGGCTGGTGGATCATGATGCGGGCGTTCGGGAGCGCGTTGCGGCGCCCCTTCGCTCCCGCTGCGAGCAGGACCGCGGCCATCGACGCCGCCATGCCCAGGCACGTCGTCGAGACGTCGCAGCGCACGTACTGCATCGTGTCGTGGATCGCGAGACCGCTGGTCACAACGCCGCCGGGGCTGTTGATGTAGACCATGATCTCCTTGTCCGGGTCCTCGCTCTCCAGGAAGAGGAACTGGGCGATGATCACGTTCGCCAGCATGTCGTGAATCTCGTCATAGAGAAACACGATGCGGTCCTTGAGCAGGCGGTCGAAGATGCTCCACCCGCGCTCGCCCCGGTGCGTCGTCTCGACGACGTTGGGGATCAAGACGTCCTTGTGACGCTCGAGCACCTCGAGCGCTTGAGCTCGCGTCTCCGGCCTTTTCATGGATCAGCCTTCCTTCTTCTCTTCGGGCTTCGCTTCTTCGGTCTTCGATGCCGCCGCGGAGGCCTCGGCTTCGACCTTCGGCGGCTCGCCTTCGGTGATCTTGGACTTCGACTCGATGAAGTCGAGGATCTTGTCCTCGAGGATCATGCCGATGAGGATGTCACGCTTCGCCTTCTCGCGATACTCGACGCGCAACTTGGCGACGTTCTTCCCGGTCTCGGCCGCGAGCTCTTGCATGCCCTTCTCGAGGTCCTCGTCGGTGACCTTGAAGGTGTTCTTCTTCGCGATCGCGGCCATGAGGAGGCCCGCGCGGACCTTACGCTCCGCGTCCGCCTGGATCGCGCTGCTGAGCGCCTCGGCCTGCTCCTTCGTGAAGCGCTGACCCACGCGGCGGGCCTGCATCACGACCTCTTGCTCCATGATCCGGCGCTGCTGCTCGACGAGCGACGGCGGGACGTCGCACGGGTTCAGCTCGTTGAGCTTCGCGACGATCTGCTCCGCGAGCACCGTCTCCGAGCGGTCCTTGAAGGCCTTCTCGAGCTTCGTGTGCACGTCGGCGCGGAGGGCGATCAGCGTATCGAAGCCGATGTCCTTCGCGAACTCGTCGTCGAGCGCCGGCGGCACGCGCTCCTTGAGGTCCGCGATCGTGATGTCGAAGACACCCTTCTTGCCGCGGAAGTCCTCGCGCGGGTGCTCGGCCGGGAACGTGTGCTCCGCCGTCGCCTTCTCGCCGTTGTTCTTGCCGATGAGAGCGGCGTCGATCTCGGGAAGCGCCTGACCTGCGCCGAGCTCGAGCTGCACGCCCTGGCCGCCGCCGTCCTTCACCTCGTTGCCGTCGACCGACAACGTGAAGTCGATCGTGACGACGTCGCCCGCCTTGGCCGCACGCGCGGGCTCGGGCGCCTTCAGCGCGGCGTTGCGCTGGCGGAGCTGCTCGAGCTGCTCGTCGATCGAGGTGTCCGGCACCTCGGCCTTCGGCTTGTAGAGCTCGAGGCCCTCGTACTTCACGTCCTCGATGTCCGGCTGGACCTCGAAGCGCGCCTTGTACGAAAAGGCCTTCTTCGGGTCGATCGCCTCACCGGCCTCCACGGACGGCTGGTTCACCGGCGTCAGGTTCTTCTCGCTGAGCACCTTCGGCAGGGTGTCGTTGACGATCGCGTTCGCGACGTCGTTCGCGACCTGCGGTCCGTACAGGCGCGAGAGCACGTCGCGCGGCGCCTTCCCGGGACGGAACCCTTTGACGTGCGCCTTCTTGCCGAGGTTGAGGTAGGCCTTGTCGACTTGAGCCTTCACGGAATCGGCGGGGATCTCCACCGAGAGCTCCATGACGACGGGCGAGATTCGCTGAACGGTGACTTCCACGTAAGTGCGCCGACCGAAGGTCGACCTCCGATGGTGGTGGTTTGGGGGATCTCCCCAAGTTGAGGGCGGCCACAATACTTTCTGAGCGTTATGGGTCAAGGGCGGCGACTCAGCCGCCCGCGGAAGATCCGCGGCGAGCGCCGTCCGATGCCGCCCACGAGCGTCGTGGGCTTGACGCTCGCTCGGCCCGGCGACGTCGCGCTGACGCCGTCGGAGTCAGGGGCCCGCGCCCGGACCCCCGCGGAGGTCGCGCGAGCGACAGCGCCATGACGCTGCTCTGCCCGCTCGCGTGGCTCCCCCAGCGCGAGGCGTACTTTCCAGGGCAAGACCGCTGCGGCACGAGGGCTGCAATTCGCTCTCGACATGCCCTGCACCGCCGAAGCCCCCGCGTCGCCGCCCTCCTTCGCCTCCGCCTGCGCCTCCACATTCGCCTTCGCCTCCCCCTCCCCGACCGCGCCGCCGCCAGCCGACTACGCGGCCGCGCTCCGGCGCGAGCGGCTCGACGCGAACATCCTCAAGTCGCTCGGCCGGTGGCGCGCCCTCCGCAGCACCCGGACGGACGTGCCGTGCTTCGGGTGGGAGAACCTCGAGCGCCTGGTCTCGAGCGCGGCGACGCTCCTCTGGGAGATCGGCCCGACGCAGCTCGCGGTCGAAGACGACCTCCTCGCCTTCTGCGCGTTCCTCGCGCGTGAGATCGAGGTCACCGAGAGCCTCGAGCTCACGGCTGCGGAGGAGCAAACACGACTGGAAGAGGTCGCGCCGCGCGCGCTTGCGGCCCTCGACGAGATCGGCGGCGAGCTCGCGAGCCCGCACTCGGAGTCGCATCCCGTGGGGCGGGCGCTCGCGATCGCCTTCGGGACGATCCGTGCCGAGCTGATGTCTGCATGCTTGGTCGAGTGGAGGAGCGCTGCGTGAGCGAACACTCGCACGTCGACGCGGGCACAAAAGAAGACCTCCGGACGAGAGGCGTTCGTCCGGAGGCGGCTCCCGGGAGGGAAATAGGAAGAAGGAAGATCAAGCGGCGCGGGACGCCAGGCGAAAGGCTCCAGACGGATAGACAGAGGCGAGACCTGTTTTGCTGAGCTCCACCCTCTTCACCTTCTCTCGTCTCGAGGACGAAATGCATTTCGCTGGGTGGTGCGCTCTTCTCGTCTGCTCGTCTCTGTCTCTCTTTCTGGAGCCTTTCGCCTGACGCCCGGCGCTCTCGCGCACACGCGACCAGACTAGTAGTCGTCGTCGTCGAACTGGTCGGGGTCGTACTCGTCGACCGTGTCATCGAAGAGCAGGTCCGACCCTTCAAAGGTCGTGTCCTGCATCAAATCGTCGAGGGAGAAGCCGTACTTGATGTCCGGCCGAATGGCCTCGCGCTCGAACTCTGCCATCGTCCGGTAGCTCTTCGGTACACCGCTCATCGTCGTCCTCCGCGAACAAGAAAGCCGTCGGTCGTCATCGCCATCTCTCGCGCGGGCGTCGTCCTCGAGGAGGAACGGCGATCGGCGAGATGAACCACATGGGCCGAGGAGCCTGCCTGGAGCGGACGCTTCCTGAAGAAGGCGGCCGCAAGGATGCGGTCGACACCCGCTTCCACTTCCTGATGGCCGAGCACGTTCGAGAGAGCGTCGCGCATGGTTTCCTCGGTCGGCGGCCCGGCAACTACCCCTTGCCCCTGGCTCGCCCGTCGCTGTAGCCTACGTTTGCCTACATCTGGGCACACCATACTACGTACGGATGGGCCGTCAAAAAACCTCGAACGATTTCCGACCCGGACTGGGAACCGCGACGCGGCCGGCAGCGCGCTCCCCGGGCGCCCCGGCGGCTCCGGGGGATCAATGAGAGCGGGCCCTTGCCGGGAGACGTTGCGGTCGCCGGTCGCTCGGGTCTAAGAAGAGCGAGCAGCGACTCGCGTCCTGTCGGACCGCGCGCGCGCGATCCTTCATGGCAAGAGCGAACGAGCCCGCCGGACCCTGCCGCATCATCTGCGTCGTCAACCAGAAGGGCGGCGTCGGAAAGACAACGACCGCCGTCAACCTCGCCGCGAGCGTCGCGGCGGCGGAGAGACGGACGCTCATCATCGACATGGACCCGCAGGGGAACGCGAGCTCCGGCGTCGGGGTGCGCCCCGGCTCGCGCGAGCGGACCATCTACGACGTGCTCATCGGTGAGGTGCCGCTCTCCGAGGTGATCGTCGAGACCGATGTCGCGACCCTCGCCGTCGCGCCGGCCACGCAGGACCTCGTCGCCGCCGAGCTCGAGCTCGTGGACGATCCGAAGCGAGCGCTCAAGCTGAGGGAGGCCATCGAGCCGGAGCTCTCCCGCTTCGACTACGTCTTCATCGACTGCCCGCCGTCGCTCGGTCTCCTCACGCTCAACGCGCTCGCCGCGACGACCTCCGTGCTCGTCCCGCTCCAGTGCGAGTACTTCGCCCTCGAGGGGCTCACGCACCTGATGGCGACGATCGACCGCGTGAAGAACGGGATGAACCCGGAGCTCGAGGTCGAGGGCGTCGTCCTCACGATGTTCGACCCGCGCAACAACCTCGCGCATCAGGTCGCTGACGAGGTGAAGAAGCACTTCTTCGTCTTCGAGAACGTGATCCCGCGCAACGTCCGCCTCTCGGAGGCGCCGTCGCACGGCAAGCCGGTCATCCTCTACGACATCTCTTCGAAGGGCGCGCAGGGGTACCTCGCCCTCGCGAAGGAGATGCTCACGCGCCACACCGGCGGCGGCAGCCGCGCGAAGCCTGCGAAACGTGCCGGGGGTACCCGCTGATGGATGCGAGCAAGCGTCGCGCGCTCGGCCGCGGGCTCGACGCGCTCCTTCCCTCCGCTCCCGGAAAGGTCTCGAACGCCTACGGCGACAAGAGCGTCTTCTCGTGCGCGATCGAGAAGCTCACCCCGCAGAAGGGGCAGCCGCGCCAGCACTTCGCAAAGGACAAGCTCGAGGAGCTCGCCACGTCGATCCGCGAGCACGGCCTGCTCGAGCCGATCGTCGTACGGCGCGTCTCGGGACAGGACAAGCTCGAGATCATCGCCGGCGAACGCCGCTGGCGCGCGTCGCAGAAGGCGGGCCTCCGAGAGGTCCTCGTCGTCGTCAAGGACGTCACCCCCAAGGCGGCCTTCGAGCTCGCGCTGATCGAGAACGTCCAGCGCGAGGATCTGAACCCCGTGGAGCTCGCCGAGGCGCTCGAGCGCCTCACGAAGGAGCACGGCTACACGCAGGAGACGCTCGCGGATCGGCTCGGCAAGGACCGCACGACGATCGCGAACTCGCTGCGCCTGCTCAAGCTCCCGGCGAGCGTGCGAGCCCGCGTGATCTCCGGCGAGCTGTCCGAGGGTCACGCCCGCGCGCTCCTCGGCGCCCCCACCGCGGCCAAGATCGAAGAGCTGGCCGAGAAGGTCGTGCGCGGCCGCCTGAGCGTCCGCGCGGCCGAGGCGCTCGTGCGCCAGCTGAAAGCGAAGAGCGGCAAGAGCACCGAGAACGAGCGGGGCAAGACCGCGCCCGGCAAGACGGCGGCGGTCCGCGACCTCGAATCGCGCCTCACCCGCTCCGCCGGCACGAAGGTGCTCCTGAAGCAGGACGGCAAGAACGACAAGAAGGGCGAGATCGCGATCCCGTACGAGGATCTCGACCACCTCGATCGCATCCTCGCGCGCGTCTTCCGCTTCAGCTGATCCGATCCGAACGCCGCGCCGAGAAAGCGCGACCGTGGTCGAACGCGTCGTCGACACGTGATGCTCGAGCGGGCTCCGAGCGACGACGACGAGCCGCCGCCCGCTCGTTCGTTGATTGCGTGCGCAGGGCTTGCGGCACGCGCCCCGAGTTCGACTAGGCTGCCGCCCATGAGCGCCACGATCCTCGACGGGAAGAAGCTTGCTGAGACCGTGAGAGCGGAGGTCGCCACCGGCGTCGCCGAGTTCGTGGCGGCGCACGGGCGCCCGCCCGGCCTCGAGGTCGTCCTCGTTGGAGAAGACCCCGCGAGCCAGGTCTACACCCGCAACAAGCAGAAGGCCTCGACCGAGGTCGGCATCCGCGGAAAGCTCCACACGCTGCCCGCGTCCACGACGGAGGGGGAGCTCCTCGCGCTGCTCGATCGCCTGAACGCCGACGAGACCGTCGACGGCATCCTCGTCCAGCTCCCCCTCCCCAAGCAGATCTCGGAGCAGAAGGTCCTCGACGCGATCCGCGCCGACAAGGACGTCGACGGCTTTCATCCCGTCAACGCCGGCCTCCTTGCATCGGGACGCCAGGGGCTCGTCCCCTGCACGCCGCGCGGCTGCATGAAGCTGCTCGCGCTCGCGGGCGCGAAGCTCGAGGGCACGCGCGCGGTCGTCGTCGGGCGCTCCAACATCGTCGGCAAGCCGATGGCGCAGCTGCTCCTCGGCGCCAACGCGACCGTGACGATGGCGCATTCACGCACGAAGGACCTCGCGGAGCGCTGCCGCGAGGCGGACGTCCTCGTCGTCGCCGTCGGTAAAGCCGACCTCGTGCGTGGAGACTGGGTCAAGCCCGGCGCGATCGTCATCGACGTCGGCATGAACCGCATCACGCTGGCGGACGGGAAGTCGAAGCTGGTCGGCGACGTCGCCTTCGAGGAAGCGGCAAAGGTGGCCGGCGCGATCACGCCCGTCCCCGGCGGCGTCGGCCCGATGACGATCGCGTGCCTCCTCGAGAACACGCTCATCGCAGCGAAGCAGCGCCTCGCGAAGAAGAGCTGATCGCGAACGTCGCGCGCGAAGGCGGATCCGCGAGCCGGGCCAGGTCACGACGACCCTGCTCGCGTCGTCCGCATCGCCATCGTCGCGGTCAGGTCATCTCGTTCATCGGGCGCAGGATCACGTTCACGACGCGCGAGCGATCGCGCGGAAGCACCGCGAGCACCACGGCCTCGGCGACGTCCTCGGCGGAGGAGAAGCCCTTCATGTTGGCGCCGTCGTACGTGCGCCCGTCGCCGATGGCGAAGTGGGTCTCGACGCCGCCCGGGCACACGAGGCTCACCTTGATGTTCTTCTGATAGAACTCGCGATCGAGCGACTGCGAGAGCGCGACCTGCGCGAACTTGGACATGCAGTAGATGCCCTCGTTCGGGTAGCCCTGCAGGCCGGCGACGCTCGAAACGTTGACGATGTTGCCGCCGCCCTGCTTCAGCATGTGAGGGAGCACCTCCTTGCAGAAGAGCCAGGTCGACTTGGCGTTCGTCGTCATGATCCGGTCGTAGTCCTCCTCCGTCCAGTCGAGGAACGGCCGGTATCCGCCGATGCCGGCGTTGTTGACGAGGATGTCGACCCGACCGAACGCGTCGATCGCCTGTTTGACGACGCTCGCGACGTCAGCCGACTTCGTGACGTCACCGGGGAACGTCTTCGCCTTGCCGCCGACGGCCGTGACCGCCTTCTCGAGCTCCGCGAGGTCCTTCGTGCTCCGGGCGGTGCCGACGATCGTGGCGCCCTCCCGTGCGAGCGCGAGGCAGCTCGCGTAGCCGATGCCACGGCTGGCTCCAGTGACGAGGGCGATCTTGTCCTTCAGGCGCATCGTGACCTCCTTGTCGAGAGGCAGGCAGCCTACACGCCGGCCCGCGGGCGGTCACCTCGGGGCTGACGTCCCCGTCTCCGACGCGAGCATCGGGAGAACGACGCGAAACAGCGCGCCCCGTTCCCCGCCACCGTGCGCAGTGAGCGTCCCCCCGACCGACGTCACGATCCGATGGCAGATCGCGAGTCCGAGTCCGGTCCCGTCGCCCTGTTTCGTGGTGAAGAACGGCTCGAAGATCCGCTCCCTGATCGACGGCGCGATGCCGGGCCCGGTGTCGCGGATCTCGATCGCGACGCGATCTCCGTCGATCGCACGGACGGCGACGCGTACCTCATGCTCGTGCGGCGCGCCTTCGGGGATCGCCTGCGCCGCGTTGAGGAGCAGGTTCAGGAACACCTGTCCGAGGCTCGCCTCGGTGCCGGAGACGAGGGCACGGACGTCGAAAGCGCGGACCAGCTGCGCGCGCGGAGCGATCTCGTGCTCCGCCATGTTCAGGCACACCTCGAGGATCTGCTGCACGTCGACCGGCGAGCTGCTCTCGACGTCACCTCGAGCGAGGGTCTTGAGGTCCCTCACGATGTCGCGCATCCGCGTAGCTCCCTCGCGAATGATCGTGACGTGCTGCGAGAGCCGATCGACGCTCTCCGCGGGCAGGCCCGAGGCACGCGCGAGCTCGCGTCGCATGAGCTCGACGTTGCCGAGGACGTATGCGAGCGGGTTGTTGAGCTCGTGGCCGATCGACGCCGAGAGGCGGCCGAGCGAGGCGAGTCGGTCGTTCATCACGAGCTGGGCCTCGACCTCCATGCGCGCCGATACGTCACGCGCGATCGCCAGCATGGCCTGCTCACCGTCGAACACCGTGGCGTGGGCCGAGATCTCCACGACGATGCTCGTGCCGTCCTTCCGGAGCAGCCGCTCCTCCACCGCCGGCGCCGGTCCGCCGCGCGTGAGCACGTCGATCGCCCGCTCGAGCACCATCGGGCGGTCGGCCGGATGCACGATGTCGAGCGCCATCATGCCCGAGAGGTCCTCCTCCAGCTCGTAGCCGAGCATCTGCCGCGCCGACGGGCTCATGTAGACGATGACCCCGAGGCGATGGACGATCACGCCGTCCGGCATGCTCTCGATGAGCGCGCGAAAGCTCGCCTCGGACCGCGCAAGCTGCACCTCCGCGCGCTGGCGCTGCGTGATGTCGCGCATCACGGCATACGCCACCTCGCGCCCTTCGAGCATCAACTTGCCCGTCGTGACCTCGACCGGGAAGACGGTGCCGTGCTTCGCCCGATGCCAGCGCAGGTTGATCCGGGCCGTAGCGCCCGGCGGGAGCTTCGCGAGCGTGGATGCGCTCGCCTCGGGCTCGGCGGTGACCATCTCCGCGGTCAGCTCCAGCGCCTCCTCGCGCGTGTAGCCGTAGAGCTGGAGCCACGCGTCGTTCACCTCGAGGAGCCGACCGGTCGACGTCTCGAACAGCGCCATCGGGTCCATCTCGTGCGCGAAGACGAGGCGGTACGTCTTCTCGCTCTCGAGGAGCGCCCGCGTCACCTCGGTGATCGTCTTTCGGTGCGTCTCGGCGGCCTCGATGGAGGCCGCGATGCTCCGCACCTCGCCGATGAGATCGACACGGCCCTCGCGTTCGAGCAGCGCCTCGATCTGCTGCAGAGCGTCGACGCGATCCAATTGGGCGAGGATACGGCGCTTGCCACCTCTTCCGATAGCGGTCTCCGGCACTCCGGTTCGTTTCGGCAGCTAATGGATGTCGAGCGCGATCGCGGAAGGCCGCGCGCCGCCCCGGGTCAGCGCCGAGCTCCCACCTGACGAGAGCGACGAGCGCGATCGAGCGCAACGGCCATGACGATGATCGCGCCGGTCGCGATCTCCTGCGTCCAGCTCGGCATTCCCTCGTGAACCGCGCCCGTCTTGATGACGGTCATGAGGAGCGCTCCGAGCACGGCGCCGACGACGCTGCCCTCCCCGCCGGCCAGCGACGCTCCGCCGATGACGACCGCCGCGATGACATCGAGCTCGAGGCCGATCGAGTCCGTGGGATCGCCGACGGTGAGCGTCGAGAGCTCCATCACCCCGGCGATCCCGAACGAGAGGCTCGAGAGCGTGTAGACGAGGATCTTCACCCGCGCCGGATCGATGCCGCAGAGCCTTGCCGCCGACTCGTTGCTGCCGACGGCGAAGACGTGACGACCAAATTTCGTGTAGCCGAGGAGGAGCGCGACGAGGACCGCGAGCCCGAGCGCGATCCACAGACCCGGCGCAGCGAGATCGGCGGAGAGGAGCTTCTCGAGGCCCTTCGTGTCACAGTCGATCTTCTGCTCGTCCGCGAGTCCCTTCGCGCCGCCGCGGAGGATGCTCATCGCGCCGAGCGTAACGACGAACGGCATCATCTTGAAGCGACCGACGAGGGTGCCGATGAGCGCGCCGACCCCCGCCGCGACCGCGAGCGCACAGAGCACGGCGACACCGGGGCTGTAGCCGCTCTTGAGCAGTCGCGCGACGACGACGGTCGTGAGCGCGACGAGCGATCCGGTCGAGAGATCGATTCCACCGGTGACGATCACCATCGTCATCCCGAGCGCGCAGATCGCGACGACGACCGTTTGGCGCGCCATCGTGAGGAGGTTCTGTGTCCGCAGGAACGTGTCCGGTGTGAGGACAGCGAAGACCGCGTAGACGACGAGTACGGCGACGAGCGGCCCGAGCCACGCCGGTCTGCGTTCGGGCAGGATCGCGCCGAGCTTCACGACGACGCCTCCAGGAGCAGCTGCTCCTCCGTCCACGCCGAAGCTGCGCGCGGCGCCTCGAGCGCGCCTCGACGGAGCACGGCGATGCGATCGCAGGCGGAAATGAGCTCGTCGAGCTGGCTGGACACGAGGACGATCCCCTTCCCTCTGCGTGCGAGGTCGCGCACGAGCGCGAGGACCTGCGCCTTGCTCGCGACGTCGATTCCACGCGTGGGCTCGTCGACCAGAAGGACGTCGTAGTCCTCGCGAAGAAGGCGCGCGATCTGGACCTTCTGCTGGTTGCCACCGGAGAGCTCGCCGGCCGCCTGCGAGGGAGCGCTCGCCTTGATGGAGAGCAGGTCGATCCACCGTGCGCCGTCGGCCAGGATCCGGCCCGGCATCGCCAGGAACGAGCCGCGCTTCGAGAGCGTGACGTTCTCCGCGATCGACCGCGCGAGCATCAGCCCCTCGCCGCCCCGGTCCTCGCTGAGGAGGCCGACGCCCTTGTCGGCGCGCACGTCGACGTCACCACGTGCCGGCTCGTCGAGGCCTGCGATGAGCCGGAGGAGCTCCGTCCGACCCGAGCCCACGAGACCGGCGATGCCGAGCACCTCGCCGCGGTGGAGGACGAAGCTCGCCGAACGCGGGCGCTCGTGACCGCCGAGCCCGCGCACGTCGAGCAACACGTCGTCCTGCCGGCTCGACGTGCCTTCATGCCTGCTCGATGCACCTTCGCTCCCGCCGGCCGCCCGGCCTTGCTCCTCGAGCTCGCGCCCGAGCATCTCGCGGACGATCTGCTCCGGCGGCGTGTCGTTCGGATCCCCTGTCCCCTGCACCTTACCGTCGCGAAGAACCGTGTAGCGATCCGCGTGCGCGCGGACATCGCCGAGGAAGTGCGTCACGAGGACGATGGCGAGGCCCGCGGCCTTGAGCGCATGCACGCGCGTGAAGAGGCGCGCAGCATCGTCGTGGCCGAGGCTCGACGTCGGCTCGTCGAGAACGAGCACGCCTTGCACGTGCCCGCCCGACGCGCGCCGCTCGCCGGACGCGTCGTCGGCCGCTCCGCCCTGGGCCAACGCACGGGCGATCTCGACGAGCTGCTGGTCCGCGACGCTCAGCTGCCCGGCGCGCGCGTCGAGCGCGATCCGACGGCCGACGCCCGTGACGAGGCCGAGCGCACGCTCCGCGATGGAGCGCGCTTCCCCGCGTCGGACGAATCCGGCGAGATGGGGCTCGAGGCCGAGGACGATGTTCTCGAGCACCGTCATGTGAAGGCAGAGCGTGCGCTCCTGCGGGACCATCACGACCCCGGCCCTCCGGGCGTCGCCGGGGCTCTTCGGCGCGTACGCCTCCCCGGCGAGCTTCATCCGTCCCCGATCGGCCGACTCTGCGCCGAGGAGGATCCGCATGAGCGTGCTCTTGCCGGCACCGTTCTCGCCGAGCAGCGCGTGGACCTCACCGCTGCGGACATCGAGGTCGATCCCGCGGAGCACCGACACCGCGCCGAACGCCTTCTCGATCCCGGCGAGCTCGAGCACCGCCGGCGCCGCCCCCGCGTCCGTCACAGCCACTTCGCGAGATCGGGCGACAGGAGCTCCTTCACCGCCGGATCGTCGAGGTGCTCCTTCTCGACGAGGCGTGCGCCCGTGTCGATGCGCTTCTCGACGGGCTTGCCGCGCAGGTGCTCCGTCATCGTCTTCACCGCGAGGTACCCCATGTTGAACGGGTTCTGGACCACGAGGCCGTCGATGTCACCGTCCCGCAGCGCCGCGACGAGCTTGTCGGACGAGTCGAAGCCGTAGAACTTCACCTTCTTGTTCACGCCCGACTTCTTGAGCGCCTGGAGCATGCCGAACGTCGTCGATTCGTTCGGGGTGAAGATGCCGCTCACCACGCCGGTCTGGGCCTTGTGCGCGACGAGCAAGCTCTCGGACTTCTGGAATGCGGTCTCGGTCGTCGCTCCGCCGTACTGGTTGTCGCTCACGATCTCGAACCCCGGCTTTGTCTTGAGCCCGTCGAGGAAGCCCTTCTCGCGGTTCTGGGTGCTCGCCGATCCCTCCTGGTATCGGAGCACGATCACGCTCCCCTTCCCTTCGAGCTTCTTTGCCATTCCCTCGGCGGCGAGCTTTCCGGCGGCCTGGTTGTCGGTCGCGACGAAGCTCACGTGATCGTCGCCCTGGAGATCCGAGTCGAAGACGACGACGGGGATCTTCGCCTGCACCGCAGACTTCACCGGAGCACGGAGCGCGCTGTCGTTCAGCGGCGCCAGCACGATCCCCGAGACGCCCTGCGCGACGAACGTGCTCACGACGTCGATCTGCGCCTTGAGGTCGTCCTCCTTGAGCGGGCCCTTCCAGACGATGTCGACGTCGAGCTCCTTCGACGCCTTCACCGCGCCGGCGTGGACGCTCTTCCAGAATTCGTGAGTGGTCCCCTTCGGAACGACCGCGATCTTGAGCCGCTTGCCGCTCCCGCTCGACGAGACGCCCGGTGCCTCCGGCGCCGGAGGATCGGACTTCGACTGATCCTTGCAGGACACAGCTACAAGCACGGCGAGCCCGGCGAGGAGCACGCGGCGGCGGAGGACGGCCGGCGTCTTCATCGACCGGATCCTATCAGCTCTCAGTCCTCGCGCCGGATGACCGTCGCCGCCGGGTCGAGCAGGTACCCGTCGTCCCGGGTGATCAGGACCGACTCGAGCCCGAGCCGGCGAAGGCGCCGGACCGCGCTGTAGACACGGAGGAGCCCTGCGGAGTGCCGCATCCGTTCACCGGGCCATCCCGCTTCGATCAGCGCCTCGGCGGACAGCGCGGCTCCCGGCTGCTCGAGGCGGGCGACGACGAGCCCGTCGAGGAGACGGCGCACGGGGCCATACCGGACGAGCTCCACGCGCGCGCCTCCGGGCGGGATCATCCAGCGGGACTCGCCCCCGACGACGAAGGCTCCGTCGATCTCCGCGGCGGCGTGCGTAACGTCGGGCTCGTGCTCCTCGAGCGCGCGCTCGAGGACGCGTGCAGCGAACGCGAGCTCCGGTGTGCCGAGCTCGGCGCGGGTGACCCGATCGAGGAGCTCGCGCGCAGACGTCATCGCGCCTCCGCCCACGACTCCGATCGCGGCCTCGAACACCCTGACGACGAGCTCGCCCGCGGGATCGTTGCCCGAGATCGCGTCGTGGGCGCGCTCGAGACGCGCGGCAGCCTCACGCGGGTCCGCAAGTGCTGCGAGCGCGGCAGCGGCGTGCGCATGGATCGCCGCAACGCCCTTCCTCACGCCGGCGCGCTCGAGCGAGGAGACGGCGCGGTCGAAGAGCGCGACCGCGGCCTCCGGATCGCGACGCTCGAGAGCGGCCGCGCCTTGGCGATACAGATCGATCGCCTGATGCCAGCGCTGACCGGCCTCGCTCTCGCCGCGGACGAGCTCGGCGACGTGGATGGGGAGCACGTCGATCGACGACCGCGGGGCCCGCGCGAGGACTTCGCGCGGGAGGCCACGCGCGACCTCGCGCGCGTCGTGACCGACGAGGCCCCCGAAGCCGAGGACCTTCTCCTGCCGGATCACGTCCCCGTGCTCGACGTGAACGGCGAGCGCTTCGCGGAGATGTGTCAGGCCGTCTCCAGCGCGGCCCTGGAGCGCGCGCAGGATCCCGAGCGCGACGTGTGCGTCGGCAACGCCGCGCGCGCTTCCCTGCTCGCGATGTGCAGCGAGCGCGGTCGAGAGCGCGGCTTCGGCCTCGTCGGTTCGCCCGAGCGCAGTGAGCGCCCAGCCGAGGCTCCGCGTCGCCTCCGCGCGCGTGACGTCGTCGCCCGTGCGCGAAGCGAGCGTGAGCGCACGCCGGAGCTCGGCTTCCGCGCCGTCGATGCGCCCCTCCTCGAGGGTGACGCGCGCCTTCGCGACGAGCGAGCGGGCAAGCAGCCGTTCGTCCCGCGACCGCTCCGCGGCCTCGGCCCCCGCGGCGCAGAGCTCGAGGCGGAGCTCGAAGAGGCCGCGGAACAGGAGGAGATCGGAGAGCGCGAGGACGATCCGCGCCGCTGTCTCGGGCGCGCTCGACTTCACGCTCTCGAAGGCGGCGAGGAGCTCGGGCAGGAGCTCCGCGAGGGCGTCGAGCGCACGAACCGCCCCCTCACCGTAGGCACGTGACGCCGCGCGCTCGGCCTCGACGAGATGATGGCTCGCGTGGCGCATGACGACCTGCGTGTCCTCGAGCTTCTCGCGCGCCCATCCGCGCACGGTCTCGAACATCGCGAGGCGTACGCGACCGCCGCCCGAGGCCTGGCGCACGAGGAGCGAGCGCTTCACCAGGCTCTCGAGGACGTCGAGCACCTCGGCGCCGCGCTCCAGCGCCAGCACCTCCTCCGCGGCGTCGATGCTGAACGGCGCCGCGAACACGCTCGCCTGCACGAGCGCGCTCCGCTCGACCTCCGAGAGCAGGTCCCACGACCACTCGAGCGTCGCCCGCATCGTCCGATGCGCGGCCGGCGCGGCTCCCGACGCGTCCGTGAGGACGTCGAGCCGCTCGGCGAGGCGCGCGAGGAGCTGGGGCGCCGAGAGCACCTCGAGGCGCGACGCCGCGAGCTCGATCGCGAGCGGCAAGCGGTCGAGGCGCCGCACGATCGCAAGCGCATCGGCGTCGGTCACATCGAGGGAGCTCCCCGCCGCGAGACGCGCCCGGTCGTGGAGGAGCGCAACGGCCTCGCCCTCGTCGAGCGGCGCGAGGACGAGCTTCTCCTCGCCCCGTGCACCCAGCGGCTCTCGCGACGTCGCGAGGATCGCGAGCGCCTGCGCACCGTCGAGGAGCCCCGACGCGAGCTCGCGCGCGGCAGGACCGAGCTGCTCGGTGTTGTCGAGCACGAGGAGGAGCGGGCCCTTCTTCCCGAGCGCGCCAGCGAGCGACTCGAGCGCGGCTCGCGCCTGCGCGTCCGCCTTCAACGTCACCCCCGTGGCGGCGGCGACCTCGCGCACGGCAGCCTCGAGCGTCCGCGCCTCGCCGAGGGCTACGAAGAGAGCGCTCCGCGTCATCGAGCTCGCGTTCGCCGCCGCCACGGCGAGTCGCGTCTTTCCCATGCCGCCGAGCCCGACGATCGTGACGAGCCGCGCGCCAGCCGCGAACCGCCGCTCGATCTCGAGGATCTCGCTCTCTCGTCCGAAGAACGCCGTCTCGTCGCGCGGCAGGGCCATGCCTCAGGCGTAGCATGCACCCACGCCGCCTGGGACTGCCGCCGGTCTCCCGCCTGCCGACGACGCTCAAGAGCTGTCCAAGATTCTTTGAACAGCTCTCGAGCACCTACCTTGTTCGAGGGGTTCCCCCCTCGAGCTCCCCGCTTTGTTCAGAGCCGTCCAATTCGACGCGCGGCGAAGGCGCACCTCTGCGGGTGGTTGGGGCGCGAGCCCCAAGTTCTTGGACGACTCTTCAATCGCCGGTGGCGGGGTTCAAGACGATGACCTTCACCGGAAGCGTCACCGTCTCCTCCCCGCGGACGACGGTCACCTTCACCGTCTCGTCGGGCTTGCGCGCGTCGAGGACGGTGTAGAGATCGTCGAACGTCTCGACCCGTTTCTCGTCGACCGCGATGATGATGTCACCGAGGACGATGCCGCGCCCGGTCCGGGTGACACCACGCAAGCCCGCCTTGGCTGCCGGGCCGTCCGGCGGGACCGCGAGCACGATCACACCGTGGAGCCCCAGGCGCCGCTCGAGCTTCTGCATCGGGTCGATGCCGATCCCGAGGCCGAGCTGCTCCGCGCGTCCCGTCTTGATGATCTGCGGAACGATGCGCTGGATCGTCGCGACCGGTACGGCGAAGCCGATCCCCGCCGAGGAGCCGGACTTGCTGAAGATCATCGTGTTCATTCCGATGAGGTGTCCGGCCGAGTCGAGGAGCGGTCCGCCCGAGTTGCCCGGGTTGATCGCCGCGTCGGTCTGGATCATGTCCCGGATGGTGACGCCGCCCGCGCCCTGGACCTGGCGGCCGAGGGCGCTGATCACGCCCGTCGTCAGCGTGTGATCGAGACCGTACGGGTTGCCGATCGCGACCGCCTTCTGACCGACCTCGAGCTGAGTGGCCTTGGCGACCTTGATCGGGACGAGCATTTTCGCCGGAGCCTCCACCTTCAGCACCGCGATGTCTTTGCGTGGCTCGAGCCCGATGACCTTGGCCTCGAACTCCTGCTGGTCGTGGAACGTGACCGTCACGGAGCGGGCGCCGTCGACGACATGGTAGTTCGTGACGATGTGGCCGGCGTCGTCCCAGACGAAGCCGGAGCCCGAGCCGGCGGGCACCTCCTGCGCGACACCGGCGAAGTAGTCGACCATCACGCGCTTCTGCGTGACGAACACCGTCGAGGGCGCGCAGGCCTTGAAGACGTCGATCGTGTTTCGCTCGTCCTCGATGCGAGCCGTCGGAGAGAGCGGCGGCATGGGAGGCGGCGTCGCGCTGGCCTGACCGGGCGTCGCCGTCGCGTCCGGAGTCGGCTGCGTCTTCTTGCAGCCGGCAAGGAGTGGGAGAGCGATGGTGACGAGAAAGAGGCTTCGGCAGAAAGCGCGACCCATGGCAGCGCCGCACTCTAGCAAATGTCCCGAAGCCGCGGCCGCTCGACAACGAGTCTGCGCGCGACCAGGCTCAGGCCTTGCGCGGCCGAGGGACGGCGTATTCGTCGAGGCGCCGCAAGAGCGTCCGCCGCGAGATCCCGAGCACCTCGGCAGCTTGCGTCTGGTTGCCTCCGCACTGGGCGAGCACGGCCAGGATGCGCTCGCGCTCGAGGGCGCCGACCTCTGCCGGAAGCGACGAGCCGAAGGCGACCGTGCTGGCGACCGGCGGCGAAGACGGATGATGCACCGGCAGCGGCGGCGAGGACGGATGGTGATGCGATGGCGCTGCGAACGGCGGTTGCGAGGGATGGTGATGCGACGGCGGTTGAGCCGGCGTTGCGAACGCGGTCGCAGCGAACGCCGCCGCGCTCCCGAAGGGCGGGTCGTACGGCGCCGCGAAGCCCACCGGCGGCCGCGACGTGCGGTCGAGCGGGAGCCCGAGGTGCTCCGGCGCGATCGCGACCGTCCGGCAGAAGACCACCGCGCGCTCGATCACGTTGCGGAGCTCGCGCACGTTGCCCGGCCACGGATATGCCTCGAGGACGGCCATTGCCGCGTCCGAGACCGGGAGCGACGGCCGCTTCGACTCCCGGCAGAAGCGCGCGATGAACTCGTTGGCGAGTCGCGGGATCTCCTCGACGCGCTCGCGGAGCGGCGGGATCGCGAGGCTCACACCGTTGAGGCGATAGTAGAGGTCCTGCCGAAAGAGGCCGCGCGCGACCATGTCCTCGAGATCGCGATGCGTCGCCGCGACGAAGCGGACGTCGATCGATTTCGGGCGCAGGCTGCCGAGACGGAGCACCTCGCGACTCTCGACGACGCGAAGGAGCTTCGCCTGCGTCGCCAGCGGGAGCTCACCGACCTCGTCGAGGAAGAGCGTCCCGCCGTCGGCCGCCTCGATCAGTCCAGGCTTCGCCGCCGTCGCGCCGGTGAAGGCTCCCCGCTCGTAGCCGAAGAGCTCGCCTTCGAGGAGGTGCTCGGGGAGCGCTGCGCAGTTCAGCTTCACGAGCGACTTCTGCGCGCGCGGCGAGCGCCGGTGGATCTCCTCGGCGACGACCTCCTTGCCGGCCCCGGTCTCGCCGCGAACGATGACCGTGATGTTGCTCTGAGCAACGTTGTCGATCAGCCGGTAGAGGTGCTGCATCCCGGCAGACGTTTGGGCGGGACTCGGCGGCGCCGCCGCCGCGAGCCCGCGCGACCCGGTCACCGTGTCGGGGCCCTCGACCTGGAGGACCACCATCGTCTCGCCGAGCTCCGCGATCGTCGCGATGCCGAGGGGCGCAGGCGTGTTCGGCGCGATCTTGCGGCCCCCGATGCTCGTCCCGTTGAAGCTACCGTGATCGACGATCGTGAGCGCGTCGCCGACGACGATGGTCGCGTGCTTGCGCGAGACGGTGACGTGATCGATCCGGACGTGCGCGTCCTCTCCACGTCCGATCACGATCTCGCCCGAGCGTGGCACCGGGTGCGAGCTCCCCTGCCCGCCGCAGAAGACGATGAGGCGCAGCCGGGCCGATGGATCGAGGGTCCGTGGAGCGACCGAGCGCGTGCGGTCTTCCGACATCTCGACACCACGCTATCGCGCTACTCAGCCGTACGCCACCGTCCTCGGGCTCGCCGCATGTCCCCGACCAGGCAGCGGAGAGCGCATCGTACGCTTCGCGAGCCGCGACGCCGCCCGCCTCCCCGTCAAGGAAGCAGCGCTCGCCCTCCTTGTTCGGTCGGGAGTGTTTGTCGGGGGCCGCCGAAAAACCAAGCGGCCCCATCGGGTTGCTGCCTGCCAGGTCCGCGGCACCTTCGAAGTCACCACGCGCCGTCCCGCCCCCAAATCCGAGGTCGCCCCAATGCCACTTTTCCGTCAGCGCCGATGACTTCGGCTTCGCCCGTAGAGCGCGTGTTTGGAATGATGAGCCTTGCCGAAGGAAGAACCGACAACAAGGCCCCCGGGCGCTTCGCAGTCCGGACGACTTGTCCCTAGGAGCCCTGACGCTCGGACTCCTCGGGATCCACGTCATCAGCGCGAGCCCGTCGAGGTGGAGGCGGCGCGCGAGAGCAGCTCCTCACGGCGAGCCCGGTTGTTCGCGCTCGTTCGTAAAGCAGCGCATCTCCCGCGCGCCTCGCTACACAGTGCGGCGCCGGCGTCATCGACAGCCTCAGCATCGGCTTTGCCCGGCTACGTCAGCGACAGGGCAACACCAAGGGCACCCAAACGATTCTGAAGGCCACTCCACTTCAGGGCAGTCCAAGGCGAGCCGTGCGGAACACGTGCAAAGCGGGCCCTGCCCGGTCTGCACTTCGCGGCGCGCGGCTGACTCAGCGCTGCGCAGTCACGGATGGTGACCGAGCGAATTCAGGCTCTCACCTCAATCGGCCCATCCTCGCTAGAGGCGCTGCCCGCAGGTCCGCACATCGCGTCCATAGGGACTGACACTGGGATGCGTGACGCCCGATCCGGTGTAACCGCCCGTACGAGAGCCGGCAGCCGTGTAGAATTCGATTTCAGCGGGGGTTGATGTCTCGACCCGGATGCCCTTCACGAAGTTTGTATCCGGGAGCGCGTAGCTCACGCCGGAGACAGGATCACACACGTCTGGGCCGCCGGCCCACGTTCTCGTGTAGGTCTGCCCCTTGCAAACAAACGAGGACCCGCGCGGATAGAGGCTCAGATTGCTTCTATGGCAAGTATTGAAGGCTATCGGGGAATCGAAGCAAATTCTGTTGCCAAAGAAGATCCATGTTCCGACGCTCGGATCGTACGATCCGGACACATCGTAGAGCCTATTTGAATAGCTGGCGCACCCAGGGTCATGTGCCATCGTCTCCTGGATCGAGATTCCGGCAGCACGCGCCGCCTCGAGCTTCGCTTCGGCGATCAGTTGGGCGCGAGTGATCGGTTTCGTAGTCACGTCGTGGGTACCGTCCTCCTTCGTCGTGACGATGGTCTCCGTGTAGACGGAGTCCTCAGGCCCCGTCGCTGCTTGGTTCGCTTCCGACCACGAGCGCTCCGTCGATTCATCGGTCCCCGGCGCGTCCTGGCGCTCTGCGGAGACACCGCAC
>ERZ778028.506-NODE-506-length-75807-cov-26.737683_pt1 | contig 75807 bp, 73 predicted proteins | sample MGYA00375758_ERZ778028 | MGnify/ENA primary metagenome ERZ778028 (study PRJEB29350, sample SAMN05389828) | bioreactor metagenome | isolation source: Thiocyanate bioreactor | place: South Africa: University of Cape Town | collected 2014-03-17 ...
ACCCCGCCGGCGGCGGCGACCCGGTGATGTACCAGCACATCTTCTGGTTCTTCGGTCACCCCGAGGTGTACATCATGATCCTGCCGGGTTTCGGCATCATCAGCCAGATCGTGCCCGCATTCAGCCGCAAGAAGCTGTTCGGCTATGCCTCCATGGTGTACGCCACTTCGTCCATCGCCATCCTGTCGTTCATCGTGTGGGCCCACCACATGTTCACGACCGGCATGCCTGTGACTGGCCAGTTGTTCTTCATGTACGCCACGATGCTGATCTCCGTGCCCACGGCTGTGAAGATCTTCAACTGGATCGCCACCATGTGGCGCGGTTCGATGACGTTTGAAACCCCCATGCTGTTTGCCGTGGGCTTCATCTTCGTGTTCACCATGGGTGGTTTCACCGGCCTGATCCTAGCCATGGCCCCCATCGACATCCAGCTGCAAGACACCTACTACGTGGTGGCCCACTTCCACTACGTGCTCGTGGCCGGTTCGCTGTTCTCCATGTTCGCTGGCGTGTACTACTGGCTGCCCAAGTGGACCGGCGTGATGTATTCCGAAACCCGTGGCCAGATCCACTTCTGGGGCTCGCTGATCACGTTCAACATCACCTTCTTCCCGATGCACTTCCTGGGTCTGGCTGGCATGCCCCGTCGTTATGCCGACTACCCCATGCAGTTCGCTGACTTCAACGCGATTGCCTCGGTGGGCGCGTTTGGCTTCGGTCTGATGCAGGTGTACTTCTTCCTGGCCGTGGTACTGCCAGCCATGCGTGGCAACGGCGCCAAGGCCCCTGCCAAGCCATGGGACGGTGCCGAGGGCCTGGAGTGGGAAGTTCCTTCCCCCGCGCCTTTCCACACGTTTGAGAATCCTCCCAAGCTGGACGCCACGGCAACCCGCGTGATTGGCTGAACATCATGTCCATGACCCCCGAGCAAAAGAAGAACAACCTGCGGCTGGCGTTGATCCTGGCGTCTGTGGCGGCGGTGTTCTTTGTCGGGTTCATGGTCAAGGTGGTCTTGCTGTCCCGCTGAGCCACCGGCCCACTCCATGAGCCTGCACCGCGAAAATGCCAAGATGGTCGGCAAGCTGGTCGTGATTGCGGCCGGCATGTTCGCCTTCGGCTACGTGCTGATCCCCATCTACAAGCACATCTGCGAGATGACGGGCATCAACATCCTGTCGCTGTCGGAGCGGCAGGTGCCCGGCAACGGTGTGGCCGGCAAGGATGTGCGCGTTCCCGCCAACACCCAGGTGGACAAGTCGCGCACCATCACGGTGGAGTTCGATGCGAACTCGCGCGGCCCCTGGGACTTCAAGCCGGCGCAGCGTTCCGTGCAGGTGCACCCTGGTGAGCTGACGACGGTGATGTACGAGTTCCAGAACGTGCAGAACCGTCGCATGGCCGCCCAGGCCATTCCCAGTTACGCGCCCCGACAGGCTGCTGCGCACTTCAACAAACTGGAATGCTTTTGCTTCAATCAGTACACCCTGGAGCCCGGGGAAAAGAAAACCTGGCCCGTGGCGTTCGTGATTGATCCGAAATTGTCCAAAGACGTCACTACGATCACGCTGTCGTATACCTTCTTTGAAGTGGGCGGCAAGACACCTGCAGCCCCCGAATCAACGGCTGCTGCCGTGGTGCCGGGTGTCAATGCGGCGGCCTTGCAAGGAGCGGGCTCATGAGCGCGCCTCTCGGGCCATCGGCAGACGTGAAGCCGTCGCAACGCAAAGGCTCATTGCTGCGCACGGTGCGCGCGGTGGCATGGTCGCTGATTGGCTTGCGCAAAGGCAGCGAGTACCAGCAAGATGTCGAAAAACTCAACCCGATCCACATCATCGTGGTGGGGCTGATGGCAGTTTTTTTGCTGGTCATGGGCCTGATCGGGCTGGTGAACTGGATCGTGTGAGTGTGTGTTGGCTGGTTTGTGCAAACAAATACTGAAAACAAAGATTTTGAGAGTCAGGAGCTGAAATGAGTGCATCAACCCACGGCGGAACCCCGTACTACTATGTGCCCGCCGAGTCTCGCCACCCGGTGATGGCCGCGGCCGGTCTGTTCTTTGTGATCCTGGGCGCTGGCCAGTGGATCAATGGTCACGACTGGGGCAAATATTCGCTGGCCGTGGGGCTGGTGTGGTGGCTGTTCACGCTGTACCAGTGGTTTGGCGACGCAGTGCGCGAGAGCGAAGGCGGCCTGTACGGTCACAAGATCGACCTGTCGTACCGCTGGAGCATGAGCTGGTTCATCTTCTCCGAGGTGATGTTCTTCGGCGCGTTCTTCACCGCCCTGTGGTGGGCGCGCTCGCACTCGGTGCCTGCGCTGGGTAGCCTGGACAACGCGCTGCTGTGGCCTGATTTCAAGGCCGTCTGGCCCAGCATGGCTGCCGGTGTCACGGCATCACCCGCCGGCATCATCGAGCCCTTCCAAACCGTAGGCCCCTTCTGGCTGCCCACGATCAACACCGCGCTGCTGTTGACCTCGGGCGTGACGCTGACCATTGCCCACCACGCTCTGCGTGAAAACCAACGTGGCAAGACCATCGGTTTCATGTGGGCCACGGTGCTGCTGGGCTTCGTGTTCCTGCTGGTCCAGGGTTACGAGTACTACCACCTCTACACCGACCTGAACCTCAAGCTCAGCTCGGGTGTGTTTGGTTCCACGTTCTTCATGCTCACCGGCTTCCACGGCTTCCACGTGTTCCTGGGCATGCTGATGCTGCTGGTGATCACGCTGCGCCTGCAAAAGGGCCACTTCACGGCCGACAAGCACTTTGGCTTTGAAGGTGCTGCCTGGTACTGGCACTTTGTGGACGTTGTGTGGCTGGGCCTGTACGTGCTGGTTTACTGGATGTAAGCCGAGCCCGGACGCCGTCAAAAAAAGCGCCTCGCGGCGCTTTTTTTGTTCTACCGCTCGGTGGTGCGGGTCAGCAGTAGCCTGTGATGGGCTCGGGCTCCTCGGTCGGCGGATCAAGCCCCTGGGTCAACGGGTGGCGGGCAGCCCGGTGGGCTGGATGTATCCCAGCTGCCAAGCGGACAGAATGCACAAGAACAGCACGATGGACAGCCCCACACGCACCGCCAGCGCCTTGGCCATGTGGTTGCCCTTGCTCTTGTCGTCGCGTCCGTTGCGCATCATGAAGAACAAGGCCGATGCCAGGCTGGCCAAAATGGCGATGAACGCCAGCACTACGAGGTATTTCATGGAGCGCATTATCCTGTGACCCCCCTTCGCCGTCCTGCGGACTTGCGTTTTTGGCTCATTACCCTGGCTGCTGTGGGGGGCATGCTGGTCACCGCCTCTTTGGGACGTTGGCAGTTGTCGCGCGCCGCCCAGAAAGAGTCGCTGCAGGCGATGCTGGATGCGCGGGCCAGCCAGCCGGCCATAGACGGGCGTACGCTGACGGACGCGACTAGCGCGACGCCCGAGGCGCAACAAGCCCTCGTACACCGTGCTGTTGTGCTGCAGGGGCGCTGGCTGCCTGAGCACACGGTGTATCTGGACAACCGGCAGATGCAGGGGCGCCCTGGGTTTTTTGTGCTCACGCCACTGCAGCTTTCTGGTGGGGGCGCTGGGGTGGTGCTGGTGCAGCGCGGATGGGCAGCGCGCAATTTCCAGGACCGCACCCAACTGCCTTCCGTGACCACGCCGACGGATACCGAGGTACGCGTTCAAGGCCGTGTGGCCTTGTCGCCCTCGCGGCTGTATGAGTTCCAGGGGGGCGATAGTGCACAGGGGTCTTCCCGCATCCGGCAAAATCTGGACTTGGCAGCGTTCCGCACCGAAACCGGTCTGGCGCTCGCCCCCCTCACGGTGTTGCAGACGGGCCCAGTGGGCGACGCGGGCGATGGCCTGCTGCGCGACTGGCCTGTGGTCGGCGCGGGTGTCGAAAAACACTACGGTTACGCATTTCAATGGTTCGGGCTCTGCGGCCTGATAGCACTCCTTTATGTCTGGTTCCAAATCGTCCGACGGTTCATTCGCCCGCGCAGCCAGCCTGCCGCCTGAGGCGCGTTCGGAGCACCCGCTGGGGTTGACCGTACACACCTTGCCCGAGGCGGGGGAGGCGGTCGCCACCGCACAGCGTGCGCGCCATGGGCGCTGGAAGATGCTGGGCGTGCTGCTGATCTGCGCCGCGCCGGTGGTCGCCTCGTACTTCACCTACTACGTGATCCGCCCGGAGGGGCGGCGCGTTTACGGCGAGCTGATCAACCCCCAGCGCACCGTGCCTGCGCTCACCGCCTCCACGCTCAATGGCGCAGCCACGCGGCTGGAGTCCCTCAAAGGCCAATGGTTGCTGGTCAGTGTGGCCGGGGGCGATTGCGATCCGGCCTGCCAGAAGCACCTGTACCTGCAGCGCCAGCTGCGCGAGAGCCTGGGCAAAGAGAAAGACCGGGTGGACTGGGTCTGGCTGATCAACGACAACGCCCTGCCACCCGCTGCCCTCACGCCCGCCCTGCAGCAAGCCACTGTCTTGCGGGTCGATCCCAGCGCCCTCAAGGCCTGGCTGGAGCCAGCCCCGGGCCAGCAACTGGCAGACCACCTCTACGTGGTGGACCCGATGGGCAACTGGATGATGCGTTTTCCGGCGGCCATGGACACCAGCGGCGCCGCCAAGGCCAAGCGGGACCTGGAGCGCCTGCTGCGTGCTTCTTCTTCGTGGGACGAGCCGGGGCGGCCGGTCAAGCCATGACCGATACCCAACCGCTGTACGACCTGGCCCCAGTGCTCGAGCTGATGCTGCTCGGCCTGGTGATCGCGCTGGGGCCGCTGGTCTGGGTGTGGGCGCGCAACCGGGGCAGCACGCCCATGCGGCGCCTGCAGGCGCTCACGGTGCTCACGCTGTTCCTCACGTTTGATTTGGTGCTGTTCGGCGCCTTCACACGCCTGACCGATTCGGGCCTGGGTTGTCCCGACTGGCCCGGCTGTTATGGCAGCGCCAGCCCGGTGGGTGCCCGCGCCGAGATTGCGGCCGCCCAGGAAGCCATGCCGACCGGCCCCGTGACGCACGGCAAGGCCTGGATCGAGATGATCCACCGTTACTTGGCGACGGGGGTGGGGGTGCTGATCATTGTGATCACTGTGTCGTCCTGGGTACAGCAACGGCGTGCCCGGCGCGATGGCGGACAGCAGGCGCCGCCGCTCAGCCCCTGGTGGCCCACGGTGACCTTGTTGTGGGTGTGCCTGCAGGGTGCGTTCGGCGCACTCACGGTGACTATGAAGCTCTTTCCCGCCATCGTCACCCTGCATCTGATCGGTGGTCTGGTGCTGCTGGCCCTGTTGTGTGTGCAGGCCGTGCGCCATACTCACAGCGCTCAGGGGCGCTCACCGGTGGCCTTGTCCCCCGTGCTGCGCTGGGGGCTGGTACTAACGGCCCTGCTGCTGGCCCTGCAAGTCGTGCTGGGCGGCTGGGTCAGCACCAACTATGCGGTGCTGGCATGCACCACCTTCCCCACCTGCCAGGGCAGCTGGTGGCCCGCCATGGACTTTGCCCAGGGCTTCCAGATCTGGCGCAAGCTGGGCATGTTGCAAGATGGTAGCCATATCAGCTTTGCTGCACTTACCGCCATTCATTACGTGCACCGCCTGATGGCCTATGTGGTGCTGTTGGCACTGGGTCTGGTGGCCTGGCGCTTCCATCGCAGTGGCGTGTTGCCCATGCAGGCCCGGTGGATTGGCGGGCTGGCCTTGCTGCAGCTGGTGACGGGTTTGTCCAACGTGGTGCTGGACTGGCCCCTGGTGGCGGCGGTGCTGCACACCGGTGGCGCCGCTGCGCTGGTGGTGGTGCTGACCTGGGCCTTGGTGTCCAGCCGCGCGGCGCCCGCGCCCCAAGAGTTTTCCGCGCCCACGGGCGCATCGAGAGTATCTGCATGAGTGTTGCCCCCTCCGCCGTTGCTGCGCCGCCCTCGCGGTTCCAGCAGTTTTATGCGCTGACCAAGCCCCGCGTGGTGCAGCTCATCGTCTTTTGTGCGTTGATCGGCATGGTGCTGGCCGTGCCCGGCCTGCCCAATGCTGCGCAACTGGGCCACATGGCGCTGGCCTGCCTGGGGGTGTGGCTGGTGGCCGGTGCTGCGGCCGCATTCAATTGCATCGTCGAGCAGGGTATCGACGCCAAGATGAAGCGCACCGCCTGGCGCCCCACGGCCAAAGGCGAGCTGTCCAATGCGCAGACCTTGCTGTTCTCTGCCGTGCTCTGTGCGGTGGGTTCTGTGCTCCTGTACGTCTGGATCAACCCGCTGACCATGTGGCTCACCTTCGCCACCTTTGTGGGTTATGCGGTGGTCTACACCGTGATCCTCAAACCCCTGACGCCCCAGAACATCGTGATCGGCGGCGCCTCCGGGGCCATGCCACCGGTGCTGGGCTGGGCGGCCATGACCAACGATGTGGGGCCCGAGGCGCTCATTCTCTTCCTCATCATCTTTCTGTGGACGCCGCCGCACTTCTGGGCCCTGGCCCTGTATCGGGTGGAGGACTACCGAAAGTCTGGCCTGCCCATGCTGCCCGTCACGCATGGGAACGAGTTCACGCGGTTGCAGGTGTTCCTGTACACGCTGATCTTGCTGGCCGGGTGCATGATGCCGTTCATCTACGGCATGAGTTCCTGGATCTATCTGGCTGCCGCTGTGCTGCTCAGCCTCGGTTTCTGCGGGTATGCGTTCGCGCTGTGGCGCAATTATTCGGACGCTCTGGCCCGCAAGACCTTCCGCTTTTCCCTCATCCACCTGAGCGTGCTGTTTGCGGCACTGCTGGTGGACCACTACGTGCTGTGATGACCTCCATGCAGAAACGAAATGCTCTTCATTTGATAGCTGCTGGCGCACTATCCGTCTGCGCTACAGGCCTCCTGGGTGCATGTTCCGAGAAAAAGGCCGAGTTCCGGGGTGTGGATGTCACCGGCGCTGAATACGCCCGCGACATTCCCCTGACCGACCACAACGGCCAACCGCGCCACATCAAGGACTTTGCCGGCAAGGTGGTGGTGGTGTTCTTTGGCTATACCCAGTGCCCCGACGTGTGCCCCACCTCGATGCAGGAGCTCGCTGAGGTCAAGCAGATGCTGGGCAAGGACGGTGACCGCCTGCAGGGTATTTTTGTGACCGTAGACCCGGAGCGCGACACGCCCGAGGTGCTCAAGGCCTACATGGCCAATTTCGATCCAAGCTTCCTGGCGCTGTATGGCACGCCCGAGCAGCTGGCTGCCGTCGCCAAGGACTTCAAGATTTACTACAAAAAGGTCGATGGCAAGACGCCCACCAGCTACACCATGGACCACTCGGCGGGCAGCTACGTGTACGACCCCGCAGGCCGTCTGCGGGTCTACAACCGCTATGGCAGCGGCGCGCAGGCCCTGGCGGCCGATGTGAAGGTGTTGCTGGCGGAGGCCGGGGGCTAAGCCCCAGCCTCTGGGTGACCCGGGGCCTGTGCCAGGCCGCCGTGTCGCGGGCCGCTGTGCGGCCCCGCATGAGCTGACGCCCTCGGGCGTTATTCGGCCTTGATACCGCGCATCGCAATCACGCCGCCCAGCAGATTGGTGTCGGCCTTGATGCGGTTGGCCAGGCCTTCAGGCGACGAGCCCACCGTCTGCCACCCTTGCTGGAAGAGCTTGCTGCGCACGTCCTCGCTGCGGGCGATTTCGCTGAGCAGCGCGGCCAGCTTGGCCTGGATGGGCTTGGGCATGGTGGAGGGCGCTGCGAAGGCGTTCCAGATCTCCAGGTTGAAGTTGCTGATACCAGCCTCTGCCAGGCTCGGTACATCGGGGGCCAGCGGGCTGCGTCCGGACGAGGTCACGCCGATCGCGCGCAGCTTGCCCGCACGCACCTGGGCCTGGGCCAGCGCCGGGGGCAGCAGCGCCATCTGCAGCTGGCCGCCCAGCATCGCGTTGGCCACCTGCGGATAGCCGGGGTAGGGCACATGCACGGGGTTGATGTTGCTGCGTGCCTTGAGCAGCTCGGTGCCGATGTGGCCCACCGTGCCCACGCCGGGCGTGCCATAGCTCCACTTGTCGCCCCCGTTGCGTGCGGCCACGAAGAAGTCCCGCGCAGTGCCGTTGGCGGCCACGCTAGGCTGGTTGACGGGGGCCGTGAGGATCAGCGGCGAGGTGCCGATCAGGCTGAGCGGTGCCAGGTCCTTGATCGGGTCATACGGAACGGCCGGGTTCAGCAGCTTGGCAATCGTCATGTTGCCGTTGATCATCAGCCCGATGGTGTGGTCGTCACGGGCCTTGGCCACTGCGTCGGCGCCAATGTTGCCGCCTGCACCCACCTTGTTGTCCACGATCACGGGCTGGCCCAGGGCCTTGGACAGGGGCTCCGAGAACGTGCGAGCCGTCAGGTCCGGCGACGAACCGGCCGGAAAACCGACAATGATCTTCAGCGGCTTGGTCGGCCAGACCAGTGGCGCGGGCGCCGTAGCGGCAGCCTTGCCGGCGCTTTGCGCCAGCGCCCACGGGGACGCGGCAGCCAGCGCGATCAACAGCGAAGCACGGCGGGAAACACGGCCGGTAAAGGCGGGACGTGAGGGCATGGGGTGCAATCTCCTTGAAGAATATTCGGGGGCCCAAACGACGCGGGGCCCCAGAACTGGGGCCCCGCGAGGCAACTTCTGCAGCCGGGGATATTAACCCCGCTGCCTGGCCCGGTCAGGCGTATTCGGCCAGGGCCTTTTTCATCTTCTTCATGGCGGCCACTTCGATCTGGCGAATACGCTCGGCGCTCACGCCGTACACGGCGGCCAGGTCGTGCAGCGTCATGCCGCCGCTGCCATCGTCGTTGACCTTGAGCCAGCGCTCTTCCACGATGCGGCGGCTGCGCTCGTCCAGGCTGGCCAGGGCGTTGGCAATGCCGTCGGTGGCCAGCGCGTCGCGCTGGCGCGACTCGATCATGGCCGTGGGTTCGTGCGATGCATCGGCCAGGTAGGCAATGGGGCCAAACGCCTGCTCGCCGTCATCGGCCGGGGCCGGGTCCAGCAGCACATCACCACCCGCCATGCGGGTTTCCATTTCGATGACTTCTTCGCGCTTCACGTTGAGCTGTGCGGCAACGGCGTCGATCTCATGGTCCGACAGGGTGTCACGGTGCGTGGCAACATCAGCGGCCGACGCGTCGGCCTTGAAGCCCTGCTTCATGGAGCGCAAGTTGAAGAACAGCTTGCGCTGTGCCTTGGTGGTGGCCACCTTGACCATGCGCCAGTTCTTCAGGATGTATTCGTGGATCTCGGCCTTGATCCAGTGCATGGCGTAGCTCACCAGGCGCACACCCTGGTCGGGGTCAAAGCGCTTGACAGCCTTCATCAGGCCCACATTGCCTTCCTGGATCAGGTCGCCATGGGGCAGGCCGTACCCCAGGTACTGGCGTGCAATCGAGACCACCAGACGCAGGTGCGACATCACCAGCCGGCCGGCGGCGTCCAGATCGTTGTTGTCCTTGAGTTGGCGTGCGTAGGTCTGCTCTTCTTCGTGCGTGAGCAGGGGCAGTCGGTTGACAGCCGAAATATAGGCGTCCAGGTTGCCCAAGGGGGGCACCAGCGCCCAGGGATTGGCGGGTGCCAGAGACATCGTCGCGGTTCCAGATTGAATGTTCATTCCGGGAATCCTTTCCTCTAAGCCATCATATTAGCACTCTCTCTGATTGAGTGCTAAGCACGGAGTTCCCGTCGGGTTGCTCATTGATACCGTTTGATATTTTCTGAGTCAAATCGGCATCAAGTGCTAGTGGAGAATGCCTTTGAAGCTATCAAAAGCATAGTAATCCACTCTCCATGAGTCGCCTTCAAACCGTCAGGTCCACCTGCTGCACCGTGCCCACGCTGCCGTCTTCCCGCAGATAGGCGCTGGTGGAGCGCACGGTGCCCAGGCTGGCGTTGTCGGCGGTGCGCAGGGCAAAGGGGGTGGCAACGGCGTGGGTGGAGAGGGCGCCCACGCCCACGTCGGCCAGGGTGCGCAGGTTCCCAGCCCCATCGGCGCCATCCGCCGATGGGGTCCACACCTGCAGTTGCTGAAAGACCGGGTCGGCCTCGTCAATCCAGCCGTTGCCGTCGCTGTCATAGGCGGCCAGCTCGGCAAAGCCGTTGCCGGTGCCGGGGCCGAACAGCTCCCGGCCGTTGTCGATGCGGCCGTTGTGGTTCAGGTCCAGGGCCAGGTAGCCCCGGTTGCCTGCGAGCAGGGGCACGTTGTCGGTCTGGCCGTCACTGTCCAGGTCAAACGCGAAGCGCAGGTCCTGCAACTGCGCGGCCGAGCCGTCGAAGTTGATGACCAGCGGGTCGACCGCTGCGGCGTCTCCAAGGCGCAGGCTGAAGGACGATGCCTGGCGGTAGCTACGCTGCATGTCCAGCTGCAGGCTGAAGCGGATTTCCTGCCCATCGGCAGTGCGCACCATGCCCTGGGCGGTGAATTGGGTGCTTTCGGTTTCTACGACCACCTCGCGCTGCTCCACCAGCAGGCCCCACCCGGAACGCGGGCGACCTGCCTCGGCCGCAGGCGTGGTGGCCGGGCGGCTCGCGGGCAAGGAGGGTGGGGACGGTACGGGTTCCGTCTGGCCGGTGTACACCCGCACCTGTACGCCCGTCATGCGGGCAATCAGGTCGCGGATCATGGCCAGCTGGGGTGTCAGTCCGTCGCTGGGGCTGCTGTCGGGTGCGGGGTCTGCTGCATTTGTGGGGGCGATGGCGTCCTGGGCGGCGCGGGCCAGGCGTGCTGCGCTGGAAATTTGTACGGCGGGTGTCGCTCGGGTAAGGCCCGGGGTGCTGTCGGGGCGGCGATCGCCCACCCAGGCCTCCATACGGCTGCTTTGGGTGTGCACGCGGCTGGCCACATGCTGTGCCTGCATCTGTAGGGCGGACGATTCAATCTTCATGGGACACCTCCACGGTTTCCACCCAGAGATATCGACGCCACAACCAAAGAACTTGAACGTCGCCTGGCCCTTTTTCCTGTTTCGCTGGTGCCCCGTGGCGGGTGCGGTGGCGTCTCAGCCTCCCTATACGCCCTGCCGCACCCGGCTTTCAAAATCTTCCAGCGTGAGCGGGCGGCCAAACAGGTAGCCCTGGAAGGCCTGGCAGCCGTGCGCCAGCAAAAACTGATGGTGGGCGGTGGTCTCTACCCCTTCGGCGATCACGGACAGACCTAGGCTGCCGGCCAGCGCAATGATGGAGCGGGCGATGGCCGCGTCGCTGGCGTCCAGCAGCACGTCGCGCACAAAGCCCTGGTCGATCTTGATCTGGTCGAGCGGCAGGCGCTTGAGGTAGCTGGGCGACGAGTACCCCGTGCCAAAGTCGTCCAGCGAAAACCCCAGGCCATGGGCCTTGAGGGCGCGCATGGTGGCGATCACGCTGTCCACGTTGTCCAGCAGCAGGCTTTCGGTCAGCTCCAGCTTGATCTGTGCCGGGTTGGCGCCGGTCTGCCGCACCAGCGCCAGCACCTGTGCCACAAAGTCGTCCTGCAGGAACTGGCGCGCGCTCACGTTGATGGCGAGGCTCAGGTGTGCAAACACCGGGTCTTGCTGCCAGCGGGCCTGCTGGCGCAGGGCCGTTTCCATGACCCAGTGGCCCAGCGGCAGGATCAGGCCCGACTCCTCGGCCAGCGGGATGAACTCTGACGGCGGCACCATGCCCTGCACGGGGTGCTGCCAGCGCACCAGGGCCTCCGCGCCGGTCACGCGCCCCTGGCTGTCCACCTGCGGCTGGTACAGCAGCAGGAACTGCGCGCGCCGCAGGCCGTTGTGCAGTTCGGTCTCCAGCAAGGCGCGGCGGTTCACGGCCTGCTGCATGTCGGGGTCAAAAAAGCGCAGCGTGTTGCGCCCGGCGTCCTTGGCGCGGTACATGGCCATGTCGGCCTGCTTGAGCACTTCGTCCACCGAGTCGCGCTGGTGGGTGAGCAGCGTCACGCCAATGCTGGCGGTGAAGTGGTGTTCGTGCCCCGCCAGCTCGTACGGCTGGCGCAACTGCGCCAGGATCAGCTCGCCCAGCGTGCGCGCCTGTGCGGCGGCCTCGGGGGCGTCGCTGCTCAGGTTCTGCAGCACCACCACAAACTCGTCACCTCCGAGGCGGGCCACGGTGTCCTGCTCGCGCACGCAGCTGCGCAGGCGCTGGGCCACGTCCTTGAGCAGCAGGTCGCCCACCTCATGGCCCCGGGTGTCGTTCAGGGTCTTGAAGTTGTCCAGGTCCACAAACAGCACGGCGGTGGTGAGGCCCGAGCGCGCACCGTTGACCAGCACTTGCTGCAGCCGGTCCACCAGAAGGCGGCGGTTGGGCAGTTGCGTAAGCGCGTCATAAAAGGCCAGGTAGCGCGCCTCGTCCTCTGCGGCCTTGCGGCCCGAAATGTCGATGTCGATGCAGAACATCTCGGGCGGGTGGCCGGGCACCTGGATGTAGGCGTGGCTAGAGAACACGTGCACCAGCGTGCCGTCTTTGCGCTGCAGCTGCAGCTCGCCCGCCGGGATCACCTCGCCGGTGGCGAACATGTGCTGCATGTGCGCTCGCACGCCATCCCGCATGGGCGGCGGGATGATGAGGTCGAGCAGGTTGCTGCCGATGGCTTCTTCGGCCGTGTAGCCATACAGTTGTTCGGACGCCTGGTTCCAGTAGCTGGTGGTGCCGTCCTGCAGGTAGCCCTGCACCGAGATGGATGGGATGTTGCGCAGCAGCGAGCGAAAGCGCAGCTCGGACTCTCGGAGGGCACTTTCTGCCTGCTTGCGCTTGGTGATGTCGCGGGCCAGAAACACCACGGCCGCCTGGCCGCCCACCTGCACGCCCAGGGGTTGGGTGCGCCCCTCAAACTGGCGCAGCCCTGACAGAGTCTGCATTTCATATTCCACGCTGTGGGTCTGGCCAGACTGCAGCGTGTCCCGGATGAGCGCCATGAACCGTCCGGCCTGCTCGGCGGGCAGCACATCGTGCAGCCGCTGGCCCACCAGCACCGGGGCGCTGGCCACCAGGGCGGAGTCGTTGGGGGACAGCACCTCGACATACCGGCCCTGGGCATCCAGCACCAGCAGCACATCAGGAATGGCCTGCGTGATGGCGTGCAGGCGCGCAGCCGTGCCCGTCAGCGCCCGCTCGGTGGCCATGCGCTGCTCCACGTCGTGCAGCAACAGGCCCAGTACCACGGTGGCAGGGGTGAAGGTCAGCAGATAGGGCAGGGCCAGCGTCTGGTTGATGCGCTGCACGGCCTCGGCGGGCAGCAGCTGAAACAGCGCGATCACCGCCGTGTGCAGCAGCAGCCCGAACAGTGCTAGGGTGACGGGCTCCACACCCAGCCGCCCCCGGGCGCGGCCCTCGCGGTACACCAGCCCCAGGGCGGTGCACAGCCCGATCACCATCAGCCCCACCTCGGCCCCGGCGCCCCCCAGCCAAAGGCGGCCGGTGGCTGCCATCAGCGCCGCAATGCCCGCTACCAGCGGGCCGCCAAACAGGCCCGCCATGCTCAACACCACCGAGCGTGCGTCGAAGATCACGCCCGGCATCAGCACCACCGGGGTGAGCATGCCCACCACGCAGATGCCACCGAAGATCAGCCCCGAAAAGACCTGCCCCACCCACGGGTGCTGGCGCCAGACGCGGATGTTGAACCCATGCAGAAAGCACAGCGCCAGCAGCAGCGCAACGCCTTTGACCAGCTCAATGAACATGGGCCTCCGTGCTTTCCAAGGGGAACGCCCATGATGGAGGAAACGTTGCGATCCGTAAACGTGTAAATGGCCCCAGATGGGGCCATTTCTAAGGAGAAGGCTGTGCCGCTGAGGCTCAGCTCAGCAAGGCCTGGGCAAATTCGCGGGCGTTGAAGGTTTCCAGGTCTTCGAGCTTTTCGCCCACACCGATGAAGTACACGGGGATGGGGCGCTCTTGCGCGATGGCGGCCAGCACACCGCCCTTGGCCGTGCCGTCCAGTTTTGTGACGATCAGGCCGGTGAGCTGCAGCGCGTCGTCAAACGCGCGCACCTGGGCCAGGGCGTTCTGGCCGGTGTTGCCGTCAATCACCAGCAGCACCTCGTGCGGGGCCGTGGCATCGGCCTTGGTGACCACGCGGCGGATCTTCTTCAGCTCTTCCATCAGGTGCAGCTGCGTGGGCAGGCGCCCGGCGGTGTCCACCAGCACCACATCTTTGCCGCGCGCCTTGCCAGCGGTCACGGCATCAAAGCTCACGGCAGCGGGGTCACCGCCTTCCTGGCTCACGATCTCGACCGTGTTGCGGTCAGCCCACACACCGAGCTGCTCGCGCGCAGCGGCACGGAAGGTGTCGGCGGCGGCCAGCAGCACGGCGGCGCCTTCGTCTGCCAGGTGTTTGGTGAGCTTGCCGATGGAGGTGGTCTTGCCCGCGCCGTTGACGCCGGCCACCATGATGACGGTGGGCGTGAACTGGCCGATGACCAGCGGCTTCTCGAGCGGCTTGAGCAGGTCGGCCACGGCCTCGGCCAGCAGCACCTTGACCTGGCCGGCGTCGGTGGCCATCTGGCGCTTGACGCGGCCGCGCAGGTCTTCGAGCAGGTATTCGGTCGCCTTGACGCCGGTGTCGGCCATCAGCAGGGCGGATTCGAGCTCTTCATAGAGCGCGTCGTCGATCTGGGCATTGACGAAGACGGCCTGGATGCCGGTACCGGTCTTGCGCAGGCCGGTCTTGAGCTTGTCGAGCCAGCTCTTGCGCTCGGGGGCGACCGGTGCCGCGGCGACCGGGGCGGGAACGGGAGCGGGCGCCGGGGCTGGCGGGGGAGCGAAGACAGGCGGCGGTGCGGGAGGGGGCGCGGCCACGACCGGGGCCGGCGCTGGTGCCGGCGCTGCGACGACCGGCGCAGGGGCTGTCGGTGCAGGAGCCGGAGCGGGCGGTGGCGCAACGGCCGGCGCAGGCGCAACAGGCGTTTCCTCCACCGCTGGCTTCGAGCCGAACCAGCTCGAAGGCGAGAATACCGAGCGCGTGGGCGCGGGCTCCGGGGCGGGCGCTGGCGCGACAGCCGGAGGGGGCGCCGGCGCGACCGGGGCATCGGCAGGCGGTTTTTTCTTGAAGAAACTGAACATCAGAAGCTTTTTACAATCCGACCCATTCTATGAAACACCTCCCGCCACGCCGTGCTGCGTCTGGTGCGGTACTGGCAATGGCGCTCGTGGCGCCGTGGGCCGTGCCTGCGCAGGCTCAGTCCACACCGGCCCCCGCCGCTTCGTCCGCCGCCACCGCGGCCGCGCCGGGACCCCAGCAATTCACGCTGCCCAACGGCATGACGCTGATCGTGCAGCCCGACCGGCGCTCGCCCACGGCGGTACAGATGGTCTGGGTGCGGGTCGGCTCCCTCGATGAAGTCGACGGCACCTCTGGGGTTGCACATGCGCTCGAACACATGATGTTCAAGGGCACCAAGGACATCAAGCCCGGCGAGTTCTCGCGCCGCGTGGCGGCCCTCGGCGGCCAGGAAAACGCCTTCACCACCCGCGACTACACCGGCTACTACCAGCAGATTCCGGTCGGCAGCCTCGAGCAGGTGATGAAGCTCGAATCCGACCGCTTCGCCAACAACCAGTGGCCCGACGACGAATTCAAGCGCGAGATCGAGGTCGTCAAGGAAGAGCGCCGACTGCGCACCGAAGACCAGCCGCGCGCCCTGCTCGGCGAGCAGCAGAACGCCGCCGTCTTCATCGCGTCGCCTTACCACCGCCCCGTGGTTGGCTGGATGAGCGACCTCGACGCCATGACCCCGGCTGACGTGCGCGACTTCCACCAGCGCTGGTACGTGCCCGCCAACGCCGTGCTGGTGGTGGCCGGCGACGTCGACGTGGCCCAGGTCCGCGCGATGGCCGAGAAATACTACGGCCGCATTCCCGCGCGTGCCGTGCCCGTGCGCAAGCCGCGCGTGGAGCCGGTGCAGCGCGGCATCCGCCGCCTCGAATTCAAGGCCCCCGCCGAGCAGGCCTACGTGTCGCTGGCCTACCGCGTGCCGCAGATCGCCAGCATCGACGACGTGAACAGCGACGCCTGGGCGCTGGTGGTGCTGTCCGCCGTGCTCGACGGCTATGCCGGCGCCCGGCTCGACCGCGCGCTCACCCAGGGCCCCGACCGCGTCGCCGACTCGGCTGGCGCCTACGCGGGCTTCGTCGGCCGCGGCCCGCAGCTCTTCGTGCTCGAAGGCGTGCCGGCCGCCGGCAAGAGCGCCGAGGCGGTCGAGGCCGCCTTGCGCGCGCAGGTGGCGCGCATCGCCAAGGACGGCGTGGGCGAAGCCGAACTGGCCCGCGTCAAGACGCAATGGGTGGCCAGCGAGACCTACAAGCGCGACTCGGTGATGGCGCAGGCGCGCGAACTCGGCAGCAACTGGATCCAGGGCCTGCCGCTGGACGCCAGCGAGCGCATCGTCGCCCGGCTGCAGTCCGTCACGGCCGCGCAGGTGCAGGCCGTGGCCGCCAAGTACTTCGGCGACGACCAGCTCACGGTCGCCACGCTGCGGCCCCTGCCGCCCGAGGCCAAGCGCGGCCGCGGCTTCGCGGCGCCCGCTGGCGAGCTGCGCTGAAAGGTCCCGATTCCATGACGAACAAGACTCTGAAGAAAACCGCGCGCGCTCTCGTGCTTGCAGGCGCGGCGGCACTCGCGGGCATGACCGGCGCGCACGCCGCGCTGCCGATCCAGCACTGGACGCTCGCCAACGGCGCCAAGATCTATCTCGTGTCGACCAATGCGCTGCCGATCGTCGACATGCAGGTCGACTTCGACGCCGGCAGCCGCCGTGACCCCGCGTCGCAGGCCGGCCTGGCCAGCACCACGGCCGCGATGGTCGAGAAGGGCGTGCGCGCGGGCAAGGGCGGCGAGCCGGCGCTCGACCAGAACGCCCTCGGCGAAGCCTGGGCCGACCTGGGCGCCAGCTTCGACGTGAGCGCGGGCACCGACCGCACCAGCTATTCGCTGCGCACGCTGTCCGACCCGGCGCTGCTGAAGAAGGCTGTCACGCTGGCCTCGCGCGAGATCGGCGAGCCGGCCTTCCCCGACGACGTGTGGCAGCGCGAGCGCGAGCGCATCAACGCCGCCATCAAGGAAGCCAACACCAAGCCCGCGACCGTGGCCGGCCGTGCGTTCGCGCAGGCGGCGTACGGCACGCACCCCTACGGGCAGGAAGTGACCGAGGAAACGCTGGCGCGCATCGACACCGCCGCCATGCGCCAGCGCTATCAGCAGCTGATGGTGCCGTGCCGCGCCAAGCTCAGCATCGTCGGCGCGGTCACGCGCGCCGAGGCCGAGACGCTCGCCAACACGCTGCTGTCGCGCCTGCCCGGCCCCGAGGCCTGCACGCCCCTGCCGGCCATCGCGCCCGTGGCCGCGCTCACGGCGGCGAAGGACGAGCGCATTCCGTTCGATTCGGCGCAGGCCCACGTCTTCATCGGCCAGCCCGGCTATCCGCGCAAGGACCCGGACCACTTCGCGCTCACGCTGGGCAACTACGTGCTGGGCGGCGGCGGTTTCGTGTCGCGCCTGACCGACCAGGTGCGCGAGAAGCGCGGCCTCACCTACAGCATCTACAGCGGCTTCGCGCCGGGGCTCGAGGCGGGCGCGTTCCGCATCGGCTTCCAGACCCGGCCCGACCAGGCCGAGGAAGCGGTGAAGGTGTCGCGCGAAGTGCTCGCGAAGTTCGTGGCCGAGGGCCCGACCGCGAGCGAACTCAAGGCCGCCAAGGACAACGTGATCGGCGGCTTCCCGCTGCTGCTCGACAGCAACCGCAAGCTGATCGGCAACGTCGCCAACATCGCATGGCACGACCTGCCGCTGGACTACCTCGACACCTGGACCGCGCGCATGAATGCGGTCACGGCGGCGGACATCAAGGCAGCGTTCCAGCGCAAGCTGCAGCCGGAGCGCATGGTGACGGTGGTGGTGGGCGGCAAGCCCGCCCAGGCGGCCGCCGCCAAGACGCAGCAGTAGGCGGGCGACTAGGCCAGGGCGTGCGGCCCCTGGCTGGCGGCAGCGCGAACCGCCGCGCCCAGTCTTTCCAGCAGGCGCGACGCCGCGCGCGCCTGCTGCCAGTAGAGCGGCACCGGCAGTGTCGAGCCGGGAACCAGTTCCACCAGCCTGCCTTCACGGATGGCTTCGGCCACCATGCTGGTCGGATGCATGCCCCAGCCCATTCCAGCGCAGGCCGCCTCGACGAAGGCGGTGGGCGAGGGTACCCAGTGCCGTGGCGTCTCGACATTGCGATGGCAGATGCGCCGCACCCAGCGCGCCTGCAGCCGGTCCTTGCGGTCGAACACCAGGCTCGGCGCGTTCGCCAGCGTGCGCGCGCCCACGCCCTTGGCGAAATGGTCGCGCACGAATTCCGGGCTGGCGGCGGCCACGTAGTGCACAGTGCCCAGCGCCTCGCTGTTGCAGCCGGCCACCGGCTTCGCCAGCGCGGTCACGGCCGCCAGCACCGCGCCGCTGCGCAGCCGCTCGGCCGTGTGGTCCTGGTCGTCCACCGTGAGGTCGAGCAGCACCGTTTGCGCCTGCGCCGTGAAGGCGGCCGCGGCCGCGATGAACCAGGTCGCCAGGCTGTCGGCGTTGACGGCCACGCGCACCGTCAGGCGCTCATCGCCGGCCTCGCCGCTGCCCATGCCCAGCGCGGGCAGGGCGTCGCGCAGTTCGTGCTCCAGCATGCCCACGCGCTCGACGTGGCGGCACAGTTGCAGCCCGGCTTCCGTCGCCACGCAGGGCTGGCCGCGCACGAGCAGGGCGCCGCCGGTGCGCTCCTCCAGCTGCCTGATGCGCTGCGACACCGCTGACGGCGTGACGTGCAGCGCGCGGGCGGCGCGTTCGAAGCTGCCCTCGCGCACGACGGCTGCGAGAGCATTCAGGGCGGCGTAGTCAAGCATGGTGACGGTGAAGTAAAACTGAACAGCAGTTAGAAAGTTTAGTTTGAGTTAATCACGGTCAGGCCGCAAGCTCGGACCATGCAAGCCGTACAAGTCACCCCCGCCTTCGTCAACGGGCTCTTCATGAGCCTGGTCCTCATCGTCGCCATCGGCGCGCAGAACGCCTACGTGCTGCGCCAGGGCTTGCGGCGCGAACACGTGGGCGCGGTGGTGTTGTTCTGCGCGGCCAGCGACGCGGTGTTGATCGGCGCCGGCGTGGCCGGCATGGCGCAGGCGCTGAAGGGCCGCCCGATGCTGGCCACCGCGCTCGCTGCGTTCGGCGCCGTATTCCTCTGCACCTATGGCCTGAAGGCGCTGTGGCGCTCGCGCCGGCCCGCCGCGCTGCAGGCCACGGCACAGGGTGCGTCGCTGTCGCGCGCGGCCGTGGTCGCGCAGGCGGCCGGCTTCACGCTGCTGAATCCGCATGTCTACCTCGACACCGTGCTGCTCGTGGGCAGCGCCGGCGCGCAGTACGCGGGGCTGCTGAAGGTCTGGTTCGTGGCGGGCGCGGCCACCGCCAGCGCGCTGTGGTTCACCTCGCTGGGCTTCGGTGCGCGCCTGCTCGCGCCGGTGTTCGCTCGGCCGCGCGCCTGGCAGATGCTCGACGGGCTCATCGGCGGCACCATGCTGCTGCTGGCCGCGATGCTGGCCCATCGCGCCTTCAGCGGGCTCTGAGGCAGAGCGTCGGGCGTTAAGCTCGCCGCATGCCCCAGAAGAAAGCCGCCCCAGCCGCCCGTCCCGCCGCAACCAAGCGCCCGTCGAAACCCAGCGAGGTGCGCATCATCGGTGGCGAATGGAAGCGCACCCGCCTCGCCGTGGCCGACAAGCCCGGCCTGCGCCCCACGCCCGACCGCGTGCGCGAAACCCTCTTCAACTGGCTCGCGAGCCTGGCCGGTGCCGGCGGCGGCGAGCTGCCGGGCTGGCACTGCGTCGACGCTTTCGCCGGCACCGGCGCGCTGGGCCTCGAAGCCGCCTCGCGCGGCGCCGCGAACGTGCTGCTGTGCGAGCAGGACGCCGCGCTGGTCGCGCAGTTGCAGGCCGCCAAGACCAAGCTGTCGGCCGAAGCCGTGCGCATCGAGCGCGGCAACGGCTTGACCGCGCTGGAGCGCACGCCCGCCGGCAGCCTCGATGCCGTGTTCCTCGATCCGCCCTTCGACAGCACCGCGCTCTACGAACCGGCCCTGCGCGCCGCCGCGAGAGCGCTGCGTGCCGGGGGCTCGGTGTACCTCGAGGCGCCGCGCCGCTGGAGCGACGAGGAACTCGCCGCCTTCGGCCTCGTGGGCTTCCGCTACCTGAAGGCGGGCGCCGTGCATGCCCACCTCCTGAGGGCGGCCCCGGAGGGGACTGCATAATCCGCCGAACAAGCCGCATCGGCAGCATGAGGAAGAAGCAACCATGGCCAGCAACGTGATCGCGGTTTACCCCGGCACTTTCGACCCCATCACCCTCGGTCACGAGGACGTGGTGCGGCGCGCAACCCAGCTCTTCTCCAAGGTGATCGTCGCCGTCGCGGCGGGCCACCACAAGAAGGCGCTCTTCACGCTGTCCGAACGCATGGACATGGCCCGCGAGGCGGTGAAGCCCTACAGCGACCAGGTCAGCGTCGAGAGCTTCTCGGGCCTGCTGCGCGACTTCGTCGTCGCGCGCGGCGGCAAGGCCATGGTGCGCGGCCTGCGCGCCGTGACCGACTTCGACTACGAGTTCCAGCTCGCGGGCATGAACCGCTCGCTGATGCCCGACGTCGAGACCGTGTTCCTGACCCCCAGCGACAAGTACCAGTTCATCTCCAGCACCTTCGTGCGCGAGATCGCCATGCTCGGCGGCGAGGTCCACAAGTTCGTCTCCCCCAACGTGGAGCAGCAGCTCGCCGCCAAGGTTCGCAGCCTCGGCCGTGAATAAGCCGCGATGAGCGGCACCCCGCCGCCCCGGCTGCATCTCCTGGGCGATGCAGCGCTCCTGTGCGAGCTGCCGGCGCCCGCCACGCTGGCGCAGCAGCAGCGCATCTGGGCGCTCGCCGAGCGCGCGCGCGAATGGCCCGGCGTCGGAGAGACGCTGCCGGGCATGAACAATCTCACGCTGACCTTCGATCCGACCGCGATCGACCTCGATACGCTCACCGCCCATGTGCTCGAAGCCTGGCCGAAGCTGCCGGCCGCTGCCGCACTGGGCCGGCTGGTCGAGATCCCGGTGGCCTATGGCGGCGAGCACGGGCCCGACCTGGCCGATGTCGCGGCCCACACCGGCTTCACGCCGGCCGAGGTGGTGCGGCGCCACAGCGCGGGCGAATACATCGTCTACCTGCTCGGCTTTCTTCCCGGCTTCGCCTTCATGGGCGGTCTGGCACCCGAACTCGCCACGCCGCGCCGGGCCGAGCCGCGCACCGCGGTGCCGGCGCGCTCGGTGGGCATCGGCGGCGAGCAGACCGGCATCTACCCGCTGGCGTCGCCCGGCGGCTGGCAGCTGATCGGGCGCACCCCGCTCGAACTGTTCGACCCCGCGGCCACGCCGCCCACGCTGCTGCGCCCCGGCGACCGCGTGCGCTTCGTCGTGGAAAGCGTGCGGACATGATCGTCGTCCAGAAACCGGGCGTGCTCGCCTCGGTGCAAGACCTGGGGCGGCACGGCCATCGCCAGCTCGGCATCTGCCCCGGCGGCGCGCTCGACGTGCTCTCGCTCACCATGGCCAACCGGCTCGTGGGCAACGTGGACGGCGCCGCTGGCCTCGAATTCACCATGGGCGGCTGTGAGCTGCGCTTCGAGGTCGACACGCGCATCGCGCTGACCGGCGACGACTTCGCCGCCACGCTCGACGGCGTGCCGCTCTGGCCCTGCTGGAGCATGCCGGTGACCGCCGGCCAGACCCTGAAGCTCTCGGGCGCCAACGCGCCGGGCGCGAAGAAGGCCGGGCTGCGCAGCTGGCTCGCGGTGGCGGGCGGCATCGATGTGCCGCCGATCCTGGGCTCGCGCAGCACCGACCTCAAGGCCGGCTTCGGCGGCCATGAGGGGCGCCCATTGCGCAAGGGCGACCGCCTGCCGTTGGGCATGTCAAGGCTCGACGCATCGCAACTCGCCCGTCGCCCCTTCGGCCTGCGTGGTCCGGACTGGGGCCCCATGGAGGCAGACGGCGCCATCGCCTTGCGCGTGTTGCCCGGCCCTGAGTTCGAACAGTTCACCCTGCCCGCGCGCGAGCTGCTGTGGGGCGAGCGCTGGCGCATCACGCTGCAGAGCAACCGCATGGGCAGCCGCCTCGCGGGTGCCGAACTCAAGCGCAAGCGCGGCGGCGACATGCTGTCGTCGGGTGTCATTCCCGGCACGGTGCAGGTGCCTCCGTCGGGCCAGCCGATCATTTTGATGGGCGACGCGCAGACCACCGGCGGCTATCCGCGCATCGGCGTGGTGATCCGCGCCGACCTGTGGAAGCTGGCGCAGGCGCCGCTGAACGGCAATCTGCGGCTGGTGCAGGTCGACCAGCCCCAGGCGCTGGCCGCATGGGCGCAGCAGCAGCGCTATCTTGCGCAGGTGGCACAAGGGTTGGCCGCTGCAGGTTGGTCGGGCAGGGCATAGACTTTCCGCAAAGGAAACGCCCCATGCACATCGACCTCAACGCGGACCTCGGCGAAGGCGCCGGCAGCGACGAAGAACTGCTCGCGCTCGTGAGCTCCGCCAACATCGCCTGCGGCTGGCACGCCGGTGACGCCAGGACCATGCAGCAATGCGTGCGCTGGGCCATGCGTCACGGCGTGGCCATCGGCGCGCACCCGAGCTTTCCGGACCGCGAGAACTTCGGCCGCAGCACCATGCACCTGCCGCCCGACGAGATCGTGGCCAATGTGCTCTACCAGATCGGCGCGCTGGCGGCCATCGTCAAGGCCGAGGGCGGCAAGCTCTCGCACGTGAAGGCCCACGGCCAGCTCTACAACCAGGCGGCGAAGGAGCCCGAACTCGCCGATGCGCTGTGCGAGGCGGTGCGCCGCTTCGACCCCACGCTCAAGTTCTTCGGCCTGGCGGGCAGCCGCATGATCGACGCGGCCCGCCGCGCCGGCCTGGAGCCCGTCGAGGAAGTGTTCGCCGACCGCGGCTACATGCCCGACGGCAGCCTGGTGCCGCGCAGCCAGCCCGGTGCACTGATCGACAGCGAAGAGCGCGCGATCGCGCAGACGCTCTCGATGGCGCGAGACCACCGCGTGACGGCCATCGACGGCAGCGTCGTGCCGGTCAATGCGCAGACCGTGTGCCTGCACGGCGACGGCGCGCACGCGCTGGCCTTTGCGCGCCGCATCCGCGAACGACTGCAGGCCGAAGGCATCGCGGTCCGAGCCTGAGCCCGGAACGCGGCGCGCCGGAACCGCTGCGTCAGAAGCGCTCCCACTCGCCTTCGGCAATCGCCAGCTTGGGCGACGCCGCGACGGCTGCCACGCGGCTGCGCACAGGAAGGGCCGCCGGCGCCTTCACCGCCTTGGCCTTGGGCGTGACGACCGGTGCCACGAGCACGGCGCTCTGGTGGCCGTCTTCCAGCTTGAACACGCTCACGGCCTGCAGCAGGTTGCCTGCCTGATCCCTCAGCGAGGCCGCCGCGGCTGCTGCTTCTTCCACCAGCGCCGCATTTTGTTGCGTGACCTGGTCCATCTGCGTAATGGCCTGGTTGATCTGCTCGATGCCCGAGGTCTGCTCCTGGCTCGCGGCGGTGATCTCTCCCATGATGTCGGTCACCCGGCGCACGCTGCCCACGATGTCGTCCATCGTGCGGCCCGCCTCGCTGACCAGCGCCGTGCCGGCGTCCACCTTGCCGACCGAATCGCCGATGAGGTCCTTGATTTCCTTGGCCGCCGCGGCCGATCGCTGCGCCAGGTTGCGCACCTCGCCGGCCACCACGGCGAAGCCGCGGCCCTGTTCGCCCGCGCGCGCGGCTTCCACCGCTGCGTTGAGCGCCAGGATGTTGGTCTGGAAGGCGATGCCGTCGATGACGCCGATGATCTCGACGATCTTGCGCGACGACGCATCGATCGAGGCCATGGTCTCGACCACCTTGCCCACCACGGCGCCGCCCTTGACCGCCACTTCGGAGGCCGACACGGCCAGCTGGTTGGCCTGGCGGGCGTTGTCCGCGTTCTGCTTGACGGTGGAGGTCAGCTCTTCCATCGAGGCCGCGGTCTGCTCCAGCGAACTGGCCTGCTCCTCGGTGCGCGAAGACAGGTCTTCGTTGCCCTGCGAGATCTGCGCGCTGGCGCTGGCCACGCCTTCCGCGTTGCCGCGCACCTGGCCCACGGTGCGCGCCAGGCTCTCCTGCATGCGCTGAAGGGCCGTGAGCATCCGGCCGGTCTCGTCCGTGGACTGCACCTCGATCGGCTCGCCGAGGTCACCCTGGGCGACGCGATCGGCCACTGCAACCGCACGGTTGAGCGGGTGCGTGATCGAGCGCGTGATCAGCCATGCCGACACGACGCCCAGGACGACGGCCAGCACCGCCGTGGCGACCATGATGTCGATGGCCGTCTCGGCGGCCGAGCTGGCCGCGTCTGCGGCCTTGTTCATCTGCTCGCTCGTGAACTCGACCATCTCGCGCAGGGCGCCCAGGTACGCGGCCTGGGTCTTGTTGCGCTCGCCGAAGAGCATCTGCGTGGCTTCCTCCGGGCGATTGGCCATGGCCAGGTCGGCCACCGCGTTGGTGAAGGAGCGGTAGTCGGCGAGCCGCGTCTTCAGGGCCGCCAGCAGCTCGCGGCTGCGGTCGTTGTCCACCAGCTTGTCGAGTATGGCCATCTGCCTGTCGGTCTCGGCCCTCGACTGCTCCAGCGTCTGCCTGTTGGTGGTTCTGACGGCCTCATCTTTCACGAGGATCAGGTTGCGTGTCATACGCGTCACGTCGGCCGCCTGATACGACATCTCGCGCGCGGCTTCGATCTTGGGCGAGATGTTGGACGTGATGCGCGTGGTGGTGGCGTCCAGGTAGTGAAGGCGATTGATGCCCACGAAGGCGATGGCTGCCAGCAGGAGCAGCAGCAGCCCGAACACAAGACTCAAGCGCGCGCTGATTTTCAGATTTTTCACGGTAGTGGAGAAGGTTGACGATGAAAGTTTCCGGTGCGCTGCAAGCGGGCTCGCCTTTTTTCTGTACAACGCACGACCTGTTTTCTATCGGCAACGGCGGACGTGGGGATTAGGGTTTTTTTTGCAATTAACACTTCCATAAAGTTTGTGAATGCCTGGGGAAAGTGCGTTTTTCGGCGTTTTCACGTGCCGGTTGCGCAATCTGTTCGGCCCATGATGTCCGCCCTTGTCGTTCTATCCGGAAATTCGAAATTGAGCTTGTTGAGCTTTGGCAGACGGTCATTCGTGGACCTCAATGAGTTGGCTCTTTTTCTGCAGGTGGCCCGCCTCGGGAGCTTCGCGCTGGCGGGCAAGGCCCTCGGCGTTCCCGCCAGCACGGTGAGCCGACAGGTGAAGAACATCGAACAGCAGCTGGGAGTGCGGCTCATGCAGCGCTCCACGCGGCGCCTGGTGCTGACGGAAGCCGGGCGGCTGCTGGTGCAGCGCTGCGAAACGCACTTCAGCGCCATCGGCGACGTCACCCGCGAAGTGCTGGACGGCGTGGGCGTGGTGAGCGGCACCTTGCGGATCGCCACGCCATCGGACTTCTTCGACTGGTTTCCCCTCAGCTGGTTAGGGGAGTTCCGCGCCATGCACCCCAAGGTGCGGTTGGAGATCTTTGCGCAGGACGCGCTGGTGGACGTGATCGGCGACGGCATCGACATCGCGTTCCGGGCCGGCAAGCTCGAGAGCTCACGCCTGGTCGCGATCCTGCTCACGACGACCTCGGTCTTCCTGGTTGCGAGCGCGGGCTACCTGTCGCTGCGCGGCACGCCGCGCAATCCCGAAGACCTGGCTTCGCACGACGGCCTCACGCTGCGCAGCTCACCCAGCCAGAGCCAGCGCGACTGGCGCGTGGTGGGCCCCGCCGGCGAGGTTCGCCTGGAGGTGCAGAGCCGGTTCAGCGCCAGTGCGATGGGGTTGCTGCGCGACGCCGCTGTCGAGGGACTCGGCATCGCGCTGCTGCCCGAGGTTCTGATCCGCAGCGAACTGGACGCGGGGCGGCTGCAGCGCGTGCTCCCCGAGTACGGGCAGCCTTCGGTCAGCTTCTCGCTGCTGTATCCGAGCCGCCAGCAGATCCAGAAAGCGGCTTCGGCGTTCGTGGAGTTCGCCGTGGCCAAGTTCGGCGGCAAGCCCGCCAGGCGCTGATCAGGCGAAGTGCTTCGCCAGCCAGTCGTTCAGTGCGGCGTTGACGAGTTCGGGCTTTTCCATCGTCAGCATGTGGCCGCATGCGGGCACCCACACGACCTCGGCCTGCGGCAGCAGCGCGGCCATCTCGTTGGTGCACTCGGGTGGTGCGAGCTTGTCGTCGTCGCCGCACATCAGCAGCACCGGCGCGCGCACCGAGCCCAGGTGCAGCCGCGCGTCGGGCCGGCGCATCACGGCGCGGTTCTGGCTGATGAGCTGCTGCGCGCCCGCGCCCAGCACGATGTCGAGGTAGCGCTGCACCAGCAGCGGGTCGGCCGCCTGCGCGGGGTGGAAGGCGAAGTAGACGTTCGGCTCGATCACGTCGCGCAGCTCGCCGCGCTCGAAGTACTCGATGGCGCCTTCGCGCAGCGTGAACATCTCGGGCGTCTCGGGCCGTGCGCTGGTGCCCAGCAGGGCGAGCCCGGCGATGCGCTCGGGCGCCTGGCGGGCCGCTTCCATCGCGACCATGCCGCCCATCGATGCGCCGCACAGCACCAGCGGCCCGTGGTTGTCGCGCAGCACGGCGGCGGCCATGCCCTCGATGGTGCCGTTGTGCCGCTGGGCGTCGCTCACGCGGGTGTTGAAGGCTTGGGGAAGGGCGGGGATTTGGGCTTCCCAGATGCGCTCGTCGCAGGCGAGGCCGGGCAGCAGGACTAGATTTGGCATGGATGGATTCTGCGCGATCATGGCCACCGGCGTAACGTCATAGGCTTCATGGCCAGCAGCCATGGCAGCCTCCGCTCGACATACTTTGCGGTCCATGTCGAAGGACCCCGAAAAATGAATCTGGTCGAACGCGTGCAGTCCATCCTGCTCAAGCCCAAGGCAACCTGGCCGGTGATCGATGCCGAGCCTGCCGACCCCGCATCGCTCTACAAGAACTACGTGATGATCCTTGCGCTGATACCGGCGGTGGCGGGCTTCATCGGCCTGTCGCTGATCGGCATCGGCGCCTTCGGCATCAGCTTTCGCGTGCCGATCGTCTCGGGGCTCGCGCACATGGTCGTGGGCTATGTGCTCTCGCTGGTGATGGTGTTCGTGCTCGCGCTCATCATCGACGCGATGGCGCCCACGTTCGAGGGCACGAAGAGCCAGATCGGCGCGCTCAAGCTGTCGGCCTATGCCAGCACGGCGGCCTTCGTGGGCGGCATCTTCAGCCTGCTGCCGTCGCTGTCGATCATCGGCGCGCTGGCGGCGCTCTACGGCATCTACCTGCTCTACACCGGTCTGCCGGTGCTCATGCGCTGCCCGCCCGACAAGGCGGTGGCGTATACGGCCGTGGTGGTGGTGTGCGCCATCGTCGGCGGCTGCATCATCGGCTGGGTGCTGGCGCTGCTCACGCCGTCGCCCATGCGACTGGGCGCGGCCTCGCCCGCCGACGCGGTGGCGGTCTTGCAACAGCTGGTGGCGGCAAAAGCCTGAGCCGTCACGCCCAGCGTGGAAAATGGGCGCAATGCCGACGCCCAAACCCGACTCCACCACCGACCTGATCCTCATCCGCCACGGCGAGACCGCCTGGAACCGCGAACTGCGCTTCCAGGGCCATGCCGACGTTCCGCTCAACGACATCGGCCATGAGCAGGCCCGCCGCCTCGGCCTGCGGCTGGCCAGCGAGACCGCGGTGCAGCACATCCTGAGCAGCGACCTCATGCGCGCGCAGCAGACCGCGGCGCCGGGCGCGCAGCAGCTGGCGCTGCCGGTGGTCACATCGGCATCCCTGCGCGAGCAGTTCTTCGGCGTGGCCGAGGGCCTGCGCTCCGACGAGATCCAGAGCCGGCACCCGCGCGCCTGGGAAGAATGGCTGGAGTTCCGCGAAGACCACGCCATGCCCGAGGGCGAAACGGCGCGCGAATTCCACACCCGCATCGTCGCGGCGCTGGCAGCCGTCGCGGCCGAGTACAAGGGGCAGCACCTGATCGTCGTCACCCACGGCGGCGTGCTCGACATGGTGTGGCGCACCGCGCGCGGCCTGAGCCTGAGCGGACCGCGCCGCAGCGAGATTCCCAACGCGGGCTTCAACCGCATTCGCATCGCCGACCCCGCGAGGCCCGAAGAGATCGAGATCGTCGACTGGGCCGACACGCGGCATCTGGCCGACCTGCCGCCGCAGCCGACCTACGACCAGACGCGGCACCTGAAGAACAAGGACTGAGCGCCCCGCCCGGCGCTTCAGTCCCTCAGGAGCCGGCCCAGCCCCAGCCGCTCGTAGACGGCGGCCGTCTGCCGGCGCAGGCGCAGCGATTCCGGCTGGCCGTTGAGCTGCTGCTGCAGGATGGCCTGCGCCCCGGTCAGCGAAGCCTCCGTGCCCGTGCGCACCAACGCCGCCAGGTAGAGCTGCTCGAACAGGTCGCGCTGTGCATGGCTGCCGCCGATCTCGATCATGCGCGGCAGGGCCGTGCCCAACCCCTCGATGGCCGCAGCGAGATCGCCGCGTGCATGCGCCACCAGCCCGTGCGCGGCCGGCACGCAGACGCGCTGCCAGGCGGCGCGCGTCGATGGCGGCGCGCCGGGCGCGAAGGCCTCGATGTTGCGCAGCAGCACATCGGCCTCGGGCCTGTCGGCGCGCGCAAGGCCGTAGAGGTACTGCAGGTCGAGAAAAGGCAGCACATGATCGGCCTGCCGCTGCAGCAGGTAGGCCGCCACGTCGTCCCAGCGGGAGCCGACGTCGATGCCCGCAAGCTCCAGCCGGGCCAGCAGCGACACGGCGCCGATCTGGTCCTGCGAGTAGTCCTTGACCACGCCCCAGGCGTGCCGGTCGTACACCGCGAGCGCCTCGGCGTCGTGGCCCAGGTCGATCAGGAACAGCGCCACGTGCCACCAGTTGTGCGTGACCATGAACGAGTTGAGCCCGGTCCAGGTGTCGCTCACGCTCTTCATGAAGGCCAGCCCCTCGGCGAGCCGGCCTTCGGTGAGCATCACGTGCGCTAGCGCATGGTGCGCCCACGGCTCCTTGCGGCACATGCCGATGGCATGGCGCGCGCTGGCCTCGGCCTCGCGCATCAGGTGGCACTGCTCATAGCCGAAGGCGGCCATGCCGTGCACGTAGGGCACGTCCGCCGCATGCGGCAGCACGGCCAGCGCCAGCCGCAGCATGCCGGGGCAGTCGCCGGTGTTGAAGCAGTGGTACTGGCCGAGCTTGACCGACACCAGGTCGCGCGGATGTTCGCGCGCCTGCTCGGCGTGCAGCGCGATGGCGGCGGCGATCTCTCCCCGCGCCCAGGCCTCGATGGCCGCGATGTAGCGCCGCTCGCGCGGCGTGGCGCGTGCGGCGCCGGCCAGTGCCTTGTCGAGGAAAGGCCGCGCATTGGCCACTGCCTCGCGCGATTCCGCGAACAGGTGCAGCGTGGCGCAGTAGGCCTGCACGATGGGGCTCGCGTCGGCATCGGCCGCTGCCAGCAGGTTGACGGCGCGGGCCTCCGTCGAGATGAAGCCCATGACGAAGTCGTCGACCAGCGGCAGGCTGGCGGGGTCGTCGAGGGTGAGGGGGGTGCCGAGGCTGTCGGCGAGGGATTTTCCGGAGGGCATGGCGGCATGGTGCCATGCCCCCGGCGATGCTTCAACGACTCAGACGCCGGCCTGCTGGTGCCGGTACTCCTGCGTCTGGCCGCCGTAGCCGTAGGCCGCGGCGCGCGCGTCGATCACGTGGATGTAAGAGACCTCGTGCAGATCGGGCCGGATCTTCGCCATGGCCGCATGCACCTCGCGCAGGTAACGTGCCTTCTCGGCCTTGGTGTTGGTCTCGTCGGTGACGCTGATGTCCAGGTGAAAGGCCGACTTGCCGAGCGCCACCAGCGACTGGCCGCCGATGAACCAGGTGTCGGCGGCGATGTACTGCACCGTGATGGCGATGACCGGCAATTGCTTGCCCAGCACGCTCTGCGTGAGCTCGGCGACCGTGTCGACGGTCTTGCGGGTGAGAGCGGCGTCGGGTTCGCCGGAGAGGTGGACGACGATATGGGGCATGGCGGACTCCTGTATGAATGAGTGGTCGATGGGGTGATTTTGGGAGTCGCATGACCATCGGAAAAGCGGGAAGATATGATGGAATTCATCGGTTAAACGGATGGATTGATCATGCAGGGATTCGACCTCGAACAGCTTCGCACCCTTGCCGCGGTGATCGACGCAGGCAGCCTCACGGCGGCCGCGCCGCGCGTGTTTCTTTCGCAGTCGTCGGTCAGCGAGCAGATACGCAAGCTCGAAGAAAGGGCGGGCCAATCGCTGCTCACGCGCAGCAAGGCCGGCGTGTCGCCCACCGAGGCGGGCACGCGGCTGCTGGCCTATGCGCAGCGCATCCTGGCGCTCAGCGACGAGGCCTTTCGCGACATGCACGGCGAAACGCTGCAAGGGGAATTGCGCCTTGCCGTCACCGACTACTTCCGCCCCGCCGACCTGACGCGCCTGCTGGGCCGGCTCGGCGAAAGCTACCCGCGCGTGCGCCTGCACGTGAGCATCCTGAAAAGCGACGAGCTGCGCGCCGCCTATGCGCGGGGTGACTTCGACGTGGGCCTGGGGATGAACATCACGGGTGTCTCCGCTCCGGAACCGCGCGCGTCGGTGCTCCGGCGCGAGTCGCTGGCGTGGCTCGGCGCCACGGGCATGCGGCTCGTGCGCGGCGAGCCGGTGCGGCTGCTGGTGCTGCCCGACACCTGTTCGCTGCACCAGTTCACCGTCGCGCTGTTGCGGCGGCGGCGCGTGGCGTACTCGCTCGCGCATGTGGCGTCGGGCGTGGCGGGGTTGCAGTCGGCGCTCGCTGCGGGGCTGGGTGTAGCCTGCCTCAACGAATCCGCCGTCAGCGAGGGCGTGTCGCGGCTCGCCACGCCGCACGGGCTGCCGGCGCTGCCGAAGGTGGCGTTCCAGTTCCTGCCGGCACGGCGAGGGGAGACCGCGTTCGTCTCCAAGGCCCGGGAGCTGCTGGCGTCGCATCTTGCGTGAGACGCTATCGTTCACGCAAAGGAGCAGCAGCCATGACGACGACTGACCTCGCCAGCGTCTACCGCAGCTACATCGCCTGCCTCAATGCACGGGACTGGCCGAGCCTGGGCCGCTTCGTTCACGACGAGGTGAAGCACAACGGCCGGCCGCTCGGACTGCCGGGCTATCTCGAAATGCTGGAGCAGGACTACGCAGCGATTCCGGATCTCTTCTTTCGCATCGAGCTGCTCGTTGCCGAGCCGCCCCGCGTGGCCAGCCGGCTGCGGTTCGACTGCGCGCCGAAGGGCAGTTTTCTCGGCCTGCCAGTGAACGGAAGAACCGTCTCGTTTGCCGAGAACGTGTTCTACGAATTCAGGGACGCGAAGATCGTGGAGGTGTGGTCGATCCTCGACAAGGGCGCCATCGAGGAGCAACTCCAGAAGGGCGGCAGCGCGGCGGTCTGAGGCCGGCTCCGCACCGGGCTCGCTCCGGGCTCAGTGGCACCCTTCGGCCACCGCGCGAAACACGTCGATCGTTTCCGCCTCGTCCTGCTGCGAGCCGTAGTCGCTGAGCTTCACCACGACGGTGTGGCGTCCGGGGTTGACGTAGACATACTGGCCGTAGACGCCGATCGCGCTGTAGTCGCGGTTCTTTTCATGGCCGGGCGGGTGCCACCACAGTGCCGCGTACATCCAGCCCGGTTCCGCCTCGGCCACCGGGGTGGTGATGCGGGTCATCCATTCGGGCGAGATCAATGCGCGCTCGCCGGGCTTGCCGCCCGCGAGCGCCAGCAGGCCGAGCTTGGCGAAGTCGCGCGGCGTGGCGTTCAGGTTGCCGAAGCCGCGCTCGAGGCCGTTCGCATGATCGAGGTTCCAGCTCGCCTCGTCCTGCGCGCCGAGCGGCTGCCACAGCCGGCGTTCGAGCACCTTCGCCAGCGGCTCGCCTTCCAGCCGTGCCACGATCATCGACAGGTACTGGGCGTCGATGCTGCGGTAGTCGGAGCGCGTTCCAGGTGCGAAGGCGAGCGCTCGGTTCCTCATCATGTAGCGAGGCAGGTCGCTCGTCACCTGCATGCCGGCGACGCCGGTGAAGGGCTTGTATTCCGAGTAGTCCTCGGTCACGTCGATGCCGCTCTTCATGTCGAGCAGGTCGCGCACGGTGATCTCGTCGAACTTGCCGCCGGCGGCGAACTCGGGCAACACCGCCACGAGCTTCGTGTCCTCGGACAGCTTGCCTTCGGCGACCAGCTGCCCGACGAGCAGGCCCACGACGGACTTGGCGATGGACCATGAAGACTCGCGCGCCGTCTTCTTGCCAGGCTCGCTGTACCACTCGTTCACCAGGGTGCCACGGCACATCACGAGGAATGCATTGGTCCGGGTCTCCTGAAGCACGCTCACGATGTCCGTGTTGTTGCCTTTCCAGGGCACCGTCTTGGCAAGAGGCTGCAACCGCTCGGGAATCGGGCGTGGTTGCGACGAGGCGGCGATCATGCGGGTGTCGTACAGCGCCTCTACTTCCGATCTCGGCGTGAACAGAAACCGCAGGAGGAACACCGGGTCCTTCATGTCGATGGCCGCCGTGAAGCCGAAGCCACCGGCGATCACGAGCAGTACGGCCACCGCGGCGACGAACCCCGGCCTGCGGCCCCGGGGCCTGGATGCCGCCGCGGTTGAAGTACCCATGCGAGCGTCCCTTCTTGATGTGATGCACTCAGCATGGGATTTTCTCGCAGCCGCGGCCCGCGTCTTTCGACGCCGTCGCTCAAGCCGCTTTCGCTCGCGCCTGGATCATCTTCCAGCCGTTGCCCGACGGGTCGCGAAAGCCGGCGTCCACGCTGCCGTAGCGCTCCATCGGCTCCTGGGTGAACTCCACGCCCAGCTTGCGCATCCGCTCATAGGCCGCGCGGCAGTCGGTCACATTCAGCACCAGCGCCGGCATCGCGCCCTTGGCCACCATGGCGCGCAGCGTCTGGGCCGTCGCTTCGTCGTGTACCGGCGGCCCGGGGGTGAACAGGCCCAGCTCGAACGACGGCTGCTCCGGGTGCTGCACCGTGAGCCAGCGGTAGGCCCCGTTGCCAACGTCCGCCTGCACGCGGAACCCGAGCTTTTCCACATAGAACGCCAGCGCCTCGTCCTGGTCGTTCACGTACACACCTACCACACCGATACCTTGACTCATCGCGTCTCCTTGGTTGAAAGCCGTTTTGTACCGTTCGCCGCGCGGCGGCGCTTCTCCGAAACTGCTTCGATGAGATCGGGCCGCTGCGCGGCCTTGAGAACGCAGGCCGGCATGTGCTCGAGCTGCCGCGCCGCGGCCTGCAGGCGCGGGCGCAGCGTGCTGGGGCTTTCTCCCGTGATGTCGCGGAAAGTGCGCCCGAAGGTGCCCAGGCTTTCCCACCCGGTGGCGAAGGCGATCTCGGTGATGGACAGGTCGGTGTCGCCCAGGAGCGCCGTCGCGCGCTCGATGCGCCGCGTCAGCAGATAGCGGTGCGGTGGCATGCCGAAGGCCTGCTTGAAGGAGCGCGCGAAGTGGGCTTCGGAGACACCACTTACCGCGGCCAGGCGCTGCACCGGCCAGGCTTCGTGCGAAGCGGCATCGATGCGGTCCTTCGCGCGCAGCAGGCGGCGAAGGAGCTGAGGGTCCTGCATGGGGACGCCTTCAGCCTGTGCGGGAGGCGGGGCGCGGGAGTCTTTGCGGGAGGGCATGGCAAGAGCGCCGGAGATGGGGGGCGTACGGCGAGCTTAGCTGGCTTCGCCGTCCGCCGAATCATGACGCCTGCCCCTGGAGGTTCAGGCTGCCGGCTGCGGGCGATATACCGTCTCGCCGTTGCCTCGCGGCAGCAAGCCCGGCCTGCCGGGCAGCTCGGCCAGCGACGCAGCCACCGCGAGCGCTCGGTCGCGCTGGCGGGCATCCTCGGGGTCGTGCGACCTGTCCGCCTTCTCGACCGTCGCCAGCAACTGGCGCACGTCCGACACGCGCTTGCGCTCGAGCGGGGTCGTGGTGTCTGATTCCAGCTTGCCCATGAGGTAGCGCTGCACGCGGGTCGATTCGCGCGCGGACTGCTCGACCGTCGCGCTGGTGCGCGCGCCGTCCTTGTAGGCGATGTCGGCGGACGCCTTGGCCTGGTCGTCGATCCGCACGTACTCGTAGAACTGCGATTCCTTCGACGCCGTGAGAAGCAGCGACACACCCGGCGACAGCGCCCGGTGAAAGCTGGCGCTCAGTTGCGCCTGCTGGTCCTGGTGGATGTTGCGGTTGCGCGGGTCCTTGCCCGTCACGCTGGTGCTCTGCGAGAGCTTGTACGAGAAGGTGTCGACTTCCTCCGGCCGCATCGGGTTCGACGAGTTCGGGGTCTGCACCATCGACGCATTGAAGTCGGCCAGGCCGCTCAGCAGGCTGTGGTCGCCCGCGTTCAGCGCGATCACGCCCGGCGCCTCGCGTCCCGCGACGGGTGCCGTCACGCCGTAGTTGCTGTTCATCTGCGAGAACGCATCCTTGAACATCGACACCAGCACTGCGTCGCCCCGGCCCCGGCTGCCGGCGGCATCGACCTGCTGCAGGTAGCGCGTCATGGCCTGTGCCTGCTGCGTGGAGTTTCCGAGGATGGTCGGGTTCGAGAGGTCGACGTCCACCTTCACCGTGCCCGACGGGCCCGTCGCGTTCACCGACCGCGACTTCGCGTCGGCATGGAACTCGAGGGTGTTGATGGCGCCCTTGCCATCGGCCTTGATGCTGGCCTTGAAGTCGATCGACGACAGCACCGCCGGATCGAACTTGGTGAGGCCGCCGAGCGCCAGGCGCGGCGGAAAGGCGCTCAGGCCGTCGATGGCTTCCTGGAAAGCGCCCGAAAGCTGGGTCAGCGCCTTGCTCTCGGCTTCGGTGAGTTCGCCGCCGGAGACCTTGATCTGCACCGCCATGCCGTCGTCCTGGCTGCCCAGGCTGAGTTCGACGGTGGCGCCGCTGGCCGTGCGGATCGACAGCTTGATCTGGTTTTCCGCGTCGGCATGCAGTGTCGAGCCGCCGATGCCCTGGGCCGACAGCGTCACCGACTGCGAGAAGTCGCCGGCGTCCGTGCCGAATCGCTTGAGCATCGCGGCGCCCAGCCCGCTGAATCGCGCGCCGGCCGGGGCGTAGACGAAGTTGCCCGCCATCAGCGAGGAGATCGCATCGGCGGGGTTCTGCTCCCAGGTGGGTGCCGCGGCCGCGCGGCCGGACATGGCATAGGTCCGCACATCGGCCGACGTGGCCGATTGCCCGATGCTCACCGAAACGGCCGGCGTGGCGGTTGCCGCGGTGTCCGTGGGCGCCGGCAGGCTGCCGGTGCGCCATGCGGTCGTCGCGCCGGACGTCACCAGGGGACTGACAGTGGTCGGAGTGACGATCAATCCAGGCTCCTATCGAAAAAAGAAGACGCCCGATGTCCGGGCAATCTTCTTTATCGGCAGGTTCGCCGGTTCTTGAAGGCTTCAGCTGTTTGCGTGTGGCGGCTCGGGCCAGGGCCGCTGCGCTTCGCGGATCTGCTCGAAGGCGCGCGAAACGCGAAGCACGCCCAGATCGTCGAAGCGCTGCCCCGCAATCTGCAGTCCGATCGGCAGGCCCGAGGCCGAATACCCGCAGTTCACAGAAGCAGCCGGTTGCTCCGACATGTTGAACGGCACGGTGAAGCCGATGTGCTCCAGCGGACGCAAGGGGTCGTTGGTCGGCGAAGGCAGCTCTGCCGCCGCGGGCATGTTGGGCGAGACGGGCGAGATCACGTAGTCGAAGCGCGCGCATGCGCTGACGGCCGCCACGCGCGTCGCATGGAACTGGCTGAAGCCGCGGAACACATGCTCGCCGCTGAACTCGGCCGCGCTCTCGGCCCATTCGCGGATGTAGGGCAGCACCTTGGCGCGCTGGTCGGCGCGCAGCCCTTTCATGTCCACGAGCGAGCGCATGCGCCACAGGTGGTCCATGCCGTCGAGCATGGCTTGCGACATGAACGGCTGCATGGGCTCGACGACCGCGCCGGCCTTCTCGAACAGCCGCGCCGCGTGTTCGACGGCGGTCTGTATCTCCGGCTCGACCGCGAGCCCGCAGCCCGCGTCGAGCAGCAGCCCGATGCGCAGGCCGCGCAGATGGTCGGGCGGCACGTCGAAGGCGGCCCAGTCGATGTCCTGCGCGGGCAGGCTCATGCTGTCGCGCGCATCGGGCCTGGCCAGCGCCTGCATCATCAGCGCGGCGTCGCCCACGGTGCGAGTCATGGGGCCGGCCGCGCGGCCCATGTAGGGTGGATCGATCGGGATGCGGCCCAGGCTCGGCTTGAGCGTGAAGATGCCGCACCAGCTGGCCGGCAGGCGCAGCGAGCCGCCGATGTCGGTGCCCAGGTGCAGCGGGCCGTAGCCCGCGGCGGCCGCGGCGCCGGCGCCCGCGCTGGAGCCGCCCGGCGTGAGCCGCGGGTCCCAGGGGTTGCGTGCCAGCGTGTGAAAGCTGGAAAGGCCCGACGACAACATGCCGTAGTCGGGCATGGTGGTCTTGCTGACGATCACCGCGCCCGCTTCCTTCAGGCGCGCGGCCGGCGGTGCGTCGGCCGCGGCGGGCGGCAGGTCGACCGCCGCGGTGCCGGCCGGCATCGGGTCGCCGCGCGTGGCGATGTTCTCCTTGATGGTCGTCGGCACACCGTCGAGCGGGCCGTACGCATCGCCGCGCTGCCAGCGCGCCTCCGATGCACGCGCCTGCTCGAGCGCGGCCTCGGGCCTGAAGAGCCAGGTGGCCTGCAGATGCGGCTCCCAGCGCTCCATGTGCGCAATGACAGCCTGCGTGACCTCCACCGGCGAGAGCTTGCGGTCGCGGTAGGCCGCGGCAAGCTCCTGCGCGGTCAGGTCGTTCAGCCCCACGACAGCGCCGACAGGTCGTTCACGAAGATCGGGTTTTCCTTCCAGATGCCCTTGACGTTCTTCTTGGCCACGGTCGGGAACTGCGGCTGGTACAGGAAGCCGTTGGCCGCGTCGGTGGCCAGCATCTTCTGCGCGTCGCCCAGCAGCTTGTTGCGCTCCGCCGTGTTGGCGGTGGTCTTGATCTTGTCGAACAGCGTGTCGAAGGCCTTCGACTGGTAGCCCCAGTAGTAGTCCGACTTGGCGTAGTTGCCCAGGTCGAAGGGCTCGACGTGCGAGACGATCGACAGGTCGTAGTCCTTGTTGCCGTAGGTGCCGCTGAGCCACTGCGCCCATTCGACGTTCTGCACCTTCACCACGATGCCGATCTTGGCCAGCTCGGCCACGATCACCTCGCCGCCCTGGCGCGCGTAGGGTGGCGGCGGCAGCGTCATCTTGAGTTCGAGCGGCGTCTTCACGCCGGCCTCGGCCAGCAGCTTCTTGGCCTTCTCGATGTCGAAGGGGTTGATGCCGGTGGTGTCGACATAGCCCGCCGCGCCCGGCACGTAGTGGCTGCCGATGGGCACGCCGAAGCCGTCGGCCGCGCCTTCGATCACGGCCTTGCGGTCGATGGCGGCGAGGATGGCGCGGCGCACGCGCACGTCGTCCAGCGGCTTCTTGCGGTTGTTGATCGACAGGATGGTCTTGGCGCGCGAGCCGGCCAGGATCACCTGGAACTGCGGGTTCATCTTGAACTGCGGCACCACGCGCGTGCCGATGCGCGGGAACACGTCGATGTCGCCAGACAGCACGGCCGCGGCCTGCGCGGCGGTGTCGGAGATGAAGCGGAAGGTGACCTTGTTGATCTTGGCGGTGGCCGGGCTGCGGAAGCCCTCCCACTTGCTCAGCGTGATCGACGAGCCCTTGGCCCAGTTGTCGAGCTTGTAGGGGCCGGTGCCGACCGGCTTGGTGGCGTTGCCCTCGGCGCTCTTGGGCTCGACGATCACGGCCGTGGCCTGCCCCAGCACGAAGGGCAGGTCGGGGTCGATTTCCTTGTTGATGACCACCACGGTGTAGTCGTCGACGACCTGGGTGCTCAGGTTGGCGAAGGTGCGCTTGTCCTTGTTGGTGCTCTTCTCGCTGCCGGCGCGGTCGAACGAGAACTTGACCGCGGCCGCGTTGAAAGGCTCGCCGTTCTGGTACTTCACGCCGCGCTTGAGCTTGAAGGTGTAGGTCTTCAGGTCGGGCGAGACTTCCCAGCTGTCGGCCAGCAGCGGGGTGACGCTGCCGTCGGCGTTGATCTTGGTGAGCGTTTCCAGGATGTTGTACTGCACCACTTCCGCGATGGCGGCGGCGGCGCCGCTGGTGGGGTCCAGGCCCGGCGGCTCGAGCGCCATGCCGATCACGATGGCGTCCTTCCTGCCCTGCGCCATGCCGGCGAGCGGGGTGGCCAGCGCAACGGTGGCGCCAGCGGTGGTAAGGAGGGTGCGGCGGTTCAACATACGTGTGATCTCCGGAAAAACAAGCCAGGTTCGAATGACTGCTTCGGCGCGTGCCATGCCCCGAAGGGAGGCGCGACGCCGCGAAAGACACGACACGCAGCACGAAAGATGCCACGTGCGCAGCCGGTCATTCTCTCGCAGCCCGCGCGCCGCGGAGCGGCCCGCGGGGCGGTTTTTCCTCGGGACGTTCCCGTATGCCGGGGGCGGTCGGGCTCAGGCCCAGGACAGCGCCGCGATGTCGTTCACGAAGATCGGCGCGTCCTTCCACAGCCCGCGCAGGTTGCGCCCGGCGATGGTGATGAACTGCGGCTGGAACAGGAAGACATTGGCCGCGTCTTCCGCCAGCAGCCGCTGCGCGTCGCCGAGGTAGCGCAGGCGGTCGGCGGGGCGCGCCGCGTTGCGGGCCTTGTCGAACGCCTCGTTGAACCTGGCGGACTGGTAGCCCCAGTAGTACTCCGGCTTGGTGTAGTTCACCAGGTCGAAGGGCTCGACGTGCAGGATGAGCGAGAGGTCGTAGTTCTTGTTGCCGTAGGTGCCGCTGATCCACTGCGCCCACTCGACGTTCTGGATCTTCGCGACGATGCCGATCTTGGCGAGCTGCGCTGCGATCAGCTCGCCGCCCTGGCGCGCGTAGGGCGGGGGCGGCAGCACCAGTTCGAGCTCCAGCGGCGTCTTCACGCCGGCCTCGGCCAGCAGCTTCTTGGCCTTCTCGATGTTGTACGGGTTGACGCCGGTGGTGTCGACATAGCCGGGCAGGCCCGGCACGTAGTGGCTGCCGATGGGCACGCCGCGGCCGTCCACCGCCGCGTCGATCACGGCCTTGCGGTCGATGGCCGCCGAGATGGCGCGGCGCACGCGCACGTCGTCCAGCGGCTTGCGCTTGTTGTTGATGGCCAGGATGGTCTTGCCGAGCGAGGCGTTGAAGACGATCTGGAAGCGCTTGTCGTTCTGGAACTGCGACAGGCTGCGCGACACCGAGGCATGCGGGAACAGGTCGATGTCGTTCGACAGTAGCGCGGCGGTCTGCGCGGCCGGCTCGGAGATGAAGCGGAAGGTGGCCTTGCGGATCTGCACCGTGTCGGCGCCGCGCCAGCCGTCCCACTTGGCGAGCACGATGCTCGAGCCCTTGGCCCAGTTGTCGAGCCTGTAGGGGCCGGTGCCGACGGGCTTGGTGGCATTGGTCTCGACGCTCTTGGGCTCGACCAGGATGGCGGAGGCCTGGCCCAGCAGGAAGAGCAGGTCGGGCTCGATCTCCTTGTTGATCAGCACCACCGTGTGCTCGTCGACCACCTGCGTCGCGATGTTGGTGAAGGTGCGCTTGTCCTTGTTGGTGCTGTTGGCGGCTGCCGCGCGGTCGAACGAGAACTTCACGCTCTGCGCGTTGAAGGGCTCGCCGTTCTGGAACTTCACGCCGCGCCTGAGCTTGAAGGTGTAGGTCTTCAGGTCGGGCGAGACCTCCCAGCTCTCGGCCAGCAGCGGCGTGACGCCGCCGTCGGAGTTGATCTTGGTGAGCGTCTCGAACACGGTGTAGAGCACCACTTCCGCGATCTCGGCGCCGGCCTTGGCCGTGGGGTCCAGGCCCGTGGGCTCGAGCGTGAGGCCGATAACGAGCGCATCTTTTTTTCTTTGCGCCAGCGCGATGGTCGGCAGGGCCAGCGGTGTCAGGGCTGCGGCGCCGGTGGCGAGCAGGGTGCGTCGTTTGAGCATGAAGCGGTGTCCTCGGAACAGGGGGCAAGCATCATCCGCGAGGTGGCGGCCTTCGCGCAACCAGATGCTTATGACCGACTCATCCTAAGAACGACCGGCGACACGCCGGTGTCAGCCCGCTCAGGCCTGCAGCAGCGTGCCGCCGGCGGGTGTGCGCGGCACGGCTTCGAGCAGCGTGCGCGTGTAGGGATGCTGCGCATGCTGGAACAGCTCGCTGGGCTGGCCTTGCTCGACGATCTTGCCTTTCCACACCACGCAGACTTCGTCGCACAGGTGGTTGACCACCGCGAGGTCATGGCTGATGAGCAGGTAGCTGATGCCGAACTGCTGCTGCAGGTCCTGCATGAGGTTGAGCACCTGGGCCTGCACCGACACATCGAGCGCGCTCACGGGCTCGTCGGCCACGATGAGCTTGGGGCGCGTGATGAGCGCTCGTGCGATGGCGATGCGCTGGCGCTGGCCGCCCGAGAACTCGTGCGGGTACTTGTCCATGTCGGTGGTGCGCAGGCCGACGGCGGCAAGCGCTTCCGATGCGCGCTCGCGCTGCTCGGCGCGGCTGGTTTCGGCCAATGCCTCCAGGGGCTCGGCCACGATGCGTGCCACGGTCTGGCGCGGATCGAGCGAACCGTACGGGTCCTGGAACACCATCTGGAAGTCGCGCCGCGCGGTGCGCAGTTCGGCCTTGGGCAGCGTGTGCAGATCCCGGCCTTCGAGGCGAACGCTGCCGGAGGTGGGCGTGTCCAGTGCCATCACCAGGCGCGCGATGGTCGACTTGCCCGAGCCCGATTCGCCGACGATGCCCACGCTCTTGCCGGCCTGCACTTCGAAGCTCACGCCGTTGAGCGCCTTCACGGTGGGTGGCGGGCCGAACAGCTTTTCGCGCGGCAGCGCATAGTGGCGCACGAGGTCGGTGACCTGCAGCAGGGGAGGGGCAGCGGTCTTCTCGCTCATGGCGCGGCAGCGACTTCGGTCGCGATCTCTTCGAGGCGGATACAGCGCACCGCATGGTCGTGCGGCAGCATCGTCGCCGGCGGCCGCGTGGTGTGGCACGCATCGACGGTGTAGCTGCAGCGGCCCGCGAACGGGCAGCCCTTGGGCAGGTCGACCAGCTCGGGCACGCTGCCCTTGATGGTGGCCAGGCGCAGGCCGCGCGGCGCGCCGATGGCGGGGCGCGCGGCGAACAGGCCTTGCGTGTAGGGGTGGGCGCGGCGCGCGAACACGGCCTCGGTCGGGCCGCTCTCGACCACGCTGCCGCCGTACATCACGAGCATCTTCGACACGGTCTGGGCGATCACGCCCAGGTCGTGCGAGATCAAGATCAGCGCCATGCCGCGCTCGGCCACGAGACTCTGGATCAGCTCGAGGATCTGCTTCTGGATGGTGACGTCGAGCGCGGTGGTGGGCTCGTCGGCGATCAGCAGATCGGGCCCGCAAGCCAATGCCATCGCGATGCCGATGCGCTGCCTCTGGCCGCCGGAGAACTGGTGCGGATAGGCGTCGAGGCGTGAAGCCGCGTCGGGGATGCCCACGCGTTCGAGCAGCGCGAGCACTTCCTTGCGCGCATCGGCCTTCGAGAGACCGCGGTGCAGCCGCAGCGGCTCGCCGACCTGGCGTGCGATGGTGTGCACCGGGTTCAGCGCCGTCATCGGCTCCTGGAAGATCATGCCGATGCGGTTGCCGCGGATCTGGCACATGTCTTTTTCGTCGCGGCCGACCAGTTCGGTGCCGTCGAAGCGGATGCTGCCCGTGACCTTGGCGGTCGATGGCAAGAGGCCCATGAGCGACATCACGGTGATCGATTTGCCGCAGCCCGACTCGCCGACGATGCCCAGCGTCTCGCCGCGCTCCAGCGTGAAGTCGATGCCGCGTACCGCCTCGGCGGGGCCGCGCTGCGTCTGCAGTTCGATGTGCAGGTCCTTGACCTGAAGCAGTGGCATCTTGCTTACCTCGCCCGTGCAAGCCGTGGATCGAGCAGGTCGCGCAGCCCGTCGCCCAGCAGGTTCAGGCCGAGCACCGCGAACGCGATGGCCATGCCGGGGAACACCGCGAGCAGGGGCGACTGGAACATCATCGTCTGCGCTTCGCTGAGCATGCGGCCCCACGACGGCTGCGGCGGCTGCGTGCCCAGGCCGAGGTAGGAGAGCGCGGCCTCCGCGAGGATGGCGATGGCGAAGCGGATGGTGATCTGCACGATCAGCACGGCCGAGATGTTCGGCAGCACATGCTGCATGGTGATGGCGAACGAGCCCTTGCCGCAGGCGCGCGCGGCGGCCACGTACTCGCGCGACCAGATGGCATTGGCCGACGCGCGCGTGATGCGCGCGAAGGTCGGGATGTTGTAGATGCCGATGGCCACGATGGCATTCACGATGCCCGCGCCGAACACGGCGGTCAGCATGATGGCCGAAAGGATCGCGGGGAAGGCGAGCGAGAAGTCGGTCAGCCGCATGATGGCTTCCTCGACCCAGCCGCGCCGGGCGGCGGCGAGCAGGCCCAGGGCGGTGCCGACTACCAGGCCGATGCCCACCGCGATCACGCCCACCAGGATGGACGCGCGCGCACCCACCAGCAGCAGCGAGGCCACGTCGCGCCCGTAGGTGTCGGTGCCCAGCCAGTGCGAAGCCATCGGCGGCTTGAGCTTGTTGGCCATGTCCATGTCGTAGGGCGACCACGGCGTCCACACCAGCGAGACGGCGGCGGCCAGCAGCAGGAGCAGGGTGAGGATGCCGCCGAGCACGAAGCTGCGGTGATGCAGCGCGCGGCGCCAGAAGCCCGGCACCTTGAGCGCGGCGGCGCTGGGAGCGGTGATGCTGCTCATATGTCGCTGGCCTTGATGCGCGGGTCGATGACGGCGTAGAGCACGTCGACCACGAAATTCACGATGACGACCATGGCCGCCAGCAGCATCACGCAGTTGCGCACCACGATCAGGTCGCGGTTGCTGATGGCCTGGAAGATCAGCCGGCCGAGGCCGGGAAGATAGAACACGTTCTCCACCACGATGGTGCCGGCCAGCAGCTCGGAGAACTGCATGCCCATGACGGTGATGACCGGGATCATGGCGTTGCGCAGCACATGGGTCCACAGCACCATGCGCTGAGACACGCCCTTGGCGCGCGCGGTGCGCACGAAGTCTTCGCGCATCACTTCCAGCACGGCCGAGCGCGTGATGCGCGCGAGGATCGCGGCTTGCACCACCGCAAGAGACAGGGCAGGCAGCAACAGCGACTTGATGCCCGAGAAGAAGCCGTCGCCCCAGCCCTCGAAGCCGCCGGCGGAGAACCACTGCAGCTTCACCGAGAACACGAGGATCAGCAGGATCGCGAACCAGAAATTGGGAATCGCGATACCAACCTGGGCCATGCCCATCAGCCCGACGTCGCCCAGCTTGTTGTGGCGCGCGGCGGCGGTCACGCCCACCAGCAGTGCGATGACCGTGGTGAAGAACATCGCCAGCAGGGCCAGCGGCATGGTGAGCGCCAGGCGCTCGAGGATCAGGTCGAGCACCGGCGAGCTGTAGGCGTAGCTGTCGCCGAGGTTTCCGGTCAGCAGGCCGCCGATCCAGTGCCAATAGCGCGTCCACGCGGGCTGGTCGAGGCCGAGTTTTGTGGCGAGGGCGGCGACAGCTTCGGGCGAGGCGTCGGGTCCCATGAGCATCTGCGCGGCGTTGCCGGGCAGGATCTCGAGGACGAGGAAAACGATGACCGAGGCGCCGATCAGCGTGCCGATCAGCGTGGCGAGGCGCTTGAATAGAAACAGACTCATGGGGCGGGGCGCAGCATAACTGACTCCTGCAACAAATGTGCCGTGAATGTGGCCTTTGTCATTCAGCGACAGGCTGTGCGCGCGACCCCGCGATAATCGGGGGATGGCCCTCATGATCACCGACGAATGCATCAACTGCGATGTCTGCGAGCCCGAGTGCCCGAACGATGCGATCTACATGGGCGAGGCGTTCTACGAGATCGACCCGCACAAGTGCACCGAGTGCGTCGGCCATTTCGACGAGCCGCAATGCGTGCAGATCTGCCCGGTGGCGTGCATCCCGGTCAATCCCGAGCACGTGGAAAGCCGCGAGACGCTGCTTCAGAAGTACGAGCGTCTCACGGCGATCAAGGTAACGACGGCTGCGTCAAGCGGCGTCTGACTTCCGCTTCTTTTTCTTCTTCGGCGCGTCGCCGGCCGTCTTCTGTTCGGTCACCGTTCCCGTGAAGCTCGCGCTGGGCTTGCGCGGTTCGGCCGCCGACTTGCGGGCGCGGTCCCGCTCCTTCTGTTCTGACAGTGCGAGCCGCCGTTCGGCGATGGCCGCGCTGCGGGCCTCGCGGGCCGCCCGCTGGTCGCGTTCATAGGCTGTCTTTTCCAGCGACAGCCGGCTGCGCTCCATCTGGTCGGCCTGGGTCCTGGCGTTGCGGGTGCCCGCATCGGCATCGCGGCGGTCTTGCGCACTGCGGCTGTCGTTCGCCCGCACCGCCTTGCCGCCTTCGCAGGGCTGGTCGGTATAAGCATTGCCGCAGCGCCATGCCGTGGTTCCGCTTTGTGCCAAGGCACCCGTGGAACAGAGGTAGGCTGCTATTGAAAACATAGCGATGCCGATTTTTGCGGCACTTGCTGCTGTCGTTCTTTTTCTTCTCTTCTCACTCATTTTTTATTTCTCTCCCTCCTGCGCTCCGATGGCCGGCTAGGTGGCGGCAGGCGTGCCCCCGTCGCCGGGCTCCCTCCGCGGCGGTTTGGGCCGGGGCGGTTTGCTCGTGTGAATCAGCAACGTCGCTTTTTCCATCTCGCCCGCCACCAGCGCGGGTGTGGCATGCAGCGTACGGACGATGGCGTCTTCGATCGCTTCGCGTTGTTCCTTGAGCGGCTTCTTGAGCACCCAGTTGACGACCTCGGACTTCACGCCGGGGTGGCCGATGCCCAGGCGCAGCCGCCAGTAGTCGCCCGTGCCGAGCTGCGCATGGATGTCGCGCAGGCCGTTGTGGCCGGCATGGCTGCCGCCGAACTTGAGCTTGGCCTGGCCGGGCACCACGTCGAGCTCGTCGTGCACCACCAGGATTTCTTCGGGCGCGATCTTGAAGAAGCGCGCGAGCGCCGCCACCGACTTGCCCGACAGGTTCATGAAGGTCTGCGGCTCCAGCAGCCAGATGCTCTGGCCGCCGATGTTGGCGCGCGCCGCGAGGCCGTGGTAGCCGCGCTCGGGCACGAGGTTGAGTTTCCAGTCGCGCGCCAGGGCGTCGATCCACCAGAAGCCCGCGTTGTGCCGCGTGGCTTCGTACTCAGGGCCCGGGTTTCCGAGGCCGACGAACAACTTGATCATGGTCGGGATTATCCTGCCGTGAAAAAGCAGAAGGCCCGCACGAGGCGGGCCTTCTGCAGCAACGAATGTGAAAGAAGCTTACTTCTTGGCAGTCTTTGCGGCGGGGGTCTTGGCGGCGGGAGCCTTGCCACCCTTGCCGGCCGGTGCGGCTGCGGCGGCTGCATCGGCAGCGCCTTCGGCGGGAGCGTCGACTTCTTCAGCCGCCGGCGACACGGCCGAAGCCAGCACCGGGTTGACCTTGCCGTGGCTGACCCACTTCACGCCCTTGGGCAGCTTGATGTCCTTCAGCGTGACGGTGCCGTTCTTCTTCAGGCCCGACAGGTCGACTTCGATGAACTCAGGCAGATCGCTCGGCAGGCAGTTCAGTTCGAGTTCGGTCGTCACGTGATTGACCAGGTTCAGGTCGATCTTGACGGCTTCGGATTCTTCTTCACCCTTGAAGTGCACGGGCACCTTCATGGTCATGCGGGTCTTGGCATCGACGCGCTGGAAGTCGACGTGCTGCACCAGCTGACGGAACGGGTGGTATTGCACGTCGCGCAGCAGAACCTTGCTGACGGCGCCGCCGATTTCCATCTCGAGCACGCTCGCATGGAAGGCTTCCTTCTTGAGGGCGTGCCACAGCGCGTTGTGATCGATCTCGATCAGTTGCGGCTGGGTGTCGCCACCGTAGACGATGCCGGGGGTCTTGCCCGAGATGCGGAGACGGCGGCTCGCACCCGTGCCCTGCTTTGCGCGCTCAAAAGCGACGAATTTCATATCTAGCTCCTGTGAGAGTCCACCGCGACCAGTGCGACTCCGGTTCAAAAAGGCCTCCCGCGAAGGAGGCCCGCTTCATGCCCCGGTCAGAACAGGTTGTCCTGATCCGAGAACAAACTCATCACCGACTCGCCCTTGGCAATGCGCTGGATCGTTTCGGCGATCAGCGGTGCCACGGAGAGCTGGCGGATCTTTCCGCAGGCATTGGCGCCGTCGGAAAGGGGAATGGTGTTGGTCACGACCACTTCGTCGAGGGCCGAACCCTGCGTGATGCGCTCGATGGCCGGGCCCGAGAAGATCGGGTGCGTGCAGTAGGCGTAGACGCTCTTGGCGCCGCGCTCTTTCAGCACTTCGGCTGCTTTGACCAGCGTGCCGGCGGTGTCGATCATGTCGTCCATGATCACGCAGTTGCGGCCGTCGATCTCGCCGATCACGTTCATGACTTCGCTGACATTGGCCTTCGGGCGGCGCTTGTCGATGATGGCGAGGTCGCAGTTCAGTTGCTTGGCCAGCGCGCGGGCACGGACCACGCCGCCGACGTCGGGCGAGACCACAATCAGGTCTTCGTAGTTCTTGGCGCGCAGGTCGCCGAGCAGCACCGGCGAGGCGTAGATGTTGTCGACCGGAATGTCGAAGAAGCCCTGGATCTGGTCGGCGTGCAGGTCCATCGTGAGCACGCGCTCGACGCCGACGGTTTCCAGCAGGTTGGCCACGACCTTGGCCGAGATCGGCACGCGGCTCGAGCGCGGGCGGCGGTCCTGGCGGGCATAGCCGAAGTAGGGAATCACGGCGCTGATCCGTTCGGCCGATGCGCGCTTGAGCGCGTCGACCATGATCAGCAGTTCCATCAGGTTTTCGTTGGTCGGGGCGCAGGTCGACTGCACCACGAACACGTCGCGGGCACGGACGTTCTGGTTGATCTCGACGGTGACTTCACCGTCCGAGAAGCGGCCTACGCGGGCAGCGCCCAGCGAAGTGCCGAGGTTGTGCGCGATTTCCGCGGCAAGGCCAGGATTGGCGTTGCCGGTGAAAACCATGAAATCAGGGTGATTAGCCTGCATGAGCGCGTCCCGGCAGTGCAAGTTGGCTTAGGAAGCCGCCAAAAGGTTTGTGATGCGTGGCGACCGGTGGGCCGCCGATTATTGCAGCGGGTGGGCTGCAAATGAAGACTGCGGCCATTTGGCCGCAGTCTTTGAAATTTGGCAGGGGAGAAAGGATTCGAACCTTTGCATGCTGGAATCAAAATCCAGTGCCTTAACCAGCTTGGCGACTCCCCTACACGGGTTGATGGTTTTCACCATCAACCGATATATGTCGCATCGAACCGAATGAACGGTTCGATCATCTTCAGGTTGCCCATCCCCAAAGTGGATGAACTTCCAGGTTGCTGCATTTACGAACCTGCCAGCCCCTTGGGGCTTCCAGCAGTTCCGCTTCCTGCGGCGCTTGCGGCATTTTCGCGAACACCGAACTTCCGGAGCCGGTCATCCGTGCCTTCAACCCTTGGGCTCCGAGCCATTCGATGGCGTCGGTGACCGCGGGGCAAAGTCGCTGGGCAACCGGCTGCAGGTCGTTGTGACCGAAGTCGAAAACCGAAGCACCCAGAACCGAGTTTTTCAGGTTTGTCGCTTCGAGCGATTCGCTCTCTGCAGCAAAGCCTGTGATTATAGCAACAGGAGTTGAACGTTCAAGATCTGTTGCTGAAAAAATTAATCGGGTATCGAGTCCTTCGGGTGGTTTGACCACCGCGAAACGTGCGGCAGGGAGTGTAACCGGTGTCAGCTGCTCTCCGACGCCCTCGACCCACGCATTGCGACCGCCAAGAAAGAAAGGCACATCCGCACCGAGCTTCAGCCCGATGTGGGCAAGTCGCGAGAGAGGCAGGTTCAGCCCCCACAGGCGGTTCAGCGCGAGCAGGCAGGTGGCAGCGTCCGAAGAGCCTCCGCCCATGCCCGCCTGCGCCGGCACATGCTTGGCCACGCCGATGTGCGCGCCCTGGCCGGGTGCGGCGAACGCCTGCAGTGCACGTGCCGCGCGAATGACCAGGTCGTCGGCGGGCAATTCGGTCGTGAGGTCTTCGCGGCTCAGTTGTCCGTCGCGGCGCAATTCCACATGCAGCGTGTCGCACCAGTCGATCAGCATGAAGACCGATTGCAACAGGTGGTAGCCGTCGTCGCGCCGGCCGGTGATGTGAAGGAAGAGGTTGAGCTTGGCCGGCGCGGAAAGGTCGTAGATCGCCTTCATGACCGCTCGAACACGATGCGCAGGTCGGCCCGGGGGCTCGGCGCTTCGCGAACCGCCGCCAGGCGGCCGTTGGCGAGCTGCCCCAGGTCGGGCTTCCAGCCGGGCACGGGATCGTTGCGGCCCGCGAGCCAGCCGAACAGCGCGCCCACCGGAATGGCCGCGCCGGTGGCTGCTTCGATCAGTGCGTCGACGGAGTCGAAGCGCCGCGTGTTGTTGCCGTCCTTCAGCAGTGCTTCGCCCGGCGACCAGTGCAGTTGCGCGAGCGTGCTGCCGATGGGGGTGGTGAGCGTGAGATCGCCCGAATCGGCGGAGCCGCGCAGCTCGAACAGCGCGGCAAAAGTCTGCACCGGTTCGCTCTCGATGCGAAGCGACATCCGGCCGCTCCAGCTGTCCGAGGTCTTGGGCGCCGAGGCGCCGCCGCCCGACAGCTGAGCGCAGCCCGCCACCAGAAGAAGCGCCGCGCCCCCTGCGGCCAGCAGCACGCGTCGCCCGTGGTCGATCTGTTGCGGCGCAAGCGCCCCTGCCAGTCTCATGTTCAGGGCTTCACGCGCAGGCGCTTGAGCGTTTCCTGCAGCGTTTCGTTCTCGGAGTCGCTCAGCAGGGATTCCTTCCAGATGGTGACCGCGCGGTCTTTCTGGCCGGAGCTCCACAGCACTTCACCGAAGTGCGCGCCGATCTCGGGATCGGGCCGTGTGGTGTAGGCGGCTTCGAGGATGCGGATGGCCTCGTTCGTGTTGCCGAGGCGGAATTCGACCCAGCCCAGGCTGTCAGCGATGAACGGATCGTCCGGCGCCAGCTGCACTGCCTTCTGGATCAGCGTGCGTGCCTCGTCGAGACGGATCTTGCGATCGGCCAGCGAGTAGCCCAGCGCGTTGTACGCATTCTGGTTGTCGGGCTTGAGCTCGATGAGCCGGCGCAGCAGGCGCTCCATGTCGTCGAGGCGATTGAGCCGCTCGGCGACCATGGCCTGGTCGTAGACGAGGTCGGCGTCGTCCGGCGCGGCGGCGGAGGCCTGGGCCAGCATGTCGTAGGCGGCCTGGTATTGCTTGGCATCGCGCAGCAGCTGTACTTCGGCGAGGAATTTCTGCTTCTTGTCGTCGGCTGTGCGTTCGGGCAGGGAGCGGATGAGTTCGCGCGCCTGCGGCAGCTTGCCCTGGCGTGCGAGCAGGGCCGCGCGACGGGTTTGCGCGGCGACGATTTCATCCGTGCCGGTCACGCGCGACAGCCAACGCTCGGCTGCCGCGAAATCCTTGCGGCGCTCGGCCAGCTGCGACAGCGCGAAGTACGCCTGCGACACGCTGCGGCGACGGTCCACCACATCGCCCGCGTCCTTGCTCTGGTTGCCCGAGAGTTCGATGAAGCGCTTGAGCGAGGCCTCGGCGGCGGCATCCTGCTTGGCCTGCATCTGCAGGCTGCCGAGCAGCAGCCAGGGTTCGGCCAGCTCGGGCCGTGCGGCGGTGAGCGCCTGGAGTTGCGCGGTCGCGTCGGGGAAGCGGCGGTTCTCGACCAGCACGCGTGCATAGGCAATGCGCAGGTCGGGCGTGGCCTTGGGGTTGTTGTTCAGGTAGCGGGTGACGATGGGCTCGGCCAGCGGCTGGCCGGGGTCGATCATCTCGAGTGCCAGCGCGGCCGGGGCGTCGGAGGAGGGATCGAGTTCCTGGCCCCTGCGCGCGGCTTCCAGCGCGCCGGAGGCATCGCCCGCGTTCAGGCGAAGCCGCCCCACGGTGGCCCATGCCAACGCGCCGGTGGTCGGGTTCTTGAGTTCGTCCGACAGGGCCTGCTCGACCACCGAGGCGGCCAGCTTCTTGTCCGAGGCGCGCGAGTAGTTGCGGGCGATCACGGCCATGAGCAGCGGGCGTTCGACCTGCGATGTGGCGGCCACTTCGGCGCGCAGCAGGTCGGTCGTTTCGCTGATGCGGTTGAGCGCGATCAGGATCTGCAGTTCGATGCGCCGGGCGTCGCGCGAGGTGGGCAATGTTTCTTGCCAGGCACGGGCCGCGGCCAGCGCCGCGTCGCCGGAACGCGATTGAAGGGCGATCTCGACCGCGCGCTGGAACAGCTTGCCGTCGCGCAGCCGGCGCGCAGCGTCGAGCACCAGCGCGTAGCCGGAGCCGGGGTCGCCTGAGCGGGTCGTCAACTCGCCCATCAGGATTTCGTAGAACAGGTCCGCGGTCAGTGCCGACGGCTGCGGCGTGGGCTCGGCGGCAGTGGCGGCCTTGGCGACGACGGCCCGGGGCTTTGCCGCGGGCTTCGGCGGTGCGGATCGCTCGATGACGGGGGCGGGGCTGTCGGGGGCTGCCGGATCGTTGGTTTGCGCGTGAACGGCACAGGCCAGCAAGACGAGAGACGCGGCCGCCGCAAGGCGGTGTCGGCGGGGCGGAAGGTTCATCCGACCATAATAATCCAGCCTTTTGAACGTGCGCCGCGTGGGGCTTCGTCGCCGTCGGCATTTGCCGGAGATTTACTTTTCATGCCTGAATTACCCGAAGTCGAAGTCACCCGGCGCGGCATTGCCGACCGCATTGCCGGCGCGCGCATCGACGCGGTACGCATCGGAAAACCCCTGCGCTGGGCGCTGATGGTGCTGCCTGAAGCGCTGGTCGGGCGCCGTGTGCTCCAGGTGCGCCGGCGCGGCAAATACCTGCTGATCGACCTCGACCGCGGCATCCTGCTGCTGCACCTGGGCATGTCGGGCAGCCTGCGCTTCGACGCAGTGCTGCCGCCGCCCGGCGCGCACGACCATTTCGACCTCGTGACCGACCTGGGCACCCTGCGGCTGAACGACCCGCGACGCTTCGGTGCCGTCGTCTACGTGGAAAACGAAGACGCCCCCTGGGCCATCAAGCTGCTCGGCGGCCTGGGCATGGAGCCGCTGGGCGAAGATTTCGATCTCGACGTCTTCCACGCCGGCCTGAAGAAGCGCAAGACCGCCGTCAAACAGGTGCTGCTGGCGGGCGACGTGGTGGTGGGCGTGGGCAACATCTATGCGTCGGAGGCGCTGTTCCAGGCCGGCATCCGGCCGACGCTGTCGGCCGCGCGCATCAGTCGGCCGCGCGCCGCGAAGCTGCATGCGGCGGTGCGAGAGATTCTTGCCAGGGCGGTGGAAAAGGGCGGCAGCACGCTGCGCGACTTCTCGAACATCGACGGCCAGAACGGCTATTTCCAGCTCGAAGCGACTGTCTATGGCCGTGCGGGCGAGCCGTGTCGGGTCTGCGCAACGCCCATCCGGCTGTTGCGCCAGGGGCAGCGCTCCACCTATTACTGTCCCAACTGCCAGAAATAGCGGCAGCACTCATTGAGCGAAATACTCCGGAAACGGTTGTTGCGCGCCTCCCGATGCTATATTTGTAAGCTCTTTTTTACATCTTCCTCTTGAGCCGCTCCTTCAATCAACAACTCGATCAGCACGGCGCCTGGCGAAGCAATTTCGCCCGCCGGCTGCAGTGGCTGTCCCGCTGGCTGACCGAGAACGAGCTGCTCGACCAGGCGGTGGCCGAGCGGCTGCGCGGGCTCGAGACGCAGATCCGCACCAGCAAGGTCATGGTCGCGTTCGTCGCGGAGTTCTCGCGCGGCAAGTCGGAGCTGATCAACGCCATCTTCTTTGCCGGCTACGGGCGGCGCATCATGCCCGCGAGCGCCGGCCGCACCACGATGTGCCCGACCGAGCTGGGCTACGACCCGGCGCTTGCGCCCAAGCTGCGGCTGCTGCCCATCGAGACCCGCCTGGAGCCCCACTCGCTCGCCCACTGGCGCGAGAAGCCCACGCGCTGGACCGAGATCGCCATCGACGTGAATGACGCCGAGCAGTTGGCGCAGGCCATGGGCAAGGTGGCCGAGGTGCGCTGGGTCGCCAAGGACGAGGCCCGCACGCTGGGCTTCTGGGACGACGAGACGCCCGACGACAACCCGGTGCAGGACGCCGAGGGCCGCGTCGAAATCCCGCGCTGGCGTCACGCGGTGCTCAACATGCCGCACCCGCTGCTGGAGCAGGGGTTGGTCATTCTGGACACCCCGGGCCTGAACGCGATCGGCGCCGAGCCTGAACTCACCGTGAGCCTGATTCCTCAGGCGCACGCGGTCGTTTTCATCCTGGGCGCCGAGACCGGCGTGACGCGCTCCGACCTCTCGATCTGGCGCGAGCACCTCATCACCGAAGACGAGGGCAACAACACCCGCTTCGTGGTGCTCAACAAGATCGACACGATGTGGGACACGCTGAGCACGCCCGCGCAGATCGCGCAGCAGATCGAGCGCCAGCGCGAAAGCGCCGCCCGCCTGCTCGAAGTGCCGCTGGCGCAGGTGCTGCCGGTGTCCGCGCAAAAGGGCCTGCAGGCCAAGATCCAGCGCGACGTGCCCTTGCTCGACGCCAGCCGCCTGCCCGCGCTCGAAGCGCTGCTGGGCGAAGGCGTGCTCGGCAAGCGCGAGACCATGCTGCGGCTCGCGGTCGATGCCGGCATGAGCGCGCTGCGCGTCGAGGCCGAGCGCATCCTGAAGGTGCGCCAGCGCGACCTGTCCGAGCAGGCGCTCGAACTGCAGGGGCTGCGCGGCAAGAACGTCTCGGTGATCCGCCATATGCGCGCGCGCATCGACCAGGAGCATGCCGAGTTCGAAGGCAGCAACACCCGCATCCTGGCGCTGCGCTCGGTGCAGGGCAAGCTGCTGCGCGAGGTGTACGCCGTGCTCGGCCGCACCGCGCTCAAGGCCGACATGGTGCGGCTGTCGGCCGCGCTCAAGCGCCCCGGCGTCAAGCTCAATGTGCGCAAGGTGTACGCGGAGACCTTCGATTCGCTGCGCAACAACCTGCGCGAAGTGCAGGCGACCACGGCGGAAATCCAGTCGATGCTGCACGCCACCTTCCGCCAGCTCAATGCCGAGCAGGGCTTCACCCTGCAGGCGCCCGCCGAACCCGACCTCACCGGATTCGAGCAGGAGCTGAGCCAGATCGAGCGCAGCCACCTGCACTACCTGGGCGTGGGCAACCTGCTGAAGCTCGCGCAAGCCGATTTCTGCGACAAGCTCGTGCGCGCGCTGGCCAGCCGGCTGCGGCTGGTGAACGAAGCCGCCATGACCGAGGTCGAGCGCTGGAGCAAGGGCGCGAGCGCGCAGATCGATGCGCAGCTCAAGGAGCGCCGACGCAACTTCAGCAAGCGCATCGAGGCCATCGAGCGCATCCAGAGCGCGGCGGGCAATCTCGACGAGCGGCTGATGGAGCTCGCCGCTCAGGAGAGCAACCTGGCCGAACTCCACCTGCGGCTGCGCGAGTTCACCACGATCATCAGCCAGCAGGGCAAGCCGCAGGCAGCGGCCGTCGTCGGCGAACTGCGTGCGGCCTGAATCCCCCGCCTCCAAGGCGGCTGCGACATTGCAATTGCCCCCCGACTTCGCCGCGCAGATCGTGGCCTGGCAGCGCAGCCACGGCCGCAGCCAGTTGCCGTGGCAGAACACCCGCGACCCGTACCGCGTGTGGCTGTCGGAGGTGATGCTGCAGCAGACGCAGGTGTCGACGGTGCTCGGCTACTTCGCGCGCTTTCTCGAGCGCTTCCCGGATGTGAAGGCGCTGGCCGCCGGAACCGAAGACGAAGTGTTCGGCCTCTGGAGCGGCCTGGGCTACTACAGCCGCGCGCGCAACATGCACCGCTGCGCGCAGGACGTGGTCGCGCGCTTCGGCGGCGAGTTTCCAAGGACGGCGGAAGAACTGGTGACGCTGCCCGGCATCGGCCGCTCCACGGCAGCGGCGATCGCAGCCTTCTGCTTCGGCGAGCGTGTCGCGATCCTCGACGGCAACGTGAAGCGCGTGCTGACGCGGGTGCTCGGCTTCGGCGGAGACATGTCTTCGTCGGCGCAGGAGCGCGCCCTGTGGGACCTGGCAACGCAACTGCTGCCGCCAGCCGAGCAGCGCGAGGCCATCGCGCACTACACGCAGGGGCTCATGGACCTCGGCGCCACGGTCTGCCTGCCGCGCAAGCCGAGCTGCATGATCTGCCCGGTCGACAAGACCTGCGTGGGCCTGCGCGAAGGCGCGCCGGAGCGCTACCCCGTCAAGACGCGCAAGCTCAAGCGCAGCGCCCAGTCGCTCTGGCTGCTGCTGGCGCGCGACGCGCAGGGCCGCGTGTGGCTGGAGAAGCGCCCGGCAAAGGGCATCTGGGCGGGGCTGCACTGCCTGCCCGTGTTCGACAGCCGCGACGACCTGCTCGCAGCGCTGCCGTCCGCCGCGCAAGGCAGCGTGAAAGACCTGCCGGCCTTCGTGCACGTGCTGACCCATAAAGACCTGCACATGCATCCGCTGTTGCTCGAAGGCGGCCAGCCGAGCGGCGAGGGCGCGCGCTGGGTCGAGGCGCAGGAGTGGAGCCGGCTGGGCCTGCCGGCGCCGGTGCGCAAGCTGCTGGAAAGCAGCGAGACGCCCCTGTAGCCGAAGTCAGTTCGCGTCGAGCTCGCGGTGCCGCTTGAGCGCACCCCAGCGGGCACCGAACAAACGCGCCAGCTGCTCCACCAGGAACACCGACCGGTGCTGCCCGCCGGTGCAGCCGATGGCCACCGTCACGTAGCTGCGGTGGTCGCGCGCCAGCGCATCGAGCCAGTGCGACAGGAACTGCTCGATGTCGTCGTACATGCGCGCCACCTCGTCGTGCTCGCGCAACCATTCGATCACCGGTTCGTCGCGGCCAGTGAGCGGGCGCAGCGCGGGCACGTAGTGCGGATTCGGCAGCATGCGCACGTCGAACACGTAGTCCGCGTCCAGCGGCACGCCGCGCTTGAAGGCGAATGACTCGAACACCAGCGTCAGCACGCTCTGCGGCGCCGAGATCAGCGACTTGATGTAGCTCTGCAACTGGGCGGGACGGATCAGGCTGGTGTCGATCACGTCGGCGCCGTCGCGCAGGTCGGCCAGCAGTTCGCGCTCGAGCTCGATGGCCTGCACCAGCACGCGGTGCTGCTCGGGCACGTCGGTGCGGCCTTCCTGGCGCGACAGCGGATGGCGGCGACGGGTTTCCGAATAACGGCGAAGCAGGGCGTCGGTGGTGGCGTCGAGGAACAGCGAGCGCAGCGAGATCTCGCCGTCACGCCGCAGTGCCTCGAGCTGCTGCGGAACGATGGGCAGAGAAACACCGCTGCGCACGTCCATGGCAATGGCCACGCGCGGCGTCTGCTGTTCGTGCTGCAGGGCGATGAACGCCGTCAGCAACTCGGGGGGCAGGTTGTCGACGCAGTAGTAGCCCGCGTCTTCCAGCGCATGCAGGGCCACCGATTTGCCGGAGCCCGACATGCCCGTGATGAGGACCAGGTCGAGGTTCATGGCGCGGTCGCCGATGTCTTGTGGCCCAGCATCTCCCGTGCGTGCGCGAGCGAGGTCTGCGAAACCTTCTCGCCGCCCAGCATGCGGGCGATTTCCTTGGCGCGGTTGTCTTCATCGAGGCGCGACACGCCGCTTTCGGTGCGCGGGCCTTCCTTGCCGGCGGCCGCGGTCTGGCGCTTGGCCACCACGAGATGGTGGTCGGCGCAGGCGGCCACCTGCGGCAGATGGGTGACGGCCAGCACCTGGCGGTCGCGGCCGAGCTGCTTCATGAGGCGGCCGACCGTCTCGGCGACGGCGCCGCCGACGCCGGCATCCACCTCGTCGAAGATCAGTGTCTGCGCGGCCCCGAGCTGGCTGGTCGTCACGGCGATGGCCAGCGCGATGCGCGACAGCTCGCCGCCCGACGCCACCTTGCCGATGGCGCGCGGCGTGCTGCCGGTGTGGCCGGCCACGAGGAACGCTATTTCTTCCAGGCCGGCGCGGCCGGGCTGCGCCAGCGGCTGCAGATCGACTTCGAAGCGCCCGCCCTTCATGCCCAGGCCCTGCATCGCCTCGGTGACGGCCTGCGCGAGGCGCGGCGCCGCCTGCTTGCGCGACTTGCCCAGCGCCTTGGCTTCCTTCATGTAGGCCTGCTGCGCGCTCTGCTCGGCGCGCTCCAGGCCGTCGAGATCGCTTTGCGCGTCGAGCGCCTGCAGCTCCGACTGCCAGCCGGCCAGCAGCGCCGGCAGCTCGGCGGGCGTGCGCTTGTAGCGGCGCGCGAGCGACATCCACAGGCCCATGCGTTCGTCCAGCTCGGCCAGGCTTTGCGGATCGGCCTCGGCGTCGCGCAGGTAGCCGTGCAGCGAATGGGCCGCGTCGGAAGCCTGGGCCACGCAGGAGGCGAGCACTTCGCCGAGGTTGCGGAACTCGGGCTCGATGTGCTCGCAGTTCTTCAGCAGCGCGGCCGCGCGCGAGAGCGCGGAAAGCGCGCCGTTGTCTTCGTCTTCCAGCGCCTGGCTGGCGCCCTGCGCCGCGTCGATCAGCGCCTGCGCGTTGGAGATGCGAGAGTGGTTGGTCGAGAGTTCTTCCCACTCGTCCGCGCCCGGCGCGAGCTTGGCGACCTCGGAAATCTGCCATTGCAGCCGCTCGCGTTCGCGCTGCAGCGAATCCTGCGCCGAGCGCGCATGTTCGAGCGCCGAGAGCGCCTGCCGCCAGCCCTGCCAGGCGGCGTCGAGCGCGTCGGTGCGCACTCCCGCATAGGCATCGAGCAGGCCGCGAACGGCATCGGGCCGGGTCAGGCTCTGCCAGGCGTGCTGGCCGTGGATGTCGAGCAGGCGGTCGCCGAGTTCGCGCAGTTGCGTGGCCGTGGCCGGGCTGCCGTTGATCCAGCCGCGGCTGCGGCCCTGCAGGTCGACGGTGCGGCGCAGCAGCAGCGCGTCGCCGGCTTCGAAGCCGCCTTCGTCGAGCCAGGTGGCGAGAGCCGGGTCGGCATCGAATTCGGCGCTCACGTCGAGCCGCTCGGCGCCTTCGCGCACCGCGCCGGCGTCGGCCCGGTTGCCCAGCGCCAGCTGCAGCGCGTCGATCAGGATGGATTTGCCCGCGCCGGTTTCACCGGTCAACACCGTGAAGCCGCCGGACAGGTCGAGTTCGAGTGATCGCACGATCACGAAGTCGCGCAGTGCGATGCGTCGCAGCGCCATTTCAGGAGCCCCCTTCGTTCCAATGAAGTTTCTTGCGCAGCGTGTCGAAATAGCTCCAGCCGCGCGGATGCAGGAAGCGCACGCGGAATTCGGAGCGGCGCACCACCACGCGGTCGCCGATCACGAGCGAGGCCAGCGACTGCATGTCGAAATTGGCGCTGGCGTCGCGCCCGCCCACCAGCTCGATGACGATCTCGTCGGCATCGGGCAGCAGCACCGGGCGGTTGGACAGCGTGTGCGGCGCGATCGGCACCAGCACCCAGCCCGGCACCGCCGGGTGGAGCAGCGGCCCGCCGGCCGACAGCGCGTAGGCGGTCGAGCCCGTGGGCGTGGCGATGATCAGGCCGTCGGCGCGCTGGTTGGCCACGAAATGCCGGCCGACCGATACGCGCAGCTCGACCATGCCGGAAGTGGCGCCGCGGTTGACGACCACGTCGTTCATGGCCAGCGCGTCGAACACCGAGGCGCCGTCGCGCATGACCTGCGCGTGCATCAGGCTGCGGTGGTCTTCCTCGTATTCGCCGGCCAGCATCGGGATCAGCGTGGCCTGGTAGTTGTCGATCGGGATGTCGGTGATGAAGCCGAGCCGGCCGCGGTTGATGCCGATCAGCGGAATGCCGTAGCTGGCGAGCTGCCGTCCGATGCCGAGCATCGTGCCGTCGCCGCCGACCACCAGGCCGAGGTCGCAGCGCTGGCCGATTTCCTCGACCGACAGGGCTTCGTAGCGCGGGTGGGCGGGGGCGTCGGCGGCATCGTCCTCGCAGGTCGAGCGCTCGACAAACACCTTGCAACCCTGGGATTCGAGGAAGGCGCCGATGCCTTCCATCACGCCGTCGCGCGCGTCCGCCTGCGCACGGGCGCCGGATGCCTGGTATTTGCCTATGAGGGCGACGTGACGGAAGCGAGAGGTCATATCTCACAAATTACAACACTAAAATCTTGCAATGCTGGACGACCGTGCCAAGTTGCTGCTCAAGACGCTCGTCGAGCGCTACATCGCCGACGGGCAACCCGTCGGCTCCCGCACGCTCTCGCGTTCTTCCGGGCTGGATTTGTCGCCCGCGACCATCCGCAACGTGATGTCCGACCTCGAGGCGCTGGGGCTGATCGCCAGTCCGCACACCTCGGCCGGGCGTATTCCCACGCACCGCGGCTACCGGCTTTTCGTCGACACCATGCTCACCGCCCAGCGCGAGCAGATGAGCCCGCCGGCGCTCGCGCCCGACCAGCCGCAGAAGGTGATCGCCAACGCGGCGCACCTGCTGTCGAACCTGTCGCAGTTCGTGGGCGTGGTGATGGCGCCGCGCCGGGCCTCGGTGTTCAAGCAGATCGAGTTCTTGCGGCTGTCCGACCGGCGCCTGCTGGTGATCATCGTGTCGCCCGACGGCGACGTGCAGAACCGGGTGATCTTTCCGGAGGCCGACTACTCGCAGTCGCAACTGGTCGAGGCCTCCAACTACATCAATGCGAACTACGCGGGCCTCACGATCGAGCAGGTGCGCGACCGCCTGCAGTCCGAAGTCGAGAAGCTGCGCGGCGAAATCGCGGCGCTGATGCAGGCCGCCGTTCAGGTCAGCTCCGAGGTGCTCACGGAGGCGCAGGAAGACGAAGTCGTGATTTCCGGCGAGCGCAACCTGCTCGCCGTGACCGATTTTTCCAGCGACATGGGCCAACTGCGCCGCGCTTTCGAGCTTTTCGAGCAGAAGGCGCAGCTGATGCGGCTGCTGGACGTGTCGAGCAAGGCGGAGGGCGTGCGCATCTTCATCGGCGGCGAAAGCCAGGTGGTGCCGTTCGAAGAACTGTCCATCGTCAGCGCCAACTACGAGGTCGACGGGCAGGTCGTGGGCACGCTGGGCGTGATCGGGCCGACCCGCATGCCCTACGAACGCATGATCCAGATCGTCGACATCACGTCGCGTCTCGTGAGCAATGCGTTGAGCCATCGCAAATAAGGCGCCTCGGCGCGAATAGAATCGTGCCGCGTGGGCCGTTAGCTCAGTTGGTTAGAGCAGCGGACTCATAATCCGTTGGTCGAGTGTTCAAGCCACTCACGGCCTACCACCGCAATCTCAGTAACGCAGAAAACTCCGCCATCAAGCAGACAGCGCCTGATGGTTTTGCTGCGTTCCCCCCGCGCTCGCAGCAGCAGCGGCGGCGGCAAGATCCGACGCAAACATGAACGACGGCCCGGCGTCATGCTGCTTGACGTGGTACATCGCCCGGTCCGCCGCGCGCAGCAGCCGGGCCAGGGTGTCGCCGTCGCCCGGACGGCAGGCAATGCCCAGGCTCATGCCCACCGTCACGCTGCGGCCCTCGTATTCGACCGGCTGCGAGCCCGCCTCGATCATGCGCCGGGCCATGAGGCTCAGCACCTCGCGTGAAGGCGCGCCGAGCACCAGCACCGCGAATTCGTCGCCGCCCAGCCTGGCCACCACGTCGTCCTTGCGCAGTTGCTGGCGAAGCCGCTGCGCGATGGCGATCAGCACCTGGTCGCCGGCCGCGTGGCCGTGCGCGTCGTTCACGCCCTTGAATCCGTCCAGGTCCAGCAGCATCAGCGCGAACGGCTGGCCCTGGTGCAGCCATTCCTCTCCGCGGCTCTCGAAGCCGGCGCGGCTGGCGGCGCCTGTGAGCGCGTCGGTGCCCAGGGCCTCCACCAACTGCTGCGTGCGCGCGGTTAGCGCCTGCTCGGAGCGCAGCACGAGCTGCAGCCGCGAACCCATGGCCACGGCGAACACGATCAGCTCGGCCACCAACGCGCCCTGCGACACGTTCATCTGGTTCGGTGCCCACTCGATCCAGCCCCAGCTCGCGACCACGATCGCGCCGATGCCGGCCAGCAACAGCGCCACGCCGAAAAAGTAGAGCACCGCCGGCCAGTAGCGCCGCCGCATCGCGATCAGTGCGCCGATCACCATCACCACAGTCGATGCCACCACCGAGATCTGCACCAGCCTGAACGTCATCAGCGGGTGGGCGCCCCAGTTCGCATACGGAATGGCCAGCGCGAGCGCGACCGTGAAGGCCTGCACCAGCCAGTCCAGCGGCGGCGCGAAGTGGCGCAGCCGCAGCAGCCGCCGGCCGAACTGCAGCTTGCAGATGGCCCACAGCGCCGGCCCCGCGGTGTAGGCGAAACCGGCCGCGGCGGGCCAGTGCGCGAAGGGGTAGCGCAGGGCGTGGCCGTTGATGCTGGCAAGAGCCAGCACGCCGCAGGCGCAAGACAGCATGTAGAAGCCGTACAGCCCCTCGCCGAACACCTTGAACAGGACCAGGCCATACACCATCAGGCCGATCAGCACGCCGTAGCTCACGCCGTCGAACATGCGCTTGTCCTGCGTCGACTGCAGGTAATCGGCCGGGTCCCAGACCGAGACGTCGTAGATGCGCGCGAATGTCGACTCGACCCGGAAGTAAACCGTATATGTGCCCGGGCCGGGCAGCCGGAAGCGCCAGGCCATCTGCTCGGAAGCGGCCGGGCGGCTCGCCCAGGGGTAGCGCATGCCGGTGGTGACGGGGGCGGCCAGCGCGCGGCCGTCTTCGTCGTAGGGACCGTAGAAGCGCAGGTCGTGCGTCGAGACGGTGGGCACCAGCATGAGCCATTCGCGCGCGGCGTCGGCGGGGTCGGCCAGCCGCATCTGCAGCTTGAACCACAGCACGCGGTCGGATTCCTTGCCGCGCAGCGGATCGTCCGGAAAGGCGAATCGTGCTTCCTGCGGCGGCGTGCGCACCTGCTCGATGTCGAGCGACCGCGTCTTGTCCTCGAACACCTGCAATTGCTGCACGGCCGGCAGCCCGTTCGGCTGGTGCCGTATCTGCAGCGGCCCCCGCTGCGCGTCGTTGCCGGCCGGCTGGGCAGCGGCGATGGCGGACAGGAACAGTGCGAGCGCGGCCGCCACCAGCAGGCGCCAGGCGCGTCGCGGGTCGGCGGTGCCGCATGGGAAAAGGCGGGACATCATGGGATGCGCAGCAGGTGACGGGGGAAGGGCGGAATTGTCGACACGGCGTGTGTCGCGGCCGCCGCGGATTTTCGGGGAAAAGTGCGGCGTGCTGTTGCGCCAGCCGGCCGCGCTCGATTCCCATCTATTTCTCTTATTTAAGATAGTAGTAGTAGATAAGGGTAAACCCTCGATGTGGATAGTGCAGTTTTTTCCTTGGCTGACAAGGACTTGTCATGCCTGTGTCACTGTGTGCACCTTTGTTTTCGAAGTGTCCGTGGAAAAGAACAACTCGAAGACGGCAGCTCCCGCTGTGGATAAGCGGCGCCTTGTGCCAGAACTGTCCCCAGAGTTTTCCTGAGCACCCCGGCACGCACACCCGAAAAACCAGGCATGAACATCACCGCAAGACCCATCGTCGTGTTCGACATCGACGGCACGCTGACGAAGACAGTCGAGATCCACCAGCGCGCATTCGAGGCGGCGCTTCGCAGCTTCGACTTTCCGAAGCTCAGGACCGACTGGGGCAGCTACAAGCACCATTCCGACAGCGCCATCTTTCGGGAGGCGTGGGACGAGTCCGGCTTCGCGGGCTCACTGCCGTTGCCATTGCTGGAAGAGCGTTTTCGCACCGAGTTCGACACGGTCAGCAGCAATGCCGCGGCATGCGGCGAAGTGGCCGGCGCCTCGCAGCTTTTGGCGCAGATCGAACGGGCAGGCTGGATCGCCGCCTTCGCGACCGGCAGCCTCCGGCACGGCGCGCTGAAAAAGATGGCGTTGCTGGACCACCCCTACGACGTGGACCTGTTGGTGACCGCGTCGGAGCACGAGACCCGGGAAGAGATCGTGCAGGCCGCGATCGACAAGGCCCGGGCGAAGCACGGGGTTCTTGTCGGCGGCCGGGTCATCTCCATCGGCGACGGCGTGTGGGACCTGCTCACCGCGCGGGCCTTGAAGCTGGAGTTCGTCGGCATCGGCGACGCTGCCCGGGCGGCGCAGCTGGCAAGAATCGACGCCGATGTCGTCGTGCAGCCTGACCTTCGCGGCGTGGGCCGGCTCATCGGATGCCATAGCGTGGCCTGACGGCGCGCTCGCGCGGCGGGCGCGGTCCGAACATGGACAAATGGTAATGAGCGGCCCCTTCTGTTCCGGCGCCCGCGGGGCTAGGATTTTTCGTTCTTCCGCCATCGACCGAAGGTTCAAGGACATGACATCCGCCAGCGCCTCGCCCAAGCCCCGCCTTTCCTGGAAGCGCGCCGCGCTCCTGCTGCTGACGAGTGCGCTGCCCTGGCTGCCCGCATCGGCCTCACGGCCCGCCGACGCGCCGCACACCAGCACTTTCGCCGCGGGGCTCGAATCTCCCTGGGGCATGGAATTCCTGCCCGACGGCCGGCTGCTGGTGACCGAGCGCGCCGGCAGGCTGCGCGTGGTCGACGCGCAGGGCGAGAGGATCTCGGTGCCGGTCGCGGGGCTGCCGCAAGTCGATCGTCGGGACCACGGCGGGCTGCTCGACGTCACGATCGATCCCGCCTTCGAGGCGAACCGGCTCATCTACATCAGCTACACCAAGGCAGGCCGCGGCGCCGAAGCGCACCGCAACGGGCTGACCGTCGCGCGCGCCCGGCTGAGCGAAGACGCCCGGCGCATCGACCAGTTCAAGGTGCTGTTCAGCCAGACCCCCAAGGTGGCCAGCAGCGAGAACCTGGGCGGCCGGCTGGCGGTGTCCGACGACGGCCATCTCTACGTCACCGTCGGCGACCGGCACGCGGTGCAGGACCGCATGCGCGCCCAGGCGCTCGCCTACTACCAGGGCAAGACGGTGCGCATCCGCACCGACGGAAGCACGCCGTCTGACAACCCCTTCGTGGGCAGGCAGGGCGCGCGCCCCGAGATATGGAGCCTGGGCCACCGCAATCCGCAGGGCGCATTCGTGCATCCGCGCACCGGCCAGCTCTGGGTCGCGGAACATGGCCCGTGGGGCGGCGACGAAATCAACATCGTGCGCAAGGGGCGCAACTACGGCTGGCCCGTGGTCACCTTCGGCTGCGAGTACACGACCTGCGCCAGGCTGGGCGAAGGCACTTCCAAGCCCGGCATGGAAGCGCCGCTCACGCACTGGGGGCGGCCGGGCATCGCGCCCAGCAATCTCATCCTGTACACGGGCGACCAGTTCCCGCAGTGGCGCGGCAGCGTCTTCGTCGGCGGCCTGGCGGGCAAGGCCGTGTGGCGCATCGAACTGGCGGGCAGCGACGCGTTGCCCATCGTGGTCCGGCGCGAGGCGCTGTTCTCCGAGCTCGGCGAACGCATCCGCGACATCAGGCAGGGCCCCGACGGCGGGCTCTACCTGCTGACGGACGGCGAGCGCGCTCGCGTGGTGCGCGTGTCGCGGGGCGACGCGCTGCTCTGAGCTGATAGGCCTGACGGTCAGTAGGCGCCGCGCGACTCCGGTGCCACGGCCTGCGCACCCGTTGCGGGCGACCCGAGAAAGTCGGCCGCCAGCTTGCGCGCGGCATTCGCGTACAGCAGCACGTCGACGCCGACGGCAACGAAAGTGCAGCCCAGCTCCAGGTAGCGCTTCGCCAGCTTCGGGTCGGAGGTGAGCGTGCCGGCCGCCTTGCCCGATGCCACGATGGTCCGCATGGCGGCTTCGATCGCGGCCTGCACTTCGGGGTGGCCGGGCCGTCCGCGATGGCCTATCGACGCCGCGAGATCGGCCGGGCCGATGAAGACGCCGTCCACGCCTTCCACTTCGCAGATCCGCTCGAGATTGGCGAGCGCCGTGGTGGTCTCGGCCTGCACCAGCAGGCAGACTTCGTCGTCCGCGATGTCGAGGTAGTCGGTGCGGGCGCTCCATTGCGATGCGCGTCCCACCGCGCTGCCCACGCCGCGAATGCCCTGGGGCGGGTAGCGCGTGGCGGACACCAGCGCGCGCGCCTGCTCGGCCGTGTCGACCATCGGCACCAGCAGGTTGCGGGCGCCGATGTCGAGCAGCTGCTTGATGAGCGCCGTGTCGCCCTGCACCGCGCGCACCACCGGCTGCACCGGATGCGGCGCCACCGCCTGCAGCGCGGCGAGCGTGGAGCGCAGGTCGTTGGGCGCGTGCTCGCCGTCGATCAGCAGCCACTGGAAGCCGGTGGTCGCGCTGACCTCGGCCATGTACGGGTTGGCCATCGACAGCCAGAGGCCGACTTGCGGCCGGCGCGCGGCCAGGGCCGCCTTGAAAGCGTTTTGGGCGGGCATGTTTGCTCCTTCAGTCCAGTTGTCCCTGGCACACGTACTTGGTGTGCAGGTAGTCGTCCAGGCCGTGGACCGAACCTTCGCGTCCGTAGCCCGAATCCTTCACGCCGCCGAAGGGCGCGGCCTCGGCCGCCAGCGCGCCTTCGTTGATGCCGACGATGCCGGTCTCCAGCGCATCGGCCACGCGCCAGATGCGGCGCACGTCGCGCGAGTAGAAATACGCCGCGAGGCCGAAGGGCGTGTCGTTGGCCTGTGCGATCACCTCGGCCTCGTCGATGAAGCGCGTGAGCGGAGCCACCGGGCCGAAGGTTTCTTCGCAGGCACAGGCCATGGTGGCGTCGGCATCGGCAAGCACGGTCGGCGCGAAGTAGTTTGCGCCCAGCGCGGGCAGCCGCGTGCCGCCGGTGAGCACGCGCGCGCCGCGCGCCACCGCGTCCTGAACGTGGCGCTCGATCTTCTCGACGGCGCGCGCATTGATCATCGGCCCGATCTGCGAAGCCGCGTCGCTGGCCGGCCCTACTTTGAGCGCGGCGACGCGCGCCACCAGCAACGCCGCGAAGCGCTCGTGCACCGCCTCGTGCACGAACACGCGATTGGGGCACACGCAGGTCTGGCCGCCGTTGCGGAACTTGGCGGCCATCAGGCCGTCGACGGCGGCTTCGATGTCGGCGTCCTCGAACACGATGAAGGGCGCATTGCCGCCGAGTTCGAGCGAGAGTTTCTTGAGCGTGTCCGCCGAGCGCCGTACCAGGTGCTTGCCGACCGGCGTGGAGCCGGTGAAAGTGATCTTGCGCACGCGCGGATCGTCGAGCCAAGCATCGACCACTTCGGGCGTGCGCTCGCGCGACGCGGTCACGATGTTGAGCACGCCCGGCGGCACGCCGGCCTCGGCGGCGAGGGCGACCAGCGCCAGCGAAGTCAGCGGCGTGTCTTCGGCCGGCTTGCAGACCACCGTGCACCCGGCGGCGAGCGCGGGCGCGATCTTGCGCGCGATCATCGCAGCCGGAAAATTCCACGGCGTGATGGCGGCCACCACGCCGACCGGCTCCCTGAGCGCGAACATGCGCCGCCCCGGCAGCGGCGCGGGAATCACATCGCCGTTGGCGCGCGTGGCCTGTTCGGCGAACCACTCGATGTAGCTGGCCGCATAGGCGACCTCGCCCCGGCCCTCGGCGAGGGGCTTGCCTTGCTCACGAGAAATCAGCCGGCCCAGGTCGTCCTGATGCGCGAGCACGAGGTCGTTCCAGCGCTTGAGGATCTGCGCGCGCTGTCTGGCCGGCGTCTTGCGCCAATCGGGGAAGGCGGCGTGCGCTGCATCGGTGGCGGCGCGCGCCGTCGCGGCGTTCGAATCGGGCACCCGCGCGATCAGTTCGCCCGTGGCCGGATCGATCACGTCGAAGCTGCGGTCCGCCACGGCTTGCCACTCGCCGTCGATGAAGTTGGCGCTGCGCAGCAGCTCTGCGCGCGAAAGAGACAGGGGCATGGGGGTTGCGACGTGCGCCGTGAAAAAAGAAGAAGTCAGAAATCAGCTCACGATGCCCAGGTGCCACGGCACGAACTCGTGGTCGCCGAGGCCGAGGGTCTCGCTCTTGGTGGGCTCGCCGGAGGCATGCCGAAGGATCTGCTCGAAGATGCGCTGGCCCAGTTCGGGGACCGTCAGCTCGCCGTCGATCACCACGCCGCAGTTGATGTCCATGTCTTCTTCCAGGCGCCGGAACATCGGCGTATTGCTCGCGAGCTTGATGGTCGGCGCGGGCTTGCTGCCGAACATCGAGCCGCGGCCCGTGGTGAAGCAGATCAGCTGCGCGCCGCTCGCGATCTGGCCGGTGACCGCCACCGGGTCGTAGCCCGGCGAGTCCATGAAGACGAAGCCCGGCTGGTCGATGGGCTCCGCGTATTCGTACACCGCGCGCAGCGGCGTGGTGCCGCCCTTCATGGCCGAGCCCAGCGACTTCTCGAAGATGTTGGCAAGGCCGCCGGCCTGGTTGCCGTGGCCGACCACGCCGTTGAACTGCGCGTTCTGGCCGGCCGCGTAGCGCTCCCACCAGGCCAGCCGGTCCAGCAGCTTCTGCCCGACCTCGGGGCTGATGGCGCGCCGCGTCAGCATGAACTCCACGCCGTGGATCTCGGGCGTCTCCGACAGGATGGCCGTGCCGCCGTGGCGCACCAGCAGGTCCATGGCCGCGCCCAGGGCAGGGTTGGCCGTGATGGCGGAGAAGCCGTCGGAGCCGCCGCACTCCAGGCCGATCTTGAGATGGTTGGCGCCCACCGGCGTGCGCCGCGCCGCGTCGGCCTCGGGCAGCATGTCCTCGATCGCGCGAATGCCGGCCTCGATGGTCTGGCGCGTGCCGCCCACTTCCTGCATCACCAGCGTGCGCATCAGGCGGCCCTGCTGCAGGCCCTGCGAGTCGACCAGCGCATCGACCTGGTTGCGCTCGCAGCCCAGGCCCACGATCAGCACGCCCGCCAGGTTCGGATGGCGGGCGTAGCCTGCGAGGGTGCGGCGCAGCACGTCGAAATGCTCGCTGGGCGACGACATGCCGCAGCCGCTGGTCTGCGCGAAGGCGGCCACGCCGTCCACGTTGGGAAACGCCGCGAGGCGCTCGGCGGTGAAATGCGCCGCGATGCGCTGGATGACCGTGGACGAGCAATTGACCGACGACAGGATGCCGATGAAGTTGCGCGTGCCCACTTGCCCGTCGGCCCGCACGAAGCCCATGAAGCCGGCCCGCTCGGCCTCGGGCACGTAGGCCACGGGGCGCACGTCCTGGCAGAAGGCCGGGTCGCGGTAGCTGTCGACCAGCGTGAGGTTGTGGCTGTGCACGTAGTCGCCCGGCTGCAGGTCGCGCGAGGCCACGCCGATCACCGTGTCGTACTTCTTCACCTGCTCGCCGGCCGCGATGGCGCACGCTGCGATCTTGTGGCCCGCGGGAATCTGCGCGCGGGCGCGGACGCCGAATTCCTCGATGGTCTCGCCGAGCGCAATGGGGGTCTTGGCCACCAGCACGTTGTCGTGCGGGTGCAGGCGAAGCAGGGGGCTGTCGTTCATGTTGGGGGCGCCTGGCGTCGGGCGTCAGCCCTTTTCCATCAGTTCCTTGAGGTTGAGCTTGCGGATCAGCTCCGTGTCCTGGCGGTACACGGACTGCGCGTATTTCTGATAGTCGGGGCCGTCCTGGTACATGACCGGCGCGTCGATGCTCTCGGCCACCTTCTTGAAGTCTTCGCTGTTGACGGCGATGCGGAACGCATCGCGCAGCCGCTTCTCGACATCGGCGGGCAGGCCTTGCGGTGCGCCGATGCCGTTGGGCGCCTCGACCACCACGTCGTAGCCGAGTTCCTTCAGCGTAGGCGCGTCCTTGAAACGCGGCGTGCGCGATTCTCCCCATGTCGCGAGCAGGCGCAGTTTGCCGCTTTCGACATGCGGCGCCCACGAGCTGCTGTCGGCCAGCATGTCGAGCTGCTCGCCCAGCACGTCCTGCAGCGCGGCCGATCCGCCCTTGTAGGCGATGGCGTTGAGCTTCACGCCCGCGGCCTGCGCGAACTGTTCCATGCCCACATGGGTCGCGCCGCCGACGCCGGCATGCCCATAGCTGATGACGCCGGGGCGGGCCTTGGCCTGCGCCACCATGTCCTGCAGCGACTTGAACGGCGAGCGCGCAGGCACGGCGATGCCGAAGGTCTGGCCGGAGGTGCGCGCGAGGTAGGTGAGGTCTTTCAAGGGGTCGAGCTGCACCGTGCCGATCTGCGAGAAGCGCGTGACCGAGATCGGTATCTGCCCTATGGTGTAGCCGTCGGGCCGCGCCGAAGCCAGCGCTTTGGTGCCGATCATTCCCGAGGCGCCCGCGCGGTTCTCCAACGCGATGGGCTGGCCGAGTTCGCGCGCGGCGATCTGGCAGATGATGCGCATCGACCGGTCGGCGGTGCCGCCGGCGGGCCATGGGCAGATGAATGTGAGAGGGCGCTTGGGATAGTCCGAGGCGGCCAGCGCGCGAAGAGGCGTGGCTGCAAGCGTCGCGGCGCCGAGGCCGCCCAGCACGAACTGACGTCGCGCCACTGTGCGAATGATCTTCATCGTTGTCTCCAGGATTTCTTGTTTGGCGAACGGGTCGGATTCTTCCGTAGACAATCATTGCCATCCAATGAAATAGCGGACTCTCTTCATGTCGTACAGGTTATGAAGAGAAAAAGACCGGAGACACCCCATGAGCCAGATCGATCGCGTCCTTCGTTCCAATCTCAAGCTGCGGCATCTGCAGATGCTGGTGGCGCTGGACCAGTTCAGGCACCTGGGGCGTGCCGCCGAATTCCTTGCGGTCACGCAGCCGGCGGTGTCGAAGTCGCTCGCGGAAATCGAGCGCATGTTCGGCCTGGCGCTCTTCGACCGTTCCACCCGCGGCACCGAACCCACGCCTTATGGAGACAGCGTGGTGCGCTTCGCGCGCTCCGTGCTGGCCGACTACGACCGCACGCGCGACGAGATCGCCGCCGTTGCCAGCGGCGCTGCCGGCCGCACCAGCGTGGGGGCGATGGTGGTCGCCATGCCGGTGCTGATGGCGCGTGCGGTGGAAATGCTGAAGGCGCGCTCATCGCAGACCACCGTGCTGGTGGAAGAGGGCGACCTCACCCGTCTGCTGCCCAAGCTTCGCCTTGGCGAACTCGATCTTTTCGTGGGGCGGCTGGAGCCCGGCTATGCCGCGCCGGACCTCGAGACCGAGGCACTGCATGCCGAACCGATGGCCGTGGTGTTGCGCCCCGGCCATGCGCTGCTTGCGAAGCGCCGCCCCGGCTGGACCGATCTGGCGAAGCTGCCCTGCGTGATGCCGCCGCCCTGGGCATCGCTGCGCGTGAAGCTCGACCAGATGTTCTTTCGCGACGGCGTGCAGCCGCCGGTGGACATCATCGAGTCGGCCTCCTTCCTCGCGCAGATGAGCTTCCTGCAGCAGCGCGACGCCGCGGCCTTCATGGCGCGTTCGGTGGCGCGGCACTTCCAGCAGCAGGGCGTGCTGAAGATACTGCCGCTGAAGGTGCCGATCGAGCTGCCGCCGGTCGGCCTGATCACGATGCGCGGCGAGCGGCGCACGCCGAGCACCGAGCAGCTCATCGAATGCCTGCGGCGCGTGGCCGGCTCCAGGCGGTAGATGCAGGGCGCCCGCTCAGTCGACCCGGATGTTGCGCGCCCGTACCAGCGCGCTCACCCGGCCTATCTCGTCCTGCACGAACCTGGCGAATGCCTCCGGCGTGGTGCCCGCGGGTTCCAGGCCGAGCTGCAGCAGCTTCTGATGCACAGTGGGGTCGTTGATCGCCGCCTGCACGGCCTTGCCTAGCTTCTGCACGATGTCGGCCGGCGTGCCCTTGGGCAGGAACACGCCGTTCCACTCGACCACGTTGTAGCCCGGCAGGCCCGACTCGCCGAGCGTCGGCGTGTCGGGCAGGGCCGGCACGCGCTTGGTGGAACTCACGGCCAGGGCGCGCAGCTTGCCCGACTTCACGTAGCTGAGGGTGGACGCCACGTTGCCGAAGTACGCCGACACCTGCCCGCCCATGAGGTCGGTGAGCGCCGGTGCGCCGCCCTTGTAGGGCACGTGCATCAGGTTGACCTTGGCCTGTTCGTTCAGTGCCTCGCCCGCCAGGTGCGAGCCGGTGCCGCCGCCTGCCGACGCGAAGCTCAGCTTGCCGGGGTTCTTGCGCGCGAAGTCCAGGAACTCGGCGACGGTCTTGTAGGGCGCGTTCTCCGGCACCACCAGGATCTGCGGCGCGGTGGCCACCAGCGACACCGGAATGAAATCCTTGGCCGCGTCGAAGGGCAGCTTGCGCAGCGAAGGATTCACCGAGAACGCAGAAGCGTCGTACAGCACGGTGTAGCCGTCGGCAGCCGCCTTGGCCACGTTGTCGGCGCCGATCACGCCGCCCGCGCCGGGCCTGTTGTCGATGACGATCTGCTGGCCCAGCGCCGCGCTCAGTTGCTGCGCGACGATCCGCGCGGTGTTGTCCGCGCCGCCGCCCGCCGCATAGGGAACGACCATGCGGATCGGCTTGTCGGGCCATGCGGCCCAGCCCAGCAGGGGCGCGCAGGCGGCGATGGCCGCGATCGTCTTCAGGACGCGTCTTGTGTTCTTCATGCCAATGTCTCGATGCTTGTGGTTCAGGAAAAGTCGTAGAGCTGCGCCGGGTTGTCGACCAGCACGCGATGGCGCGTGGTTTCGTCGGGCACCCATTGGTGCAGCAGGTCGAACAGCCGCGCGTCGTCGGGCTTGGCGTCGCGTTCGGTGGGGTGGGGCCAGTCGCTGCCCCACACCAGGCGTTCGGGTGCTTGCTTCACCCAGGCCTGGGCGATGGGGGTGGTGTCGGCGTAGCTGCCTTCGGCACCCAGCTTCGAATCGAGGTAGGCGCCGGACAGCTTGATCCAGGTGCGGCGGTTGCCCAGCAGCCGGCTGACGACCGCGAAGGCGGGGTGCGCCTGCGCATTCGGCAGCGCGAGCCGCGCGAGGTGGTCGAGGACGATGGTGCAGGGCAGCCGGTCGAGCAGGGCCGCGTGCTCGGCGATCTGGTCGGCGCTCCAGTGCAGCTGCACATGCCAGCCGAGCGTGTGCACGCGATGCGCGAGCGGCTCGACCATGGAGAAGTCGGTGGCCGCGTGCGTCGGCGTGTAGAGCGTGAAGCGGATGCCGCGAATGCCGCCCGCGTGCAGCCGCGCGAGCTCGTCGTCGCTCACCTCCGGGTGCACCACGGCCACGCCCCGCGTGCGCGTGGCACCGAGCGCGCGGATGGCTGCGAGCGTCACGCTGTTGTCCGTGCCGTGGATGCGCGGTTGCACGACGACGGTGCGTTGCGTGCCGATACGTTGCTGCAGCAGGCGGTAGTCGTCGGCGGTGGCATCGTCGACCATCGCATCGGGTGGCGCATGCAGCGCGAAGCGGCGGTCGTAGACATGCATGTGCGCATCGCAGGCGCCCTCCGGCGTACTGCTCATGGGCCGCTGCGTGCCGCCGCTGTTGGGGCAGACACTTTCGAGGCGCATGGCTCAGCCCTGGCCTGTTCCCTTGCCGCGAGAGGCCAGCACGGTGCCCGTGTGCTGGCCCAGCGTCGGCGCCGCAAAGGGCTCCGGCCCCGGCGTGCGGCCGAACTGCACGGGCCGCGTGAAGCCGCGGTAAGTGCCGAGCGTGGGATGCGCGAATTCCGCCACCATGTCTTCGGCCAGCACCTGCGGGTTGTCGAACATGTCTTCCACCGTGCGCGCGGCGGCGCAGGGCACGTCTTCGCCGAAGCATTCCTCCCATTCGAGCGCGCTGCGTTCGGCCAGCGCCGCGCGCAGCCGCGGAACGATCTCGGCGGAGTGCTGCGCGCGCTTGCGAACCGAGTCGTAGCGCTCGTCGACCGCAAGCTCCGGCAGCCCGACCTTGGCGCACAACGCCTGCCAGAAATGCGGCGTGTTGGCGGAGATGTAGAGATGGCCTTCGCGCGTGGGGTGCAGGCCGGTGATGCCGCCGGAGCGCATGTCGCGCCCCACGTCTTTGGGTTCGCCTTCGGCCCAGACCATGCGCGCCGACTGCATGGTGAGCGCGGAGCGCAGCAGCGACACGCCGACGTACTGGCCCGCGCCGCTCTTCTCGCGCTCGTACAGGGCAGACGCCACGCCCGCGGCCACCAGAGCGGCCGCGTAGTAGTCGACCACCGAGCCGTAGAGGATCTCGGGCGGGCCGCCGCGCTGGCCTTGCAGCGTGCACATGCCGGTCATGGTCTGCAGCACCTGGTCGTAGCCGGCCTTTTCGCGCAGCGGACCTGTCTCGCCATAGCCGGTGACGGCGCAGTAGATCAGCCGCGGGTTCAGCGCCTTCAACTGTTCGTAGCCGATGCCCAGCCGCGGCGGCACGCTGGGCCGGAAGTTGTGCACCAGCACGTCGGCCGTTTCCACCAGCGCCATGAGCGCGGCAAGGTCGTCCGGGTTCTTCAGGTCGAGCACCACGCCGAGCTTGCTCCGGTTCACGCCGATGAAGGCGCGGCTCTCGGCTTCCAGCGTCGACGGGTACTTGCGCAGGTTGTCGCCCGTGGGCGGCTCGATCTTGATGACCTCCGCGCCCTGGTCGGCCAGCAGCGAACAGCCGTACGGGCCCGCGATGTAGGCGCTCAGGTCGAGCACGCGCAGGCCGCTCAGCGGGCCCGCGGGGCCGCTGCGCACGGGCAGGCGTGCGTCGTCGTTGCCGGCATCGTGGGTTGGGGCGAGGCTCATGGATCTTCTCTTTCTCAGTCTGCGGTGATGTTCTGTTGTTTGGCCAGCTTCTTCCAGCGCTCCACGTCGTCGGCGATCACGGTGCCGAACTGCGCCGGCGTGAGCGGCGTGGCGATCGCGCCTTCGCGCAGGAAGTTGCCCGCGATCGCGGGCCTGGCGAGGATCTGGTTGACGGCCTGGTTGAGCTTGGCGACCACGTCGCCCGGCGTGCCTGCGGGTGCCAGCAGGCCCCACCAGAGTTCGAACTCGTAGCCGGGCACGGCGACGGCCATCGGTGTGAGATCGGGCGCGACGGGGCTCGGCTTCAGGCTGGTGATGCCGACGGCGCGCAGCTTGCCCGCCCGCACCATCGGCAGCAGCGACGGACCGCTGGAAATCAGCAGCTGGGTCTGGTTGCCGATGAGGTCGGTCACGGCCGGGCCCATGCCCTTGTACGGGATGTGCGCGATCTGCAGGTCGCCCACCTTGGCCTTGAGCAACTCCGTGCCGAACTGGTTGACGCTGCCGGAGCCAGAGGATGCGTAGTTGTACTGGCCCGGCTTCGCCTTGATGGCGGCAATCAGCTCTGCGGGCGTCTTCGCGGGGAAGTCGTTGTTGACCGCGACGATGAAGGGCCCCTTGGCGAACATGGCCACTGGCGCGAGGCCCTTCACCGGATCGAAAGGCAGCTTCGACTGCACCGCCGCGTTGGTCGTCATGCTGGAGGACACCGCCACCAGCGTGTAGCCGTCCGGCGTGGCGCGCGCTACCTGCGCGGTGCCGGTGTTGCCGCTCGCGCCGGGCCGGTTGTCGATGATCACCGGCTGCTTGAGCTCGTCGCCGAGTTCCTTGGCGACTTGGCGCGCGAAGGTGTCGTTCGAGCCGCCGGCCGGGTAGGGCACCACGATCGTGATGGCCTTGCTCGGATAGGTCGCCTGTTGTTGTGCGAGCGCCGTGCCACTGGAAAGGCATGCGCCGGCGAATGCAATGGCCGCCAGCGCGGCTGGACGAAGGATGGGGGGAATGCGCATGGTGTGTCTTGTCTCCTGTTTCTTTTGTGTATGCATGCCTCGCTCGGTGCGAAGCCGATGGGGGTCAGCCGGGCAGCAGCCCGAGTTCGCCCGCTCTCTCGACAATGGCGCGTGCGCGAAGCACGAAGGGGATGTCGATCATTTTTCCGTCCACCACATAGGCGCCGATTCCCTTGGCGTCGGCCTCGCGCGCTGCTTCGACCACCTTGCAGGCGTGCGCGATTTCATCGTCGGTGGGGCGGAACACTTCGTTCGCGATGGCGACCTGGCTCGGATGGATGCAGGTCTTGCCGAGGAAACCGAGGTTGCGAGCGAGCTTCGCTTCCGCGCGAAAGCCGTCGGCATCGCGGATGTCCGCGAATGCGCTGTCGTAGGCGTAAAGGCCCGCTTCGCCTGCGGCAATCCGTACCGCGAACATCGCCTGCTGGATGGCTTCCGGCGCACGCCGAGCGATGCCCAGCGGCTCGAACAGGTCGCCGAGGCCCAGCTGGAGCCCCTTCACGCGGGGATGCGCAAGAGCGAGCTGCGCGGCCATGCGCAGGGCGGAAGGCGTTTCGATGTTCAGCAGCAGGCCGATGGGCGCCTTCACGCCCTGGGCCTGCTCGGCGCGCTCGATGGCTTCGGCGGCGGCACGCACATGCGCCGCGCTCTCCGGCTTCGGCAGGTTGATGAGGTGCACGCCGGGCAGGGCCACGGCGGCCACGTCGCGCTCGAAGTGCGGCGTGTCCATCGCGTTGACGCGGACGATCAGGGTCTTGCCGTTGGCGGTGGTGTCAACGCCCGCCAGCAACTGGCGCACGCAGCCACGTGCTTCGTCCTTGCGGGCTTCGGAGACCGCGTCTTCCAGATCGAGACAAATACCGTCGGCCGCGCTGTCGAGCGCCTTGGCGAACAACTCGGGGCGTGTGCCGGGAACAAAGAGCTTGCTTCTCATGCCCGCAGTGTCTGCAGTCCATGAGATTAGAAAAACACATGCTCTCTATGATCAGATCATAGAAAATCTATCTTCATGGAAACCGCCTACCTGCACAGCTTTCTACTGGTGGTGGAGTCCGGCTCGATGTCGGAGGCCGCGCGCCGGCTCGACCTCACGCCTGCCGCCGTGGCGCAGCAGGTCCGCGCACTGGAGCGAGAGCTTGGCGCACCGTTGCTCGCGCGCGCCGGCCGCACGGTGCAACCCACCGAGGCGGGGCACCAGCTGGTGCAGCGCGGGCGCAACCTGCTTCGGGAGGTGAGCGACATCAAGGCGCTGCTCGGCAGCGATGCGGCCGGCGGCGAGCTGCTGGTCGGCACCATCAATACGGCCATTCACAGCCTGCTGCCGGACATCCTCGCCCACTTCGTGAAGACGCATCCGGGCGTCAAGGTGTTCCTGCAGTCGGGCACGACCGCCACGCTGCACAAGGCGCTGCTGCAGGGCGAACTCGACGCAGCCGTGTGCCTCCACCCGACCTTCGCGCTGCCGAAGACCTTCGATTGGTCATTGCTGCGCGAGGAGCCGCTGGTGCTGCTCGCGCCAAGCCGCCTTGCGCGGCGCGATCCGCACGAACTGCTGAGGACATCGCCGCTGATCCGCTACGACCGCAATCTTGGCGGGGGCAAGCAGGCCGACCGTTACCTGCGCGCCGCGGGCATCGTGCCGCAGGAGCGCTTCGAACTCAGCTCGCTGCTGGCGATCGCGATGATGGTCGACCGCGGGCTCGGTGTTTCGATCGTGCCGGACATCGCATCGCCGTTGCTGGACGGCCAGCGTATCGTCAAGATTCCGTTGCCGCTGCCTTCGGAGCCCCGGCGCTTCGGCGTGCTGTGGCTGCGTGCATCGCCTCGGCTGAGGCTGATCCAGGGCTTCGTGGACAGCGCGGGGCAGGTCAGCGGAGGCAAGGGCATTGCACGTAGAACCACCGGATCCGGGGCGGCCCCAAAAAGCAGGCTATAATCGAGAGCTTAGCGGCTGTAGCTCAGTTGGATAGAGTACTTGGCTACGAACCAAGGGGTCGTGGGTTCAATTCCTGCCAGCCGCACCAC